>Ga0210398_10000780_pt1 | contig 35181 bp, 38 predicted proteins | sample IncBWC4OmetaG_FD_161047 | JGI IMG/M metagenome (GOLD analysis project Ga0210398, IMG submission 161047) | Forest soil microbial communities from Barre Woods Harvard Forest LTER site, Petersham, Massachusetts, United States - Inc-BW-C-4-O | ecosystem: Environmental > Terrestrial > Soil >... | reverse complement strand
CGTCGGATCGCTGCTCCGCGGCCGCGCAAAGGCAGTTTCCCGACTACACGCCGGAATCAAACGCCAAGCGCGACAATGCGATGAAGCAGTGTCTGGCGAACAACTATCTGCCGCCGCGCCAGGACCTCAATCACTGATCGTCGTGGTCTTGCGAACCTTGGGCAACTGAAGCAGCTGCCACACATCCTCCAACGCCGCGACGAGCGCATCGATGTCGGCATCGCTGTGCAGCGGCGTTGGTGTCACGCGCAGCCTCTCGGTGCCGCGTGGCACGGTTGGATAATTGATTGGCTGGACATAGATCTGGTGGTGCTGAAGCAGCAGATCCGAGGCCGTCCGGCACAGCGCCGCATCACCGACCACGACCGGCACGATATGGCTGGTTGACGGCATCAGCGGCAGCCCGGCCTCGCCGAGACGGCGCTTGACCGTGGCCACCCGCTCCTGATGCCGGGCACGCTCGGCCTTGCTTTCCCGCAGATGGCGGATCGCGGCAAGCGCCCCCGCCGCGACCAGCGGCGGCATCGACGAGGTAAAGATGAATCCCGGCGCATGGCCGCGCAGGAAGTCGCACATCAGCGCGGAGCCGGCGACGTAGCCGCCCATCGTGCCGAAAGCCTTGGCCAGCGTCCCCTGGATCACGGTCAACCGGTGCGCGACGCCGTCCCGCTCAGAGACGCCGCCGCCATGGTCGCCGTAGAGCCCGACCGCGTGCACCTCGTCGAGATAGGTCATCGCGCCAAAACGGTCAGCGATATCGCAGATCGCGCCGATCGGCGCGATGTCGCCGTCCATCGAATAGACCGACTCGAAGCAGATGAGCTTTGGCCGCTCGGCCGGCAGTTCGGCGAGCAGCTCGGTCAGGTGATCGAGGTCATTGTGCCGGAAGATGACGCGTTCGGCGCGGCTGTTGCGGATGCCGGCGATCATCGAGGCGTGGTTCATCGCATCCGACAGCACGACCATGCCGGGCATGCTGCCGGCCAGGGTCGACAAAGCCGCTTCGTTGGCGACAAAACCGGAGGTGAAGACCAGCGCCGCCTCGCGGCCGTGCAGATCGGCGAGCTCGCGCTCGAGAAGCACATGCGCGTGGCTGGTACCGGAGATATTGCGGGTGCCGCCCGCGCCCGCGCCGGTCCGTTCCATCTCCGCGGCCATCGCAGCGAGCACCACCGGGTGCTGGCCCATCCCGAGATAATCGTTCGAGCACCACACCGTCACTTCGACGCCGACCCGATGATCAAAAGCGCGCGGAAAATCGCCGCGGCGTCGCTCGAGATCGGCAAAAACCCGGTAACGCCCTTCGCTGTGCAGCGTGTCGAGCCGCTCTTTGAAAAAACTGTCGAAATCCATCGTCATCGCGATCGCCAGGGAAGAACCAAAAGTACCATATAGGCAGAGAGATGCACCATTGCGCGGTGTGTCGCGCCCGGCGATCACTTTGTTGGGAGCGCCGGTGGCGGCACGGGCGTGGGAATGGATGCGGGCGTAGGCGCGGATGGGGCCGTGGGCAGGCTCGAAGCAGGTTTCGGCGGCGACTTCGACCTACAGACAAAGGTGGCGCGTTTAGGCGTGAGCACCGGACAATCTTGGAGCAGATAGTCGGTGCCGGTTTGCTGAGCGACGGAATCGCCGAAGCATTGCGCCTGCCCCAGCTCTTGAACTTTTTCGGGCGGCGTCTTGGCCGGGTTGTAGCAGATGGCGACTCGCAGATCGGTCTCGACGACACCGGGTTCGAGTGGCGGGGGATTGGTCGCAAAGGGGCTGAGCACCGTGCACCCGGACAAAGCAGCGACAAGCAGCAACGCCGGCAGGTAGCGCGGGATCATGCCGCCAGCGCCCGCTCGGCAAAGAGCGCGCATTCCATCAGCCGCGCGTCGTCGCCGATCCGGCCGACAAGCTGGATGCCGACCGGCAACCCGTTGGCCCCCTTGCCCGCCGGGATTGTCACCGCCGGCGTACCAAGCAGCGTCCACATGCGCTGGAAAATGGGGTTGCCGGTGTAGGCGTGGCCCTCCGGAGCTTCGCCCGGAGCGGCCGGTACGACAATCGCGGCGCAGGGGCCGAAGAACTCGAGCAAATGCTGCCGGGCGGTTTGCGCCTCGACCATCGCGGCGTCGTAGGCGGAAGCGCCGATCGTCATGCCGTGATCGAAAAGCTGCGCCAGACGCGGCGAGATCTGCGCGCCGTGGCGGATACGCTCGTCGGCGAGCGCGCCGGTCATCTCGTAGCTCATGATCGTGTCCTGCGCCGCCGCGAGACCGCGATGCTCGGCCGGAACCGCGATATCGTCGACCCGCGCGCCGGCGGCAAGCAGCGCGCCGCGTGCCCGGTCGAGAGCGGCAATGGTCGCCGGCTCGGCCTCGTCCCACATCGCGGTCTGGCAGAAGCCGAAGTGCGGCGGCAGCGGTGCGGCCTCCGAGATGTCGCGCAATGCGCGACGGTCGGTTAGCACGCCGATAAAGAACGCAGCGTCCTCGACGCTGCGCGCCATGACACCGACCGTATCGAGGCTGTCGGCGAGCGCCTTGACCCCGCTGCGCGGCACCAGCCCGAAGCTGGGCTTGTAGCCGACGACACCGCAATAGGATGCCGGCCGCAGGATCGAGCCGGCGGTCTGCGTGCCGAAAGCCAGCGGCGCCATGCCAGCGCCAATCGCCGCCGCCGAGCCGCTCGACGAGCCGCCGGGCGTATGCGCCTTGTTGTGCGGGTTGGTGGTCTTGCCGGGCGTGAAATAGGCGAATTCGGTGCTGACCGTCTTGCCGAGCACGATCGCGCCGGATGCTCGCGACAAGGCGACGCACGCCGCATCCGCGGCCGGGCGATGCGTCGCGTAGATCGGCGAACCGTAGCCGGTCGGTAGATCGAACGTGTCGATCACATCCTTGACCGCCAGCGGGATACCGTGCAGCGGACCGCGCGACGGCTCGTTGTCGGCGCGGCGCGCCGCCGCCAGCACGAGCTCGGGGTCGAAATGCTGCCAGGCACCTACCTCGGCCTCGCGCGCCGCGATCCGCTCCAGCCAGGCCTCGACATAGTCGACGACGCCGAGTCGCTTGGCGGCGATCTGCCGCGCCGCTTCGCGCACCGGGAGCGACAAGGGATGGGACGATTTCGAGTCGGGCACCGGTTTTTCCTCCGCCGGATTCGCGCAACAACTACTCCGTCCGTAACACTTGCGGGAAGAGAGATGGTGCTATGCGGGGATACCGAGGCGCTTGCCGAAGCAGGACCGGCCCGGCAGTGTGCGGCGATGACGCACGATGCCGACCAAGGGCCGGATCAGCATGACGACGGCGGCGGCCCGCGGCGCGCCGCGTTGATCGGGCTGTTGATTTGCGCGGTGCTTGTGGTGGCCGCGTACTATCTCGTCAATTCGCTGCGCGACGAGGGGAACCGAGAAGACTGCCTGATGTCGGGCCGCACCAATTGCGCCCCGCTCGACATCCCGACGCACAAATAGCGCGCCGCCGCACCTTACCCATGACGACAGCAGGGGCGACATTCGCGCGCTTCGTCCTTATATATGGTCCAACGTATCGCTCAGGCAGAGCGTTGATATTGGCATGATCGACCCGTTTGGACGCCACATCACCTATCTGCGCGTATCGGTGACCGACCGCTGCGACTTTCGCTGTGTCTATTGCATGGCGGAGGAGATGGAATTCCTGCCGAAGCGGGAATTGCTGACGCTCGAAGAACTCGACCGCGTGTGCAGCGCCTTTGTGCGCCTCGGCGTCAGGAAGTTGCGGCTGACCGGCGGCGAGCCGCTGGTGCGGCGGAATATCATGGGCCTGTTCCGCTCGCTCGGCCGCCATCTCGATAGCGGCGAACTCGACGAGCTGACGTTGACCACCAACGGCAGCCAGCTCGCGCGCCATGCCGAAGAGTTGCGCTCGTGCGGGGTCGAGCGGGTCAATGTGTCGCTCGACACTCTCGATCCGGCGAAATTCACCGCGATCACGCGCCGCGGACGGCTCGACCAGGTCATGGCGGGGCTCGACGCCGCGAAGCGCGTCGGGCTCAAGGTCAAGATCAACGCCGTCGCGCTACGCGGCATCAACGAGGACGAGATCGACGATCTCGTCGCCTGGTGCGGCAGCGAAGGGTTCGACCTCGTGCTGATCGAGGTTATGCCGATGGGCGATATTGGCGGCGAGACTCGCCTCGAACAGTATCTGCCGTTGTCGCTGGTGCGGGCCCGGCTCGAACAGCGCTGGACTCTCGACGACAGCGACTATCGCACCGGCGGTCCGGCGCGCTATACGACCGTGCGCGAAACCGGCGGCCGGCTCGGGTTTATCACGCCCCTCACCCATAATTTCTGCGAAAGCTGCAACCGGGTGCGGCTGACCTGCACCGGCACGTTGTTCATGTGCCTTGGCCAGGAGGATGCCGCCGATTTGCGCACGCCGGTGCGGCAATCCGAGAGCGACGAGCCGCTCGAGCGGGCGATCCGGGAAGCGATCGACCGCAAGCCGAAAGGCCATGATTTCATCATCGACCGTCGCCACCAGCGGCCGGCCATAGCCCGCCATATGAGCGTGACCGGCGGGTGAGCCTGCCGCGCGTCGCCTTTGTCGCCTCGGACGCGGAGGCGGCGCAACAGGCCCTCGCCGATGTAAGCCGCACCTACGGCACGATCGATCCGGCCGAGGCCGACATCATCGTGCCGCTCGGCGGCGACGGTTTCATGCTCGAAACGTTGCATCGCTTTGCCGGCAAGGGCGTGTCGATCTTCGGCATGCATCGCGGCAGCGTCGGGTTCCTGATGAACCCCTATCAGCTCGATGGCCTCGCCGAGCGGCTGGACACCGCGCAGCGCGTCACGCTCTACTCGCTTGAAATGGCCGCGACGCAAGAAAGCGGCGCGGTCACGCGCGCGATCGCGTTCAACGAGGTGTCGCTGCTGCGCGAGACGCGGCAAGCCGCGAAGCTCAAGATCAGCGTCGACGGCGTGGTGCGGCTCGAAGAGCTGATGGCCGACGGCATTCTTTTGGCGACCTCGGTCGGCAGCACCGCGTACAACCTTGCTGCGCACGGGCCGATCATCCCGTTGGACGCCGAAATCCTCGCGCTGACGCCCATCAGTGCCTTTCGTCCGCGGCGCTGGCGTGGCGCGCTGCTTCGGCGCGGCGCCCGGGTGAGGATCGACTGCCTCGAAACGGAGAAGCGTCCGATGAGCGCGGTCGCCGATTTCACCGAGGTCCGCGACATCACCGCGGTCGAAATCGCGGAAAACCGCGATATCGCGATGACGCTCTTGTTCGACCGCGACGCCAACCTTCAGGAACGCGTGTTCAAAGAGCAGTTCATGACCTGAGGCGCCGCCGGCGCCGTCAGTCGCGGTTGCCGAAGATGCTGCCGAGCACCGAGCCGGCGACGCCGCCAACAATGCCTGTTTCGATCGTCTGGGCCGTTGAGGCGGCCGCCGGCTGAGCGCCGAGATAAGGCTGCAGCGCATGCGCGAAGCCGGGCACGGTCAGCGATTGCAGCCAGACCTTGCCGGGACCGGTCAGCCGGGCAATGAACAGGCCGTCGCCGCCGAACAGCGCGTTCTTGATACCGCGCATGAAGACGACGTCGAAGTTCACGGCGGCATCAAACATGCCGATATGACCCGGGTGAACCTGGATCGACTCGCCGGGCTGCAAATCGTAGGTCACGATCTCGCCGCCGAGCTCTACCCAGGCGGTGCACGAGCCCGAGAGCCGCTGCAGCAAAAAACCTTCGCCGCCGAACAGTCCCGCGCCGAGCGACCGCTGGAACCCGGTCGACAACGTCACGCCCTGCGTCGCGCAGACAAATCCGTGGCGGTGGATCATGTATTCCTGGCCGGGCTGAACCGGCACCTCGAAGATCGTGCCGGGCAGCTTGGCGGCGAACGCGATGACGCCGTTACCGCCTTCCACGCTGTATTCGGTCATGAACAGCCCGCCGCCGCTCAGCGCGCGGCCGATCGCGCCAAAAAAGCCGCCCGCACCCGCCGTCTGCGTCGTCGTGTTGAGCCGCACATTATCGGTCATCCACGAGAACTGGCCGGGCTCGGCGATGATCATGTCGCCCTGCTCGAGACCGATCTCCAGCACCGGCATCGTCGTGCCGGTAATTTTCGACTGCATCGGCAAATTCCCCCTATTCCAGCTTCAACGCCGCGCCCCCAAGATCCTCGGCCCGCTCGATTTTGATCAGCACCGCGTACCCCTTCTTATCGGGGTCGCGATCCTTTTCCGGCTGGACCAGGCGTCGCCACACTTCCTCGTATACGGGCCCCGAGCGGTAAATGGTTGCGGTGCCGTAGAAGCGGGCGATACCGCCGAGCGGCAGCACGCCTTCTTCACGCAGCGACGGCTTGCGGAAATAGATCGTCAGCTTGGTGCCGTCCTGCATCGCCGCCGCCGAGCTGCCGCGGCCGCGCTCCCACAGCCCGATATGATCGTCGTCATAGACCATCGTCCCGCCGCGCGGGGTGATCTGCGCGAAGCCATCGGGCAGCACCGAGCCCAGCAGGCAGACATTGGCCGGAAACGCGGTGTCGATGTGCTCGTGCAGGACTTTCGGAATCTTCGCCATCGTTTGAGCCTCCCCGTTGTTCAAGCGACCTGATCCAAGGTCGAAGCCACGTCGCGTGTCGTCACCCGGCGCAGGTCGCGGACTTTTGTCTCATCGAAATGCCGCCCGCGATGCATTGTCGCGCGGTTGTCCCAGATGACGAGATCGCCCTGCCGCCAGTCATGGCGATACACGAATTCGCGCTGCGTCGCGTGTTCGATCAGCTCGCGCAGAAGCAACCGCCCTTCCGGCACCGGCCAGCCGACGACTTCCGAGGCGTGCGCGGCGACATAAAGAACCTTGCTCCCAGAGCCCGGATGCGTGCGCACCATGCGCTGCGGCACCGGCGGTAGCACCTGCTTCTCGCCGAACAGCAGGTCGGCAAAACCGAGCTGGCCGCGCGACCAGGCGATGTCGTGCAGCGCGACGAGATCGGCAATGTCCGCCTTCTGCTGATCGTTGAGCGCGTCGTAGGCGGCGCGCATATCGGCGAATTCAGTTTCGCCATTGCCTTTCTGGCTCGGCCCTGGGACGCGGTGCGCATAAAGCATCGACAGCGCGGCGGGGATGCGGCGAAACGAGCCGTCGGTATGCCACAGCCGATTGCCGAGCTGGTCGAAGCGGCGTGGGTCGTCGCGACCGCGCAGCCGGTTTTCCTCGTCGAGATTGGAGATGTCGGCGACCGCCGGCGGCAGCCGTCGCTTGACGTTGGCGGCGCCGCTTCGTGGCAGTTCAAGCTCGCCAAAATTACGGGCGAACGCCATCTGTCGCTCGTCGTCGAGATCCTGGCCGGGGATGATCAACACCGCATAGCGGTCGATCGCCGCGTTGAGCGCCGCGACCGTGGCGGCGTCGATCGGCTTGCCGACGTCGATGCCCGATACCTCGCCGACAAAGAGCGGATGCAGCGGGCGGACCGCCAATTCCATCGTCTTCTCCCTCACACCCGGGCAGCGACGAAAGCGCGCAAGGCTTCGACCAACGCGGCCAGATCGGCCTTCAGCTGGCCGAACCCGGCATTCTTTTCGAGCGTGCGCTGGTCCATGTAAAGCGCGCGATCGATCTCGATCTGCAGCGAGTGACGGCGCTCGCCGGGGCGGCCGTGGCGGCGCACGATCTCGACGCCCTTGTAGCCGTCGTTGACGTGCACCTCATAGCCCATGTCGCGCAACGTGCGCGCGACAAAGTCGGTGAACTCGCCGTCGCAGGTCGTGCCGTCACGGTCGCCGAGCACAAAATCGCCGTGCTCGCCCTTGCGGCCAAGCTTGCGATTGCCGGTCGACGGCATCGAGTGGCAGTTGATGTGCCAGACCGCGCCGAATTCGTCGTGCAGCCGGTCGCAGGCCTCGTCGAGCACACGATGGTACGGCGCGTGGTAGCGCTCGATGCGCGCCAGCACATCCTTCGGGGGAAGCTTGCGGTCATAAATCGGGATGCCCGGCTGCGCATAACGCCGCACCAGCCCGACCCGCGTCGCCGGCCGCAGCTGCAGATGGCTAGGCCAGGCGGCCGCCAGCAGGCCGGGGTCGAGATCGTCGGCAGCACGGTTGACGTCGAGGTAGCTGCGCGGGAATACCGCCGCGATCAGCGTCGCGCCGCAGCTCGGCGCGACGTCGAACAGCTCGTCGACAAACGCGTCCTCGGCCCGGCGCAGGATCGGCAGCGGGCAGCAGAACGAAAAATCCTCAGGATAGAGCGAGCCGCTATGCGGCGAGTCGAACACCAGCGGCAACGCCTCGCCGGCGGGATCGCGGCGCCACAAAACGCCGGGGATTTCGTAGTCGGGCTCGCCTCCGTTCATCGCGCCGCTTGCTAATTGTGCTGTCAGTTCCATCGCATAAGCCCGGCCCCGAGAAAAGAGACAAACCCGCCGCGCAGGGCGTCGCAGGAAACATGCCGGCACGGCAAGGCGCTGGCATTTAGACCCGAATGCAGCCTATCGTGCGCGCTCTTTCGCGGATGAATGGAGGGCCGATTGGCCCGCGCGGTAATTGATAAGATCGAGATGACGACGCGGCTCGTCGCGTTCGACACGACAAGCCGGAATTCCAATCTCTCGCTTATCGAGTTCATCCGCGACTATCTCGACGGCTACGGCGTCAAAAGCGAGCTGGTGCATGACGCCAGTGGCAAAAAAGCCAATCTCTACGCGACGATCGGCCGTGACGACCAAAGCGGGATTCTACTATCGGGCCATACCGACGTCGTGCCGGTCGACGATCAAGATTGGCACACCGACCCGTTCAAGCTTACCGAAAAGGGCGATCGACTCTACGCACGCGGCAGCGCGGACATGAAGGGGTTCATCGCGACGGTGCTGTCGCTGGTCCCGGAACTTGTGAAACGGAAGCTGCGCGAGCCGATCCACCTATGCTTCTCGTATGACGAGGAGGTCGGCTGCATCGGTGTGCGCTCGCTGATCGATGTACTGAAGGACCGACCGAACAAGCCGCGCTTCGCGATCATCGGCGAGCCGACAAACATGCAGGTCGGGGTCGGACACAAGGGCAAGCACTCGTTTCGCTGCACCGTGCACGGCCACGAGGCGCATTCATCGCTGGTGCATCAAGGGGTCAACGCCGTCGAGGCCGCGGCCGAACTCGTCTCCAAGCTGAAGGAGATCGCGCGCCGCAAGCGCGATCACGGCCCGTTCGACCCGGATTTCCAGCCGCCCTATTCGTCGGTCCATACCGGGGTGATCCACGGCGGCACCGCGCTCAATATCGTGCCGCGCGAATGCAGCTTCGATTTCGAGATGCGGCAGCTGCCAGGCGACGACGTGGGCGCGGTCATCTCCGAGCTAAAGGAATTTGCCGCCAAGCGTCTGTTGCCGGAAATGCACGCGGTGGATCCGGAGACCCGCATCCTCATCGAGGAGATGACCGCCGCCCCCGGGCTCTCGACCCCGATCGACCACGAGGCGACGCAGCTCGCCGCCACGCTGTCGGGCAGCAACGGCACCACCAAGGTCAGTTTCGCGACCGAGGGGGGCCTGTTCGCGGAAGCCGGTATCCCGACGGTGATCTGCGGACCCGGCTCGATCGATCAGGCGCATAAGCCTGACGAGTTCGTCGCGCTCGAGCAGATCGCGCGCTGCGAGGCGTTTCTGCAGCGTCTCATCGACAGAGTCTCTCAAAGCTAGCGACGCACCGTGTCCGACCTCAGATACAATGTAGAGCTCGTCCCCCCGGACATCTCGGGATACCGGGCCGGCAATACCGGGGTCGAGTACGTCACGAGCTTCAAGGCAAGCGAGCCGGGCCCGCATGTCGCGGTGCTGGGCCTCACGCATGGCAACGAGATCTGTGGCGCGATCGCCATCGACAAATTGTTCCGCGCGAATATCCGGCCGCGCCGCGGCACGCTGACGCTCGGCTTCAACAATGTCGCTGCGTTCCAGGAGTTCGACGCGCGCTATCCGATCGCCTCGCGCTATATCGACGAAGACTTCAACCGGCTGTGGTCGCCGGCGATGCTCGACGGCACGCGCAATTCCGCCGAGCTGCAGCGCGCCCGCGCGATGCGGCCGATTATCGATGCCGCCGATTACCTGCTCGACCTGCATTCGATGCAGTACGCGACGGCGCCGTTGATGCTCGCGGGGCTGCTCGACAAGTCGCGCGCGCTAGCGCGCCAGGTCGGCATCCCGGAGATCATCATGTGCGACGCCGGCCACGCTGCCGGACCTCGCATCCGCGACTATGGCGGGTTCGGCGACCCCGCCTCGCCCAAGACGGCGCTGCTTATCGAAGCCGGCCAGCATTGGGAAAAGCGCGCCGCAGAGGTCGCAACCGACGTAATGCTGCGCTTCCTGATCACGCTCGGCGTCGTCACGCGCGACGATGTTGCTGCGCTCGGCGGTCCCGACTTCGACGCAACGCCAGAGCAGAAGGTCATTGAGGTCACCCAGGCGGTGACGATCAGCGGCAACCGCTTCGAATTCGTCGAGCCCTATATCGGCCTCGAGGTGATCGCGAAACAGGGCACGGTGATCGGCCACGACGGCGACCAGGACGTGCGCACGCCCTATGACAATTGCGTGCTGATCATGCCGTCACGGCGGCTGATCCGCGGGCAAACCGCAGTGCGGCTCGGGCGCTACGTCGACTGAGCGCGCTTCCCCTCGCGATCGCCAAACGCAGCTTTCCACCCATCATTGGGGCCAACCCGCGCGCGTTGGTGCTTGGGACGCTGCCGGGTCAGGAGTCACTGCGCCAGGTCCGCTATTACGCGCATCCGCGCAATCTGTTCTGGCCCATCATCCACGCGCTGTTCGGCGCAACACCCTCTGACATTTACGAAGAGCGGCTTGCTTTCGTGATCGCTCAGCGGATCGCGCTGTGGGATGTGTGCGCTTCAGCCGAGCGGCGCGCCAGCCTCGACACCGAAATCAAGCGCGAGGTACCGAACACGATCGGGGAGCTGCTCGACGCCAACCCGGACATTCGCACGGTCGCCTTCAACGGCGGCACCGCGCGCCGGCTTTACGATCGGCACTTCACACGCCGGCCGGGTCTCACCTATCTGCATCTGCCGTCGACCAGCCCGGCGCATGCGAGCCGCAGTTTTGCCGAGAAACTGGTGCTGTGGCAGGCGCTGCGGATGGCGCTTGACAGCTAGGCGCCGAGACGCGCGACCGTGCCCGAGCGCTCGGGCAAGAACTCGAGTAGTGCCGCATCAAGCCGATCGAGCTCGTCGCCAAGCTTCTGAACGACACCGCTACCTTGTTCGCGTAGCTCGCACTGCGAGATGTCGCGCATCGCCAGCAGCAACTCGCAGAGCCGCGTCCCACCGAGGTTGGCGGCGCAGCTTCTGAGCGCGTGCAGGCCGCGCGCGAAATTGCCGGCGTCCGCCGCAGCCGCGGCGCGGACGATCCGGTTCATGATCTCCTTGGTCTCGGCGCGGAAGCTGTCGATGACCTCGGCGAGAAATTCATCGCCGTCGCCCAATCCGCGCAGCGCCGCGATAGCGCGCGGATCGATAACCTGCGTCTCGGCGCCAAAGCGCGGATGCGCCGAAATCGGCGTCACCTGGGGGATCGATTCCGGTTCTGGTTCCGGTGACGCGGGTTCGAGCGCGACAGGCGGCGGGGGTTCCGGTTCCGCCTCCGGATCGATCGTCTCGGGCACCATGACCGGACGCGGCGACGCCCCGCGCCACAGCGGCAGCGAATGCAGCGCATTGGCCAGGAGCCGGTTGTCGAGCGGCGCGGCAAGAACGCCGTCGAGCGCGCCGTCAGCCAGTTCGACCAGCCCATGCATCTGCCCCGCCTCGGCCACCATCAGCAAAAAGGTCGGCGCGGACTCTCCATTGGACGCACGATGCGCGAAGCTGAGCGCCGCCAGCGTATGGTCGCGTCCGTCGACGATCAGCACGCTGCAAGCGCCGTCCTCGCGCTTCTCGAAACCGAGCGTGCCGCCGAACCCCTCAATCCACCGCGGGTCCCCGTTCCAGGCGTTGAGTGGCTCGGCGAGGTCGCTGGCGAACTGGCTGTCCTCGGTCGCGATCAGCACCAGGCAGCGGCCGAGATCGATCGCCTTGTCGATCTCTGTTTCATCGATGACAAGCGGCACTGTAATCATTAAGGCGCCACCTTTCGCCGCGCCGCTGTCGACCGCGACGCGGCCGCCCATCAGCTCGACGAGACGCCTGACCACGGCCAAGCCGAACCCACCCTCCGCGCCTCCCGACGCCCGCGCGGTGCTCCCGGCGAACGGGTTGAAGAAGGCCTCGGCGTCGGCGGACGAGATCGGCGCCCCTTCATCTCGCACCACGACCCGCAAGGTCATCGTACTGCCGGTGCGGTCCGCAGCGTCGATGGCGATACGTATCGCACCGCTGCCCGTCACCTCGATGGCCCGCGCGACAAGAAAGTCGAGAATCTGTCCCAACTGCTGCGGCCAGCCGCACAAGCGGTAGGGCATCGCCGGATCGACATGGACTCGCAGTTGCAACCCGCGCGATTTGGCCTCTGTGCGCCGGTCGGCCAGCGTCTTGTTGATCAGCTGGTGCAGGTCGAACGCCTCAGTCTCCGGGACGAAGGCGCCGGCCTCGATCGCCGAAAAATCGAGGATGTTGTTGACCTGCGACAGCAGCGCCCGTGCCGAGGGCCGCATAGGCGGTACATCGGTGTCACGACTAACTGGCTCAGCCGCGCCACTGCCGCCGAGAATGGCGTTGAGCGGCGTGCGCAACGTCTGGCTGATCGCCATCAGAAACCGGGTGCGCGCCGCTTGCGCCGCCGCCGCCGCCGCGCGCGACCGCGCGACCTCACGTACCATGCTGCCGACATAAATCGGCAGGATGACCATCGCGATCAGCAGCCCAAAGGCCAGCAGAGCCTGCTGCTGCCAGAAGGCTGTTGTCAGCACGACAAGACCGAAGCCGATAAAGTTGGCGATCGCCGCCGTCCCGAGCACCGCCGGGCCGAAGCGGAACCCACCGTAGAACGTGGCGAGTAGGAATAACGGGAACCACGGCGCGGTCAGCACCCCGCCCACATGCAGCAACGCCGTCAGCATGGCGGCGTCATAAACCGTCCCGGCGTATTGGCGCAGTGGCGACGAAAGCGGGTCGAGGATCGCCAGCAGCAAGAAGAGCCAAGCGCCGGCAAGTCCCAGCGCGGCAACGACCTGGGCGGAGGCGGCGGTTTCGCCGAGGCCTGCGACGGCGAAGCTGTAAATTACCGCCGACGCCGCGACGAAGATCCGCACGACCGCTTGTTCATACTCCTTGTCGCCACGCGCCCGGACGCTCTCACGAACCCCTTCGAGGCCGATCATCGCCGCCATCAGGCCGACCAGCGCCGGCGCCAAGATCAACAACGCGGTCAGCACGATCGGGATCGGTAGGCTGAGAACGGTCCCGAGCTCGGCGGGCCGCGCGGTGAAAGCCAGCGGCGGCACCACGCCGGCAATTCCGAGGCCGATCACGGCGAGACGCGCCGCGCGCGTCATAACGGCCAGTTCCGGCTGGTCAGAAACCGATGCCGGCGCGACCGGTTGCGGCTGCACCACGGGATCAGACCGTGCGCGAAACAGCGACGGTCCGACGGACGGCAACCTCGACGAGGCCGCGCCCGACGGGTCGAGGGACGTGCGCGGCATGGCCGGTTCCTCTTTGCGGAAAGGTGTCTTCATCGCGAGCCAGCCGCTTGGGCGGCCTCCGTCTCGATTTGGGGTGTGTGGGAGCGCGCGGACGGGAACGTGACCGTCACGATCGTTCCGACCCCCTTGGTGCTGCTGATCGCCAATGTCGCGCCGTGCAACTCGGCGAGGCCGATCGCCAGCGGTAGACCGAGGCCGGTCCCGGAATGATCGCGGGTCCACGCGCCGGCGACCATGCCGAACCGGGTCATCGCCAGTTCGACCTCGTGTGGATCCATGCCGATGCCGTGATCGATGACATCGATCATCACGGCGCCGGCGTCGTCCTTCAGCACGATCTCGACATCGCCGCCCGCGCGGCTGAACTTGATTGCGTTGGTGACGAGATTGAGAACGATCTGCTTGACCTTGCGCATGTCGCCGCGAAGCAGCGGCAGCTCGCCTTCCTGGCGAGCGACGAGCTTGATCTCGCTTGCCTTCGCCTTGCCATCGACCAGGACGATGAGCTCGGCCATCGCCTTTGGCAGGTCGATCAGCTCGTCGGCGAGATCGAGCTTGCCGGACTCGAGCTTCGAGACATCGAGAATGTCGTTGATAATGCCGAGCAGATGCTCGGCGCTCGAAAGGATGTCGCGGGAGTATCCGACATAGCGGGTCGTCGAGATTGGCCCCAGCATCTCCGACGCCATGACCTGCGAGAAGCCGATGATCGCGTTCAATGGCGTCCGCAGCTCGTGACTCATATTGGCGAGAAATTCGGTCTTGCTGCGGTTGGCGACCTCAGCGTGCTCCTTCACCGCCAATAGATCCGTCTCCACGCGTTTACGCGCGGTGATATCAAGCGAGACGGTGACGACCATTGTGCCGTCGCCATCGTGGTAGACGGACTTGGTCGTCAGCAGGTCGCAGAAATTGCCGTCGTGGTCGACGATCTCCTCCTCGAACGAGGGCGGCAGGATCTCGCCCGCCAGCAGACGCGCATCCTGTTCTACGAGACGGCGGCCTAGCGCGTCGTCATGCGCTTCCAGCGGCCGTCGGCCGATCAGCCGCCCGGGCCGCAGCCCGACAAACGATGCGAAGCGGTGGTTGCAGAAGATGTAGCGACCATCACCGTCGGTGGCGCAGACCAGCGCCGGCACCGCATCGATGACCCGCAGCAGCCGCTCATGGGCGCGCGACAGGCCGTTGGGGCCGCGCGGCTCGGCCTCGTCGCGCGCCGATTGCTGATAGCGCCGCAACGTCAGCAGGTTCTGCGCGCGGGCGCGAAACTCGCGATGATCGACCGGAGTGAAGATGTAATCGGCCGCGCCGGCATCAAGCGCGCGATCGATCGCCGCCCGCTCGTCAAAACCAGTGGCGACAATAACCGGGACCTCGGCACAGCCCGCTTCGCCTTGCAACCGACCGATAAAGATGGCCGCGTCGAGCTCGGTCATTTCGCCCGACATGACGATGAGATCCGGGCGCTGTTCGACACAGGCGGACAAAGCCACAACCGGGTCGGCGAATGCCTGCACGGCAACCGCCTCGCCCAACGACATTGCGAGCCGGGCCAGAATTTTAAGATTGGTGGCGCTGTCATCAACAACGACCACCAGCTGCGAAGCCAACTGGCGCATCCCCTAGGGGCTGACGAGACGGCTTAACAGTACCGTCGCCCCGGCGCGCAGTGGTTGCTTACGGCTTCAGGCTGCGAAACCTCAGAATTTCCAATAGCTTGGCCGCATCGCTAGAAAACACCACAAGGGCTTGTGCTGGCCGAATGTTTCAAGCGATTCGCAATCGGTAGAAATCAGCGGCGTTTTTCCAGAAGAACTTATCGCGGTCCTCGCGGCTTCGATCGGCCAGCATCCGGCTCATTGCCCGCACCAACGCGTCGTAGCTGATCCGCAAACTCGCTACCGGGAAGTTCGTCGCGAACACCGACCGTTCGATGCCGAAAATCGCGATCGCGTCGAGCACGACGCGGCGATTGTCCTCGTAATCCCAGGCACGATCCTTGAGCCCGAATTCCGACACCTTGACCCAGACGTTAGGCTCACGCGCCAGCACCGACATGCCGCGCCGCCAGGCGGCGAGGCCCTCGCCACTGCGATCCCAGGGAAAGCCGGTGTGATTGAGGATGATCCTGGTGTGCGGGAAGGCGCGGGCGACCGCGGCGGCCTCCTCCAAATGCCAGAACGGGACGCGCAAATCCCACGACAGCCCGTATTTCTCGAGCAGCGCGAAGCCGCGCAGCCAGCGCTCGTCCTGCATCGTACCGGGGGCGCCCGGGGTCATTTTGTCCGGCGAACCCGCCGTCACCGGCTTTGAGCGGATGCCGCGCACCAGCGGGTTGGCCGCCTGCGCGGCGACGATCTCCTCGGCGTTGGGCGTGTCAAACCAGGCATGGGCGACGATCGCGCCGGGGATGCCGTGCCGCTCGTGCATCTCGGTGATCCAGCGCGTCTCGCCGAGCTGGTCGTCGCGCTCCCACTCCGCCTCGCAATGCACCGTCGTCAGCACGTTGTGGCCAGCCGCGTCGCGCCGGTACTCGGCGGGCAGATAATCACGGCGGATCGCGCTGTTATCGCCCATGAAGAAATCGTGCCGATCGCCGCGCAGCCCCGGATGCTTGTTCTGGCCGATCGCCCAGAGGTGATGATGCGCGTCGATCAGGGGGACCGCATCGGGCGAGTCGTTCCAGGTTCCGTGGATGGTTTTCATCGGCGGCGCTCGCGAAGGGTGACGACGGAGTATAAGCTAGCGGCGAAATGATAAGTTGGCAGCGATGAGCGGCAGCTACGAAACCATCAGCGTCGCGGATCAAGGCGGCGGACTGACCATCCTCACCCTCAACCGTCCCGAAGTCGCCAATGCGATGAACACGCAGATGGGCCGCGACCTCCTGGCGTTCTTCGACGCGGTCAATGCCGACCCGCTGCCGTATCGCTGCATCGTGGTGACTGGGGCCGGTGATAAGGCGTTCTGCGCAGGCGGCGACCTCAAGGAACGCCAGGGCATGTCGGACGAGACCTGGCAGGCGCAGCACTTACTCTTCGAACGCGCGATCCGCGCCTTTATCGCCTGCCCGGTGCCGGTGATCGGCGCGATCAACGGCGCCGCCTATGCCGGCGGCTGCGAGCTGGCGCTGTGCTGCGACTTTATCTACGCGAGCGAGACGGCGCGCTTCGCGCTGACCGAAGTTTCGCTGGGCATCATGCCCGGTGCCGGCGGCACGCAGAACCTACCGCGCGCGGTAGGCGAACGGCGCGCCAAGGAGATCATCTTCACCGGCCGGCCGTTCGCGGCCAAGGACGCCTATGACTGGGGCATGGTCAACCGGCTTTGCGCGCCGGGCAAGGTGCTGGAAGAGACGCTGGAGACCGCGCGTCGCATCGCCGACAACGCGCCGATCTCGGTGCGGCAGGCGAAGCACTCGATCCATTACGGGCTGCAGATGGATCTGGCCTCCGGCATGATGCTGGAGATCGAGGCCTACAACCGCATGGTCCCAACCGAGGACCGCCGCGAAGGCATCGCCAGCTTCAACGAAAAGCGCAAACCGGTATTCAGGGGACGCTAGGAGGAAACGATGGACGGCGGAGCGATCAACAGCGGAACAAACCTCACCCGTACCCTCGCCGAGCAGGCCTGCGCCGTGATCTATGAGGCGCTGCCCGAGGCGGTGCGCGAGCTGGCCCGGCAATGCGTGCTCGATTATTTCGGCGTCGGGCTGGCCGGCGCGGATGACGAGCTTGCCCGCATCCTGCTCGACGAACTCGCGGAGGCCGGCGGCGCCGAGCAAGCCGGGATCATCGGCCACGGTGCACGGCTGCCAATCGCGGCGGCGGCGCTGGTGAATGGCGCGATCACCCATGCGCTCGATTATGACGACGTCAATCTGGCGATGCCCGGGCATGTGTCGGTCGCGATTCTGCCGGCGCTGCTCGCGCTGGCCGAGGAAAAGAAGGCGTCCGGCAAGGCGGTGATCGCCGCTTTTGTCGCTGGCTACGAGACCTGCTGTCGGATCGGCATGACCATGCGGCCCGGCCATTACAATCGCGGCTTTCACGCCACCGGCACGGTCGGCGCGTTTGGCGCGGCGGCGGCCTGCGCGCATCTTCTCGGCCTCGATGTCGAAGCGACGGCGCGCGCGCTCGGCATCGCCGGCACGCAGTCGGCCGGCCTCAAGTCGCAATTCGGCACGATGTGCAAGCCGTTCCACGCCGGCAAGGCCGCGCAAAACGGGCTGCTCGCCGCTCGGCTCGCGGCGCGCGGATTTTCGAGCCGACCAGACCTAATCGAATGCGCGCAAGGCTTCGCGGGGACGCATTCGCCGGATTTCGTGCCGGAAAAGGCGCTCGCCGAGCCGAAGCGCGGCTTTCATATCTTCAACAATCTCTTCAAGTACCACGCCGCCTGCTACATGACGCACGCGCCGATCGAGTGCGGCCGACAGCTTCGCGAGCAGGGCGTCGCGCCGGTCGAGATCGCGGCGATCAAGCTCGCGGCGCATTTCGCCATCGACCAGGTGTGCAACATTCCAGCGCCGACCGACGGGCTGGAGGCAAAATTCAGCCTGCGGCAGACCGTGGCGATGGCGCTGAGTGGCGTCGATACCGCGAGCCTCGGCGCCTATAGCGTCGCCACCGCGACCGACCCGGCGCTGATCGGCTTGCGCGAGCGGGTAAACTTCGATTTCCGCGAAGATTTGCCGGAAGCCGGGGCGGAGATCGAGGTCGAGCTGAAAGACGGCCGCAAGCTGGGCGCGAGCTTTGACGCCGGCATCCCAATGGCCGATATCGCCGCGCAGGGCCGTCGTCTGGCCGAGAAATTCGATGCGCTCGCCACTCCGGTCGTCGGTGCGGCGCGCGCCCGCGAGCTGCGCGAGACGATTGCCGAACTCGATGCCGTCGGCGATGTCGGCGTGCTGACAAGGCTGGCGGCGAAGTAGCCTCGACTCCATTGTTCAGCGACCCCGTCGTCGACAAGATCGTCGCGCATCTGGCGCGGGTCGCGTCGGACGAGCTGCCCGAGGCGGTGATCGCCGCGGCGAAGGTTTTCATCGCCGATACGCTCGCCGTCGGGATCGCCGGCGCTCAGGCGCCGTGGCGGCGCGAAGTGCTCGACATGGCGATGGGCGGCCCCGGTGAAGCGAGGGTGTGGGGGTCATGCGAGCGGCTACCGCTCGCCGCCGCGGCGATGGTCAACGCCTTTCAGGTGCATTCGCAGGAATTTGACCCGGTGCACGAAGCGGCGGTGGTGCATCCGCTGGCCGCCGTGCTGGCGGGCGCGCTCGGCTGGGCGGAGCGTTATGGCAACCTTACCGGAGACGCGCTGATCCGCGCGGTCATCGCGGGCGCCGACGTCGCGGCGACCTTAGGCCTCTGCTCTCGCGCGCCGATGCGTTTCTTCCGGCCGGCCAATTGCAGCGGGTTTGGCGCGGTCGCGGCGCTGTCATTAGTCGCCGGGCTCGACGAGGCACAGACACGCGACGCGCTCGGCATCTATTACGGCGAGTGCGCCGGGACAATGCAGGCGCATATCGAAGCCTCACCACAATTGGCGATGCAGATGGGCTTTGCGGCGCGCAATGCGATCGCCGCGGTCGAGCTGGCGCGGCGCGGGATGCCGGGACCGCGCGCGCCGATCTCGGGACCGTTCGGCTATTTCGCCCTGTTCGACGGCGTCGCCGATCCAACGCCATTTGGCGAGCTCGGCCGCGCTTGGCGCATTTGCGAACTGTCGCACAAGCCCTTTCCGTCAGGGCGCGCGACGCATGGCGGCATCGACGGGCTGCAGCGCCTCATCGCCGCGCATGGCGTGACCGCGGCCCAGGTGACGGCAGGACGCTTTCTCGTGCCGCCGCTGACGCACCGTCTGGTCGGCCGCCGGCCCGAACCGGGGATGAGCGTCGCCCATGCCCGGCTGTGTCTGGCATATTGCGGCGCGGTGACGCTGCGGCGCGGAGCGCTCAGGCTCAATGATTTCAGCGCAGCGGCGCTCGTCAACCTGGAAACGCAGGCCCTCGCCGGACGGCTCGATATCGCCGCCGATGACAACCCCGATCCGAATGCGATGATCCCCGTCCGCGTGGAACTCGACCTCACCAACGGCCATACCATCGCCTGCGACGTCGCGGAGGTGCTCGGCAGCCCTGCACGGCCGTTGTCGCCGGCGGCGATGCGCAACAAGTTCTCGGCTTGCGGCGCGTCCGATCGGTTGTGGGATGCGGTCGTTTCGCTCAATCTATCGGAGAATGCCGCCGAGCTGGCGCCGTTGACCGCAGCTTGACGAGCCAGGAGGAAACGCATGTATCCAATCGACATCGCCTCCGCCATCGTGCCGGCCATTGTCGTCGTCGTCGTGATCATCCTGCAGCGCAGCATTCGCGTCGCCAATCAGTACGAGCGCGGCGTGATTTTTCGCCTCGGCAGGTACAACCGCACCGCCGGACCGGGGCTCTACCTCGTCCTGCCGCTTGTCGAGTGGCAGCTCAAGCTCGACATGCGCGTCGTGACGACGGATGTCGCGCAGCAGGAGGGCATCACCCGCGACAACGTCCCAATCAAGGTCAATGCGGTGATCTGGTACCGCATCGTCGATCCCGCGAAGGCTGTCATCCAGGTGCGGGACGTGGCGAACACCGTCGTCCAGGTCGCGGTGACGACGCTGCGCTCGGCGCTCGGGCAATACACGCTCGACGACATCCTCAAGACGCAGGAAACCGTCACCGAGACGATGCAGAAGACGATCGACGACGTGACCGAGCCCTGGGGGGTCAAGGTCGAGCGGGTGCAGATGAAGAATGTCGAAATCCCGCCCTCCATGCAGCGCGCGATGGCGCAGGAAGCCGAAGCGCTGCGTGAGAAACGCGCGCGACTGATCAAGGCGGAAGCCGAGCTCGACGCCGCGGCGCAACTGCGTCAGGCCGCCGAGGTCATCATGCAAAACCCGGCGGGTCTCGAGTTGCGGCGCATGCAGATGATCACCGAGGTCGGCGCCGAGCAGAACACCATGACCATCATCATGATGCCGAGCGAATTTGTCGGCGCGGCCGAGGGAATCGCGAGTTTGGCGAAGAGTGCGGGCGGAAAATGAACCAATTTGCGACTTCAGCCGTACGATGCGCTGGAACGCAGCCCGAGAATCTTGGATAATCGAGTTCAACCAGTTCGCGCGCCGCGGGAACCATCGCCAAACTGCAACACGCGTCTTCAGGAGAGAACGACCATGATTAGAAGCCGGTCCATTGCGTTCGCCGCCTTGTTTGCCCTCGCGGCCTGTTCGTCACCGCCGCCACCGCCGCCCGCTCCGCCGCCGCCACCCCCGCCACCCATCGCCGGTCCGCAAACCATGTCGGAGCGCAGCTTGCTGACGATGGCATCCGATCTGGCGTTCGGCTCGGGCAGCTACACGCTGACGCGCGCAGGGCACGCCAAGCTCAATTCCCTCCTCCCGGCGCTCAATAGCGGGCTGGGGCCGAACGACAAAGTGGTCGTTTACGGCTATACCGACGACAAGCCGGTCGGCGCCGCGCTCAAGAAGCGGGGCATCATCGACAATCTCGACCTGTCGTCCCGCCGGGCTGACGCGGTGGTCCGTTATCTGACCTCGAAGGGCATCAACCCCGCGATCATCTCGGCCAAGGGCCGCGGCGACACGCACCCGGTCGCGCCGAACGACAACGCTAAAGACCGCGCGCAAAACCGCCGTATCGAAGTAGTCGTCGAACAGCCGCAGTAAGCAGCTGGTTCACTCGCGTTGAAACGGGGCGGCCTCGCCGCCCCGTTTTCGTGTGCGCGCTCAGTACGAGCGCGGCATGCCGAGCACGTGCTGGCCGATATAGGCGAGGATCAGGTTGGTCGAGATCGGCGCGGTCTGGTAGAGCCGGCATTCGCGCCATTTGCGCTCAATGTCGTACTCGCGGGCGTAGGCGAAACCGCCATGCGTCTGCATCGTCGCCTCGGCGGCGTGCCAGGTTGCCTCGCTCGCCAGAAGCTTCGCCATATTGGCATCGGCACCGCATTCCTTACCGGCGTCGAACAACGCAGCGGCCCGGCGACAGATCATGTCGGCCGCCTCAAGCTCGGCATAGGCGCGCGCCAACGGGAATTGCACGCCCTGGTTCTGGCCGATCGGCCGGTCGAAAACGACGCGATCCTTCGCGTATTCAATACCCTTGTTCAGCAGCCAACGGCCGTCGCCGATGCATTCCTGCGCGACAAGGATGCGCTCGGCGTTCATGCCGTCGAGGATGTAGCGGAACCCCTTCCCCTCTTCGCCGATCAGGCTGTCGGCCGGGATCTTGAGGTTGTCGAAGAAGACCTCCGTGGTGTTGTGATTGATCATCGCCTCGATCGGGCGGATTTCGAGCCCCTTCCCCAGCGCCTCCCGGAGATCGACGAGGAAGACCGATAAACCGTCTGTGCGGCGCTTCACTTCCTCGACCGGCGTCGTGCGCGCCAAGAGCAGCATCAGATCGGAATGCCGCGCGCGCGACGTCCACACCTTCTGGCCGTTGACGATGTAGCCCGAATTGCCCTCGCGGACCGCGCGGGTCTTGAGCTTGGTGGTGTCCGAGCCGGTGGTCGGCTCGGTGACGCCAAAGGCTTGCAGGCGCAGCTCGCCGGTGGCGATCTTTGGCAGGTATTTCTGTTTCTGCTCGGTGCTGCCGTGCCGTAGCAGCGTACCCATGATGTACATCTGGGCGTGGCCCTGGCTGGCGGTGCAGCCCGAGGCGTTGATCTCCTCGAGGATTACCGCCGCGGCGCGCAGCGGCAGACCCGAGCCGCCATACTCCTCGGGGATCAGCGAGGCGAGAAAGCCGCTGCGAGTCAGCTCCTCGATGAACTCGGTCGGGTAGGCTTGCTCGTCCTCGAGCTTGCGCCAATAGGCGCCGGGATAGCCCTCGCAGATCTTGCGGATCGACTCGCGCAGCTCGGGGAAATCCTCGCCGAGCGCCACGGTCACGCTGTCGTCGGAATGATCGCCATAGGGCATCGCGCCCTCCCACTGTGCTGATACGCGTTCGGCTCGCACAATAGTCCGCAGTGCGGCGCTCGCCAATTCGGGCGGCGAAGCGTTTTATGCGCGGCAGCAAAACGGCGAGGTCACGAGCGTGCGAACCATTCTTCTCCTGATCGGCTCCAACGTCTTTATGACCTGCGCGTGGTACGGGCACCTCAAATACCGCGCGTCGCCGCTATGGATCGTCATCCTGGCGAGCTGGGGGATCGCCTTTTTCGAATATTGCCTGCAAGTGCCCGCCAACCGCATCGGCTATGGCGAGTTCACCGCCGGACAGCTGAAAATCATCCAGGAGGTCATCACCCTGGTCGTCTTCGCGGTGTTCGCGACGGTGTATCTCGGCGATCCGGTCGGCTGGCGTTACGCCGGCGCATTCACGTGTTTGTTGGGCGCGGTCGCATTCATGTTCGTGGGACGAACGTGACCGCGCCCATAGGGTCAGCTCGGGACGCGATGCAGCCCGCACAGCTTGTGGCCGTCGGGATCGCGTAGATAGGCGAGATACATCTGGCCGGCGGCGCCCTGACGGATGCCCGGCGGATCTTCGGCCGTCGCTCCACCATTCGCCACGCCGGCATCGTGCCAGGCCTTGGCTTGCTCGGGGCTGCTCATCAGAAAGCCGATCGTGCCGCCATTGGCGTGGCCGGCCGGCTTGCCATCGATCGGCTTGGTCACCATGAAGCGCCCGCCATTATGTGCGTATGCCAGGCGCCCCCTTGCATCCGGGGTAGCCGGCGCGACACCCAGCGTGCCGAAGATCGCGTCATAGAACTTCTTCGACCGGTCGACGTCGTTGCTGCCGATCATGATGTGGCTGAACATCCGTAGTTCTCCTCTTCGAGGTTGGGGGATGGGATGGACGGACGCTTATAGCACGCCGCGCGCGGCGCGGTATTCGCGGCGGACGATTTCGAGAAGCTCCTCGGCCGAAGTGCTAGCGGTCTGGCTTTCGAACGTCACCTCACCGTGCTGCATCAGCATGACCCGGTCGCAGATTTCGAGCGTCTGCGCGTAGTTGTGCGCGATCATCACGATGGCGATATCGCCGCGGGCCTTGAGCCGGTCGATAAGGTCAATGATGAGCCGCGCCTCGCGGGCGCCCATCGCCGCCAGTGGCTCGTCGAGCAAGAGGATGCGCGCATTCGACGACACCGCGCGCGCCACCGCGATCGCCTGGCGCTGACCGCCGGAGAGCTGCCCGACCGCGACATCGATCGACGGGATATTGACGCCGATCTCGTCGAGCGCCTCGCGAGCGCGGCGGCGCATCGTCTTGTGATCGAGAAGCTTGAGGAACCCGCCCCACAGCGGTTCCCGGTTGAGGAACAGGTTGTGGTAGATGCTCAAGCCGTTGACCAGCGCCAAGTCCTGGTAGACGCACTCGATGCCGAAGGCGCGCGCCTCATCGACCGAGCCGAGGTTCACTGGGTTGCCATCGACCGAGACCTGGCCGGCATCGGGCTGGTGAAACCCGGTCAGGATCTTGATGAGCGTCGATTTGCCGGCACCATTGTCGCCGAGGATGCCCAGCGTCTCGCCACGTGCGACATGCATCGACACGCCGGCGAGGGCGGTGACGGTGCCGAATGTCTTGGTGATGTTCTCGGCGCGGATCGCCTCCGATCTGGCGTCGCTCATTGCGGACTCCTGCCGCGCAGCCGGGCCAGATGGATATTGGCGATCATCGCGATGAGGATCGCCGCGCCGATCACGATGTCGAAGGTGAAGGCATTGATCCCCTGCAGGGTGAACCCGTCCTGCAGCACGCCGAGCATGATCCCACCGACGAGGCCGCCGACGATCGTCCCGGCACCGCCCGCGATCGCCGTGCCGCCGATGACGCCCGAGGCGACGCCGAGGAACATGATGTTGCTGCCGCCGGCGAGCGGGTCGATCGAGCCGACGCGGAACGCCTCCAGCAGCCCGGCCAGCCCGCCGAGCGTGCTGGTCAGCACGAAATTGGCGACCTTGATGCGGTTGATCGCGATCCCCGCCTCCGCGGCGGCGATGATGTTGCCGCCAACCGCGACGGTGTGAAGGCCCCAGCGCGTGTGGCGGAGCGCGATGTGCATCAAGACGACGATCACCAGCGCCCAGACGATCTCGGAATAACCCCACACCCCCATGATCCCGGTGAGGATCGGGCCGCCCGCGGTATCGGCTGGATAGCCGCGCGAGATGGTCAAGGTTAGCCCGGTGATCAGGAACAGCATGCCGAGCGTGGTGATGAACGACGGCACGCTAAGCTTGATGGTGATCATGCCGATCGTGAAGCCAATCAACGCCGAAGCGGCGAGCGCCACGAGGATCGCCACCGGCTCCGGCACTCCCCAATCGTGCACGTTCTGCATCAGGAACGGCGCCAGCGCGAACACCTGGCCGACCGACAGATCGATCTCGCGGCAGATCAGCAACATGATCTCACCGCAAGCGATGATCACCGGCGCCGCGACGAATTGCGACACCGTCACCAGGTTGGCGCCGGAGATGAAGTTGTGGTTGGCGATCTCGAAATAGACGATGAGCGCCACCGACACGACGATGACGCTCGCCTCCGGCCGCAGCAGAAAGGCGTAGGCGCGCCGCGCGAGCCCGTTAGGCGCTTCTCCCTCCGCCGCTTCCGCCATCTCAGCCGCCGAGCGCGCCGTTGCGGCTGATGATAGCGGCGTCCTTCGCGCTGCCTTCGTAGCGGCTCTTGGTGTCCATGTACTGGCCGACCGCGTCTTTGGTGACGAATTTGAGACCGGTATCGATGTCGGCCGGGCCAATGAGACCGCCCGAGACCTTGAACGCGAACATCTCCATTACCGTGTAAAAGCCTTGCAGGTACGGCTGCTGGTCGATGACGAATTCAAGGAAGCCGTCGCGCACTGCTTCGAGTGACTTCGGCAGCATGTCGTAGCCGCCCGCCTTTACGCCCTTTTCCGGCAGATTGTATTGCCGGCTGATCAGCCCCGAATTCATCGTGTCGCCGCCCGAGACACCGAAGAGGCCCTTCACGTCCTGGTTGCCGAGGTAGTAGGCCTGGATCTTCGACAAGCCGGCATTGGCCGTTGGGTCGGTGGCGATCATCGTCGCGTCGATCTTGGCGCCCGATTTCTTGATCGCGTCCATCGCGCCATCGACACGCGGCTGCAGGTTCAGCTGACCCGGCGTCGCGATAAAGATCGCGACTTTGCCCTCGCCGACCAGTTTGACGATGCGCTCGCCCATCATCTGGCCGCTGAGGAACAAATCCTGGCCGATATAGGCGAGGCGCCTGTTGCTCTTTGAGTCGGCGTTGTAGCTGAACACCGGGATCCCGGCCTGCAAAGCGTTGTCGACCGGCCGGTCAAAGCCGTGAGGATCGACGAGGCACACCGCGATCGCGTCGGCCTTGCCGGCAACCGCCGCGTTGAAGGCGTTGACCATCTGCGCGACGTCGGAGGTCTCCGACCCGGTCCACTGATAATCGACGCCGAGCAGCGCGCAGGCATCCTGGATGCCGTATTGGGTCGGCACGAAGAATGGGTTGTTGGTGACGTGGTTGACGAACACGAAACGCCATTTCGGATGATCGGGAAACGGCCCGGCATCGGCTGCGCGCGCGCGTTCGCCCATTTGTGAGAGGAGCGCCGCCGCGCCGCCGATCGTCACGCCACGCATCAGCGCGCGTCGCGGCAGACGCTGCGCGACTTTCTCTTCGATCTCCCCTCGGCTCCGCCTCATGTCGTCCTCCCCGCCTGACGCTTTCTTCGGCGCGCACCTTAGACGAGACGCACGGCAAATTCATCCCGGAGACACGGACGGCGCGGACGAACTATAACGCTTCGAACGCTGGGCATTTTTCGGTGCAAATCATGTCGTCCCCCCACCCGCTGTCCGGTCTTGTCGTCATCGAGATCGGCCACAGCATCGCCGCGCCCTATGCCGGGATGATCCTTGGCGAACTCGGCGCCGAGGTCATCAAGGTCGAGAACCCGAAAGGCGGCGACGCCTGCCGCGGCTGGGGACCGCCATTTGCCGAGGGGGCGGCGACCTGCTTTCACGCGGTCAATCGGGGTAAGCAGGGGATCACCTGCGATCTCGCCAACTCGGAAGACGCGGCCCGACTCAAGGCGCTGATCCTCGAACGCGCCGACGTGGTGATCCATAACCTCAAATTCGGAGCGCTCGACAAATACGGGCTCGGGCCGGCGGCGCTTGTCGCCGAGAAGCCGAGCCTCGTGTGCTGTAACCTCAACGCGTTCGGCGCGGTGGGGCCGCTGCGCGAACGGCCGGGCTACGACCCGATGATGCAGGCCTATTCCGGGCTGATGAGCCTGTTGGGTGAGGATGGCCGCCCGCCGGTGCGTGTCAGCGCCTCGATCATCGACATGGGGACGGCGAACTGGGCCGTCGTCGGCATCCTCGCGGCGCTCAGGGAACGCGACCGCACCGGCAAGGGCGGCATCGTCGACACCTCGCTTTACGAGACTTCCCTGGCGCTGATGAGCATTCTGCTCGCCGACCATCTGACGACCGGCGAAGTGCCGGCGCGGCATGGCTCGGGCGTGCCGATGATTGTGCCCTACCAGGCGTTCGAAGCTGCCGACGGCTACATGATGGTCGCCGCCGGCAACGACAACCTGTTCCGCCGGCTCGCCGCCGCGCTCGGCCGGCCGAGCCTTGCCGAAGACCCGCGTTTCGCGACCAACGGCAACCGCGTCGTGAATCGCAAGGAACTGGTCGCGATCCTTTCCGATATCTTCAAGACCGAGACACGAGGTCACTGGGCGGCGCTGCTCGAAGCGCAGGGTATCCCCAATGGCCCGATCAACGCGATGGATCAGGTCGTCGCCAACGCGCAGACAAAGGCGCTCGGTCAAATCCAGAGCGACGGCGCGCTGAGGCTAGTCGGCCTGCCGCTGTCATTCGACGGTACGCGGCCGGAATTCGCGAAGCGCGCGCCGGCGCTCGGCGAGGACAACGCGGCAATCCTAGGATAGCGACATGAGCAAGCATTTTGCGGCGAGCGCGATACTCGCGCTCGTCCTTGGCGGCTGCGCCAGCCTGCAGCCCAACGAAAAATTGCCGACACAGCCGCAAGCCCCCGGGGTTGAGCTGACCAAGGAACAGGGCGGCCGGTTTATCGCCTTTGTCAGCCCGAAACAGCAGCATACCGAGCCGTTTCTCGGGGTCGACGACACCAATTATTTCTGCCTGCGCAGCTGGCTGGACAACAAGACCGGCGAGACCGCGCATCAGCTCTACATCGAGGATAGCTACTATGGCGGCCCCTATCTGTGGAACGGCGTCTACGACACCGCCAGCACAAAGCTGAAGCTCATTCCGATCAGCCATAACCAGATCACTTGCGACCAGGGCTGCTCCTTTGCCGATGAGTTCGCCGCCGAGCTACCCGAGGATTATTTGCGCGCGCACAGGGACGGGTTCGCCGTCACCTTCACCTCGTCCAATGGCAAGACGCTGGCGGTTAAGGTGCCGAGCGACATGGTGACCGCCGAAATCAACGCGGTCGATGCGGTGAAGGAGATCGCGGCAAAAGTCACAGCCCATCCGCCCGCGCCGCCGACAGCGGCCCCTGCGGCACCACCACCGGCCACAGCGCCCGTGGCATCGCCGGCCGCCGCACCGGCTCCAGCGGCTGCGGCACCATCGCCGGCGCTCCCGGCCGGGACCGTGGTGCCTCCGCCGCCGAAGTCCTGATCAGCCGACCGCCGGCAGCACCTTGCCGCCGGCGACGGCGGAGTGCGCGGCGATGAGCACAAAGGCGATGACGCAAGGCTCGCTGCCGCGGTTGATCCAGTTATGGATCGTACCGCGCTGCACCATCACGTCGCCGGCTTTCAGGTGTACCTCCGCGCCATCGATGTCCATGTCGATCTCGCCCGAGAGAATGCAGAGATAATCGATCGAGTCGGTGCGATGGTTGCGCCCGCCGTTGCCGGGCGCGAACTCGATGATGCGAAAGACCGTGCCGTTGGCGTGCGTGGTACCGGTCTGGCGCTTGCCCCCGTCGGCATCGCTGTTGTTGTCGACCGGGAAACCCTCGCTGGTCCAGGCGACGCAGGCGGTCACGCCGGGCCGCATCGAGCGGCCGGGGATCGTATCATCGATCGTAACGATCGCCTTGCCGTCGGCGTCGTGACCGGTCACGACCCGTCTCACTTGGAATGTCATGGCGTCTCTTCCCCTAGGATGGCGACGATCGCCATCCTCTAGCGCGATTGCGCCGCCGGGCGGAAGGGGAAGCCGCTAGGAAAAGCTACTGCGTCTCGGCGGCGTTGAGCTGCGCGCGCTTGCCGACCCAGAGCATCGCCTCGTCGGGCCCGACGCTGTCGCGCGAGATGATCGGCACGAAGACCTTTGCCGCCGCCATTGCTTTCTTCAACTCGTCGGCCATCGCGGGCGGCTTCTTCTCGTCATGGACGACGAGAACCACGCCGTGAATGTCCTCAAGGCCTGCGGGCACGGCGCGGTTGATCTGGCTCCCGGCGATCTGCCACCCGGCCATGCCGAGCCGCGTCGCGATCGCTAATGCGTAATTGGCGGCGTCCGGTTCGCCGGGGTCGGCGTTGATCGCGATCGTCGCCGGCTTGCCGCTGGTCATAAGGCTCTGGACGATCGCCTGCCCCTGCTCCGTGGTCAGGTTACGCGCCACATTCGCGTCGGGGACGCCGCTGACCTCGTCGAGCTTGGCGATGACGATCTCAGGGTCGAGCCGCCGCTGCAGCACGTAGGTGAGGATGCCGGCGAGCTGGCTGCCAAATTCCGCACTGACGCCGACGCAGCTGATCATGACGGTGCCAGAACCCTGATTGATCAACGCGCTATCAGCCATGCCGCAGCCCCGGCCCTGCGGCGCGTTGGCGTCGTCGGCGAACGCAGACGCGGGCAGCATGGCAAGGACGCTGAGCAGTGCCGGGATGAGCGATTTCATGGGGAAAACCCTGCGGTGCGAGAGAACGCAGAAACCTACCCCGGACTTGCTTAACGGCTGGTTGACAGCGCCGCTTTCGAGCGTTCCCCTGCCCCATCAAGCATCCGAGGGGGAAGCCCATGAATCCGCGTCAGCAATTGCGCCGGCTGATCGCCCGGTCCGGCTATACGATGGTACCGGGCGCCTACGACACACTGACCGCGCGGCTCGTCGAAGCAGCCGGGTTCGAGGCGGTCTACCTCACGGGCGGCGGCTACTCGCGCGCCAGCGGTTACCCCGATCTCGGCCTCCTCACCGTGGTCGAGAACGTGCGCTTTATCGGCCTGACGGTCGAGGCGGTCGGCGTCCCAGTCATTGCCGACGCGGACACCGGCTACGGCAATGCGATCAACGTGATCCGCACAGTGCGCGAATACGAGAAATCCGGGGTCGCCGGATTCCACATCGAGGACCAGGTCGCGCCCAAGAAATGCGGCCATTACGAGGGCAAGGAGGTGATCTCCAAGGCCGAGATGGTCGGCAAGATCAAGGCCGCGGCCGACACCAGGCGGGATGCCGAGATGGTCATCATCGCGCGCTCCGACGCGCGCGCGGTCGAGGGGCTCAACGCGGCGATCGACCGGGTCAACGCCTATCTCGAAGCCGGCGCCGATGTCGGTTTTGTCGAGGCGCCGCAGACGGTCGAGGAATTGCGCATCGTCGGCCGCAGCGTCAACGGGCCGAACCTCGTCAATGTCTTCGAAGGCGGCAAGACGCCGATGCTCGCGGCGTCAGAGCTGGAGGAAATGGGCTTCCGGCTCGGCATCTATCCGTCGCAGACGCATCGCGCGGCGATCCGCGCCGCGCAAAAGGTGCTCGCCGTCCTCAAGGAAGACGGCCACGCCAAACGCATCGAGCACGAGCTCTGCACTTTTCAGGAACGCGAAGAAGCCGTGGGTACGGCGGCATGGCGGGCGCTGGAAGAGAAGTATTTGCGGGACGTCTGACCGCCCGTCGGCTAGGCGCGGATCACCTTTACGAGCAGCCAGCCGAAACCAGCCGCGACGGCGCCAAGCAGCAGGATCGACGCCCAAAACGCAATGGGCGCCGCGGCGCTGGAGTAGATTTGCGTATGCTCGGCGGTGAGTTGCGGATCGAACCGGTGCGAGCCGATGACCGGGTCCATCGCGTGCCATTTGACGAACGCGATATCCCCGGTCATCAGCGATTTGATCAGCAGCCAGACGACGACAAGCTCGAACCCGCCGACGCTGATCAGGGCTACGGGCTTGTTCTTGATGCGCAATCCGGCTGCTCCAGTGAGGCTTCGATCAGACAACCGGCGAGCGGCCGCCATCGACGTTGATCGCGCAGCCGGTGACATACCCCGCCGCGTCGGACGCGAGGAAGGTCGCGACATTGGCGAATTCCTCGGCCTTGCCCATGCGGCCCATCGGGACGCCCTTGCCGGCCTCGGCGACATACTGCTCGAAGCTGACATTCGGCCGTTCATTGTCGTACCGCCGCTTGATCTGGTCGGACACGATGACGCCGACATGCAGCGAGTTGACCAGCACGTTGTGCGGCGCGCCTTCCATCGACATCGCCTTGGTCAGCGCCATCTGCGCCGCACGGCTGACCGAGGTCGGCGCGCTGTCGGCGCCCGGTGCCTTGGCGCCGATATTAAGCACGCTGATGATGCGGCCCCATTTGCGCTGCTTCATCTGCGGCATCAGGATGCGGCAGAAGCGGATTTGCGCGAAAAGCTTGAGGTCGAGATCGGACTGCCACTGCTGGTCGGTAATGGTCTCCGACGGGCCACGGGTCGATTGCCCGGCATTATTGACAAAGATGTCGACCTTGCCGAACTCGCTGTTGCATTGCGCGCAGGCGGCCTCGATCGGCCCCGCCTTCGATACGTCACAGCTGATCGCCAGCACCTTGACGCCCTTGGCGGCGGCCTTCTCGACCTCGGCCTTGGCATCGTTGAGCGAGGCCTGATCGCGCGCGAGGATCGCGACATTAGCGCCCGAGGCCGCGAATTCCTTGGCGATCGCCAAGCCGAGGCCCTTGCTGCCGCCGGTGACGATCGCGCTTCTGCCGTCCAGTCTGATGTCCATGACGTGTCCTCCGTTAAGATGATGATTCAGTTTGCCGTCAGCCGGTCGATTTCGTCCATGTCTTCGCGCGTCAGCGCCCACTCGGCGGCGCGGACATTCTCCTCGAGCTGTTCGGGGCGGGTCGCGCCGGCGATGATGCTCGATACCGCAGGGCGCGCGGCGAGCCAGCTCATCGCCAGCTCCAGCATCGTGCGGCCGCGCGAAGCGCAGAAATCGGCGAGCTTTTCGACAATCCCCCAATTGCGCTCGGTCAGATAGCGATCGGCCATGCGCTGCGTGGTGGTGAGCCGTGCGCCCGCCGGCAGCGCCTGATTGCGGCGGTATTTGCCGGTCAAGAGCCCGTTGCCAAGCGGCGAGAACGGGATGAGGCCGAGCCCATGGGCCTCGACCATCGCGGCCATGTTGGCCTCGTACTCGCGCTCCAGAAGGCTATAGCGCTCCTGGCAGGCGATATAGGGCTCGAGGCTCTGCGTTTTCGACGTCCAGCGCGCCTCCACCACCTGCCAGGCGGTCAAGGTCGAGCAGGCGATGTAGCGCACCTTGCCCTGGCGCACGAGATCGTCCATCGCGCGCAGGGTTTCGTCGATCGGCGTCAACGGATCTTCGATGTGCTGCCAGTAGAGGTCGATGTAGTCGGTCCGCAACCGCTTCAGGCTCGCTTCGCAGGCCTCGAGAATGTAGCGCCGGGACGCACCCTGCCGTTTGCCGGATGCGTCCATCGGCCGACCGAACTTGGTGGCCAGCACGATGTCCTGGCGTCGCTGGCCCAAGATGCGGCCGAGACAATCCTCGGCGCCGCCGCGCGGGTCGCCATAGGTGTCGGCGTTGTCAAAGAGCGTAATGCCGAGGTCGAGCGCCTTGTGCACGACCGCCTTGGTCGCGTCGAAATCGATGCGCCCGGCGAAATTGTTGCAGCCGAGGCCGACAAGCGACACTTGCAGCCCCGATTTTCCGAGATTGCGCTGTTCCACCTGTCCTCCCTAGAGCATTCACGCCGAGACTATCGAGACATCGTCATCGAAGTCCATCCCGGGGTCGACTGCGCGGAGATACGCGCAGCCCGCGCGACGGTTTTATTTCAGCTAGTGATTGAAAATCTGCGCGCGATGGGAAAAAATCTCGGCACAAGAAAGTTCGTCAGCAGACGAATACTCACGGGGGAAGCGCCATGGATAACAAGGGCTCGCGCCTTTGGTACGTCTTGTTGCTGGTGCCCATCATCGCGATGGTCTGGGTGTCGAGCTACAACAAGACCGACCCCGAATGGGCGGGTATCCCGTTCTTCTACTGGTATCAGCTGTTGTGGATCTGGATCGGCTCGGCGCTGACCCTGCTCGTCTATCTCATGACGCGTCGGCATCACGACTGAGGCGGGAGACGCGCGATGCCGATCGATTGGACAGCCCTTATCGTCTTCGTACTGCTCTTCGTGATGATCACGGTGCTCGGCTTTCTGGCCGGCCGCTGGCGCCGAGGCGATCTCGACCTGATCGCCGAATGGGGCCTCGCAGGCAGCCGCTTCGGCACTGTGGTCACCTGGTTCCTCTTGGGCGGCGACCTCTACACGGCCTACACGTTTATCGCCGTGCCGGCGCTGATGTTCGGTGCCGGGGCGATCGCGTTTTTCGCGGTGCCCTACACGATCATGGTCTACCCGTTTGTTTTTGTCGTCTTCCCGCGCATGTGGTCGGTCGCGCGTAACAATGGGTACATCACCGCATCGGATTTTGTGCGCGGCCGCTACGGCAGCCGGTGGCTAGCGCTGGCCGTAGCGGTCACCGGTATCGTCGCGACGATGCCTTACATCGCGCTGCAGCTGGTCGGCATCCAAGTGGTGATCGCCGCGCTCGGGCTCGAAGGCATGGGTTGGATGGCCGATCTGCCGCTGGTCATCGCCTTTGTGATCCTCGCCGCGTTCACCTACACGAGCGGGCTGCGCGCGCCGGCGGCGATCGCCATCGTCAAGGACACGCTCATCTGGATCACGGTGCTGGCGGCGGTTATCTGGATCCCGATCAAGCTCGGCGGCTACGGCGCGATATTCTCAGCAGTGCCGCAGACGAAGCTGCTGTTGCCTGCGGCGATGGCCAACACCTCGATCCCATATAGCGCGTATTTCACCTTGGCGCTTGGATCGGCGCTCGCGCTGTTCCTCTATCCGCATGCGATAACCGGCGTCTTGAGCGCGAGCTCTCGCGGCGCGATCAGCCGTAACGCCGCGCTCTTGCCCGCCTACTCGTTTCTGTTGGCGCTGATCGCCCTGCTCGGCTTCATGGCGCTTGCCGTCGGGGTCGACAAGGCGCCCGAATTCGCCGCGTTCGCCAAGGCCTATCCGCGCAATTTCGCAGTACCGGCCTTGTTCATCTCGGTCTTCCCGTCATGGTTTGTCGGCGTCGCCTTCGCGGCTGTCGCAATCGGCGCGCTGGTGCCGGCGGCGATCATGTCGATCGCCGCCGCCAATCTGTGGACCCGCAACATCTACCGCGAGTTCATCAACCCGGCCTGCACGCCGGCGCAGGAAGGCCAGATGGCCAAGGTGGTCTCGCTTGTCGTCAAGTTCGGCGCACTGGTCTTTATCGTCTTCATCCCGCTGCAATACGCGATAAACCTCCAGCTTCTGGGCGGTGTGTGGATCATCCAAACCCTGCCGGCGGTGATCATCGGCCTCTACACGCGCTGGTTCCATGAGAAGGCGCTGTTCCTCGGCTGGCTGGTCGGGATCGTGACAGGGACAGCGATGGCCGCGGCGCAGGGCTTCACGCCGATCTACCCGCTGGTGATCGCGGGTTATTCGCTGCCGTCCTACACCGCCTTCGCGACCCTGGTGCTCAATTTCGCGGTCGCGATCGTGCTGACCCCGGTGTTCAATGCGCTCGGCGGCGCACGCGGGATCGACGAGACGAGCGTCGAACATTACGGCTGATCCCCAACGCAGCCTCTGTTAACCTCCGGTTGTGGTTAACGAGATCGTCACTTTCGCGCCCTAGCCTGCGGGGAGTGGTCTGCCCCTTGCAGCGTGGACCGCAGGGGGATTCGATATGGCAGCGTCGTCTTACGACTACGATCTCGTGGTGATCGGCTCCGGCCCGGGCGGCCAGCGCGCCGCGATCCAGGCCGCTAAAGTCGACAAGAAAGTCGCGGTCATCGAGAAGACGACCGTCGTCGGCGGCGTCAGCGTCAATCTCGGCACCATCCCGTCGAAGACACTGCGCGAGGCGGTGCTCGACCTTTCGGGCTTTCGTTCGCGGGCGTTCTACGGCGCGTCATACCGCGTCAAGGACAACATCACGATCCAGGACCTGCTGGTGCGCACCAACCAGGTCATCGCCCATGAGATCGACATCGCCCGTCATCAACTGCTGCGCAATCATATCGAGCTGATCTCGGCCGCCGCGTCGTTTGTCGACCCGCATACGCTGCGGCTCGACATGATCGATGGCAGCACGTCGCGAACGGTCAGCGCAGCCCACATCGTCATCGCGCGCTGACC
>Ga0210398_10000779_pt1 | contig 35194 bp, 26 predicted proteins | sample IncBWC4OmetaG_FD_161047 | JGI IMG/M metagenome (GOLD analysis project Ga0210398, IMG submission 161047) | Forest soil microbial communities from Barre Woods Harvard Forest LTER site, Petersham, Massachusetts, United States - Inc-BW-C-4-O | ecosystem: Environmental > Terrestrial > Soil >... | reverse complement strand
AGTCCCGGCCCGGGCGAATCGTCACCACAGGTGTGACGCGCTGCCGATTTATGCTCACGTGGAAAGTCATGGGGGCATGGTCGGAACCGGGACAGGATGGCGGGACATAGGTCGAAAAGCAAATGCGTGGATTGCGATCATGGCATGAGAAAATGAGCCGACTGGTCTCGTTGCCACTGGCCAAGGTCCCGGCTACGAACCGGCAAACCCCTCGATGACCACTGAACAAGAACTTCGCGAGAAGTTACGCAAGATTTCCAGATTGTTCGAAGGTGCCACCACCGAAGGGGAGCGCCGCGCAGCGGCGGCTGCGACCGAGAGGGTGAAGAAAGCTCTTGCGGCCGCCGCGCAAACCGATCGCCCGGTAGAAACACGCTTTACCCTCTCGGATCTGTGGCACAGGCGCTTGTTCACCGCGTTGTGTCGCCGCTACCGTCTGGAACCCTATCGCTACCGGGGGCAGCGCCACACCACCGTTGTCGTGCGCGCTCCCCGATCGTTTGTCGACAAAATTCTCTGGCCTGAATATTTGCAGCTCAAAGACGCGCTTGATGAGTACCTGAACGAAGCCACGGAACGGATCATTCGAGAAGAGGTTTATAGCGACTTCGCGGAAGCGACGGAACGGACCGGATGATAGCCGCGCCCATCGGGGTAGCATTGGGCGGAGCGCGAGCTGGGTCTCCTTCTCCCTCGCCAACGACTTCCCGAATGCTTCAGTGACAGGGGTTGCAGCCGTGAGGGTCGCCCCTGCCGGCAAGCGTCGCGCAGCATCCACCCGCATCTTATGCCCTTCGTCCGAGCCAGAGGTGTGGGGGCCATCTTGGAAATAAATTGAGACCGGCCTGTTTGCGTCTGCTTTTGGAGAAACCGCCTAACCTCACCTCTCTCTGTCCGACAACCCGCGCTGCAATTTTTTTGCTTTCAGGCGTTCTCGAGAAGCTGGGCGAAAGAGCAGGAGTCACGCTAGAACTGCTGCGGGATAAATAGGCGGCGGTGCGGCAGGGAGAAGGCAAAGACTCACTGTCTCGCGCTACTTCGATAAACTCGATAAACCCTGCGCCTTGCCCGGCATTGAGGCTGTCGGTATAGTGAGTTCCGGAGTGGAGGCTGAGAACGCTATCTCTCTGTCGCCTCAAGGCGCGGAATTCCGTGTCACCATGGCCAAGATAAGCGCAGCTGAGTCGAAGGAATCCGGAAGCGGCAAATTGCGCATCGGCGATGATTGGAATGCGATCCGCATCATCGCGCTTTCGCAAAGCAACCCGCTCAAGGCCATCGCAGAGTTCGTCGAGAACTGCATCGATGCGCACGCCAAGACCGTTGCCATCACGCGTGGCCGCGAGCACGGGGAGCACTATCTGACGGTGAAAGACGACGGCGACGGCATCCCCCGCGATCCGCACGGGCTGCCTGACTTCAAGTACGTCGCGACTCATATCTGCGACTCGATCAAGCGACGCCTGAAGGCAGACGGCTCCGGAGGCGGCCTGCAAGGGGAATTTGGCATCGGACTGTTGAGCTTCTGGACCGTGGGCGAGAGGCTCACGATGACTTCTGGGGGTGCCGATCAACGCCTCTATCAGATGGTTATGAACAAAGGGGATCCGCGCTACACCGTGAACCCACGACGCGTGCTTTTTGCCGACCCCGGCACCGAGCTCAAGATCAGCCCCCTGCTCAACGGCATCCGTAGCCTGAGTGGCGAGAAGATCCAGTGGTATTTGGCCTCGGAGCTGCGTGACCGGATCCGTGCTACTCAGGTTCGGATAACGGTGGTCGATAAGCTGGCGCGTAAGCAGTACCAGGTCGAACCGCGGCAGTTCGAAGGGCGCTTGCTCCACCAACTGCCGGCAGTTCGCTCCCCATTCGGCGAGGCGTATGCCGAACTGTATCTCACAGAACCGGCGGAGAACGGCCGGGTCTCCCTTACCCGCGGCGGCACGCGGGTGATCGAGGATATCGGTACGCTGCCAGGTTTGGAGCGCGCGCCCTGGAACTCCCGTTACTTGCAGGGTCTGATCGATGTGCCCTACCTGAATCTGACGCCCAGCACCCGTTCCGGGGTCATCCATGATGACCGTTACGGGGCGTTTGCGGAAGCTCTCCTACCACTCGAAGCACACCTGAATGGCCTCATCGACGCGCAGCGCCGCGCCGAGGAAGAACAGGCGAATCGGGAGTCCTTGCGCGCCATCCAGCGTGCGTTTCGCGAGGCGATGCTGGTGCTGCCGCCCGAAGAATACGATTGGTTTGACATCCAGTCACGCTCGCCGCAAGCGCTCGCTGGCGGCGAGCTGCCGGAGCGAGGCGTGGAGGCATCTGGGGAGAAGGAGGGGCCCGTACCGGGGGTTCCGGAACCAAGCGGAGGCGAATCCGCCCAGCGTCAATTCTTCGATTTTGCCGGGCCTTTGCGCACGGTCGTGATTTCGCCAGCGGCGAGCACATTGACGGTGAACCAAAGTCGGCGCTTTCGCGCGCTTCCCCGCGATCGCTCGCACCGCAGAGTCGAGCAGGATTTGCTGTTCAGCTGGCAGATCGAGGAAGGAAGTGGCATACTCTCGTCCACCTCCGATCAAGAAGTTGCCTTCCAAGCGCCATCGTCACCCGGTCTCGTGCGTTTGTCGGTCACCGTCTCGCAGGGCGATGTGCGCTGCACTGCGGAGTCACTGATCACGGTCACTGATAGCCTGGATGCGGCAGTCGGCCCTGCTCTCCTCAATGCGCGCGGCTTACCGGGCTACACGTTTGAACGCGCCGCCGGGGAACTGTGGCGCTCACGATTCGATGCCGAGCGCAACCTGATTGTCGTGAATAACGGGCATCGCGATTTTGTCTTCGCCACGCGCAGCCGCGCCCTGCAGTTGCGGTATCTGGTGCGGCTCTACGTCAAGGAGTTGGTGCTCAAGAACTTTAAGGGACTGCCAGCCGAGCAATTGATGGAGCGCATGATTGAGCTCTCACTCTATGTCGAGGAGAAATTAAAACCGGTCTGAAGGGTCAGAACCCACCTTGCCGTGGATAGAGGCTTGGGCCGGCCTACAACTTCGCCTCACATCGCCGCGCCTTGTCGTCGCACCGTCAGCACCTCGGAGCACAGCGCCCCACTATCCCCGCCGTCGCTCACCGTGCAACAGGTGCTGTCCCCTTTCAGGCTGCTGCCAGGCGGCACGTCTCGCTTCTCTTTGCGCCCCTTCGACCCGACATCGCTCTTCGATGGAGGCGACGTGGCCGGAAGTCCTCTGGCCGAAACCTTCGAAATAGAGTTGTTCGATGAAGCGGGGTAGCGGCAGTTTCCCGGGCTCCCGCTTATGGTTATCGATCTTGCCCAGTTTCGCCGGGTTCAACCCCAGTCCTCGGGCCATCTGTACCAGGCTGTTGAGACAAATGACGGTGCCTTCGCGCATCGATCCATTTTGCCATTTGCCGACTTATTTTGATTTTCTTCGCCAACCTCGAGTGGCACCGTCGACTATCCCCCGCCGGCGATCACGTGAGCAATTCGCCGCAGGTACTGATTGGCGTGGTCGCCCAGGGACAGAATCACCACCAGGCGTGCCTTCGCTCGACTCAGCGCAACGTTGATCAATCGCGGCCCTTCGACCGGATGCCCCAGCAATCTCTCGCCGGTCGCGATCACGGGATCGAAAATAACAGTATGATACTCGGTCCCTTGCGCCCGATGCACGGTGCTGACCGGGACCTTGGTCTGTCCAGCGCTTCGGAGAAAAGCTTTGATCAGCCCCCGCTGTGCTCGATAAGGAGTCAAGACCAGCACGTTCTCCTCACCGACCTGGCCGGTGAGGGAAGGAACTATCTGTCCGATATACTCGGCGGACTTGTAGCGTGTGCCAATACCATATTTCGTCTGTTTGAAGTCGCCTTCCGCGGGGCACTGTGCGAGGTGTACGCGGCCGGTGCCGATCCCGGGGACGAATTGCGCACGTCGCTCCGCACACCATTCGGCGTCGGTTGCGCACTTGTCGGCGACGATCAGCTCCCCGTCATAGAACACGTAGCTGACGATGTCACAGATTTCTTCGGCCATACGGGACTGTTCATTCAGGAAGCAGCGGTTCTGCGGGTTCATGTACTTGAACATTGATACCCCGAGCCACTTCTTCGCATCCGGATGCGCTGACCGAACGATCGGTGCAAGCTGCTTGTGGTCGCCGGCGAAGAGGACTCGCTGGCCAAGCGGCGCCAACGCCAACGCATGGGGCAGGCTGACCTGGCTGGACTCGTCGAATAAGATGAGGTCGAAGGGTTTGCGAGCCCGTAGAGCTCGGTAGGAAAAGGCTGCTCCGGTGGTGGTCATCGCCGCCACTTGCGCCTGATCGATTGGCTTCGGTATCTGTGCTCGAAGAGCGCTAATCTTGTCTTTCCAGGCGGCATACGCGGCCGCATTGCTTCGGTCCGGCATCTGCGTTTCAAGCTCAGCAATCCTTCTAACCAGAGCGCTATCAACAACTGGTAATAAGTGCTCACGGCCTTTGTAGTTGCCGGCGACGAAGTGGGCTCCGATTCGTTTGCAGCGCTGGCGCAATCCCTGCGCCGCGGGATCAGTCCGCTCGAGCTCTTCGAGGCTGCGATCGACCGATAGCAATGCAATGTCGACCGCCCAGTTTGTCGTCGAAAGCAGCAAGATTCTCGCTTGCGGCCTCTGGCGCAGATAGGAGGCCAACATTGCGCCCACCGTATAGGTCTTGCCCGTACCCGGCGGTCCCCAAAGGAATCCAAACTCTCGATCCAGCAGCCCAAATGCCTGTCTTTGCCTATCTCTCAACTTGGGGAAGCCGGGTACGGAAGGCACATCGAGGAGCCGGGAGTAATTCAGAGCGGTGACTTTTTCAAGCCAACCCAGGCTTGCCTCAGCAAAGAGCGGCGATTTCCAAATGTCCCGCAGCGCCTCCAGATATCGCGGCGGGTGAAGCACGATCGGTCCGCCATTGCGGGGTGGTGGGCCACTCAGATACCGGATGTTGATTTGGTCGTGTTCGGCGGAGACGGAGAGGACGTCGGCGGTTCCCTTCGGCGGCCCCGGCCACCACGCCGCAGCACCCTCCAGGCTCTCGTCCAGTCCGTGAGAAGAATCTGCCGAATTTATGAATATCTTAAACAGCGCCGGGCCATCGGCTTTCACCTCGGAAACACTGAACTTTAGCGGCCTGGCGCTCGCTCTGAGCTCATCTTCGAGAACATCAATAATTTCGCGCTGTGACATACAACCTGAACCTTGCCAATAACCGGGCCGCGGAGCCCACGGTTAGCCTGGGCCGGGGTGGCGAACGACAACCCACCAGGGCTCTTATACACCACGTCGAAGTCCTCGCGATGGCGGCCGAATAAACGAATCAGAGGAAATCCGACCGGGTGTGCGCCCGCGCTGGAAGCCGCGACGAGAGGAGGCAGAAGGGGAACCTCGGCGGGTGCAGTGGTCGATCCCTAGAAATGGCAAATGATGCTGACGATGATAATGACAACGACAACGACGGTCTCACCGGCAAGGGGGCGTCGTGGATGCGCATGCCGCATGTGCGCGCCACATGCTACCATTCCGGGGTGGGCGACTCCGTTTGCATCCCGACTGCTGCCTCGGCCGTCCCAACCACAACGGTTATTTCGCGCCACTCTGCCCTGGTCCGCGTAACTCACTGGATCACCACCCTATGCTTCCTTGCCCTGCTCGTAAGCGGAGTTGAAATTGTGATCTCTCACCCGCGCTTCTATTGGGGTGAAACCGGCAACGATACGACCGCACCGTTGTTCAAACTGCCGATCCCGGCCTCGAGGAATTTGGTGCCGAGCGGCTATGGGTACGTGCTGCCGGACCAGAACGGCTGGAGCCGGTATCTCCACTTTCAAGCTGCCTGGGTGGCGGTATTCACCGGCTTACTGTATACAATCTTCGGCTTGGTTACCGGGCACTTGCGGCAGAACTTGGTACCGATGGGGGCCGATTTGTCGTGGCGGGCGCTCTGGCGGTCCATCGCCAGCCATTTGCGCTTCGAGCCTCCGAGTGCGGCAGAAGCCTGGTCGTATAACGTGCTGCAGCGCCTCAGCTATCTGTTCGTGATCTTCGTTCTTTTCCCATTCGTGATCTGGACCGGCCTGGCGATGTCTCCCGCCTTTGTTTCCGCGTTTCCCTCGACCGTCAATGTGCTTGGCGGCCAGCAATCTGCGCGCACTCTTCACTTCTTCGTCTCGCTGTCGCTCCTTCTGTTTCTGCTGGTTCACGTCGCGATGGTTTGGCTTGCTGGATTCTGGAGCCGCATGCGGGCGATGATCACGGGTCGCGCACCTGCCCCTGGGGAGCGCACATGAGCGAACCTTCACGCCCTGATCTTTCACGCCGCAAACTGATCACAACCGGAATCGCTGCTGCGGCTGGCGTGGCGAGCCTGGGCGTGGCCGCGCGCCTTGCGCAACGGTATGGGCTGGTCCCGCCCGATCACGGCGGGATCTATGGCCTGGGCGAGACCCTTACGTACGCTTCTCAGCGTCTGCTCACCAGGCACTCTTCAGCTCGTGAGTTTTCTCGGAGCCAGATCTCGAAGCCTCCATTCGCGAACGAAATCCCGCCCCTGAATGAAGCGTACAAGCGCCTTCAGGCCGGAAGATTCGCTGACTGGCGGCTCTCCGTCAATGGCATGGTGGCAAGACCTGCCTCGTTTTCGCTGGACCAGCTTAAGGGCTACCCCTCTCGCAGCCAGATCACTATGGTGCAGTGTGAAGAGGGTTGGTCGTATATCGCCGAGTGGATCGGCGTGCCTCTCTCCCAAGTCCTTCAAGCCGTGGAAGTCCACCCCCAAGCCCGATACGTTGTCTACTTCTCGATTGATCCCGACTGGTGGGAAAGCATCGATATGTCCGATGCATTGCATCCGCAGACTTTTCTTGCCTACGGGATGAATGGCGACGAACTCCCGGTGGGCAACGGCGGGCCGCTTCGCCTGAGGCTCCCCCGCCAGCTCGGCTACAAGAGCGTGAAGTACCTCATCCACCTAACGGTCACTGACAGCCTGAAGGGATTCGGCAAAGGTCTGGGCTCCGCGGCTCCAGAAGGAGGCTACGCCTGGTACGCAGGTATCTGACAGGTCAGCGATGATGTTTGCCTCCCGAGTGCCCGCTATGACCGCCTCCGCCCGAGTGCCCGCGACCAAAACTCTTCCCGCCGCTGAAGCTCTTTGCCCCGTGTCCGCCGCCAAATCGATGGAAGCCTCCCGAGTGTGCCGGCTTGCCCGAAGGCGGCTTGCCAAACTTGCTGCGCTGAAAGTTTGCGCTGGGGGCGGCGCGATAGTCCGGCCTTCGCCCGCCATAGGTGGCACCCCGCCCGCTGCTATAACCTTCCGTGGACCTGCCATAAGAACTGGATCCGTAGCTTGAACGTCCATACTCTTGCGGCCTGGCAGTGGCGGGCCGAACGCTGTTGTAGGTTCCTGCCGAGCTTCGGCCGTAGCCGGTCCCGGGCCTCTGATAACCCCCGCGGTTGTACGCCCCCGCCGGCCGGTTCCCCGCATAGGCAGATCTGTCCGAAGTTCGGGCAAATGCCTGCGAACGCGCGGTGTATCCGCCAGTCGGCCGGCCATAGCCCGCCGCCGCCCGGTAAGCGTTATTCGAGCGCGCGACACTCCATCCGCCGCGCGAGAAAGCGCGGGGGCCACCGTGCGGGAAGCCCCAATCGGCCACCGTGGTGCTGTGCGAATAGTAATTCGAACCATGGAAAAGCACGGAGTGAGCCAGCCAGTCCAATCCCCACGCCAGCAACCCGAAAGGGGTATGCATGAAGGCTGTCGTGGCGATCCCTAAGCCGAATCGCACGGCCAGTGGCCCGACGGACGAACCGATAAACGATCCCAGCGCGCCCAGCAGCGAAAATCCCGGATACGGAGCGACCGGCTGCCCGTAAACAGCCCACGGGTTATAGACCGGCACATACATCACCTGCGGGCTCACCGGCGCCAGCACAATGTTGCCCTGATCGTAGTTCACGGTTTCCTGCGGGGTGCTCCGCAGGTTCCCAGCGGCCTGCGCCCGCTGGCGCATTCCCTGCACCGCCTCGAGTACATCCTGCGGCTGGTTGTAGTACGCGTTGCCCAGCTGGGTAGTCCACTGCAGGTTGTAATTCATCTGCTCCAGCACCTGCGGAAATGCGGTCAACGCCTTCACGCTCGGATCCCAGGACTGCGCATCAGCTCCCGCGGCAATCTGATCGGAGGAAGCGTAGCCTTGCGTCCGCCGCCAACGGTCGGCATCCGCCACCTGCGCGGGATAAGTCGCCGCGGTCAGCACCTGCGCCACTAGAGTGTCCGGATAGAGAGCGATGGGCGCGACCAATTGCTGCAATTGCTGGGCACCGAGCGGCTCGATCGCAGCGCTCCCCGGCTGCGGACTCATCTGGCCGGGAGCAGGATAGGACTGTGGCGGGTAGGACTGCGGCGGATAAGCCGGTTGTCCTTCAGATTGCGGCTGCGCATAGCCCGGCTGCCCATAACCCGATTGCTGGTCGGGTAACTGCTGGTTCGAAGGGTACTGTCCTTGATCCGGCGCCTGCTGCGCGAACAACTCCGCTTGCCCCATCGGCGACAGGAGAACTGCCAGAGCCAGTACCATCAGACCTCTCAGCGGCCCGACGGCTTCGCTGAGGGAACTGTCGTGCCGTGAATCAAGCAGCGAGCCGGAGGCGGGCGTATACGTTCGGGGACTCATCTTCCCTCCAGTAGCCCACATAGGCGCCCGCGGCTAAACCTGCGTTCCCAGCCGACCTGGCCGCGCTTTGCACCCCTGCGGTACTGCCACTCATTTTGAACCCGGAACCCGGCCTTTAGTTCCGGAACGGGCGCTCCCGGGACTGCGGCGGTTTACACGTACTCGCGCTCGGCCCGACGAATCGCTCGATACCTTTCAAACACTTTCTTATCGCTTTCCAGCCCCAGTGCCGAGCGGATCGAGCTTCCCCGGAATGTATGGAACAACATCTTCCATCCCTGGAACAGGACGAACCCGGGATCGTGCTTGATCGCTACCGGGAGGTGATGAACCTTCATCCAGCGTTCGGCCTTCCAACGCATGAATTCCACTTCTTCCGCCGGCAGGTGCTCGGTCCGCACGACGGCAGTGGTACCGTCATATTCTTCGAGCCGTTCGTTCATGATCAATCCCTGATCGCGGAAATCCTTCGTCATTGCAGTGCGCGGGTATGGGGTAGGGTGTTGAATGTAGGGCCAGTCCACATAGCGGCGTGCGAATTCAAGGTTGGCTTCAATGGACTCCCGCGTATCGCCCGGACTTCCTACGATTAGTCCCCCGACCACATACATCTGATTACGGTGAAGGTAGTCGATGGCCTTGAGGGTGGCATTGCCCGTCTCCTGGCCGTTCGTGCGTTCCCTGTTCTTGGCAGAAGCCTTCAGAAATTCCAGGTCGCCTTCCAAAATGTTTTCAATACCCAGAAAAACGTAGCGGAAACCCGCCCGCCGCATGAGCGGGGCCAGGGTTTCGCCGTGGTTGGCAATGGCAGAAGTCATGGCCTGCACGAAGTAATCGAGCTTGTGCAATCCAGCGGCGATGATGGCCTCGCACAGAGCTTCAAAGCGCTTCGCGTTCAAGGTAATGTTGTCATCGACCAGAAAAATCGTTCGCGCTCCGTGATCACGGGCATCGCGAATGTCGTCCAACACGCGATCGAAAGAGTAAGTATGGAAGTTGCGCCCTCGCATCTCAATGATGGAGCAGAAACTGCAATCGTAGGTACACCCGCGCGAAGTCTCAATCACATCCACTTGGCGCCCCATTAACGTGTATCCCTCGAGCACGCGCGCATCGCGCTTCGGCGGACGGATTTCCTCATCCTCCAGGCGGTGCGGCAAGCGGGCGGGGTTGTGCACCCAGCCTTCGCCATTCGGATAGGAAAGACCGCCGATGCGCTCGAAGCCGGATCCCTGCTCAAGTGCGCGTAACAATTCGCGGAAGGTAACTTCTCCTTCACTGCGCACCAGATAATCGACGCCCATATCTTCGTAGGCTTCGGGCGCGAGACTGGGATCGTAACCGCCGACCACGATCTTCACTCCCGGGCGTAGCGAACGCACCAGACGGATAATACGACCGGCGGTCCGGCGCTGAAATGTCATGATGGACAGGCCAACGACTTCCGGATTGAGCTCGCCAACCAGTCTGGTTACGGTTTCACGAACCTGGCGCTGAACCAGGATCAGGTCCGCGACGGCCACGTGATGATGAGGATCGACGTTTCCCGCAAGCGAGGTGAGTGCGCCATTGGGCATGCGAATCGCCGCCGGAGGCATGTGTTCAAAGGAATCCGGCATAGAAAGCAGCACGACGTTCATTGGGGGCCCAGTCCTTTATGTTTGCTCCGCAGTATTCCCGCAGGCGCGGGTTGAACCCAGTTGCGAAACGAATGGTCGTAATTGTACCCCAGCTTCCGCGAGACCTGGCGGCCGAAAAAGGAGGCGCACGCTTTGACAATTTCAAGCTATCATTTTAGCGAGACTGCCGCTGGCTCTGGCTTGGGCCCGGAAGCAGCGACATTTTGGGGGAAGCATGGCGATCAACTTTGCGCGAAGACATGAAGGAAGAGACGATTCGATACATTTTCGGCCGGTGGAGCGGCTGAAAGTATATTTGTTCGGGGCTACTGTTTTATTTGCGTCGTTCGGGATGGGGGAAGCCGTCTATCGACTTTTGTTTTCACAATTCGACGGCATAACCGATCGTATTCCGGTTGAATTACTGTTTGGTTTGGTGTTTGCCTGGCTGGCCACGAAGTTTGTCGGAGGCGTTTACAGAAATCGTAAGCAGCGTAGTGCCAGACTTAACTTCATTTGGGCTCGAAATCATCACATACGGGGCGCCGTGGAAGGAATCACGCCCTTGGCGCATCCGGCAAAGAATCAACAATCGATCCGTGTAATCCGCGAAGAAGTTGATCGGATCGAGTGGGCGCTGAAGGAAATTTTGCCCAGCTAGATGAGCGGCGCTCGTGTTTATCCGGGGATCTTTCCCGCATACAACGCCATCCCTACCACGGCGTCCATCCCGAGCGCGTCGAGGCGGTCGATCTCGCCTTGCGTGGTGATGCCGCCGGCGACCATCAACCGCCGCGCAGTGGCTTGTCGGATCGCACTCACCGCGGCCATAGGGATTCCGCCCATCAGGCCTTCGGTATCGATGTGCGTATAGAGAAAAGTTTCGCAGAAAGGTTCGAGTGCCCGAATCATCTCGAATGCGGTGAGGCGAGTCTGCTTGCGCCAGCCATCGATCGCAACCCGTCCCCCTCGGGAATCGAGAGCAAAGACCAGTGGTGCGGTGCCCAGTTCGCGCGCCAGTTCGGCGGCACATTGCGCATTGATTTCGCCATCCTTCAACAGGATAGAACCGAGTATGACTCGGCCCGCACCGGCTCGTAACAGTTCGCGCGCCGCTTCGAGGGTGCGAATCCCGCCGCCGACCTGGCAGTTCAATCGCTTCACCATCTGCTTTACGATATGCCGGTTCTCCCCCGCACTCCGGGCTGCGTCGAGATCGATCACCTGGACCAGCGGATACTTGACGAAGCGCTCGATCCAATAGTCGAAGTCGTCGAACTCCAGAGCTTTCTTCTCACCCTGCACCAACTGCACAATCTTGCCGCCCATCAAGTCGATCGACGGAATCAGCATGGCCACCTCACGGGAATGCTCGCCTCCTGCAGTTCGCGCTTCAGTTCTGCGATGTTTTCGATGCCAAAGTGGAAAATCGATGCCGCGAGAGCGGCGTCCGCGCAGCCGTCGCGAAACACTTCGATGAAGTCGCGCGCTGATCCTGCGCCGCCGGAGGCAATCACCGGAATGGAAACCGCTTCGGCTACGGCGCGCACCAGCTGACAGTCAAATCCGGACTTCGTTCCGTCCCGGTCCATCGAGGTCAGCAGGATCTCTCCCGCTCCGTGACCGGCAGCCTCCCGAGCCCAATCAATCGCATCCCGGCCCGTGGGGATGCGTCCTCCCGCAACAAACACTTCGAAACCTCCTTCGACTTTTCTGGCATCGATAGCCACCACAACCGCCTGCGAGCCAAAGCGTCCCGCGATCCTGCCGATCAACGCGGGGTCACGCACCGCTGCCGAGTTGACCGCGATTTTGTCTGCTCCCGCGTCGAAGACCGCCGCCGCATCCTCAAGCTGGCGGATCCCCCCGCCCACCGCGAACGGAACGAAAAGCGACCGAGCCGTGCTGCGGACTGCGGCGAGCAACGTGCCGCGGTTGCCACTCGTCGCCGTAATATCGAGCAACACGATTTCGTCGGCACCGTTGCCTGCGTGAGCTGCGGCGCATTCTGCCGGATCGCCGGCATCACGCAGATTCTTGAAGCGCACTCCCTTCACGACACGGCCACCATCCATGTCGAGGCAGGCAATGATGCGCTTGGTCAACACATCAAACCGCGCAGAAGTTCTTCAGGATAGAGAGTCCCACCTCGCCTGACTTTTCGGGATGGAACTGCACTCCGAAAATGTTGTCTTGTTCGACTGCGCCGGCGAACCGCAGTCCGTAATCGGTGGCTGCCGACATGGAGGCCACCACCGGCGCATGGAAAGAGTGCGTGTAGTACACATACGACTCTTGCGCAATGCCCCGCAGCAGCCGTGAGCCCTCCTGAATGGCCAGAGAGTTCCAGCCGACGTGCGGCGATTTTACGCTGGCCGGGAACTGCCGGCACATGCCGGGAAAAATTCCCGCTCCCGCAACTTCGAAGCACTCTTCACTGCCGTCGAAAAGCCATTGCATCCCCACACAGATTGCGAGCAGCGGCTTTCCGGAGGAGGCGCCTCGCAACAAGGCTTCGCCTAAGCCGGTTGGCTCCAGCACCTGCAGAGTAGAAAAGTGTCCCACTCCAGGAAATACGATCTTGTCGGCGGCTGCGATGGTCGCCGGCTGGTCCGTCACCACGACTTCAGCGCCCAGATAGTCAAACGCCTTCTTTACCGAATTCAAATTGCCCGCACCGTAATCCACGATGGCGATCATAGAAGTCCTTTGGTGCTCGGGAGCATGCGTCCCAGCCGGCGATCGCGCGAGCACGCCACTCGCAGGGCGCGAGCAAAGGCTTTGAAAAGCGCTTCGATCTTGTGATGGCTGGAGCGTCCGTAAAGCACGCGCGCGTGGACGTTGGCGCGTGCGCCACGGGCAAAGCCCTCGAAAAAATCGGGCACCAGTTCCACCTGTAGATCTCCCACACGCGCCGCCCGAACCTTGGTATCGACCACCGCAGCCGCGCGTCCGCCGAAATCGACGGCCGCCAACCCAAGGGTTTCGTCCATCGGCATCACAAAGTAACCAGCACGCAGAATCCCGCGGCGATCGCCCAACGCGCGGTCGAACACCTCGCCCAGAGCAATCCCGGCGTCTTCCACGGTGTGGTGCTGGTCCACGTCCAGATCGCCGATGGCTGCGAGCTTCAGATCGAATCCTCCGTGTCGAGTGAAGAGCTCCAACATGTGGTCCAGGAAACGGATCCCGGTGGACACTTCATACTTTCCTCGACCTTCGATCGTGAGTGCAATCCGGATCTCGGTCTCCGCAGTCTTACGATGCAGTTTCGCCTTCCTCACGCTTTCACCTCACGGGGTTCCAGGGGTTTCCTCACCACCTGGCGCAGCGCCTTGATCAAGCTCCGCGTGTGTTCGAGAGAGCCCACAGTCAGGCGCACACAGCCTTCGCATCCCGGATCGGAGCTCCGGTCGCGCACCAGGATCCCGCGCGAGCGCAAAGCTTGAATGAATTCAAGGTAGGCTGAACCGACCTGCACCAGCACGAAGTTGGCACGGGTCGGCCAGGAATGCAGGCCGAGAGTTCTGAGTTCCTCTTCGAGAAGTTCGCGGCCGCTGCGCACCTCGGCCACATAACGCTCCACATACTCCTGGTCGCGAAGCGCTTCCGGTAAAACCGCGAGCGCCGCCGCATTCACGTTGTAGGGCGAAGCCACGCGCCGCACCGTCGCCATCTGTCCGGGATCCCCGACCAGGATGCCGATGCGCAGGCCTGCTAGTCCGTAAGCTTTCGAGAAGGTTCGTGCCACGAAGAGATTTTCCGGACGGGCGCGAAATTTGAGCATCGTCTCTCCGTGAAACTCGAAATAGGCTTCATCCACCACGATCGCGGCCTCAGGCGCCGCACGAGCAACCTGTAGCATAACTTCGCATGCCACTGCGGCTCCCGTCGGATTGTTCGGATTGGCCACCGCGATGAGCCGGGTTCGCGGGCTGATCCGGGCCAGCAGCGCTGGCAACGGAAAAGCAAAGTTATCGCCCGCAAGAATCTGGACCACACGTGCGCCATCCGCTTGCGCGAAAAGGGCGTACATGGCAAACGTGGGCACGACGATGATGGCTTCATCCCCGGGATCGAGATAGGTCGAGCAAAGAAGATGAATGGCCTCATCCACTCCATTGGTCAGCAGAACTTCGGACGCATCGAGTCCTAGAAAACCGGCTACTTCGCCTTCCACCGGCTCACGCTCGGGATAGCGTGCCAACGCTTCCGCGTCCAGCGAGCGCAGCCTGGTCAACACCCTCGGCGAGCAACCGATCGTGCTTTCGTTGAAATCAAGACGCAGTCCTTGACGCCCAGCCAGCGGTGGCCGATAGGCGTCGAGAGTCTTCACGGCGGTGCGGGCCTCAAGCATTCGTGCACCTCACCCGCAGCGATTCCGCATGGCCACGCAGCCCCTCGGCTTCCGCCAGCACAATCGCCGGCGGAGCAATGCTGCGAATCCCTTCACCAGAAACCTCCTGGCAGGAAATGATTCGCACAAAATCCAATACGCTCAGGCCGCCACGCACGCGAGCCATCGCTCCGGTAGGCAACACATGATTCGGGCCCGAGATGTAGTCTCCCACCGACTGAGGAGTGATCTCGTCCAGAAATATCGAGCCTGCATTTTGAACTGCCGGCAGCAGGGCGGCTGGCAATGTGAGGTGTTCGGGAGCAATGCGATTCGCGATGGCGACGGCTTGATCGAGAGACTCCACCAGAAGGATGGCCCCGCGACGAGTGAGAGATTGGGAGGCGATTGGATTGGTGCGCGTACGCGGCTGTAGTTCCGCCCGCACCTTTTTCGCCGAAGCGCTCGAAGGGGTAATAAATACGCAGAGCGCGTCGGGATCGTGCTCGGCTTGCGCCACCATATCACTCGCGATCGAAACCGGATCGCCCTCCTCGCTGATGAATACAGCCTCGGTGGGACCGGCCAGAAACTCGATGGCGCAGTCGAAGGCTACCAGCCGCTTGGCCCGGGTCACGTAGCGGTTACCCGGGCCAACGATTTTGTTCACCCGTGGAATGCTTTCGGTTCCATAGGCAAGGGCAGCGACTGCCTGCGCACCACCCACCCGGTAGAACTCCTGCACGCCCAGAAATCCGGCAGCCGCTAAGGTCGCCTGCCCGGGGTGTGGCGACACCACGCGAATCTGTGGCACGCCTGCAATCTGTGCCGGGATCACGGTCATCAGTAACGTCGAAGGCAACGGATAGCGGCCCCCAGGCACGTAGCAGCCCACCGATTCCAGGGGACGCACCAACTGTCCTACGCAAACTCCCGGCTGAATTTCGCGCCGCCACTCTTCCGGTTTCTGCCACTCACAGAAACGGCGGATGTTGCCTGCAGCCTGGGTGATGGCATCTCTAAGCTCGGGTGGAGTTCTCTTCCACGCCTCATCGAGATCAGCCTCGGGCACGCGAAGCGCTTCGCCCTTGGGCAAACCGTCCCAGCGCGTGGCGTAACGGCGTAAGGCCAGATCTCCGTTGCGCCGGACGTCGTTCACGATGCGGCGCACGGCGGCCTCTACCTTGGCCGGATCATGGGCGCCGCGCTGGTCGAGCATCCGCACAAATCGATCTCTCTTCAGCCCGTCAAGAATGCGAATCCGCATCACATCACCACCTTGTTCAGCGGATACTCGACAATTCCCTGCGCATTCGCCAGCTTAAGCTTCGGAATCAGCGACCAGGCGGTCTGCTCTTCAATGATGGTGTTGACCGCCACCCACTCGCCATCGGCCAAGGGCGCAACGGTAGGATTCTTCAACGCGGGCAGCAGGCCAAGAACCGCGGCCAAATCCGGTTTTCGGACGTTAAGCATCAAACCCACCCGGCCCAGCGCGGCGATCGCTCCGCAAAGCATCACAGAAAGGTTTTCGATCTTACGCCGCCGCTCGGGATCGGCCCATGCGGTTTTATTTGCGACCAGTTGCGTATTTGACTCCAGCACGGTTTCGATAATTCTCAGATGGTTCGCGCGCAGTGAACTCCCGGTCTCCGTAACCTCAACGATGGCATCGGCGAGCAACGGCGGCTTCACTTCCGTCGCGCCCCAGGAGAACTCGACTTTCACCGGCACGTTTCGACTGGCAAAGTAGTTTCGGGTAAAACTGACCAACTCGGTGGCCACGATTCGGCCTTCAAGGTCTTCCGGCTTTTGGAATCGGGAATCCTCCGGCGCGGCCAGCACCCACTTCACTTTTCCCATGCTCTGCTTGGCGTAGATCAGGTCGGTAACGCTGACGACATCGAGGCCGCTTTCGAGCACCCAGTCGAGGCCGGTCAGGCCGGCGTCCAGTGCGCCGTGTTCGACGTAGCGTGCCATTTCCTGCGCCCGAATGAGCAGGCATTCAATTTCAGGATCGTCGGTGGAGGCGAAGTAGGAGCGCGCGCTGGTGTAAACCCGCAGCCCGGCGCGGGTGAAAAGGCTGAGCGTCGCCTCCTGCAAACTTCCCTTGGGAATACCCAGACGAAGCTTCATCGCGGCGCCTCCTGTTTTACTGCCAGCGCGGCCGCGCCGACAGCCAGTTCCTGCGTGAAGCAGGACCTCGACCCGGTATGGCAAACCTTGCCTGTCCCCCACACTCGGACGCGCAACAACACCGTGTCGCGGTCGCAGTCCGTCCATGCGGCCACAACCTCCAGCCGATTCCCCGAGGTCTCGCCTTTGGTCCAGAGAGTCTGCCGGGTGCGGCTGTAGAACGTGGCGAAGCCGGTGCGCAAGGTCATCTCCAAGGCTTCGCGGTTCATGAAGCCCACCATCAGTAGCTCTCCAGTGGTTTCGTCTTGAATCACGGCCGGCGCCAAGCCTTGCATTTTGTCGAAGTCGATCTCCATCGCAAGCTCCTCTTCTTAATCCTTCCCGGGGCTTGGCGCCGGCGGCAGAAACAGAAAGCCCGCTGCGCGTTTGCGTCAGCGGGCCTGGATTTCCTATTAGTGCTTTAGGCTGTTATCCGTTATCCTCCGCCGACACGCTCATCGCATGGTGATGGTGGCGGCGATGATGGTGGAGCGAAGTCATAACTCACTCATCTTAGGACGACTCGCGTTTCCCTGTCAATCGTTTCCTACAACAACATCCCGGCCCCTACTGCTTGATCGTCGTCTCCGCTTTCGCCGGCTTCTGCGTTACCTCGGAAGGGCTGGGCAATTGCGAACGATCCCAGCCGCCGCCCAGGGCTTGTACCAGGGCTACGGCGAAGGTCATCTGTTCCACCTGAAGAGCATTCAAGGTCTGCTGGTCGGCCAGCACGGTAGTCTGGGCAATGAGCACGTCGGCGTAGGGATCAATCCCGGTCTCATAGCGTGCCTCTTCGAGCTTCAGAAAGGTTTCGGCAGAATTCACCGCCTGCTGTTCCTGCTGGATTTCCTTGGACAAGATACGGACTTCCGCCAGACCATCTTCCACCTGCTGGAAGGCGGTCAGCACGGTTTGCCGGTAACCGGCAAGGTCGGCGTTGTAGGTGGAGACAAATTGTTGGACCGTGGCCCGGCGCAGGCCGGCGTCGAAGATGGTTTCCGAAAGCGAAGTTCCGACGGACCAGAAGCGGCTCGGCCAGGAGAGCCAATTCTTGATGGCGGAACTCTCAAAGCCGCCTTCCCCAGTCAAACTTAAGCTCGGATAGTAGGCGGCATACGCAATGCCGATGGTGGCATTGGCCTCGGCCATGGTGCGCTCGGCGGCGGCAATATCGGGACGGCGCTGAAGCAATTCCGAAGGCACACCGACCGGGATGGGGGGTGGGGCAACGGTCATCGGCTTCACGGGAATGGAGAAGCCCGAGGCTGCCTTGCCGATCAGGACGGCGATTGCATGCTCAAACTGCGCGCGGGCGATTCCGACGTTGGTCGCCCCGGCCTGCGCGCTCTGCAAAGTAGTTTCAGCTTCGACCACCGAAATCTGGTCATCGATACCGGTCTCATAGAGGCCTCGGGTCACCTCCAGTGCCTTCTGGTCCGCCACTACGGTGTCGTCGAAGATTTTCTGCAGTTTATCCTGGCCGCGGATCTCAAAAAAATCTTCCGCTAAGGCCGCCTGTTCGGTTAGGCGCTCGTTCTCCAGATCAGCCTCACTGACCTGGGCCGCGTACTGCTCTTCGCGCACCGTGTTGCGGACTTTTCCCCAGAGATCCGGCGCCCAGGATGCTTCGAGAGGAAGCGTATAAAGCGTGCTCTGCGTGCTGAACGTGGTCCCGGTCCCGTTCGCGCTCACCGTGGTGCTCCCGCTCAGATTTTGCGAAATCCGCGAGTGGCTGACGGAGGGCGCAGCGGTCAGCGTCGGGAAATACTGCGCGTGGGCCTCGCGCACGATGGCGCGAGCCTCCATGAAGTTCTCGAAGAACTGCTTGATGTTCTGATTGTTTATATTCAGCTGTTCCTCGAGAGCGTTCAGCTCGGGGTCGTTGAAGATCTCCCACCACTTTCCGCGCAGCATGGCGTCGGAAGGCTGCGCCACAGTCCAGCCTTGATTGTCCTTAAATTGGGTAGGGGATTCCTTGTAGTCCGGTGCTGGCGCCAGCGGGGCGGGGGCATGATATTTGGGACCGACCACGCAGCCCGATGATACGAGCCACAGCACCGCCGTACCGAGAGAAATCGCACCGCCCGCGAATTTTCGCCGGAGAATCGTCATAACATTCTTCCTACTTATCATTTTTTTAATGCACTTTTCGATGCAGCATTCAATCCACTCCATTAGCCAGCCTCCGGGGCGGGGGATGAAATACTGCCGTGTGGCTTTTTCTGCAACCTGAGCCGCCAGCGATCCAGGAACAGGTACACCACCGGAGTGGTATAGAGCGTGAGCATCTGGCTTACGATCAATCCCCCCACGATGGTAATGCCGAGGGGCCTTCGCAGCTCCGAGCCCGTGCCCGTGCCGAAGGCGAGCGGTATGGCTCCGAACAAAGCGGCCATGGTGGTCATCAAAATAGGACGGAAGCGCAACATGCAGGCCTCGAAGATAGAGTCCGCCGTGCTCTTCCCTTCCTGTCTTTCCGCCACCAGTGCGAAGTCAATCATCATGATCGCGTTTTTCTTCACGATGCCGATGAGCAGCACAATTCCGATGATCGAGATTACGTTCAGGTCAATCTTGAACAGCATCAGTGCCAGCATGGCGCCGACGCTGGCCGAGGGCAGCGTCGAGATAATGGTCAGCGGATGCACCAGACTCTCATAGAGAATGCCGAGCACGATGTAGACGGCTAACAGCGCAGTCAACACCAGCATGGGTTCCGTCCCCAGAGACTGCTGGTAAGCTTGCGCCGTTCCGGCAAAGAACCCGCGAATCGTGGGAGGCGTACCCAGTCTCTGCTGCATTTCGCTGACCCGCAGGGTGGCATCGCTCAGGGAAACTCCGGGCGCCAGATTGAAGGATACGGTCACGGAGGGAAACAAGCCGGTGTGGTTTACGGCCAAGGGTGTGGTGTTGGATTCGGAGCTCGAGACGGCGATAAGAGGAACATTGCCGTTGCCCGGCAGGTTGCCCCCGCTGCCGCTGGCCGCACTGGCACTGCCTGCGGTCCGCAGGTAGATGTCCTTCAGTCCCTGCGGAGTCTGCCAGTATTGCGGGGCAACTTCGAGCACCACGTAGTACTGGTTGAGCTGGGTGTAGATGATGGAGACCTCCGACTGACCAAATGCGTCGTAGAGCGAGGAGTCGAGGGCCTGCGCCGTGATTCCCATCCGGGCGGCGGAAGTGCGGTCATAGGTCAGCAGTTCTTCGAGACCGCCATTCTGCTGATCGGAATTTACGTCCTGCAGTCCGGGGATCTTCTTCATCTCGGCCAGAAGGATAGGGCCCCAGTGGGAAAGATCCTGAACGTTGTCGGACTGGATGGTGTATTGGTAAAGCGCAGCACTCGACCTGCCCCCAATGCGCAGATCCTGAGACGCCTGCAAGAAGGCCGACGCTACCGGCAAGCGGTTTAATTTAGGCCGCAAACGGTTGATGATCTCCGGAGCGCCGATCTTGCGCACGTCAAGCGGCTTGAGAGCGATATAGATGAATCCCGTATTGGTAGCGCCGTTGCCGCCCGTATAGGCGTTCACATTGGCTACGGCAGGATCACTCTTGATCACTCCTACCAGTTGACGAATCGAATTATCCATCGCGGGAAACGATGAATCCTGCGGCCCCTGCACGGCTCCGACAATCGCCCCCGTGTCCTGTTGGGGAAAGAAACCCTTGGGGATTCTTACGATGAGCACGACGTTCAAGGCAATCGTGAACAGCAACACCACCAGCATCAGCGCGGAGTTGTCGAGCGCCCACAGCAAGGTGCGACGGTAGGTTTCGAGCATCCAGGAAAAAACCTTCTCGCTCGCCCGGTACATTCTGCCGTGCCCATCCGGCTTCTCTTGCTTCAGCAGGTGCGCACACATCGCGGGCGTCGTGGTCAAGGAAATGACCATCGACACGGCGATCGCCGTTGAAAGCGTAATGGCAAACTCCCGGAAAAGACGGCCAACGATGCCGCCCATCATCAGGATGGGGATGAAAACCGCGATCAGAGAAACGCTGATGGAGAAAACCGTGAATCCGATCTCCCGTGCGCCCAGCAACGCCGCCGCGAAGGGCTCCATGCCGTGTTCCAAATGGCGCGAGATGTTCTCCATCACCACGATGGCATCATCCACCACAAATCCGGTGGAGATGGTGAGCGCCATCAGCGAGAGGTTGTCGATGCTATAGCCCAGCAGATACATCACGGCGAAGGTGCCGATCAGCGACACCGGAACGGCGATGCTCGGAATCAGAGTGGCGCGTGCATTCCGCAAGAAGAGAAAGACCACCAGAATGACCAGAATTACCGACACCACCAGGGTGCGTTCGACATCGCTCACGGAAGCGCGGATGGTGGTGGTCCGGTCAAGCACGATGGTCGCCTCGATACCTTGCGGGATCGACGCCTTGAGAAATGGCAACTGGCCGCGAATGTTGTTGACGGTCTGGATAATATTTGCGCCCGGCTGACGAAAAATAATCACCGTGACCGAAGGAATGCCGTTGAGGTACCCCGCGGAACGGATGTTCTGCACCGAATCGGTGATCTGGGCCACGTCCGAGAGCCGGACCGCGGTTCCGTTGTGATAGCCGATGATGATCGGTTTGTAGTCCTCCGCCTGGGAGATCTGATCGTTGGCGACGATGTCGGCAGTGGTTTTATCATCGGAAAACTGGCCCTTGGCCAAGTCGGAATTCTGCGTGCTCAAGACGGCTTGAATGCTGGACAACGTCAAACCGTAACTGTTGAGTTGGGTAGGATCTACCTCCACGCGAACCGAGGGCAGCGAAGCGCCGCCGACCACCACCTGTCCGACACCCTGGATCTGAGAAAGCTTCTGCTCCATGATGGTGGAAGCTTCGTCATACAATTTGCCGGTGTCGTATTTGGTAGAGGTCAGGCCGAGGATCATGATGGGAGCATCGGCGGGATTTACTTTTCGGTAGGTAGGATTGGCGGGCAGATTGGTCGGCAGGTAAGTGCGCGCCGCACTGATGGCGGCCTCGACATCGCGCGCCGCGCCGTCGATATTGCGGCTGAGGTCGAACTGAATTGTGATCGACGTACTCCCCAGCGAACTGGCTGAGGTCATCTCCGTAACTCCGGCGACGTGCCCCAACTGCCTCTCGAGCGGCGTGGCTACGGAAGATGCCATGATCTGCGCGCTCGCTCCGGGCAGCGAAGCAGAAACCGAGATGGTGGGGAAGTCAACTTGCGGCAGCGGCGAAACTGGCAGCACGGTAAAGGCGATGGCCCCGGCGATGGCAATCGCGATGGTCAGCAAGGTTGTGGCCACGGGCCGCCGGATAAACAGTTCCGAAGGATTCATGCCTGCTCCGGTTGCGCCGGGCCGCTCGAGGTTTCGCCGGAACTTTTTTCGCGGGAGCCTCCGCGCGAGAATCTTTGCCCCAGGTTGTCAAAGAAGATATAGATCACGGGCGTGGTGTACAGCGTGAGCGCCTGGCTCAACAGAAGGCCGCCCACCATGGCAATTCCCAGGGGACGACGAATCTCGGAACCGATCCCGGTTCCTACCGCCAGGGGGATGCCGCCAAGCAGGGCCGCCATCGTGGTCATCATGATCGGACGGAAGCGCAACAGGCTGGCTTCGTAAATCGCATCGGTCGCATTCTTGCCGTGCTGCCGCTCTCCCTCCAGAGCAAAATCAACCATCATGATGCCGTTCTTCTTCACAATGCCGATCAGCAGGATAATGCCGATAATCGCCACCACGCTCAGATCCTGGCCAAACAGCATCAGCGCGAGCAGCGCGCCTACTCCAGCAGAAGGAAGAGTGGAAAGGATGGTGACGGGGTGAATGAAGCTTTCATAAAGAACACCGAGCACGATGTAGACCGTCACCAGGGCGGCCAGAATCAACAGGGCCTCGTTCGACAGTGAATTCTTAAACGAAGCTGCGGTGCCCTGGAAGTCCGCCTGCAGGCTGGCCGGCATGTGCATGCTTTCCTGAACCTTGTCGATGGCAGCAATGGCGCTTCCCAAGGCGGCGTTCGGAGCCAGGTTGAATGACACAGTTACGGAGGGAAACTGTCCTTGATGATTAATCGAAAGACTTTCAGTGGTTCGATGGAAGTGAGTAAATGCGCTCAGGGGAACGGCATTGCTCGTGGCGGAGGTGGTGGTGGTGTTCCCGGCGGAACTCGATGCCGTGGAAGAGTTCGGAGACAGCGCATTCGAAGGAGGGGTCAACACGCTGGGAGAAGCGGTTGGCGTGTAGAGCACCGAGGTGGTGATGGCATTCGATCCAGCGGAGGCCGATCCGGAGGCCGAAAAAGAGGTCGAGGCTCCCGGCCCTGATGTTCCGGAGGACGCGTTGGCCTGGATGTACAGCTTCTGTAACGTGTCCGGGGTCTGCTGGTATTGGGGTTGCGTTTCGAGGATCACGTGGTACTGGTTGAGTTGCGTATACATCGTATTGATCTGGCGCTGCCCGAAAGCGTCATACAGCGTGTTATCGATGGTGGCGGGAGCAATGCCCAGGCGGGAGGCGGTCACCCGATCGATCACCAGTGAAACCGCCAGGCCTCCCGTCTGCTGGTCGGTTGCCACGTCCTCAAGTTCGGGTAAACTCTGCAGTTTCGCGACGAAGCGATTGCTCCAGTCGTTCAGTTCGTTCACATCCGGATCTTCCAGCGTGTACTGATATTGGGTGCGGCTGACACGATCGTCGACTGTGATGTTCTGCACGGGCTGCATGTAGAGAGCGATACCCTGCACCTTTTGCAGATTCGACTGCAGCCTGCGCACCAGATCTGCCGCGCTGATGTGACGGTCCTCAAGCGGCTTCAGGTTGATCGACATGCGTCCGCTGTTGAGGGTCGTATTCGTGCCATCTGCGCCGATGAACGAGGAAAGACTCTCGACCGCCGGGTCTGCCAGGATCACCTTGGCGAGTTCCTGCTGCTTCTCTGCCATGGCCGAAAACGAAATCGTTTCCGGAGCCTGCGAGATGCCCTGAATCACGCCAGTGTCCTGGACCGGAAAAAACCCCTTGGGAATCACGATGTAGAGAAATATGGTGAGCAGGAGAGTGCTGAGCGCCACCAGCAGGGTAATGGTCTGATAGCGGAGTACGAACTTCAACGTCCTCCCATAAAAGGCGATCATGCTTTCGAAGGCGCGCTCCGAGGCCCGGTAGATGCGCCCCTGCTGTTCCTTCGGCTCATGGCGCAAAATACGCGCCGCCATCATGGGAGTAAGGGTCAGCGACACCACGGCGGAGATGACGATGGTGACGGCCAGAGTAACGGCAAACTCGCGGAAGAGCCGGCCCACTACGTCTCCCATGAACAGCAGCGGAATCAGCACCGCAATCAGCGAGACCGTCAACGACACAATCGTGAACCCGATCTGTTCGGCTCCCTTGAGTGCCGCATCCATCGGCCTTTCGCCTTCCTCGATGAAGCGCGAGATATTCTCGATCATGACGATGGCGTCGTCCACCACGAATCCGGTGGAAATCGTGAGCGCCATCAGCGAGAGGTTATCCAGGCTGTAGCCCAGGGCATACATGGCCGCGAAGGTTCCTACCAGCGACAGCGGTACGGCGACGCTGGGGATGATGGTGGCGTAGAGACTTCGCAAAAAAAGAAAGATCACCATCACTACCAGGCCGATGGTCAGCAGCAATTCAAACTCAACGTCGGACACCGAGGCCTCGATCGCGGTGGTTAGATCGGTCAGCGTGGTGACTTGAATCGAGGCTGGAAGATTGGCCTCGAGCTGCGGCAGTAGCTTTTTGACGCTCTTGACCACGCTAATGGTGTTGGCACCGGGCTGGCGTTGGATGTTCAGAATGACCGCCGGCGTTTGGTTCATCCACGCCGCCTGATTGTTATTCTCGACGCCATCGACTACCTCGGCCACGTCGGTAAGCATGACGGGCGCGCCGTTGCGGTACGCGACCACCACGGTACGGTAGTCGGCGCTGCTGATGAGCTGGTCGTTCGAGTCGATCTGGTAGTCCTGCCGCGGTCCATCGAAATTGCCCTTCGCGGCATTCACACTCGCCTGGGTGAGAGCGGTACGCACTGTCTCCAGATCGATGCCGTAGGAGGAAAGCGCGGATGGATTAACCCGGATGCGCACCGCCGGCTTCTGTCCGCCGCTGATACTCACCAGCCCGACGCCGTTCAACTGCGAAAGTTTCGGTGCCAGCCGCGTATCCACCAGGTCTTCCACTTGTGACAGCGGAACCGAGTCTGAAGTGATGGCCAAGGTGAGCACGGGGGCGTCGGCCGGATTGGTCTTGTTGTATATCGGCGGCACCGGCAGGTTGGAGGGCAGGAAACTCTGGGAGGCATTGATCGCCGACTGCACTTCTTCTTCGGCGACGTCGATGTTAAGGCTCAGGTTGAACTGCAGCACGATGACCGATGTGCCCCCCGAGCTGGTGGAAGTCATCTGGCTGAGTCCCTGCAGTTCGCCGAATTGCCTCTCCAGGGGCGCGGTGACGGTAGTCGCCATCACGTCCGGACTGGCGCCCGGGTAAAAAGTGAGGACTTGGATAGTCGGGTAATCGACCTCAGGAAGCGCCGAGACCGGCAACTGGGTATAGGCAACGATACCTACCAGCAGGATTGCCGCCATCAGCAGCGCGGTCGCGACCGGCCGCATGATGAATGGACGGGACGGGCTCACGGGGCTTGACTCTCGCTCGAGGCAGCGGGCAGCGGCTGCTTGGAAACTACGATCTTCGAGTTGTTTTGCAGCTTGTCAAAACTACTGTTGGCTAGAACGTCGCCCGGGTTGATGCCGGTTACCGCCGTGTTGCCACCATCGACGACGCCGGGCTTGATGTTGTGAATCACGGCCGTGTCATTCTGAATGACGTAGACGAAGGCAGTTTGGCCATTATGCTGGATGGCGGAAGTCGGAATCAGGGTGACGCCCTGCAAGGTGTTTACCAGCAACCTGGCATTCACGAACTGGTTGGGGAAAAGGGCATCGTTTTTGTTATCGAACAGCGCCCGCATTCTAATCGTGCCAGTGGTGGTATCGATTTGGTTATCGAAGGTCAGCAGCTTGCCAGTACCGAGCTTGGTCTGCTGCGCCCGGTCGAAAGCATCCACCGTCAGCCGCTTTCCGTGCTTCGTTTGCGCCTGCACCGCGGCAAGGCTATCTTCCGCGACGGTGAAGATTACGGTGATCGGCTGCAACTGCGTGATCACGGCAAGGGCTGTGGTGCCGCTCGCTTGAACGACATTTCCCGGATCCACCAACCTTAGCCCTACCCGCCCGTTGATCGGCGAGGTGATATGGCAGAAAGCGACCTGGACCTGGTCAAACTGCACCGTGCCCTGATCATTTTTTACCGTGCCTTCATCTTGCAGCACGATTTTTTCTTGATCATCGAGGGTCTGCTTCGGGATGCCGTTCCGCGCCCATGCGTCACGGTAGCGCTGCAGGTCCATCTGGGCTTGCGCGAGCACGTTGGTGTCACGCTCGAGCGAGCCCTGAGCCTCGAGGAGCTGCGCCTCGAAGGGCCGTGGGTCGATTTCGATCAAGGGTTGACCCTTGCGAACCAGCTGGCCTTCCTGGTAGTGCACCTGGGTTACCAGTCCCATCACTTCGCTGGTAATCGAGTCGGTATAGACCGGAGTGACGGTGCCAATCGCCTCCAGGTAGACTCCGATATTGCCTTTCTGTGCGGTGGCAAGGGTAATCGTGACCGGGCCGGTTGCGCCACGCCGGGAGGGCGCAGCTGCATTCTTGCTGTCGTCGTGCCGAAACACCAGCACCAGAATTACGGCCAGGACCAGCAGCATCAATGCCCAAACGAGAAGCCGCCGCCAAAGAGGCTTATGCGAACTACTTGCAGGCGGCAATTGATGCTGCGGATCAATGGAGGAAGCAGGAGGTTTGGTTTCCATCCGAATTTTCTTGCATTTCTCGATCTAGAATTATGATCCCCGGCGACATCGAAAGCGTACCTCTTCGCGCCGCGTCTCCGATACTCCGCGTCCCCCGCGAAGCATATGAGTTGCGTCGGCTATTATAGAACCACCGCAATAGAATCGGGTTTCGTTCGCGCCAAATCTCCGCTAGGTCAGAAACACCATAACGTTGACCCCCTCTGTGCTGAGTCTGAGCGCGATCAAGCACACCTTCCCCACTCTCCGTCCGAGAGCCGACAGTGCATCCACGGTTGGTTGCTTCCGGCTTGCGATTCGTTGCCGCCCTGCGGGTTCCATCAGATTACGTTGCACTCCTCTGATGGAAACACGTCCAGGGGTTCCAAAGCGTAAAAAATTGGTAATGGAAGGTAAAGGTTCGTAACCGGCCAGGGCTGCCGTTTCTCGTGAAGGGGTCGAGGTGATAATGGCCACGGTCGGGCGTCCGACCGTGGCCGTGGTTAGAGCGTCGAAGCATCCTTATGCGCCGAGGTGGCTGGGGAATCGCGCCGCGCTAGTTCTGAGGCGGTGCGCTCGGCGGGGCGGAGCCAGAATCAGGCGCCCCTGAGGAACGATGTTCCCCCCACTGTCCGCGTCTGGCCTGCATCTCATCCCACTTTTTCTGCTGGGTCGAGTCCAAAAGCGCGCGGATGTCAGAATCCGTAGTCTTGCGGATTTCCATCATTTTAGCGCGCCGATCCGGTTGCGAAAGAGAGGAGTCCTGATGCAGGCTCTCCATCTGAGAATTCTCGGACTGCAGAGCAGCCAGCACTTTAGGTTGCTGATCGGATGTGAGGTTGAGTCGCTTGGTTAGCTCTGCGGTACGCCGAGCGGGATCTGGCGGACCGTGATGATGGCCACCATTCTCCTGCGAGGGCGGAGCCGCCTGATCGTTGGACTGGCTATCTTGTGCGGAGGCCAAAGGCGCGGCAATCGAGAAGGCGCCGGCCGCAACCAGAACAAGCACATATTTCTTGAGCATGGAATCTCCTTTTTCGAAGCAATCGATCTGAATCTATGAACGGAATTATGACCCCTTAGTTGCGCAAAAAACCGAGATTCATAAATCTTTGCATAACTTTACGAAAGGTTGCTCAGGCGCCGCGATCCGCCACCCTGCCACAAAATTTTACAGCGGCGGGCCGGGGTAGAACGATATGATCCCAGCAAGATGGCAGCGAACGCCTGCGCCAAGCTATGAGGATTCGAAGCCTTCATTTTCCGCTGTCCCAGGCCACGCGGCGCCCTTTCTATGTGTGGTTTGTCTGCTTGTTTGGTCTCCTCGCCCTTTATCTGCCCGCACTGTGGGGACAGGCTAGCGGGCAGACTGCGGCTCCACCGACCGGGGCGTCGCCCGCCGGAGGAAGAACGATTCACGGTTTGGTGAAATCAGGATATATGCCGATTCCGGGCGCAACCGTTTCGGCAGTGAATACGGTCTCCAAGGAACAACTCAATACCTGGACCGATGTTGATGGAACCTATCGATTGGCGATTCCAGCCGACGGACGTTACACCCTGCGGGTGCAGATGTCGGCCTTTACCGCGAGCGCCCAGGACGTTGTGCTCGATGCCGCCCATCCGAGCGTGCAAACCAACTTTGAACTGGTTCTTCTTTCTCGGACCCATGAATCGCACAACGAGCCACAGCGCGCGAACGCCGGCGGAGGCGGACGCGGCTCGCAGAACCTCTCGGTGTTTCAGAGTGCAGGCGGGCAGGACGCTGCGGCTGGATCCATGAGCGACGTTGTGCCGGCGGGCATGCCAGTTCCTGGAATCGCATCGGACAGTGCGACCGAATCGGTGGCAGTTTCCGGTAACACTTCGAATTCATTCAATACGATGAGCGCGGTCGAGATGCAGCAGCGCTTCAACGATGCGCGCCAACAGGGTGGGGGATTCGGTGGCGGAGGCGGATTTGGTGGTCCGGGAGGCGGCGGGTTTGGAGGAGGCGGCGGCGGGGGCGGGGGCGGGGCAATGGTTTTTGGACGGCGCGGCTTTGACAGCAACCGCCCGCACGGCTCCCTGTACTACGGCGTAGGCGACGCGGCGCTGAACGCCTCGCCATTTTCGATCACCGGACAGCCCACGGAAAAACCCGCCTATCTGCAGAATAGCTTCGGCGGATCGGTGGGCGGACCATTGAATATTCCCCACATCTACCATGGAGGGAGCAAGACTTTTTATTTCATTAACTACAACGGCAAGCGCGGGGAAAATCCCTTCGACCAGTTTTCGACCGTGCCCACGCTGCTCGAGCGGCAGGGAAATTTCTCCCAGACCGCCTACACTTCAGGAGCGGAAGCAGGGCAACCAGTAAAGATTTTCATTCCCGGGACAAACACCGAATACTTCAACAACACGATTCCCCATATCAATCCGGCAGCGCTGGGCTTGTTGCCATATATTCCTTTGCCGAACCTTCCCGGCAACTATCAAAATTTCCACTTCGTCACGTCCGCCACGAGTGACAGCGACGATCTGAATATACGTTTGAATCGCAGCTTCGGCGCAGCGCCCGTGCGCGGCCGCCGTGGTGGAGGCCGCAACGCTCCGCGCAATAATCTGACCTTTGGCTTCCACTATCACGGATCGGGCCAGACTTTGACCAATCCGTTCCCCAGTGTGGGCGGCAACACCTCGGTCCGAAGCTTTGATATTCCGATTTCGTACACCCGCAGCATCGGAAAGCTGACCAATATCGTCCGCGCGGATTTCAATCGCAGCCGGACGCGCACCCAGAATCTATACGCTTTCAGCAACGACATCGCGCGTGGGTTGGGGATCACGGGAGTCTCCGGGAATCCGTTCGACTGGGGCTTGCCGAATCTTTCCTTTACAAATTTCGCCAGCCTCCAGGACACGACTCCGCAACTGAGTCGGCCGCAGACCTACACGTTTTCCGACAATGCAATCTGGAACCACGGCAAACATACGGCGCGTTGGGGTGGAGATTACCGGCGGGTGCAGGTAAACACGGACACCGACGGCAATCCGCGCGGCTCCTTCGTCTTTACCGGAGTCAACACATCCGTTGTCGCTGGCGCTAACCCGGTGGCCGGCACAGGATATGACTTCGCCGATTTCCTGCTCGGCTTAGCCCAGCAGACGTCCGAGCAATTCGGCGAGAGCGAACACTTCCACGGCAACTATTGGGATCTGTATGCGCAGGATGAGTGGAAGATGCGCGCCAATCTTACGCTCAATCTGGGAGTGCGCTACGAATATGTTTCGCCGCTCACCGAAGAAAACAATCGTATCGCGAATCTCGGCTTGTCTCCCGGCGTGTTGAATCCTGCGCTCCCGCTGGGCCCGACGCCGGTGACTCTGATTCAACCGGGCAGCCGCGGTCTGCCGGCCAGCCTGGTGCGGCCGGATCGCAACAACTTTGCGCCCCGATTGGGCTTTGCTTGGAAACCATTTTCCAAGACGGTTGTCCGGGGCGGCTATGGCATCAACTACAACACGGGCGCGTTTCAGGCGATTGCGCAACAACTTGCTTTACAGCCGCCCTTTGCCACCACGGCAACGAACATTCAGACAGCTTCCGGAGAATTGACGCTCGAGAACGGATTCCCGGCGGCCACAGGCATCACCAACGATTATGCGGTGAATCCCGATTACCGAATGGGCTACGTGCAGATTCGCAATCTCGATATTCAACAGCAGATTCGTCCCACCATCCTGTTGAATATCGATTACACCGGGACCAAGGGAACGGATCTCGACATTCTGGAAGCGCCCAATCGAACCCCGACCGGGCTTCGCATTTCACCAGCTGTTGAGCAGGTTGACGCTTTCACCTACGAAAATTCCGTGGGCGATTCAGAGGCGAACGCGGCCTCGGTGAGGCTGCGCAAGCGCCTGGCGAGAGGATTTTCCATCGGCGGCACCTACACCTTTTCGAAGTCGCTGGACGATGCGTCGTCGATCGGCGCCGGAGCAACTGCAGCGGCGAGCACTCCTGGACTGGGGGGAGGCGGCACCGGTGCGGCGGGAAGCTCGGCTACGACGAACGCTGGTGCGTCCAACGTCGCGCAGAATCCCTTCAATCTATCCGCGGAGCGCGGGCTCTCCAGCTTCAACCAGACCCATAAGTTCACCGCGGATTATCTGCTGGAGCTCCCTTTTGGTCACGACAAGCGCTGGCTTACCGGTAATACTCCCTGGCGCGCGGTGCTTGGTGACTGGCAATGGAGCGGTGACTGGACGATTGCCTCCGGGTTGCCGTTTACGCCGCGGATCCTCGGCGACGTCAACGACGTGAACGCGGGAACGAACGGCACCCTGCGACCCGATCTGGTTCCAGGCCAGCCGGTGAGCCTGGCAAATCCTTCGCTTCGAGAATGGTTCAATACCGCTGCCTTCGTCGCACCGCCAAAGGGGGATTACGGTAATGTGCGCCGCAACAGCATCATCGGTCCGGGTACAAGGGTTTTTGATATGGCATTCAGCAAGCTCGTTCCCCTGAAAGAGTCGCGAATGCTGGAGTTCCGCGCACAGGCCAGCAACATTTTCAACATACCGAACTATTCCTCGATTGATACCAGCGTGACTTCGCCTACCTTCGGCCGGGTTACGGCGGCCGGAGCCATGAGGCAGTTCACCATGACCGCCCGCTTTCGTTTCTGAGGAAACATTGGCTGAGAACGCTCCCAGAGAGAATCGTCATGACTGCCAAACGAAACCGATTCACCGACCAGACAGCAGCCCTGTTGCTGACCTTATCACTGCTCTCGGCTACCTCGCCTTCCGAGCAGCAATCGGACTACCTCATCCACGTACAGTCGGAACTTGTGCTGGTGAATGTGACGGTGAGAGACAAGAGCGGAAAGTTTGTGCAGGGATTAAAACCGGAGAACTTCACGATTCTCGAAGACAACAAACCGCAGAAGGTTATTTCCTTCGATGTGGAGAACGTGGATGCCGTACCGCCTTCGGATGTGGCCCAGGCAAAGCCTCTCGCGGGGTCGCCGTCTGCCGCACTCCCCCCCACTGCTGCTCCAGATGGCGCGTCGCAGCTCGCAGCCCAATTCAAAGACCGTCGCCTGATTGTTTTGTTCTTTGATCTTTCCGCCATGGAGCCGGACGAAATTGACCACGCGGTTACCTCCGCTGAACACTATGTCGATGCTCAAATGGCGCCTGCGGACCTGGTGTCGATCGTTTCTTTGGATAGTTCCCTCCAGGTGAACCAGGACTTCACCACGGATCGCGCTCTGCTGAAAAAGCAGTTGGAGCAATTCAGTTCCGGCGGCGGCCAAGGCTTCGAGGAAGGAACCACGGGCACAACCGAGGGGACGCCCGATACCGGCCAGCCATTCACCGCCGACGACACGGAATACAACATATTCAATACCGACCGGCGGCTGGAGGCCTTGCGGTCCGTGGCGGAGAAGCTTTCCTACGTGCAGCAGAAGAAGTCACTGATTTATTTTTCCAGCGGCATGGACCGCACCGGCATTGAGAATGAATCCGAGTTGCGGGCGGCGGTAAACGCGGCCGTGCGGTCCAACATGGCGATCTACACCATGGACATGCGCGGCTTGCAGGCGCTGGTGGCGGGCGGAGAGGCGCAGAATGCCAGCCTGCGCGGCGTGTCGGCGTATTCCGGACAGGCGACGCTCAACGCCTTGAATTCGAATTTCACGACTCAGGAAACGCTGGTGACCCTGGCCAGCGATACCGGCGGGCGGGCGTTTCTGGATTCCAACGACTTCAGCAAGATCTTCAAGGGGGTGCAGCAAGATACATCGACTTACTATCTGCTCGGCTATCACAGCACGAACCCGGCGCGCGACGGGCATTACCGGCGCATCGTGGTAAAGAGCAACCTGCCTGGAGTGAAGATTGAATACCGCCGTGGCTACTACGCTCCGGCGGACTTCAAACATTCCACGCCAGACGACAAAGAGCGTCAACTGGAAGAGGAACTCGCCTCCGAGCTCGCGGCCACGGATTTGCCGTTGTATTTAGGGGTTGCCTACTTCCGTCTGGAGAGTAACAAGTTCTTCGTTCCCATCTCACTGGTGGTGCCGGGATCGCAGATTCCATTTGTGCGCAGCAGTGATCGCGATAAGGCAACCTTGGACGTGATTGGCATGGTGCTCGACAGCGAACATCACCCCCTGAATAGAATTCGCGATACCGTAAAACTCGCGGTGAGCTCGTCCACCGAAGTGCAGAAAAAGAATGTGCAGTATGACACCGGGATGAGCCTTCTGAGCGGCAAGTATCACCTGAAATTTGTGGTGCGCGAGAATCAGACGGGCCGTATGGGATCGTTCGAGGCTGACATCGACGTGCCGGACTTGAAGGCCCAACCGCTAAAGATGAGTTCGGTCGTGCTCGCCAGCCAGACTCAGGCTGCCAAGAAGGGGGCCAACTTGAACCCGCTGATTCACGATGGTTCGGAAATTGTCCCGAACATCACCCACGTCTTTTCGGCCTCCCAACATCTGCATCTTTACTACGAGGTCTACGATCCGGTACGGCCGGCGGTCACGGATCCGGCAGCAGCTGGGGCGAAGCCCGCGATCCGACTCCTGACCAATGTCGCGTTTTTCCGAGGCAAAGCCAAAGCCTACGAGAGTTCGCTGGTAGAGATGACGGAATTGAACGCGAAGGAGCGGAAGGCGGCTGTCTTTCAGCTCGATGTGCCACTCACCTCCTTCAACCCCGGCTTCTATACGTGTCAGGTCAACGTGATCGATGACGCCAGCGGGCACTTTCTGTTCCCCCGACTGGCTTTGTTGATCCGCCCGGAACCGGCGAGTGCCCCGCGATAAAGTTAGTCTGGATTGATTTCGATTTGCCGTGGGGGCAAAGCCCACATATCCGGATGCGGCTCGTCCCGCCATATGACGTTGAAGCACTCGCCCTCGTTCTGCGGACGCCAGACGGATCCATCTTCGTACTTGATCGAACTCGGGAAGAAGACCCAGCCCAACACCGTCTGCGCGCTGTCAGCGCGAATTCCCGGCTTTTCCAGAGTCAATTCCTGGCCGGGCGCGATCGGGGTTGTCGACGACCACTCGGCATTGAACGGACGCCGCAAATCCTGCGGCGCTTGAAACAATTCCGGCATAATCCGCAAACCCGTAATGGTTCTGCTCCCGGTGTTCTTCACAGTCAGCGTGAACTTAGCCGGTTCCTTCCAGAAATCTCCTCTGACAAACGCAACCGGGCAGGACCGCGTGGGCGTCGCAGCGATGGTATAAACCGCCATCATGCCCGCCTCCATGTGGTCCTCCACATGACAATGAAACATCCAGGTGCCGGGATTGTCGGCAATCATGTCGACAGTTTTCATGCTCCCGGGAAGAAGTTCGATCACATCGGTATTTCTGCCGCCCTCGGTAACAGTCTCGCCATGCCAGTGCGGAGTATGCACGTCGATCTCATTGCCCATCCCCAGCAGATACCACCGCACTTTGTCCCCTTGTCTCATCATCAATCCTGGAAGATTGCCGAAGATGAAACCGTTGATGGCATAGAACAAGCCGGGAGGTTTACCTCCCATTTCATCGAAGATCATGAACGAGGCAACAAATTCGCGGTCCACGTCTTTTGGAGATCCATCAGCATTGGCTTTGCCTTTGGCGGTAACGATGATCGGTCCGAGCAGGCCGGCATTGATCTCGATGCCGGGATCGACGTGCGCGTGATACCACCATACGATCGAACTCGGTTGCCCCGGCCCAGGGCCGCTGGTCTCGTTGGCAAACCAGTGGTAGGTGTAGCGGGCGCCGGGAGCGACGAATCCTCCTTTGGCTACCGGTAGATACAAGGATCCTTCGTTGATTTTGTCGTAACGCAAGCCGTGCGGATGGATATCATGGCCGCGGTGGCTGCGGTTGAGAAAATCGACAACCACCTCGTCCCCAACTTCAGCCCGAATTACCGGGCCAAGAATTCCGAGCCACGCGGGTTGCGGCTTTGGAGTCTTAAAGGTGTCGTCTGTGTACTCGATGAAACGGCTCTTCGGCCACTGTCGCTTTAGTTGCCAGGGTTGTAGAAGGACGTTGCCGTTCAGCAGGTTGTGGCCGCTCGGCGCGTAGTCCCAGGTGACGTCTTCGGCTGCAATGTAGTAATGCCGGGTGGTTGCCAGGGAGGAAGAAACGGCGAACAAAACGAACCACAGCCCAATCGCTCGCTGAATTGTCACGGAAACCATTATCCCACTGCGAACGCGCTTCTGAAACCGCTCTGATCCGCTGCCCGAAGCTTCCTAGCCCCGTCGCCTATGGCTTCTTTCCTCCCGCGGCACTCGTCGCTGCTGGCACGCTCGTGGTGAACGTTGCTGTAACCGACGTGTTGGAGGAGACCGTGATCGAACACGTGGCCGTGCCGCTGCAGCCTGCCCCGCTCCATCCCGTAAAGCTGAAGCCGGTGCTCGGTGTGGCGGTGAGGGTGACGTCCGAGCCAACAGCAAATGAGCCAAAACATCCCT
>Ga0210398_10000775_pt1 | contig 35273 bp, 26 predicted proteins | sample IncBWC4OmetaG_FD_161047 | JGI IMG/M metagenome (GOLD analysis project Ga0210398, IMG submission 161047) | Forest soil microbial communities from Barre Woods Harvard Forest LTER site, Petersham, Massachusetts, United States - Inc-BW-C-4-O | ecosystem: Environmental > Terrestrial > Soil >... | reverse complement strand
TATCCCTCGCCGATGCGCGACGATGGTTACGACATTTCCAACTACACCGAAGTTCATCCGGAATGCGGCACCTTGCAGGAATTCAGAGCGTTTCTGCGCGAGGCGCATCGATGCGGCCTTCATGTGGTTACCGAACTCGTCCTCAACCATACTTCCGATCAGCACGAATGGTTTCAGCGCGCGCGGCGATCGCCTGCGGGCTCGAAGGAGCGTGATTTCTACGTCTGGCGCGATAATTCCGATGGATACAAGGAAGCGCGCGTCATCTTCCAGGATTTCGAGCCCTCGAACTGGTCATGGGATCCGATCGCGAAGCAATATTATTTCCATCGCTTTTTTTCTCATCAGCCCGACCTGAACTTCGACAATCCGGTGGTGCGCAAGGAGATGTTGCGCATAGTTGATTTCTGGCTCGGGCTCGGCGTCGATGGCCTGCGCCTTGACGCGGTGCCCTACCTGTTCGAGCGTGAGGGCACCAATTGCGAGAACCTTCCCGAGACGCACGAGTTTCTGCGCCAGTTGCGCAGTCACATCGACAAGAATTTCGCTAACCGCATGCTGCTGGCCGAAGCCAATCAATGGCCCGAGGATGCGGTCGAATATCTCGAGGAAGGCAAGGAATGCCAGATGGCGTTTCACTTCCCGATCATGCCGCGAATGTTCATGTCGGTGCGGATGGAAGATCGTTTTCCGCTCACCGACATTTGGGCGCAAACTCCGCCTATCGGTCCCACCTGCCAATGGGCCTTGTTCGTGCGCAATCACGATGAGCTGACCTTGGAAATGGTGACGGACGAGGAGCGCGACTATATGTATCGTGCTTACGCGCAGGAATCGCGCATGCGCATCAACCTCGGCATCCGGCGGCGGCTGTGTCCGCTGCTGGGAAACAATCGGCGCGCGGTCGAGCTCATCAACGGGCTGCTGTTTTCGCTGCCCGGCACGCCGGTCCTTTACTATGGCGACGAGATCGGGATGGGCGACAATGTCTATCTCGGCGATCGCGACGGCGTCCGCACTCCGATGCAGTGGAGCGGGGATCGCAACGCGGGATTTTCCAGCGCCAATCCCCAGCGGCTGATCCTGCCGGTCGTGATCGATTACGAGTACCACTACCAGACTGTCAACGTGGAAGCGCAGGAAGCCAATCGGCATTCGCTGCTCTGGTGGATGCGGCGCCTCATCGCACTGCGCCGCCAGTACAAGGCTTTCGGGCGGGGCGCGATGGAATTCCTCAGCCCCGAGAATCCGCGCGTGATCGCTTATGTGCGATCATTCGAGAACGAGCACATCCTGGTGGTGGCCAATCTTTCGCGCTTCGTCCAGTACGTCGAACTGGATCTTTCGCGCTTCAAAGGGATGTCGCCGGTCGAACTGTTCAGCCATTCGCCATTTCCGCAGATCGGCGACCTGCCGTACCTGCTGACCCTGGGGCCGCACGGATTTGTATGGTTTTCGGTTGAACAATCGCGCGCCGGCGCGGTGGCCGATCTCTCGGACTATGTAACGCCGCGCATCCAGTTGACGTCTGCGAGCGATGGCTTGCTGCGGGCGCAGACGCGGCTGGCGTTGCGGCGCATCCTGCCCGAATACCTGCCTCGATGCCGCTGGTTTCGCAGCAAATCGCGCACTATCAAGAGCGCGGACATCGCGAACCTGGTGCCGCTCGGCGAGGGCGAGAACGCAAATCACCTCGCGTTCGTGAACCTCGAGTATACCAACGCGGAGCCCGAGACCTATGTCTTGCCGCTGGCGATCGCGACCGGTGAGCATGCGCAGGCGATCCGCACGAACTGGCCCGAGCACGTCATCGCTGACGTAACGATACCGCACGCCGGCAATGGAGCGGATGCGTCCGCCGGAACTGCGGCGAGCAACGGCGCCTGCGCGGGAGTGCTTTATGACGCGACCGCGGAGCCGAATTTCGGACGCGAGATGATCGCGATGATCGAGCGCTACCGGCGCGGCAGAGGCCAGGCCGGCGAATTGTTGGCGCATGCGACCGACGCATTCCGCGCGCTGTGCGATGGAGGAACCATTCCGGAAGCGCGGATCCTTAAGGCCGAGCAGAGCAACACCTCGATCATTTTCGGCGACCGCTTCATCATGAAGCTGTTCCGCAAGCTGGAGTCGGGCCTCAATCCCGATATCGAAATGGGGCGCTTCTTGACCGAGACCGCCCATTTTCCTCACACGCCGCCGCTCGCGGGATGGATTGACTACAAGGTGGGTCGCGGAGACGCGCGCAACCTTGCGATCCTGCAGGGTTTCGTGCCCAACCAGGGCGATGCGTGGCAATTCACGCTGGCCGAATTGCAGCGTTACTTCGAGCATGCCGCCACGCGAACCGAACATCCCGCGATTCCTGATAAACACATTGTAGAGCTGGCCGAGCAGGCTGAACCGGATCCGCTCGCGACGGAAATGATTGGCGCATACCTCGATGCCGCGCGGATGATCGGCCGGCGGGTGGGGGAGCTGCATCTCGCGCTGCTGGTCGACGCGAAGAATCCGGATTTCGCGCCGGAGCCATACTCGGCGCTTTATCAGCGCTCGATGTATCAATCGATGCGCAATCTCCAGGGCCGCGTGATGCGCCAGCTCTCCGGGCGAATCCGCTCGCTGCCAAAAGAACTGCAAGCCGGCGCGCAAGCGGTGCTCGATAACAAGGACCAGGTCGGCGCGCGCTTCGACGCGTTTTTGAGGCAGCGGCTTTCCGCGGTGCGCCAGCGAACCCACGGCGATTTGCATCTTGGCCAGATGCTGTACACCGGCAAGGACTTCGTCATCATCGATTTCGAGGGTGAGCCGGCGCGGCCCTTGACCGAGCGGCGCCGCAAGCGCTCGGCGCTGCGCGACGTCGGCGGCATGCTGCGATCGTTCGGATACGCCGCGCTCTCCGAGATGACCAACCAGATCCAGGGTGGGGCGCTTGGCAAGGCGGATTTTGCTACCATGGAGCCGTGGGCGCGATTTTGGCAAACCTGGTGTTCGTGGGCGTTCCTACGCGGCTATCTGGAAACCGCCGGCGGCAGCGCGATCGTGCCGAAAAGCCGCGACGAGTTACAGATTCTGCTTGATGCCTTCGTACTCGAAAAGGCGATTTACGAACTCGGCTACGAACTCGACAATCGTCCCAACTGGGCCTTCATCCCGATTCAGGGGATTGCGCAAATCGCCGGAATTTCCCCGGCGTCTCCAACAGGCTGACCATTTCCGATGCCAAGTGAGCTGAATGAACCCGCAACCGCGGCGCCCACGGCGAGCGCCGCGCTTTCGAAAATTCCGCAAGATGACCTTGCCCGCCTCCTCGCGCTGCGTCATCGCAATCCGCATTCAATTCTCGGAGCGCATGAAACTCCTCGCGGCGTGATCGTTCGCGCGTTTCGGCCGGGCGCCGAGCGCGTCAGTCTAATCATCGATGGCGATCCGCCGCTGCCGATGCGCGCGCGTCCGGAACCGGGTCTCTTCGAAGTCCTGGTTGAGCACCGGCACGAAGTATTTCCCTACCGCCTCGAAGTACATTTTCCCTCCGGCCAGGCGATCACGGCGCGTTCGGCGTATGCATTTATGCCCACTCTTGGCGAACTGGATTTGTATTTGCTCGCGGAGCAGAAGCACGAGCACGCGTACGAAAAACTCGGCGCGCATGTTCGCGAGGTGCAAGGGGTTGCGGGCGTCGCATTCGCGGTTTGGGCGCCGAATGCAGCGGGCATCAGCGTGGTCGGCGATTTCAACGGATGGGACGGGCGTCTCAACATGATGCGGATGCTGGGCGCCTCGGGCGTCTGGGAGATTTTCGTTCCCGATCTGAGCCCCGGCACGCGCTACAAGTACGAGATCCGCACTCGCGAAGGCGCGCTGACGCTCAAGACGGATCCGTTCGCAACCTGGATGGAGGTCCCTCCCGGCACGGCTTCGGTGGTTTACCGGGTCACCCAGCCGTTTACCGATGACGCGTGGATTAGCGGCCGCGCCTCCCGCGACCAGCTCCACTCCCCGATGTCCATATACGAGGTTCACCTCGGTTCATGGCGCCGCGTTCCCGCCGAGGGTAATCGATCGCTAACCTATCGTGAGATGGCGCATGAGCTGGGCGATTATGTCGTCGACCTCGGCTTCACCCATGTCGAGCTGATGCCGGTCATGGAGCATCCGTTTACTGGCTCCTGGGGATACCAGGTCACCGGCTATTTCGCCCCGACCGCGCGCTTCGGTACTCCCGACGATTTCAGATATTTGGTCGATTCGCTCCATCAGCGCGGCATCGGAGTCATCCTCGACTGGGTGCCGGCGCATTTCCCGACCGACGCTTTCAGCCTCGGGCGGTTCGATGGCACCGCGCTCTACGAGCATCTCGACCCGCGCAAAGGATTTCAGCCCGAGTGGAATACCTACGTCTTCAATTTCTCGCGCGATGAGGTTCGCACCTTTCTTCTCGCCAGTGCGCACAACTGGCTGTCTGAGTATCACGCGGATGGAATTCGGGTGGATGCGGTTTCCTCGATGCTCTATCTCGACTACGGACGGCGCTCCGGCGAATGGATTCCCAACGAGCATGGCGGGCGCGAGAACCTTGCCGCAATTTCGTTCCTTCAGGAGCTTAATCGCCAAGCCTACCGTCTCCATCCCGGGGTTCTGATGATCGCCGAGGAATCGACTGCGTGGCCGGCAGTTAGTCGCCCGGTCTATGTCGGCGGTCTCGGCTTCGGCTTCAAATGGGACATGGGCTGGATGCATGATACCCTCAATTACTTCAGCCTCGATCCGGTTTTCCGCCGCTATCATCATCGCGATCTCACCTTCGGTCTGATGTACGCATACAGCGAAAATTTCGTGCTGCCGCTTTCGCATGACGAAGTTGTTTACGGCAAGCGCTCACTGCTGGACAAGATGCCGGGCGATCGATGGCGCAAGTTCGCCAACCTGCGTGCGCTCTATGCCTACATGTGGGCGCGCTCGGGCAAGAAGATGCTCTTCATGGGCGGCGAGTTCGGCCAGTGGCGCGAATGGAATCACGATGCGAGCCTCGACTGGCACCTGCTGGAAGAAGCGGACCATCACGGGTTGCAGTCGCTGGTGCGCGATCTCAACCGCATTTATCGTGCGGAGCCCGCGCTATGGGAAGGCGACGTCGATCCTCGCGGCTTTGAATGGATCGATGCCAACAATGCCGACGAAAACATCATAGCGTTCATGCGTATCGCGCCGTCCTCGGGACGTCGCATCGTATGCCTGTGTAACTTCTCGCCGGTGGTGCGGGAGTCCTATCACATCGGAGTGCCGGTGGGCGGCGTCTATCGCGAGATCCTCAATACCGATGGGCAGCTCTATGGCGGCAGCAACGTCGGCAACGCGGGCGCGGTGACGGCGGAGGATTCCCCCTCGCACGGGATGCCGTTTTCGCTGACCTTGCGTCTACCTCCACTCGGTGTCATCTGGCTGGAAGTCCCGCGTTAAAGCCCGAGACCCATCAAGGTGTTGGAACGCGATCCGCGGCAAAAGGTAGCGCGGCGGTTCAGTTAGATCGTTTCCACCCGAAAAGGAAAGCGCATCGACACGCCATCGTCATCGTTTGCGAGGCTTCGCACGGTTATGCTAGTTTACGTTGCTCAACGTGATGATATCCCCGCCTACTCGCAGCGGATGTGTCGGCTAGAGTTTCGCGTTTGATTCGCTTAGCGACGCCATAAAACCTGCGAAACCGGTTCGGCGATCGTCTCAGTTCCGGACATTGCTCAGGAGTTCCTTTGCCTATGAGTTTGTCATTATTTGCTGGCCGATGTTTGCCGCTCGGCCTGCTCGCGATTGCCGCTATGCTGGTTCCGCCAGCCGCGCTTGGAGCTGACACTCAATCTGCTCTGGTGGCGGGAAACCATTCTCCATATGTCGAAGAACTCCGGGCTGCGGAGGCGGCGCCAGGTGAGCAGATGTTGTCGATGCGGATCGATTTAAATCCCTCGCATCGCGATGAGCTGGAGGCTTTGCTCGCGGCGCAGCAGGATCCGGCATCACCGAGTTACCATCAATGGCTCAAGACCGGCGAGTTCGATCGTCGCTTCGCGCCCGATGCGGATGCCCGCGCCGCCATCACGCAATGGTTGCAGCAGCAAGGTTTTGAAGTTGCGCAGACTTCGGGCGGACATTCGATCGGGTTCACCGGCACGGTCGAGCAAGCGCGGAATGCCTTTGGCGTCGCGATCAATTCGAGCGACGGCGGCAAGCATTATGGCAATCTCGGCGACCCGGCGGTGCCGGCGCCATTCGCCTCATCGATCGCTTTCATCGACGGACTGGACAATCTGCGCGGCGCACATACCTCGATGCATATCGTTCCGGGGTCAGCCGCCGATGCGACCGAAGATCCCGGCGTCAAATTGAGCGGGCTTACCGGTTTTGGACCGGCGGACTTCTATACCTTCTACGATGTAAATCCACTGCTGAAAGGAAACGTGACGGGTACCGGCGGCGGATGTATCGGACTCCTCGAAGTTTCCGATTTTCCCGATACTGGAATTCAAAGCTTCGACAAAACTTTCAAGCTCGCCGCTGCGAGCGTAGCGCGAGTAGTCGCGCCCGACAGCGACAACCCCGGAATGAACGATCGCGCCGGTGAAACGATGCTCGACGTCGAGTATGCGCACACCTTCGCGCCCGGCGCGGCGGTAAATGTATATCTCTCGGACCCCGCCACTTTCGGTGGCAACCTCATCGAGGCAACCGTCGACGCGCTGGACACCGCAGTCACCGATAACTCCTGCAGCTCACTCAGCATGAGCATCGAATCGTGCGGCTTCCCGACCAGCTTCTACACTGGCGCACTGCATACGACCTACGTGAAGGCGGCGTCCCAAGGGCAGACCGTTTTCATAGCCGAAGGCGACCAAGGCGCGGCCGAGTATCAGTTTGATCCATCGAACAACACCTGCGCCGTCGGCACCACCATGCGCAACGTCAACGAGCTGGCGTCGGATCCGAACGTCACCTCGATCGGCGGGACGCAGTTTAAGCCAACCTACAAGAGCGGCAACGATGTCGGATTCGTTGCCGAATCGGTCTGGAACGAGGGCGTGATCGCAGGTGGCATTGGCGCGGGCGGAGGAGGTGCCAGCGCGGTGTGGGCTAAGTCGTCGGCGCCATTTCAGGCGACCGGAACTCCCGATGACAGGGCGCGCGATGTCCCCGATATCTCGATGGAAGCGGCGTGCCATAATCCGGGCGCATTTTCGGTCTTTCCGGGGCAGAAGAGTGGGAACAACGTGAGTTGTTGCGCATGCGGTACCAGTCTCGGCGCGCCGGTGTGGGCCGGAATCGCCGAGTTGATGGTGCAGAGCAACGATAATCAGCGCCTCGGCAGCATCAACACTCGCCTCTATGCGATGGGAAACCTGCAAGACACGGCCGCGACCGGCATCCGCGATGTCGTCAAGGGCAACAACGATTTTAACGGAGTCACCGGCTTCGAGGCGGTGCCGGGATACGACCTGGCGACAGGATGGGGGACGCCCGATGTTGCCACTTTCGTTCCGGCATTCCTCGGTATCACCCCAACTCCGCAACCGACGCCGACGCCGCTTCCCGGCAAGTTGAAGGTCGCCCCGACGTCCCTCAATTTCGGCGCGGGAACACTCAACGTCACCAGCAAGCCGAAGATCATCAAACTCAGTAACATCGCGAGTTCCAGCAAAAAGGTGACGGCGTCGTCGATAACTATCGGAAGCGTTTCGGTGCTGCCCGGGTTGGGCTTCACTGTAACCAACGGGTGCACCGCGCCGCTTCAGCCGAAGGGAGCTTCGTGCAGCATCTCCGTGACCTTCATTCCGAGAAGCACTACACCGGTCGCTGTCACATTAACCATTGCTGACAATGTGGTGGGCGATCCGACCGCCTTTGTGCAGTTGAAGGGCACCGGCAAGGCGCCGAAGAAATAGCCGAAACGCTGCCCGATCCGGGCCGGGTTTCCTTCGATGCCGCTTATCCCGGTCAGCGACGCGGTAGCGATCGCACCGGTTAACTTGCAGCCCGCAGCCGGGTAGATGGCACGGTGCTCCGCCTGGGTCCGCTCGCCCGCTGGTACGAATTCAAAGGAATTCGACACATCGAGGAGGACTCCACTCATGCTGGGGTTTTCCTTCGTGATCATCGAAATCGGCCGACTATGTCCACCGCCGAACGTCGACAGCTTGCGCTCAATGCGAACGTTATAGGGACGCAAAGGTCCCCCGGACGCGATGGCTTCCGAGGACGATGTACTAAGGTCCCATTCCGTGAAGGCTTTCCGCTCCGCTAGCATCCCGCGACATAGGTATTCCGGACCAAATGCGAGCTGACGCGGAGTTTCACCGGTCAGAGCAACGATGAAAAACAGATTTACGACCTATGCCCGTGCCGCACTGTTGGTGTTTCTGACAGCGTTCCTGATCATATCCGCTGAGGTGCGCCTCGCTCAGGCGCAAACCAAGCTCTCTTCTGAGGAGCAGTTGGAGGAGGAATTTACCGACCCACTCAGCAGCCTTCCGCAGGTGGTGGTACGCGACGCGTATACTCCGGCGAACTACGGCACCAACCTTCAAACCAATCAACTGCTGGTCAGGCCGATTATCCCGCGCATTCCAGCCAACACGCTGCTGCCGTGGATCCAGTTGGTCCGCCCGACATTTGCGCTGGTGACCGTCCCCAGTTCGCGGGGTGGAAGCCGTACCGAGTTCGGCGACTTGCCGTTGTTCGATCTGGCAGTCCTGCCCTGGCTGACGAGGGAGAACAGCAACTTGTTGGTAGGCGTCGGCCCGACGTTCGTATTTCCGACTGCGACGTCGCGCAGCGCGGGGCAGGGGGCATGGCAGGCTGGGCCGGCAATGGGTGCGGTTTACTCCGGCATTCGAGGGCTATTGATCGGCTTTATCCTGGAGAATCCAATTTCTTTCGCTTACACTTCGCCGAAGCGCCCACCGCAGAACACCCTCCAGTTTCAGCCGGTCATGGCGCTTCACCTGTGGGGCAAATGGTATCTGCGGTCGGCGGAGGCAAACTGGCAGATCGGATGGCGTCGTCATTCTCCGACGACGATGCCGCTGAGCGTGGGCCTCGGTCGAACTTTCGTTCGTCCGGGTTTGCCTCCGATGAGCTTTTTCGTGACCGGCCAGTGGACCGCCTATCGTCAATATGCGCCACTGACCGCGCAGACCACGGTGAATTTTGGATTGACTATCGGATTTCCCGAATTCAGAGAATGGTGAGCGATTCGTGCCGCGACAGGCTCGCAGTTCCGTGCTAGAAGCGCGCGTTGGCCCGCCGTAGGCGGCGCGCCAATTCTTGCGCTACCGCACGCCAGATTTGCGGATATTCCCTCGCCAGCGCCTCGAACCGCGAATACTTGACCCGCGCCACCACAATGTCCGTGATCGCGAGCACCGAGGCGGAGCGGGAGCCATATGGATCAAGGACGGCCATCTCACCAATCGGAGCCCCCGGGCCGCTGGTTGCGACCTGCTTACCATTGATCTCGATCGACACCTCGCCCTCGATAATGAGGTAGACGTCCTGGTCGGTGGCATTTTGTTTGAGCAATGTCTGGCCACTCGAGAATTCTTGCACCTCGGCCTGCTCGGCGACCTTGCGCGCCAACGCCGCATGGTTGCCGATGACATCATGCGCTTTGAGCGCCGCGGCCAGGCGCTTTTTTCCTTCGGTGCCGGTGAAGAGATCGACTTTGCTCATGATGCATTTTCGTATTCGCGCGGCAGCAGTAGATCAAGGGCGTATCGGACGAGTCGCGAACTTTGCATCTATAATCTGGCGCGAACGATGCGTCTCGTTGTAGGCTCAGCGCATGGAATCCGTGAATGCCGCGCTCAACTACCTTGAAAATCCCAATCAGAGGCCGGTGTCATATACCTACCGACCGCCTGAGGGCGTTCCCGCGAGTAGCGGACAATTTTCCAAATTTCCGGTGACGATTCACGACGGCCGCCCGCTGCTCGCGAAGCTTTCGCTCGATAAGCAGGGCGTCATCCTCGCGCCTCAGGAATCGAAAGTCGTGAACTTCTACGATTCCGATGAGGTCCGGCGCGTCTACTATCCCGAGGTCGAGCGGCTGGTGAAAGCACTAACCGGGGCAGCCAAGGTTCACGTCTTCGATCACAACTTGCGCAACAAAGCGATGTCGAAGGCGGGCGCGGCAGGCATTCAGGAGCCGGTTAAGGTCGCGCATAACGACTACACCGCGAAGTCGGGTCCGCAGCGGGTGCGCGATTTACTTCCCGATGAGGCTGACGAGCTGCTGAAGCATCGCTTCGCCGTCATCAACGTATGGCGTCCGATTCGCGGGCCGGTCGAGGAAAATCCGCTCGCGGTGTGCGATGCGCAGACCATTGCACCGAGAGACCTGGTGACCAACGATCTCATCTATCGCGACCGGGTCGGCGAAGTATATGTACTCGCCTACAACCCCGAGCATCGATGGTTTTATTTTCCGCATATGCAAAAGAACGAAGTGATGCTGCTTAAGTGCTTCGACTCGGATGAGCATCGCGCGCGCTTCACCGCGCATTCGTCATTTGATGATCCGAACAGCCCGCCGAATGCGGCCGCGCGCGAAAGCATCGAGGTCCGCACGCTGGTATTTTTCCCGCCTGCGACGTAATCGATGGACCACACCAAGACGCAAGCCTACATCGATCGGATCTGGGACTCGTCGATAGTTCCCGAACTGACCGAATACATTCGCATTCCGAATAAATCGGTCGCCTTCGATCCCGATTGGCAGGCGCATGGCCACATGGAAAAGGTCGTCGCCCGCTTCGAGGCGTGGGCGCGCGCGCATGTCCCCAAAGGCGCAACCATCGAAGTGGTGAGGCTGCCCAAGCGCACACCGCTGCTCTTCATCGAGATACCCGGCCAAAACGACGACTGCATCCTTCTCTATGGGCACATGGACAAGCAGCCCGAGATGGCGGGATGGCGCGAGGGCCTCGATCCGTGGCAACCGCAGCTCGAGGGCGACAAATTGTATGGCCGCGGCGCCGCCGACGACGGCTATGCGATGTTCGCCTGCCTAAGCTCTATCGCCGCGCTGGAGGAGCAGGGGGTGCCCCATGCGCGATGTGTCGTCGTCATCGAGGCATGCGAGGAGAGTGGCAGCTTCGACCTGCCGGCATACATCGAGCACCTGGCAGCGCGCATCGGGCAACCGAGCCTCGTCATCGCCCTCGACTCCGGATGCGGCAATTATGAGCAGTTGTGGTGCACGACTTCGTTACGCGGTTTGGTCGGTGGTACCCTCAAGGTCGAGGTGCTGACCGAGGGACTGCATTCGGGAATGAGCGGCATGGTGGCGGACAGTTTTCGCCTCGCGCGCGAACTCGTCAGCCGCATCGAGGATGAGCAAACGGGTCGTATCACTCCGGAAGTTTTTCATGTCGAAATTCCAAGAGCGCGCCTCCAGCAGGCAGCTGCGACCGCGGCGATTCTCGGCGCCGAGGTATACGAGGATCTTCCGTTTGCGCCGGGCATGCGTCCGGTCAGCACCGATCCAACCGAATTGCTGCTAAATTCCACCTGGCGTCCCTCGCTGACGATAATCGGCGCCGACGGATTGCCTGCGGCCGACAACGCCGGCAACGTGTTGCGTCCAATGACCGCGCTGAAACTGTCCTTGCGCATTCCGCCGACGTGCGATGCGAGAATTGCCTCGCGCGCGCTCAAGGAATTGATGGAGGACGACCCGCCTTCGGGCGCGAAGGTCAGCTTCGACGCGAACTGGGGCGCGACCGGATGGGACGCACCCGAGCTGGCGCCCTGGCTGGAAAAATCGCTCGATGAGTCGTCGAATGCGTTTTTCGGCAAACCCATCGCCTTCGCAGGGGTAGGCGGCACCATTCCGTTCATGGCGATGCTCGGCGAACGGTTTCCTCAAGCGCAATTCCTCATCACCGGCGTGCTCGGACCTCATGCGAATGCACACGGTCCCAATGAATTCCTGCATATCCCGACCGGCAAGCGGCTGACCTGCTGCGTCGCCAAGGTGATTGCAGATCACGCGCGTCGTGGGGCGAAGTAGCCGCGGTATTGCTGGAAGCGGTCAGCATTTTTCCGCTTGTAAGTCGCCCTTTGTTGCCGTAGCTCCCAATGCCAGAGGAAAGCTAAGTGAAGAAGTTGCTGTTGTTTGGTTTGATCGCTGCCCTTGCTGGATGCGGTTCGGTTGTGAAAAAGGACGAAGCTGTGGTTCGGGCGCGCGATGCTACGATGGAGTCGGCTGCGAAGAAGATTATCGTGACTCGCGAGACCACCGTCGACGGGCATCCCAAGTTCGCCGAACTGGGCCCGATTCAAGGGCGATGCGGCAACGATCCGACCGGTCAGGAAACCTTTCCAGACGACAATCTCCGGGAGGCCGCATATCGTAAGTATGGCGACCAGGTAAACGCCATCACCAACGCCTACGGATGGTTCGTGCTGGGCAACGCCGCTTCCGAAGTGTCGGAGCCCGGCTCAAGCCAGGGCCATTTCGAATGTAGCGGCACCGCGATTCATTTTGCCGAAGCTGCGTCCGCATCGAAGTAGGATAATTTCGCGGGGAGCTGCCGCGCTTGCGGTTGCCCTGCTGGTAAGCGCATTCGCACCCGCTACGCGCGACGCGGCTGCGGACGGGCCGTTAGGCGGCATCATCGATGTCCACGAGCACATCGTGCTCCCGCCATCGCGGACCCGATCGCTCATCGATGTGATGGATCGCCGCGGTATCGCCACGATGTTCCTGCTCGACTCGCCGGATGTCACCTTCGATTCCGATACGGCTTTTGAGGGTTACGATGAGACCGTGATGACCCAGCTCGCGATGAAGCGGCAGTATCCGGGTCGGTTTCGCGTCTTCTATACGTATCCTGCCAGCGATGTCGACGGTCCACGCAAGGCGGCGCGCCTGGCAGATCAGGGGATCGACGGGCTTAAGTTTTACAACGGATTGCTGACGCTCCGCGAGCAGCTCGGCCCCATCGACAGCCGTGCGATGTATGCCGCCTACTCGTTGGCCAACGCCCGGGGGTTGCCGGTGATTATTCATGTCGAAGCGACCGTGGCGGCAGAACGCCGGGAGTTTGAGCGAGTGCTGAGCGATTTCCCGCGGGTGACTTTCGTCTGTCCGCATCTGTGTTGTGTGCAGAGCAACCTCGAACTTCTCGACGCAATGCTCGCGGCGCATCCGAATCTGTTCACCGACGGCGGCCCGTGGCATCGGGTGGGCGCCTTCGCAGTACGCGAGCCGGAAAAATTCCGCGCGTTTTACATCGCACACAGCGATCGCATCATGTTCGCGAGCGATAGCGTTTTCGAGGATCGACTCGATGAGCATCCGGGTTTGGACAACATCCTGGAATGCGAGCGCAACCTGCTCGAGACCAAGTACTTCTCCAGCTTTCGTTCCCCGGATGTGATGGCGGGACTGTACCTTCCTCGTGCCGCATTGGAGGACATTTTTTTTAAGACCGCGCAGCAAGTCTTCCCAGAGCGCAGCCCGAAGAAGCTGTGAAACCTTTGATTTGCAAGAATTTCCCCAAGGAATTTTCCGATGAGGTGAACCCTGATGAGCGATTCCGATGACAACGTCATCATCGTGACTACCAATGACATTCCCGGTTATGAGGTCGTGCAGGTAATGGGCGAGGTGTTCGGGCTGATCGTCAGGGCGCGCAATGTCTTTTCTAATTTCGGCGCTAGTCTCCGCACCCTGTTCGGAGGCGAGGTTGGGGGCTATACCACGCTGCTGACGGACAGCCGCAACCAGGCTCTCGACCGGCTGCGGACTGCGGCGCGCGAGCGCGGCGGCAATGCCGTCCTGGCGATGCGCTTCGATTGCAACGAGATCGCGGACCTGATGAGCGAAATCGCTGCCTACGGAACCGCGGTCATCGTGCGTCCGCGCCCCGAGTAAGTCAGCATTGGTCGTCGGACAGTCGCCATAACGGTGACGATTTAGCCAGTTCAGTGACAATGTTGCGCGGGAGATGGCTTGAGCCGACGAGCAACCTCGTGCCCTCGACGGCAGTTCTAGTCCTAACGATTGACGGTGATGACGGCTAGGCGAGCGCGATCGCAGCCCAAAGCACCGCGGCAATCAGCAGCGCGCTCATCATTCCGGCAATCCAATCCCAATTCGTCACCGGGTTCTACCCTCGCGTTCGAGACCTGGCGGCTGTCCGTTTTACGGATCGCGCCTCCGGGGTTTTGCGCGTTAGGAGCATGAGCAAATTGCGCACCAATCTGATGACCGCCTCAGTCTTGGGAGTCTGGTCGAGCACGACCACCCCGGCTCGACGGTCGAACCTGAGGATTTTGGCCCTGTCCGCATTGGATTTATAAAGGGAGAGAGGTTTCTCCAACCGTTTGGGTGCGGCATTCCTCATAGGGACTAACCTTTCGCTGTCACTTTCCGAGACACCATCGCGATTCGCCGACAATTTCCGCTACATGCGGCAAAATGGGACGGCCGATGAATCCTCGAGATCGAGAATTAGACGTTTAATGGGACGGATTAGATGACCGTCGCAAGAAAAGAACGTGAATTTCGCGGACGGTGGTCTCGATCGGCTCACGGCAGAAGACTTGCAACCATCGACTGCCGGATGCGCGTACTTTGGGCACCTGACTTCGCATCGTGAAAATTTTTCTTCCGTCTTTGATGCGATCGCAAGGTAAATACGTCAAACCCTCATTACGTCTAATCGGCTGGAAATGATGCTGCGGGCGGCGGTTCCCGGGTGGGACAGGGATCGCCATTCCCACTTGGGAAACCAAGCACACAGCATTTGCGTAATTAGTTCTGCAAGCGACCCGAATCAGAGGGTGAGTAGAGGAGAAAGATGGGACTCGCAATGACAACCAATTCCAATCGCCACGGCAAGCTGCGCGATATTCTTGCGCAGCTCCGCGACGAGACATCCGGGAAAATCTCCGCATTCCGTCGCGACCAGGGTCAGGAGGTTCTTTCCTCACCCGGCGATGAGATGGACGTCGCGCGCTCCACCGCCGACGCGGAGGCGCATGCCAGCCTGATTGAACGATCGGAGGATCGGCTACGGTTAATCGATCAGGCGCTGGCGCGGGTCGACAACGGCACCTATGGCACCTGCGCCGAGTGTGGCGAAGACATCCCGTTTGAGCGGCTGAAGGCCTTGCCGTTCGCCTTGCTGTGCGTCGATTGCCAGCAGAAACGCGGTAAGAGCCGCGGCCGATGGGGCTCCGGCGGCACCATCGAGCCCTACAGCTCGACCTGGACCCCTCCGGCCGATATGGAGGCCGAAGCGCGCGAGCCGAACAGCTACGGCATCATGGAAACCCCGGACGTGCACGCGGAAGATCCCTTCGGGCCTATCGACGAGCCCACCGGCGAAGAGCCCAAGCGACGTCGCGGGCGCCCTCGCAAGAACAAAGATTAGATGGGCAGAGCGGCCTCACGCGGGTGGCGAAAGCGTCCAAAGGGGGGCGGCTTTTGCCATCTAGCGGAGCCTCTTCCTTCCATATACGCTACGCCGGGTAAGCCGCCATTTTGGCGGCTTATTCGCCTGAGAAGCCGGGCCGATGCTGTTTGCGACCCGAAGGAAGCGCGTAGCGCCCAATTCAACCAGGAGCAAGCGTGATGGCCGCACGACCAATAGCAGCAGGGTCAATCTCTTTCGGGTTAGTCTCCATCCCGGTCAAGCTCTACACCGCGACGCGGCCCAAATCGGTCAGCTTCAATCTGCTGCACGCCAAGGACAAAAGCCGCATCCAGCAGAAAATCTATTGCCCGGTTGACGATGCCATCGTTGATCGCAGCGAGCTGGTGCGCGGCTATCAAATCGAAAAGGGCACCTACGTAACCTTCACCGATGAGGAACTCGAGAAGCTGGAGGCGCACGAAGACCACGCGGTTGCGATAACCGAGTTCGTGCCGCTGGAGCAAGTCGATCCGGTCTACTTCGAGAACTCCTACCATCTCGGATGCTCACCCGAGTCAGCGCGTGCCTACAAGCTGCTCGCCAGCGCGATGACCGAAAGCAAACGTGTCGCCCTCGCGCATTTCACCATGCGCAACAAAGAGCATCTGGTGATCATCCGTCCCTACGACGGCGGCCTGATGCTGCATACGATGTACTACCAGGATGAGATCGTCTCCGAGGCTGACGTCGATCGCGGGCAGAACGCCAAGACCAGCGACAAGGAACTCGAGCTCGCCCAGCGGCTCATCGATGATCTCACCGAAAAGAAGTTCGATCCCTCCAAGTACCACGACGACTTCCGCGAGCGCGTGCTGGAAGCGGCCCATCGCAAAGTCGCCGGCGAAGAAGCGGTGACCTCGGCGCCCTCGGATCAGCCTCGCGGCAAAGTCATCGACCTGATGAGCGCGCTAAAGGCATCGCTCGAAAAGCGCGGTGCTCCCGAGAAAGCCGAGAAAGAAGAAGAGGCTCCCGCTGCCGAAGAAGTGGAAGAGCCGAAGCAAGCCGCGGCGGCCGCTAGTCGCAGCGGCGGCCGCAGCACGGGTGAGGCTCGCGCCCACACGAGCACCAAGACCCGCAAGCGCAAGTAGTTACTCGATTAACCCAGGCCGGCGGAGGAGTACTTCTCGGACAGCAGCTTCAGCGAAGGCTCGAGGCTTTGCTGATCCACAATGGCGCCGAGGAAGGGATCGGCCTTCAGCTTCGTCATCCGCGCGACCGTGTTCTTGATGGTGAAGCTTTCGGGATCGAGGTCGGGCTTCAACTCCGCGGCGCGAATTGGTGACGATACCGGTGCGCCTGGATTCGGCCGTACCGCGTAGGGCGCCGCGATGGTCTTGCCGTGGCCGAGCTGCAGGTAGTCGATGTAGACCTTGCCGTTACGTACCGCCTTGTTGCGCTCGATGGTGCAGAGCTCCGGAATCCTCGCCACTACCAGTCGCGCGACGATCTCCGCGAAATCGCGCGCCTGCTGATAGGTATAGGCGGGCTTCAAGCCGACCATCACATGAATGCCCATTTGACCCGAAGTCTTGATGGCCGACTTGAGTCCTATCTCGTCCAGTAGCTTGACCGTCTCGCGTGCGGTATGCACCGCCTTCTCGGTGGTCGAGCCCTTGGGATCGAGGTCAAACAACAGCCAGTCCGGGTTTTCCACGGTCCCGATGCGCGATGACCAGATGTGGATGGGAATCGTCGCAAGATTGGCGAGGTAGGCGAGGGCGTCCTCATGCTCAATGATGAAGTAGTTGATGTCCCGCTGACTGTCATGGGAGTAAATCGTTACTGTGCGAATCCATTCGGGGGCAAACGCGGGCGCGTCCTTCTGATAGAAGCTCTTACCCTCGATACCGTCGGGATAGCGTACGATCATCACCGGCCGGTCTTTTAGATAGGGCAGCATCCAGCGCGCGATCTTACGGTAGTAATCGACCAGATCGGCCTTGGTGTAACCCTCTCGAGGCCAGAACACCTTGTCCGGATGGGTGATGGTAACCTCGCGTGACTTTCCGTCGTTGGTCATGCTCGGTGGCTGCGCTTCTTCCAGCGGCATCGGTGTTTGCTCGGTGTTAGACGGAGTGTTGCCGGTGCCGCCGAAGGCCGCTTCCCAGGTGCAGTCGCGCGGCTCGATGTCGTCGGCCAGCTTCATGAAGCTCGGATGGCGCACGCATCCTTCGCTGGTAAGCTCGCCGAAGCGCACGCTAGCCACCAGCTTGGGTTGGACAAAATGGGCACGCCTTTCTGGCAGCACGAGCCCTTTCCCGACGCGAAATGGTGACGCTTCGATCATGATCGGTTTCAACTTCTCACTGATCGCCTTTAAGGTGTCGCCGTTGAAACCGGTGCCGACCTTGCCGACGTAGCGGAAGCCGCCGTCATCTTCATAGACGCCGAGCAGTAGTGCGCCGAAATGATTCCGCGAGCCATCGGGACTGGTGAATCCGCCGATGACAAAATTCTTCGTCAGCGGCGCCTTAATCTTCAGCCAGTCATCGCTGCGTGCGCCGCGATACTTCGATTCGCGCCGTTTCGCGATGATTCCCTCCAAGCCGGCGCCGGCCACTGCCTGGAAGAAATCCTTGCCGCGCCCGATGATATGATCGCAGTAGCGGATCGGTCCCTCGCCGAGAACGATTTTGTGCAGAATCTCCTTGCGAGCCTCCAGAGCCATCGAGCGCAAATCGAAGCCGTCGAAGGCAAGTAAATCGAAAACGAAATCGATGGTCGGGGTCGAGAAGCTGAGCTTGCGCGCGGTGGCCGGATCGCTGACGTGCATCCGCGTCTGCAGCTTGCCGAAGTTGGGCCGGCCGTCATCCATCAGCGCGACGATCTCGCCGTCGATAGCGAAGCGATCGAATGGCATTGCATCGAAAGCCAGCGTCACCTCGGGATAACGCTCGGTCACTTCGGTGCCGCTGCGCGCGAACAATCGCACATGAGTGCCGTCGCGAATCGCGAGGATACGCACCCCGTCGTACTTGATCTCGTATAGCCACGCGTCGCCGTCGAAAGCTTGGTCGAGTGACTTCGCCAGCGTGAGCGGAAACGACTTGGGATTCAGCGCTCCACTCAGCCGCGCCGCGCCCTGCTGTTCAAGCTGCGAGGAAATCTGTTTGCCGATGGCGGAAGCATCGCGCATCTCCTCGATGGTGAGGCCGGACAGAATCGAGCGCGGGTGCGCCTCGATGAGGTCCTCGTCAGCGGTGGCGTACTGGTCGCGCTTCTTGATGAGCAGCCAGTTCTCCTGCTTACCGCCTTGTAGATGCGTTCGCACGAGGGTGTAGGCGCCGCGCATCTTGAAGCCGTGCATCTCGATGTCGAGCTTGCCGCCGCGCACGCACTCCGCGGCGTCGCCATCGGGCGGGTCGATGACCTTGTAGATGCCGCGATCCCACAGGATGACCTCGCCCGCACCATAGTTGTCTTTTGGAATGACGCCCTCGAAGTCGCCGTACTCGATGGGATGGTCCTCGACGAACACTGCCAGTCGCTTTTCGTTGGGATCGAGCGAGGGCCCCTTAGGCACCGCCCACGAGCGCAGGACACCCTCCATCGCGAGACGGAAGTCATAATGGAGGCGCGTCGCGGCATGCTTCTGGATGCAAAACATCCCGCCGTTTTTGGCAAAGACCGCTGCGGACGTATCGGCGCGTCCGAACGGCTCAGGGGTTCGTTCCGGGTCGCGCTTACGGCGATATTGCTCGAGAGCCATGGTTAATCAAGAGATTACGCGAAAGCGCTGCAACCGTCACCGTTCAAATCGCGCGACGCCATGGTTCCACTTTTGTCGAGGTGATACTCCGCACATCACTCCGACCAACTTGCTCTATCTGCAGAATCGGCGCGGCGCGTTGGTGGGAAATGACTCGTGCGCGGGATTTTGTGGCTGTCCAATCGCGCAGTGGCGATGATGCTCGCGGCGTGCGGGGAGGTTCACGCCGCGAGCATTACAGAGGAGGAAGAGGACGAGGAGGAGGAAGACAATCTGTTAGCGCGCGCCTCCGCTGACTACCTTGAGGCGCGGATTGAAGCCGCTGTTGCGGGCGCTTTTTTCGCGGCGAGCCTCGCGCGCCTTCGCCATCGCGGATTGCGGAACCAGACCGCGAGTCTGCTCATTGAATAGCGTCGCATAAAGCCCGCGCTTATCGAGGAGTTGCTCATGGGTGCCCACCTCGACGATGCGGCCCTGGTCGAGCACGACGATCTTGTCGGCGTTCACCGCCATCGCCAACCGATGCGCGATCATGAAGGAGGTGCGCTTCGACATCAGGCGGCGGATCGCATCGCGGATAAGGTTCTCGGCTTCCGAATCCAGCGCCGAGGTTGCCTCATCGAGGATCAGGATCGGCGGATTCTTGAGGAAGGCGCGAGCGAGCGCGAGGCGCTGGCGCTGGCCGCCGGAGAGTTTTACGCCGCGTTCACCGATGATGGTATCGAGCTTCTTCGGCAGAGCTTCGACGAACGCCTTGATATTCGCGTCATCGAGCGCTGCCCACATTTCGCTTTCGGTCGCGGTCTGTTTGCCGAAAGCCAAATTTTCTCTGATGCTGGTGCTGAAGAGCAGCGCGTCCTGATGGACGACGCCGATGGTGTCGCGCAGCGAATTCAATGACAGGTTGCGCACATCCTGGCCATCGATGGTCACCCGGCCCTCGGTCGCATCGTAAAACCGCGCGACCAGGCTGGCGATGGTGGTTTTGCCCGCACCCGAGCGGCCGACGAACGCGACGGTGGTGCCGCCTTCGACGGTCAGGTCGATGTCACTAAGGACCTGGTGCGCAGGCTTGCCATCGCGCGCGGTATATCCAAAATCGACGTGCTCGAGGCGTACCGCACCGGATTTAATTTCCAGCGGAACCGCATCGGCACGCTCGACTACTTCCGGTTTGGAATCGAGGAATTCGAAGATGCGCTCGATCGCCGCCAGCGACGACGACACGATGGTGGAAAGCTGGCTGAAGCGCTCCATCGGCACATAGAGGAAGCCGAGCAATCCGATGAAGGCGATCACCGTGCCAACTTCCATTCCACCCCGCACGATCATCAGAGCCGCGGCGGAAACCACTGCCAGTGGCGCGATGCGGGTGATGAATTCGCAATACATTTGTTGACGTGCGGTCAGGCGCACCCGTTCGATGGTGCGCTCATGCAGCATCGCGGTGCGGTCGAGGAACTTGTCGGCGACGTACTCCTCGCGCCCATACGACTTGATGATGCCCATCCCGGCCACCTGCTCGTGCAACTCGCCGGAGAATTCGCCCATCATGTTCTGCACGTCGCGACTGACCGCTCGGATGCGCGGGGAGAATAGGCGGATAAGCGCGAAGTAGAACGGAAATCCGCAAATTGCAATGAGCGCAAGGCGTTTATCGAGCAGAAAAAGTATTGGGACGATGGTGAAAAGTGCGACCGCATCGGTCCAAACGTTGACCAGCGTGCCGCTGACGAGGTTTTGGGCGAGCTCGACGTCACTGATGAAGCGCGAGGAAATCGAACCCGAGGGATTACGATCGAAAAACGAATGCGAGAGGCTCTGGAGGTGGCGGAACATCGCGCATCGAAGGTCGAGGATCATTCGATTGCCGGCGATCCCGGTCCAGTGTTCAGCGCAATAGGTAGCGCCAGCCTGGAAGAGCATCAGCAGCGTCATCACGCCCACCAGTACCGCCAGCTTCGAGGACATCGAAACGCCGAAACCCAAAGCGGTGGCGATCGCAATGCACCATCGATCGATAAATGCATTCAGGCCGGTCGGTTGATGGCTGTGAACCACCAACACATCGACGATGTATTTGAACGCCAGCGGGAAGGCGAGCGGCAGGTTGAACTTTATGATGCCCATCACCCCCGCGCCCATCGCCAACTTCAAATGGGGCCGCACGAAGGCCAGGAATCGTGGCAGAGGGGAAGTCGTCGGGCGCGAGAAAAAACCGGAGTCTGCTTTCGTGTCTTTCGTATCCATGAACGGCACCGCTCGTACTAACAGGTTGCGGGTTAGAGGCGTCGCCGGATCACTCCGCAAGGTTCGTGCTCATCCATTTCGCCCCATTACTAAGGAATTTTTCCGTTAGCTCCATGTTGGCATGACGGATATCGTACAGGATGCGAACGATATGAAGTTTTTCGGGGGGACCGGGTGTAAGTCCGCCGACCAAGTAATTTCTACTGGTAGGTTGCGGTAATAGTTACAACCGCAACAAGTTGCGGGGGAGCGACATTCACAAAATAACCTGCGGAATGAACAAAATTCCGTACTGGCACGTCAGTTGCCCTAGAGAACGCTGAACATAACGCATCAAAGCGGTATGGTAAGTGATGGTAACTTTCTTCAGCATTTCGCTGAGTGTAATAACGTCTATAATTTACTTCAAATGCGTTTAATCCCTTTTACAGTGCAATTCATCAGATTAATGCTCTATTGTTTCACCGGGAAAGAAAGTGCATAATCAGAACTGTCTTAACATCTATTCGCGGATAGGGGGAACGGTTTCATGCAAGACTTGCATGAAGCGCAGAAAACATCTAACCTTCTGGAAGAAACATTCAGTTCGGAATGTTTGTACGATCAGCTCGGCATCCTGAATTCATGAGTGCAACCAAGATGGATTTCCACTGCTACAAAACTCTTCGCCGTGCACTTCTTGTCGCACTCTGCGCACTCAGTTTGGCGGCCTGTTCTTCGGAGTCGAGCAACCACGGCGATCAGCCAGGGCACAATGATGTGGGCCAGACTGCGATGGTGAATCCGGAGCAATGCATCGGTACCGGCGGAGGCTTTGAAGCTGCGGCGCTCGATGCGGCTGGATATCGCATCCAGCCTGGTGACCAACTCGCGATCGATTTCTATTTGAATTCCGAATTTAACGACAACGTTTCGGTGCAGCCTGACGGACGAATCGTGCTGCGGCTCGTAGGTCCGATTCAGGCCGCTGGACTCAGTTCCGGCCAGCTCTCCGCGGCGATCAATCAGGCCTATGCGAAGGAACTGAAAAACCCGAGCGCGACCGTCCACGTGCAGAATATGCCGAGCCGTCAGGTCTTCGTCGAAGGCCAGGTCAATCATCCCGGATCGTTCGCCCTGCAACCGGGGATGACGGCGATGCAAGCGATCGCCAATGCCGGCGGCCAGACCGACGAAGCGGAGCTATCGAATGTGGTGCTGATTCGTCGCGATGCCTGTGGGCGCGCCGACGGCTCCAAGATCGATTTAGTTTCGGCCTCCGCCACCCCCGACAAAGGCGAAGACGTAATGTTGATGCCGCACGACACCATCGTGGTGCCGCGCAGCCGGATTGCCAACATGGATTTGTGGGTCAAGCAGTATATCCGCGACCTGATGCCGGTACAGCCATATCTCGCACCGAGTATCCCGTAAGCGCTGAGCAGAAGTTTTTATGAACACACGCGACTTCAACTACTGGACTGAAATGATTTTCCGGCGCCGCATCACGGTGCTCGAAGTATGCGGCGTGGTGTTCGGGCTGGTGGTGGTCGGAACCCTGTTGTGGCCGCCGATTTACCAGGGCACCGCGAAAATTTTCGTCCGCGATAATCGCGCCGAGCTGCTGGTCTCGCCGGGAATGAGCGCCACCAGCCCCCAGAGTCCCGCCGTGGTCACCAACCCGGTGAGTGAGGAAGACCTCAACTCCGAAATGGAGCTGCTGACCAGCAACTACATCATCAAACGCGCCATCGCCGATATGCCTCCACCGGCCCGCCACCAGGGCATCACGGCCCCGCTCCTAAATGGCGTGAACTATGTGCTCGGACTGCCGGGCGCCGGTTATCGCGCCATGCACGATACTCCGCAACTCGACGCGCGCGATGCCTGGGCGAACGAGCTGGAACAGCATCTCTCGGCGTCCGTCATCAAGAAGTCGGATATCATCGAAGTCAACTTCCGGGCGCACGATCCCGCTTGGTCCAAGCAGTTCCTCGAGGTCCTGCTCGGCGCCTACCTCGATTATCACGCGCACATCTCGCATGATCCGGCCGCCGAACAGTTTTTCAGCCAGCAGGCCAACCTCCTGCAAACCAGGCTGGACGAGGCCGAAGGACGGTTGCGTGATTTTCAGGTCAAGAGCGGCATCACCAGCGTCGACGACCAACGTTCCGGACTGGTCGATCGCCTCGATACCCTGCAATTGCAGCTCGATAAAAATCAGGCTGACCTCGCCTTCAACGAGCAGCAGGCGATCTCCTTCAAGGAGCTCCTCGATCAGACGCCGCAGCGCCTCTCCAAAGAGACTCGCCAGGTCCAGAACATGGCGCTGGCGCAGCTTAAGCCGCAGGTGATGCAGCTACGGGCCGAGCGGGCCGAGTTGCTGACTCGCTATCAGCCTGACAGTGAACGGATTCGTCAGATCGACGCTAAACTCGCGGCCGCACAGAAGATTCTCGATACCGAAGATCATCTCGAGGTTTCCGAGACCAGCACTGACATCAACCCCATCTGGGAGACCATCGATTCCAATCTCAGCCAGGCCAAGGCGCAAGTCTCCGCGCTGAAGGCGAGCCAGGCATCGATCAGCGACCAGGTTGCCACCACCCGCCAGCAACTGACCGATATGGCCGGCAACGTGGTGGTGTTGGACCGTCTCGAGCGGTCCGTACAAACCGCCAAGGACGCGTATCTTTCGTATACGCGCAAGAGCGAGGAAGCACGCGCCGCCGAAGCGCTTAACCGCAGCCGCATTCTCAACGTCAGCGTGGCCCAACCCGCCACTGCGCCGCTGCGACCGGTGTTTCCCAAGGTTCCGCTCAATACTTTCGCGGGCCTGATTCTAGGCTTGATTTTGGGCGTGGCCGCCGCGTACCGCGAGGAAGAGAACGACCCGAAGATTTATTCTTCCGCCACTATCTCTGAAGTAACCGGATTGGAAACAGTCGCGGTGCTGAGCGACGAGTTCTAAGGACCAACTGTGTATTACCAGCATTTCGGACTAAACGGACCGCCCTTCCAGTTCACGCCCTCGCCGGCGATGGTCTACATGAGCCAGACCCATCGCGAAGGGATGGCCGCCCTGGAGTGGGGACTGATGCACGAGAGCAGCGGCTTTTCGGTCCTCGCGGGCGAAAGCGGCACCGGCAAAACCACGCTCATCGCGTCGCTGTTGTCGCGCCAGTACCAGCGTTTGCATCTGGCCTACGTCACCAACCCGCGCCTCGATTTTCCCGACGTTATGCGCCTCATTCTGACCCAGCTCGGAGTCGAATCCGCGGGCTTGTCCAAGGGAGCGATGCTCGACGCGCTCGGTGGCTATCTGGGCGAGCTGCGCCCCGCCGAACGGGTGGCAATCATCTTCGACGAGGCGCAGGGCCTCAGCGACGACGCGATGGAAGACCTCCGTCTGCTTTCCAACTATGGACGGCCCGGCGAGAACCAGCTGCAATTGATTCTGGCCGGCCAGCCGGAGTTGTTGCGCCGTCTGATGGCGCCCAGCCTGCGCCAGTTCAACGAGCGCATCGGAGCGCGCACGCTGCTGGTGCCGCTGGATGCAAGCGAAACTCTCGAATACATCGATTACCGGCTGCGCGCGAAGGGCGGCACCGCGCCTAAAATCTTCAAGCCCAAAGCGCTGAAGTACATCGTCGCCGCGAGTGCCGGAGTACCGCGCCGGGTAAACGTGCTCTGCCACAACGCGATGCTGCTGGCCTACGCCGAGGGCGCCCAACAGGTCACCCTTAAAATGGCGAAGGCGGCGGTGGCCGAGTACCAGGATCTTTTTACCGCCGCGATCAAAGCTTCTTCCAACGAGAATCCCACTCCTCGTGACGGCGGTTTCAGGCTGGGCTGGATCCCTGGCTTCACCGCGGTCGCCGCGGCAATCGCAGGTCTGTTTATCGCGATAGTCGCTTTCGGTCCGCACCTCGGAAGGAATCATCGAATGCCGATTCCTGAAATCGCCGGGGCGCACGACCAGACTCTGGAGTTACCTCAAAGCGCGGTGGTTGCTCATCCTGAGGCCGAAGCGGATTCGTCAACCACGCCAATCGCGGTTCCTGACTATGCAACCTCGCCCGCCGACCCGGATTCGGCTGCGCCCAATGTCCCCTCGGATAAACCCAAACCGCAACAAACCGACGTGCGGCTCACCAAACCGGTGAGCGACGCCGAGGGTGAGTGATTCGTGAGTAAGTATCATGAAGCGATCAATCGAAGCCTGGTTGAACAGGCTTCGCAGGCGCGACTGGCGCTCGACTACGCCGGCCATGCCGATGCGGCGGGGTTAGACGGCGCCGGGCAATTGGTTCCGCTCCCGATTCTCGACGACGCGCCGGGACGGGTAGCCCGTTCCAAGGCGATTCGACGCCTGGCCGAGCAGCTCGCTCCACTGGCGGTGATCGATCATTCGGTGCGGCTGCTGGTTAGTGGATGCCGGCCTGGTGATGGTGCAACTACGATCGCCTCCGCCCTCGCGATCGATCTGAGTCAACGCCTCGGCCTGCGCACCATCTGTGTCGACGCGCATCTGCGCCATCCCAGCCTGCACCAGACCTTCGTCGCGCCGGGCAGTGCAATCCCCGAGCTGGTGCTGGATGGATCGCTGCAGATTCGCGCGACCGAATGGCCCCGGCTCGACCTCGCGACTTGCTGCCCGGTTTCCAGCGACGAAGAGCGCCTGCAGCAGCTCGCGGACTTTGAAGGGTTACTGAATCGCTATCAAGCAGCGGTGATCGATCTGGGCGTGCCCCGGCTTGACGCGCGGATGCTGCCGCTGGCGCGTCCCAACGATCCCATCCTGTTGGTCGTCCGCCATGGTTACACCGAGCGCAGTGAGCTCGCGACCACGGTGGCCGGACTGCGAGCGGCAAATCGGCCGGTGGCCGGGGTGATTTTAAACGGCGCAGCCAAGTCGGTTGCCAAACCTCTGAGGAGACTTCTCGGATCATGAGTGAAGTGGTGAGATTGGGTACGGTCGGCGTTGCCACCAATGGTGTTGCGCCTCGCGAGAATTACCAGCGTGAGGAAGGCAAGTACAAAATCAGCGGTATCGGCGTCGTCGGTCTGGGTTATTGGGGGCCCAACTGGGTCCGCAATCTTCATCAACTCCGGCAAGCGCGGCGGGTGGTGGCCTGTGACCTCGACGCCAAACGGCGCGATCACGTCAGCGGCCTGTATGCCGGCGTAGAGGGTTCCAGCAGCCTCGACGAGCTGCTTCGCGATAGCGAGATCGAAGGCCTGGTGATCGCGACTCCCGTCAGCACCCATTTTCCGCTGGCCAAGAAGGCGCTGATGGCGGGCAAGTCGGTGCTGGTGGAAAAGCCGCTGGCGATGTCGTCGGCGCAGGCTGCCGAGCTGGTCCGCATCGCGCGCGACAACGGCCGCGTGCTGATGGTAGGTCACACCTTCGAGTACAGCGCGCCGGTGCTCAAGATGCGCGACATCATCGAATCGGGCGAGCTCGGCGACATGTTCTACCTGAGCTCGATTCGCGCCAACCTCGGACTCATTCAGCATGACGTCAACGTCGCGTGGGATCTCGCGACCCATGACATCTCGATCATCCTGATGCTGATGGGCGGCCGGATTCCGGAAGCGGTCAGCTGCCAGGGCCAGAGCCATTACAAGAAGGGAATCGAAGACGTGGCGATGCTCTCGCTGCACTTCCCGCGCAACGTCATCGCGTTCATCCACGTGAGCTGGCTCGACCCCAACAAGATTCGCCGCACCACCATCGTCGGGTCCAAGAAGATGCTGGTTTACGATGATCTGGCGCTGCAGGAGAAAATTCGCATTTACGACAAAGGGGTCGACGTCGCGCCCTACTACGACACTTTCGGCGAGTTCCAGTTCTCCTATCGCTACGGCAACGTGATGATCCCGCGCATCGATGAATCCGAGCCGCTGAAGCTCGAATGCGAGCATTTCGTCGATTGTATTCGCAACGGCGAAACGCCCCGCACCGACGGCCTCTCGGGGCTGCGGGTGGTGAGCGTGCTCGAAGCCGCCAATTTATCGCTCAAAAACGGCGGCGCGATGGTGCCGGTCGCGCGTCCCGAAATCTAAGGGGAAATCATCAAGATGGATCGTTCAAAACTTCCGGCGAATGTGTGCGTGGCCGATGACGTAAAGCTCGGCGAGAACGTCCGGCTGGCGCCCTTCGTCAACCTCTATGGATGCGAAGTCGGCGACGAAACTCGCATCGGCGCGTTCGTCGAAGTGCAGAAGCAGGCCAGCATCGGGAAGCGCTGCAAAATTTCCAGCCACACCTTCATCTGCTCCGGGGTGGTGATCGAAGACGGCGTATTTATCGGCCACGGCGTGGTCTTTATCAACGATCGTCTACCGCGCGCCGTCAACCATAACGGCTCGGTGCAAAGCGAGAGTGACTGGGCGCTGGAGGAGACCAGGATTCGCACCGGCGCCTCGATCGGCAGCGGCGCCATCATCATGTGCGGGGTGACGGTCGGTGAGCGCGCGATGGTCGGCGCGGGAGCGCTGGTCACCCATGACGTGCCGCCCTACGCGGTCGTCGCGGGCCATCCGGCGCGCGTGCGCCGGCTGATGCTGGCGGAGAATGGTGTCAACGGCGTCGATGAGAAAAGGGGAAGTCAGGATGCAAATTAAGTTTGTCGATTTGTCCGCGATGAACGACGAGATCCGCGAACGGGTGGATTGCGAGATGGCGGAGATTCATAAAAATACCGCCTATATCGGTGGTCCGCACGTCGAGGCCTTCGAAAGAGAGTTCGCCGAATTTCTGGGGGTTCCTCACGTGATCGGAGTCGGCTCCGGTACTGACGCGTTGCGCCTCGCACTGATGGCGCTCGACGTGGGTCCCGGCGACGAAGTCATCACCACTCCGATGACCTTTATCGCGACCGCCGCCAGTATCATTCAGACCGGCGCCACGCCGGTGTTCGTCGACGTCGACCCCGAAACCTGCAACTTAAGTCCCGAGGCGGTTCGCGCGTATCTCCAGGCGCATCGTAATGGCAACGGTAAGCCGCACAAACAGGTCATTCTGCCGGTGCATCTGTATGGGCTTCCGGCCGCGATGCCGGAGCTCAATGCGATCGCGCGCGAGTATGGCGCGTTGGTGGTCGAGGATGCCTGCCAGGCGCATGGCGCGCGCATCGAGTCTCCGGAAGGATGGCTTCGCGCCGGCGCGATGAGCTCGGCCGCCGCGTTCAGCTTCTACCCCGGCAAGAACCTCGGTGGATGGGGCGAAGGCGGCGCGGTGGCGGTCGCGAGCGACGAACTCAAAGCGCGCATCGTTTCGCTACGCGACCACGGGCGCATCTCGCATTACGCCCATCAGGAGATCGGCTACAACGCGCGTCTCGATGCGATCCAGTCCGCGGTGCTGCGGGCCAAGCTGGAGAAGCTCGACGAATGGAACGGGCGGCGGCGCAAGCTCGCGGCGGCCTACTGCGAGCGCCTCGCGGGATGCGGCGTGAAACTCCCGGTCGAGCCCGAGGGCTACCAGTCGGTCTACCATCTGTTCGTCATTCGAACTGACCAGCGCGACGCGATCCGGCAGGCGCTGATGGAAAAGAATATCGGGTGCGGAATCCATTATCCGCTCCCGCTGCATCTCCAGCCCGCGTGCCGCTACCTCGGCTGCAAGAGCGGTGATTTTCCGGCGGCGGAACGCGTCGCCGATACCGCGCTCTCGCTCCCGATGCATCCCGCGCTGAGCCTGGCCGAAGTCGATCGGGTGGCCGAGGTGGTGCGGGAAACCATGAAGAAGGAATCCAGTCTGTTCGCCGGCGGGCACAGCCCAAATACTGCTGCGTGCGAACCCCCCCCCACATGTGGTGGTTGAAGCATGTTCGCCGGCGAACTTCGAAAACAGAAAGCGTTTTTTGCGGCCGTTGATGGCCTCGCGCTGCTGACCGCATTCAGCGCGGCGCTCGCCATCCACGATCCCGCACACGCGCAGGAGATCCGCCTGCTCGGTACAGACGCCCGCGTCCTCTTCCTCGGGGTGGCGGCGGTGGTGGCGGTCTGGGTCCTGGTATTTCACGCCTGTGACCTGTACCGGATGCGGGCCGGCGGCGCGAAGGAAACCGCGGCGATCGTCCGCGGCTGCACCTACGCTACGGTGTTGTCGCTGCTCGCGGGATTCTTTCTCCATTTCGATGGTTCGCGCCTCACCATGGGGCTGGCTTACGTTTTCAGTATCCCGGCGGTGCTGCTGGGTCGCGCCCTCGCGCGCAACCTGGTGCGGAGGATTTACTCCAACCCGCGCATCACAATTCCACTCGCAGTCATCGGATTCAATGATGTCGGCCGCTACCTGTTCGATCAGGTCGCCAGCGAGATGACCTTTTACGAGCCGGTCGGCTTTATCGATGAGTCGCCCGAAGGCCGCCAGTACAAGGGCCTGCCGGTGCTGCAGGGGCTCGCGAGCCTGACCGAGCTGGCGCGGCTCCATCCCTGCCTCGAAGTTGCGATCGCGCTGCCCGACGCGGCGCGCTCGGAGCACGAGGACATCATCGAAATGTGCGAAGAGAATCGCGTCCGCTGGTGGCTGGTGCCGTGGGTGTTCAACTCGCCGCCCGCCGGACTGAAAGTCGACATGATGGGCGTGGTGCCGCTGCTGACGCTGCGCGGCTCGAATATCGAGGGGCTCAACTTTCTGGTCAAGCGCACCTTTGACGTCCTTGCCGCCTCGATAATGCTGGTTTTTAGCGCACCCATTCTATTGCTGGCGCTGTTGGCCATCTGGATCGAGGACGGCGGGCCGGTTTTCTTTCGCCAGACCCGGATCGGTATTCGCGGCCAGGAGTTCGACTTCCTGAAGCTGCGTTCGATGCGCAGCGCGGCCGGCGATAACGCTCATCGCGAGTACGTCAAGAAATGGATCCGCCTCGGCGATCATGCGGCCGTCAATGGCAATGGCAACGGGGCCGCGCAGGAAGGCGGGAAAATCTTCAAGCTCACCGACGACAAACGAATCACCCGCGTCGGCCGTATCATCCGCCGCTATCGTATCGATGAGCTGCCACAGATTATCAACGTGCTGCGCGGCGATATGAGCCTGATCGGCCCGCGGCCCGCGCTGCCCTACGAACTCGAACTCTACAAAGGATGGCATCGGCGGCGGCTCGACGCGGTCCCCGGGATCACCGGGCTATGGCAGGTGAGCGGCGGCAATCGGCTGTCCTTCGACGACATGGTACGGCTCGATGTGCAGTACATCGAGGATTGGTCGCTCATCAGCGACATCAAGATTCTCGCGCGTACGGTGCCGGTGCTGCTTCGCGGCGAGGGTCTATGAGCGCACGCTCTCAGCTTGGCGCCGCGAGGCCGATCCTGCCGATCGATGACGAGATCGGCGCGCGGCCCGAGTTTGTCGCTCCGCAGCCGTCTTCATCGGCCGATGCCGACGCCAGCCTGTGGCAGTCCTTTGCGCGCAGTGTGCGCGATAATGTCTTCGCCGAGATAGCGATGCAGTTGATCCGGGTGGGCGGGATGGTCATTCTCGCGCGCGCCCTGATGCCCAATGACTTTGGCATTTTCCGGGTCCTGCTGATTGTCATGTACTTCGCGCTCATCCCAATCGAGAACGGGATTCCCGAGGCGCTCATTCAACGCCGCGATCTCCTGCCCGAGCATGAGTCGACCGGATGGTATTTGAGCGTCGTCATCTCGATTGCGGCGGCGGTGCTGATCTACCTGACCGCGCCAGTGGTCGGTCGTCTGATGCTGATGCCGGAGATCGTACCGTACATCCGGCTGCTATGTATTCCGCTGGTCTTTCAGGGTACCGCGATGGTTTCCAACGCGCGGCTGCGGCGCGAGATGCGTTTTGGCGCGCTCGCGAGCGCGGAAGTTTTCGCCGAGATGGTGTTCCTTGCGGCGGCGCTGCTCCTGCTCTTCGAAGGCTACGCGCGCTGGAGCCTGCCGGGCGCCCTGGCGGCCCGCATCTTCGCGTATTCGGCGGCGTTATGGGTGGCAGATCGCCGGTTCACGGCGGCCTGGCCTCGACTGTGGGCGGCGCGCGATTTCAGCCGCTTCACCACCACCGTGTGGGGCGCGAGGACCATGTACACCATGTCCTCCAACGCCGATTTTCTGTTAGTCGGCAGGTTTCTCGGCAGCAACGCCTTGGGGTTTTATGGAATGGCGTGGGATCTCCTGCGCTTCGTACCCGACCGCCTGTTTAGAGTTGCCGGTCGCGTGATCTTTCCGGCCTTTTCGCGCGTGCAGGACGACAACGAGCAGATGGCTAGCGCGTTCACCGATTTCACCGGATACATCGCGCGCTTCGTGCTGCCGATTATGGCGATGGCGGCGATCGCGGCGCCCGAGTTTGTCGGCGTAGTCTACGGCGCGAAATGGTTGCCGGCGGCATTGCCCATTCGGCTGCTGGCGATTGGCTTCACCCTGATGGGGTTGCGCATCGGCATCGGCTCGGTGTTCTTTTCCAAGGATCATCCATCCTACGACATGTGGACTCATGGCATTCGCCTGATCCTGATTGTCGTGACGGTGCTGCCGCTCTCGCTGTTCAGCGGACTTGGCGGCGTCAGCGCCGATATGGCGGTGGTGGAAGGCGCCGTGAGCCTGATCGGTTTATGGCTCGCCGCAACCCTCATCGATACCACGCTGGGTCATCTGCTGGAGGCGGCGGGACCAGGCTTCAAGCTGGCGATTATATGCGGTCTCGCCGCGCTGGCGGGAAAGATGTTGGCGCTCGCGGCAGGAATGAATGAGGTGACTGTCCTGCTCGCAGAAGCGGTTCCGGCGCTCGCGGTTTTTATCTGGATGGAAGCGTCAGTGTTCCTCGACATGGTCACCAAGGCGTTCCGGCCGGCCCCCTCACAGGCCGCTTAGAGATTGAATGAGTTTGTCTTCAATGAAAGCTTCCCTGACCAACGAAACTACCGGCACTTTTTTTGAGCGGCCGTTTGCCAAGACCGCCGTGGCGCAGCGCTCGAATCTCGTTCGCGACGGCTTGAGCACGGTGCCGTGGGCGGAAGGATTGCCGCAATGGCGCGCGGCGCTGAAGCAGCTTTCCGGCGCGACCTTTTATCATTGCGAGCCATGGATCGAGGCGCTGCGCGACGCGTATCCGATTAAACTCGAGGTCGGGAGCCTGCATCGCGACGGTGAGTTGCGCGCGGCCGCGGTCTTCGCGCGCTCGAAAGGAATCTTGAGCTCCCGCCTGGTCGCGCTGCCGTTTTCAGATTGCGGAGAGCCGCTCGCGATTGATGACGAAGCTCGCGCCGAGTTCTTGAGCGCGCTGATCGCGTCCAACCCGGGCACGTCGATCGAGATCCGCGGAAGCGCGGGACCGGAGCCGTGGAAAAATGTCGACTGTTTCGGGCATTGGACGCTGGATTTGAAGCGGCCGCTACGCGAGCTCAACGCGGGCTTCAGCCGCAACGTTCGCAGCGGCATCAAGCGCGCCCTTAAGGATAATGTCGTGCTCGATCGCGGGACCAGCGCGGCCTACCTGGCGCGGTTCTTCGACTTGCAGCTGCGGAGCCGGCGCCGGTTGGGCATTCCGCCGCAGCCGTTCAAGTTTTTTGCCACGGTGCATGAGAAATTCTCCTCCGGCGGCGACTGCGAGGTCTGGTTTGCCACCCTCGACGGGGCCGATCAGGCGGGTTTGGTGGTGCTTCGCAACGGCGAGCAGCTGTGTTGCAAATGGAGCGCGCGCGGCGAAAACGGCCATCCGGGCGCCAACCATTTGCTGGTCGCGAGCATGCTCGAGGAATATGCCGGTAAGGCCTCCTCGATCGATTTCGGCCGCTGCGATACGCGCAACCAGGGTTTGGTCCGTTCCAAGTCCGAATTGGGTTGCGTTTCGCGGCCGCTCCCGTATGCGTTCTTTCCGACTGCGCCGGGCGGCATCAGCTCGGAAGTTCTGACCGGGCCGGCCAAAATCCTGTCCAGTGTTTGGAAGCGACTTCCGCTTCCGGTGACCCGCGTGCTCGGCGAAGCGCTCTACCGGTATCTGGCATGAGCACGATGCGATTCATCGCCATCACTCCGGCGCGCGACGAGGAAGGCTTCATCCCGCGGCTGATTGCCTCGATGACGGCGCAGACGCTGAAGCCGGCCCGCTGGATAATCATCGATGATGGTTCCACTGACGCGACCGCGAAAATGCTCGACGAGGCCGCCGCGCGTCATTCGTGGATCGACGTCAAGCATCTGGCGGTCGGGCGCGAGCGGCTTCCCGGTGGCGAATCCATCCTGATGCAATTCCTGCCCCGGGAAGTGTGGCAGGACTACGACGCTATTTTGCGGATCGATGCCGATATCAGCTTCGAGCCGGATTTTGCCGAGTTGCTCGCGGCCGAGTTCACGCGCGACGCGACCCTGGGGATCGTCGGCGCGACGCTGTTTGAACCCGAGGGCGCGGAATGGCGCGAAATCAGGGCGCCGGGCTTTCACACCCGCGGCGCGGTCAAGATGTACTCGCGCGCATGCTTCGAGGCGATCGGAGGACTCTCCAGCGGGCTTGGATGGGACACCTTGGATGAGGCGCTGGCGATGATGTTGGGCTTCAAGAGCCGCAGCTTTCGCCACATTCGCGCGTATCATCATCGGCCGCAGGGCTCGGCGGGTGGTTACCTCAAGGGAAATCTCGCGGCAGGGCGTGCCGCTTATAACGTCGGATATCATCCGCTGTTTTTGCTGATGCGGGCGGCTAAGCGCGGCCTCTCGTGGCCGCCGGTGATTGGCGGAATGTATTTGCTTGCGGGTTATCTCGAGGGCTATCTGCGGCGCAATCAGAAAATCGCGTCGCCGGAACTGGTCAAATTCATCCGCCGGGAACAAATGCGACGTCTCCTGATGATGGAGTCGGTATGGCGCTAAGCATCGTACAGAGCAATGGCGCTATGCTCGCCCGTCATCCCGAGGAGGCGGTCAACCATAGCAACGACGCCTTTTCGTTCTGGAAACTTCCCGAGAACTATCGCGCTCAACTCGATGAGGTCACCGCGGCCTGTGAGCCTCTCATCCGCCGGTTTCTGTTCGAAGAGTACATGGCGGAGCATCGACGGATGCCTTCCGCGGCAGTGATGGCTTACTACCGGGTGAAGAAGTTCATTCCGTTGGCCGCGCGGCACTGGATCAACTATGCGGCGGTGCGAGCGCGCCTGCGCGACGCCTTCCCCAACTGGCCATGCGAAACCGCGCTGGTGGACGTTTGGCATCGATGGTTGACCTCGAGTCTGGAAGTTATCGGACAGCCCGATCCGTGGCACATCGCGTTTTGGCCCAATGGCAAACGATCCTGCATTGCGTTGACTCATGACGTCGAGAGTCCGGTCGGATTCGCGCGCATCGAACGCATGGCGGACCTCGAGGAGCGCTACGGATTCAAGTCGTCATGGAATCTTCCCCTGGCGCAGTATCCGATTGACTGGAAGACGGTGGAGCGGTTGCGCGGGCGCGGCTTCGAGTTCGGCGCGCATGGACTCGCGCATGACGGGCGGATGTTTCGCAGCCGGCACGATTTCGAAGTATGCAAAATGCTGGTCGAGCGGCTGGCGAGCGAGCACGACCTGCACGGGTTTCGCGGTCCCTCGACCCTGCGCAACGCGGAATGGATCGGAACCATGGCGTTCGAGTACGACTCGACATTCTCCGACACGGATCCCTACGAGCCGCAGCCGGGTGGAACCTGCAGCCTGTTTCCATTTTTTCTCTCCGAGATGGTGGAGCTGCCATATACGCTGCCGCAGGATCACACACTGATTCACCTGGTGCGGCGGAGTCCGCTCTCGACCTGGGTGACCAAGGCCCACTGGATCCACTCATTGGGTGGAATGATCGTTCCGCTGACGCATCCCGACTACTCGGGCGACGGTGAGCACCTTGCGGCCTACGAG
>Ga0210398_10000774_pt1 | contig 35301 bp, 39 predicted proteins | sample IncBWC4OmetaG_FD_161047 | JGI IMG/M metagenome (GOLD analysis project Ga0210398, IMG submission 161047) | Forest soil microbial communities from Barre Woods Harvard Forest LTER site, Petersham, Massachusetts, United States - Inc-BW-C-4-O | ecosystem: Environmental > Terrestrial > Soil >... | reverse complement strand
ATCAGAATTCGTCGAGATGTTTGTTGGTGTCGGCGCCTCCAGAGTTCGTGATCTCTTCGCCAAGGCTAAGAAAAACGCCCCCTGTATTATCTTCGTCGACGAAATCGACGCCGTTGGCCGTCGTCGCGGATCCGGCATGGGTGGTGGACATGATGAGCGCGAGCAAACGCTGAACCAGATCCTGGTAGAGATGGATGGCTTTGAGCAAGGACAGAATGTTATTGTTTTGGCTGCGACGAACCGGTCTGATGTCCTTGACCCAGCCCTGCTCCGTCCTGGCCGTTTTGACCGCCGGGTTAACATTGGACTGCCGGATCGCAAGGATCGGGAAGCTATTTTGAAAGTTCATTTCCTCAAAAAGCCCCTCGCTAAAAACGTTGATCTTGACGCCTTAGCTGCCAAAGCCGCCGGTTCGTCTGGTGCTGATCTCGCTAATATTGCCAACGAGTCAGCTATTATCGCTGCTCGTAACTCCCACAATGAAATTACGCAGCATGATGTTACTGAAGCATTTGAGCGCGTAGCAATCGGTCCTGAGCGCAAGAGCAAGGTAATGACTGAAGCAGATAAAATGACGACCGCCTATCATGAAGCTGGTCATGCGCTGGTCGGCCATGTACTACCCGACAGTGATCCCGTACACAAAGTTACTATCATCCCGCGTGGCGGTGCCGGCGGTGTCACCTGGTTTATACCACCAGAAGATCGTTCTTTTGTGTCACTTATTCAATTCAAAGATATGCTCGCCCGAGGTTTGGGTGGTCGTATTGCCGAGGAAGTTGTGCTTGGCAAAGACCGCATTACTACCGGGGCAGGTAATGATTTGCAGCACGCTGCTGAGCTTGCCCGGGATATGGTCGTTAATCAAGGTATGGGTAACAAGCTACGCGACCAAGTCTTCCACGTTGACGATGGTATGATGCTTGACCGCCTGGTACATGAACGTGATTATTCTGACGAAACTGCCAAAGTCATCGACGATGAAGTCGAGAGTCTTATAACGGAAGCTGCCAACCGGGCCCGGGCTGTCATCAAGGGTAATCTTGACAAACTTGAAGATCTTAAAAACCGCTTGCTCGAAAAAGAGACCGTTGATGCCGACGAAGTCACCGAATCTTTGAAAGGCGCTAAACTTCCAGCCGCCGCTGCTTTATACTAATTGGTGAATGAATCCTACCGCACCCGCTACTAAGAAGCGCCGAGTCAGTATTGCCAATGTCGCATTCCTGCTCATTGCGACATCCTTTGCCGGACAATTGCTCGGTTTCTTACGTACCAAACTGGTGAACGCTAACTTTCCAACCGTCGGTCCGCACAGTACCGACGCTTATTTTGCCGCCTTTAATATTCCTGACCTGTTCTTTTTCACGCTGGCCGCTGGTGCACTGGGCGTCGCCTTCATGCCGATATTATCTGACCGTTTCCACGCGGGCGACCGGCAAAAGATGTGGGAAATATCTGCATCACTGATGAACCTACTTGCCATCGTCATGGCAGTTGTCGGTATTATTATGATGGTGTTTGCCGAGCCGCTGATTCGTTACATCGTAGCTCCGGGCCTCAGTCCCGCCCAGCTCCATACGGCCGCCACCATCATGCGTCTCCTGGCCTTTAACCCGCTGCTCTTCACGCTTTCCGGTATTCTCACCAGTATTGAGCAAACCATGGGCCGATTCTTTTTTTATGCGATCGCTCCGCTGTTTTACAACACCTCAATCATAATCAGCATCTTTGTCTTCCGGCACAACATCGGCTTAGTGGGCTTAGGTATCGGTGCACTCATCGGTGCTATTGCTCAGCTGCTGATAATTACCGCTGGATTATGGAAGCTCGGTTTCAGGTGGCATCCGCACATTGCCTGGCGGAGCAAGGACTTCCATATGGTCCTGCGCAATCTGCCGCCTCGTTCTTTGGACCAAGGCATGGACCAAGTCGAGAATATTGTGGAAACGCATATTGCCAGTGATCTGGGAAGCGGTAATATTACCTACTACTCCAACGCCTTCATTTTAAGTACCGCACCAATCTACCTTATTGGTACCTGTATTGCTACCGCAGCCTTTCCCCGGCTTAATGCCCGCCTGAGCCAGGGCCGGCCCGATCTCTTTCGTAAAGACTTTCTGATGGTTATTCGCGCCATGATCTGGATCAGCGCACCGCTTGTGGTGGTCTGTTTCTTTTGCCGCGGCTACCTGGCGCGCATGATTTATGCCAAAGGCGGTCCGCAGATTGCTACTATCTTCGGCTTTCTGACGATTGCGATCTTTTTCCGCATTATGTACACCATCATTTCCCGTTGGTTCTACTCGCAAAAAGATACGAAAACGCCGCTGTTTGTTTCATTGTTCGTGATTAGTCTTAATGTGTTTCTAGCAATTACCTTGGCCCGCCCGGAGCCGGTAGGCTATGGCGTTGACGGGCTGGCTATGGCCCAGTCAATTGTGGCGACTGTCGAAGTACTGATTTTGGCGACGATTATGTTATTCCGGGACCACCGTTTGTTCAACGCCGAGTTCTGGGGAGGCGTGATCCGTATTGCATCGGTTACCGGCTTTAGTGTTGTCGCGACGTTCATCATGATTTCTTTCTATCCGCTCGGAGCGCACGACCATGGTATTTTGACACTTGGTACCAAGCTGTTCTTCATTAGCGGCGTAACATTCACCGTACATGTGTTGCTCTCCACACTGTTTGGTCTGGAAGAGGCCCGCCCGATTATGTCCCGGATTCGTAAGATTATCTTGACACCCATCAAGCTCGACCTCTAAGGTCTGAATGCTTACCTCTGTTATAATAGCTGGACATGCAACAGGATCACATACGCAATTTTTGTATTATCGCCCACATTGATCACGGAAAGTCGACACTCGCCGACCGTTTGCTGGAATTAACTGGTACCGTCCAGAAGCGCGACATGAAAGCCCAGCTGCTCGATAAAATGGATTTAGAGCGCGAAAAGGGTATTACCATTAAGCTGGCGCCGGTGCGCATGAGCTATCAGCACTATGAATTGAACCTTATTGACACACCCGGTCACGTCGACTTTAGCTATGAAGTCTCTCGGAGCCTGGAGGCTTGTGAGGGAGCTCTCCTGATCGTTGACGCCAGCCAGGGTATCCAAGCCCAGACACTGACCAATGTCTATCTAGCACTAGCCGCTGAGCTGACGATCATACCGGTACTGAACAAAATTGATTTGCCGGCAGCCGACGTTGAGCGAGTCAGCGCTGAGATTATGAGCCTGCTTGGTTGCGAGCAAGAGGATATCCTCCTCATTTCAGCTAAAACCGGCCAGGGAGTGGAGGCTATTTTGGAAGCGATCGTCAAACTCGTGCCGGCGCCGAAGAGTTCCGCGCTGCCGGAAACCCGGGCCTTAATTTTTGACAGTTACTACGACGACTACCGCGGTGTGATTTTATATGTGCGCATCTTTGACGGTCATGTTAGCCGGGGCGACCAGCTCAAGATGATGGCCACCGCAGCTGCCGGTAACGCCCTGGAAGTCGGCAGCTTACAGCCGGACATGACACCAGGCCAGCATCTGCGTGCCGGCGAAATCGGCTATATTGTTACCAACCTTAAAACTACCCGGGATGCCAAAGTCGGGGATACCGTGACACTGCACGCCAGTCCGGCAACCGAACCACTGCCTGGCTACAAGGACGTGAAGCCGTTTGTGTATGCCGGCTTTTTCCCCGAAAGCAATGAGTACTACCAGGAGCTTAAAGAAGCCATTGAAAAACTGAGCCTCAGTGATTCGGCGTTGCAATTTGTTCCAGAAAATTCCCCGGTCCTTGGCTTTGGTGTACGCGTTGGTTTCTTAGGACTGCTCCACATGGATATTGTCCGGGAACGATTAGAGCGAGAATATAACTTGAGTCTGGTGGTCACCAACCCTTCCACCGATTACCAAATCAGTCTATTAAACGGCCAGGAACTCGATATTAAAAGTGCTGCCGATCTGCCTGACCCATCAAAGATTACAGCGATTCGGGAACCCTGGATCAAAGGCGAAATTATTGCACCAAAAGAATATGTCGGTCCGGTCATTCAGCTAATTTCCAACAAACGAGGGCTGCAGACGAACCTGAGCTACGTTGACCAGCGGGCCTTAATTAGTTTTGAAGCGCCGCTTGCCAACCTGCTCACCGATTTCTATGACCAGCTGAAAAGCCTGACGAGCGGTTACGGTTCCTTTAATTACGAGCTGGATGATTACCGAACCGAAGACTTGGTGAAACTAGATTTCTATGTAGCCGGTGAACGCGTTGATGCGCTGTCGCTGATGGTACACCGCAGCGAAGCGGAGCGCTTAGGCCGGACCACGGTCGCTAAATTAAAAGAAGTGATTCCCCGCCAAAACTTCCAGGTGTCCTTGCAGGCGGCAATCGGCGGCCGCTTCATAGCCCGTGAAGATATCAGCGCTTACCGCAAGGATGTCACCACTGGCTTGTATGGTGGCGACGTCTCGCGTAAGAAAAAAGTTTTGGCAAAACAAAAGAAGGGCAAAGAACGCATGAAGCGTTTCGGCAAAGTAGACATTCCGGCCGAAGCCTTCACGGTCATGCTCAAGCGCGACTAAGCCGCAGCAGCGAGACACTGCACGAGTAAAACCCATAGCAGTAGTTCAAGTGTCAGACTGGTGACGTTGGTCAGATAGTAGCAAGTTATCAATAGCGCAGCGTAGCCCATAATTCTGATCTCTGGTTTGTGACTACGCAACCCTGTGTAAAGAGCGAGCAGCACTATCGTTAGATAGGACACGCCGCCGATCCAGCCGATTGCCAGCACCCGATCAATAAAGATATCGTGGCTGCTATTAAAGAAGTAGCCTTGATGGCAGGTTGTTTGTAGCGGCCCTGCCGGCAAACTGGGACAACGTAAGGCATCAGCCAGGTTTCCTGGCCCATACCCCCACAGTGGCTTCTGTCGACTGGCTTTCAGAGCATAATTTTGCAAGCTCAAACGGTAACGCACACTTTGGTCGGCGTAGGACGCACTGGTCAGCCGGCCTGGTGCTATGTAGTGTAAAATGCCGAGCAGTAATACAGAAGTAAACAAACAAATAACAATGCGCTTCATGCCTGCTTTGCCCCAAGTTTGCAGCTCCCATAGTATGTATAACCCGATAACTAACAATAAGACAGCCCGAGTTTGGGTGAGCAGTAAGAGAATTCCTAAAAAGAGCTGGCCGGCAAGTATGTAAGGCCGCTGCCGCTTGTAGCGAAGCAGCAGACCCAGCCCTATAAGCAATCCGCAGCCTACAAAGCAGGCCATAATATCAGCCTGCGCAAAAACCCCGCCTATACGCGATAGCGAGTGCAGGCGGCCCAAATTATACGGTACTGATATGGCGGCCAGACCCAGGATAATCCCGTAGAGATAGACCAGCAGCTGTTTCAGCGGCACAGTTTTGGTTAACAGCCCGATACCGATACAGGCGAGTAAGCCGGCACTACCAAGCCGTATGTAGGGGGCGCCAAAGAAATCATAGCCATAATGCGGATTAGCTAGAAAGCTTACTAGGCAGGCAACAGCAAAGATTGCCAGCAGCACCTGACTAAGTCGGTTTGTCAGTCTGAGTGTTTTCCTGTAATGGAGCAGTACTGCACACCAAGCAAAGCTACCGCTGACAAGCAGCAGTAAGCCTTGCAGGTCTATGTTACGGACAGGATCTAGGGGTACTAAGAATGGTAGGCAACCGGCCAGTAGCAGACTGACGTACCTGCAGACATACGCGAGCGAAGCAGTACTGACTTTTGGAAATGTTACAGCCAAGTCAGGCCCGGGTTTTCGCTTACCGCTCCAAGTTACCAAAGGTGTAAGCTGGGCAGCTCGTACCGGCCGCGATGTAGAGGTAGCGCAGTCCTCCGCCTGGTATGACTGTTGCACAAGGAGTGGCGTAGTAGGTACCAGCTACTGGTGGCGTATAGGTAAACTCGTAGACACTGTTCGGTACCCTGTAGACACAGCTGTTCAGAGCGACATAGGCTAGGTTGCCAGCAGTACATTGCGTTAGGTAGGAAGTCGGCCGTTTGGCTGGCGGGAAGCTCAGCTGTTCACCGGTACTAAGCTGTAGTGGTACAGCCGTAGTTCCGGACGGGCAGACTTCTCCAGGTGCGATGTAGACAAAGCGGTCAGCCACACTGTTGGCAGCAGCACCGACACAGGGCACATTGTAGTACGTACCGGGGACGCTCGGAGCATAGTTCTCGAGCAGGCTACCACCGGCCCAGCAGTTAGAGGTGTTGTCACTGACATAGGCGGTTTTACCGACTCCACACAGACTGAGGTACTGAACCGGACGACGTTGTGGAGGGATACTCAGTTCTTCAGCGGCGGTAGGTGGCGGCGTGACCGTGACAGCCTTGGTAGTTGCCGTTGCTGTATTGGATGGTGCTGATTGCTCCCCTTTGGTACCAACTGAGTTGTAGGCAATGACATAGTAGCTGTAGGTAGTACTAGGCGTAAGGCCGGTATCAGCGAAGGCAGTAGCGCTATCTGGTGCGGTGGGGCCAGCAGTGGCTATTTCGTTACCGTTGCGATAGATGGCGTAGCCGGTGGCTCCTGTACTTGGTTGCCAACTAAGACCGATCTCGGCGCTGCTAAGAGCAGTCGCGGTAAGATCAAGTGGTGCAGCAGGTGCTCCAGATGTAGAGGTACTATTATCTACGGTAAAGGTTAGGCTTGAATTACCATCAAGCGCACCAACAATTCCATTGCCAGACGGAGCGTAGTCTATAGCACTCAGGTGGTAGACGCCATTCGGCAAGTTCGTGACACTCAATGAGTACTGGTAACCCGTAGTTGGTGTTGACGTCTGTGCGCCGGCTGTTACCACGCCCGCGGGGCCGTTTAGAGTAAAGACTACTTGGGTAGTACCAGTGGTGACATCGTTCACATTGGTGGTCATCGTCGTGTGGTAATTGTTCGCAGTGCCGAAGGTTTGATCATCAGTGGCACTAAATCGAGCACTCGATAGCTGACATACGCCACTAGTCGATCCTGACGCTGGTGCCGACGATGACACTGTGGAGACTCCAGATGTCGGACTACTACAGCTGTCGTCAGCATGACTTGCTACGAGATAATACACACCGCCGATAGCGACTACTAGGACAACAAGCGCCATGACAAAATGATGCGAGAAGCCTCTTGCATTTAGCTTTCTAAGTTTCATATTTTGGTTTTTCCTTCTACGAGGTTATCTTTAATTTCTGCCCCTACTGTAGCAAATGCTTATGGTTTGTCAATAAGACAACGCGCTAGGGAGCAAACTACGCTATGGAGTACCGGTTCCTTTTGTTGCTATACTTTAAGGACGATGACTACCTCACTGGCCAGCAAATTGGCAACATATGAACCAACGGCTGCCATATCTAACCTCGTGAAGAGCACACCGATCCTTTTATTAGTCGGTCCGACCGGTGCTGGCAAAGATGCCTTGAAAGACAAGCTCCTCAAGACGGGAAAATTCCGGCACATCATATCTCATACCACTCGGCCGCCGCGCATCAATCACGGGGCAATAGAAGAAGATGGCCTTGACTACCACTTCATTGATAAGCAAACTGCTGAGCACATGCTCGACGATAAGGCTCTGATCGAAGCAAAAATCTACAGCGGTAATTTGTACGGCACGAGTGTGACAGAAATCCAGGCTGCCCATGACGAAGGAAAAATTGCCATGACTGACATTGAAGTGCAGGGTGTGGCTGAATATAAGGCGCTGGATCCTGGTGTCATGGCTGTTTTTCTCCTGCCCCCCGATTTTAAGACCTGGCAGGAACGCTTGCAGCGCCGCTACGGTGACGTCGTCGATGCTGCGGATTATCGCTTGCGGTTTCAGACCGCTCTCGAAGAACTGGAACAACTATTGAACACCAACTACTACGTGGCGGTGATTAACGATGATTTGGAAACCACCTTCCAACAAATCTTGACCGTCACTACCTCTAAAGACCACACTACTCCTGACGAACCGGCCGCCCGCAAGGTTGCCAAAAAGCTTGCGCAAGATATTCAAGCGTACCTGGATAGTACCGAAACAGCCACGGATAAATAGTATACCGCCCAACCTTTTTGCCTTTTTAATAATTATATTAAATGATATAATTAACCCTTATGAGTGCGGCAGCGCCAATTGAGAGCTTTGGAGAACTAGCGCAAAGATTTCCTGGCATTGAAGAGCAAGACCCGGTAGCTATGGGTGTATTTGCGTTTCATGTTGCGACGCACGATAGGCCAGAAGTTTTTAATACCTATAGCAGTCTAGATGATCCTGCCTGGCGACGCCCTGCCGAAGAAGTCCTCGAAGAGGTGCGTCAATGGCAGGAACAACCACGTGACGCTGCTGATAGACTGCCAACCTTGAGCATGGCGCTCCGTATTGTGCGCAGAGGGCTCCAGCATGCCGAGCTCCAAACTCTCATTCCGCAACTGCAGGAGCTTGATATTGACGAAGGCATGACGCTAGTAGGAGCGTTCCTAGAAAGAAATCACTACGGTACGCACACGAGCCTGGCTAGAAGTCCCTTATTCCCTGACGGCAGAACCCAATTCAGAGCGCTCACTGACCAACGTGACTCCAAGACAGGAGCTATTCGTCTGCCGTATGGAAGTAGCATTATAGATAAAGATGGCAATGCCTTAGATGAGCATATAGAAGACTTCCTAAGAACGCAGTATCCTCGCGCAAAGAGTGGACAAGCAGTTAAGGCTATCGTAGAAGGCATGGATGCGCTTAACCACGAAGAATTAGAGCAATTGCGCAGTCAATATGGTTCGAAAGCAGCCAATCTGCTTTACTTTCAAACAAGAATTACCCAGCTTAATGACGCCCTGCAGCAGAATGATCACGCCGAAGCAATAGAAATACCACCCTTCAAAGCAGTGTCAGTGGACGCTTACAGTGCCTGGCTATCGGGATCTGCAGAGTTTGAGGTGATGTGTGAAGCGGCTCGTGTTGAGTCTATAGGTCTTTTGCAGGATGAGGACGGCGTCAGAGTCGCCGACTTAGTTGCTGTACGGAGTAGTGCCCTGAAATCTGAAGATGATGGACAGCATTCCGGTGCTGGCATTTATGATAGTATTGCTGTTAATCCGAACGATCAAGCGGCATTCCGGGCAGCCATGGAAAAAGTTTATCACTCAGCCCGCAGCGACGGAGCACTTGCATACCAAGAATCCATTGGAGTGACCGACGAGCTTATGGGCCTGGTTATCCAGCAGTATCAAGAACAGCATGCCAGTGAAAGTCGTGTTACCCAGTACTTTGGCCATGCGAATAGTACAGGACCGAACCCAAACCTACTGGATCTTCACACCCAAGAAGGTATACTGCTTTACGACAAAGTATGGTTACTCGCTAATCTGCTCTTGTCTGAAGAGCGACCAAGTGATCCACTGCGAGGGAGAATAAACTCCCTCCATTCAATACCTGATCATGAGTCACCGTTAGGTGACGCTGTTGGCCGGGGCAGTTTACAAGTTGCCTACGCGGCCATCTTAGCAGAACGCTTCTTTGGACGACCGATGCAGGTAGAGTTTGCCGGTTCGGCAATTGTGCAGGTACGGCCACTTTTCTTAGAAGCATATGCTCCTGAAGTCGTTTTTCCTGAAGATCAGGAGCCCCTTATAGAGTGTGCTGGCAGTGGTGTTGGCGACCAAGTGCTGGAGCAATTAGAGGCCGGTGAAGATAATTCTGATAAGAGCGGTTACGTTGTGTTTGATAGTGAGTATGGCTTCACCAACAATACGCATAGTAATACCCGATCACTACCAAAAGAGGGGGCTGCCATTATATTAAGTGCTGCAAGTACCGGTCATATTCAAGCCTTATGCCGTGAAAAAGGGCTGCTGTGTTTTTATCCGAAAAGTGGTGATTTGGATGACGTAGCTGATGAAGTCCTTTTTGCGTTTGGGGAAGGCGAACGTACAATAACCAACACCACGTTACGTGTAATAAGTGATGGTTATGAGGGTAGGATCTATCAAGCGGAGCAAGAGGCCGAGGCTGCCCAGGCTTAACAACAGTGACCATTAGCACTCTTGACTGCTGAGTGCCAAAATTGTACACTAGACCTATTATGACTGAGCGCCAGCAAAAGGTTTTAAGCGCCATCGTTGAACAATATGCCGAAGTTGCCAGTCCTGTCGGTAGTAATTTGATGGCCAAGCTATTCAATGTCAGCTCGGCAACTATCCGGGCTGAAATGGCTGAACTAGAGCGACTGGGCTTTATTGCACAGCCGCACACCAGTGCTGGCCGCGTACCGACTGACAAAGGCTACCGCTTCTACGTTAATCACTTAAGTGAACTTGGTGCTGGCAACCTAACGCAGCCTGAGCGCCGTGGTGAACGAGCGTTAGCTACTCGCGTGCAACAGGCCGGCGCACCAGAACGCACTATCCGTAACGCCGTCGATACTCTTGTTGAATTAACCCATAATCTCGGCCTGGCTACGATTAGCAATCAACTATATATGAGCGGCTTGTCTAACCTATTTGGTCAGCCGGAGTTTATAAATTCTATCCAAGTGCAGCAGGTTGCCAGCCTGCTCGACAACCTGGAACCTTGGCTGCGTGAAGCGGCTCCCAACGAACCGCTCAGCGTGTATATCGGCAAAGAAAACCCTATCGGCCGGACTGCCGGTTGCACCCTTATCATTGGCCGTTTCCGCAGTCCCTTCAGTGACCGCAGCTATATTGGTACACTGGGCCCAACCCGTCAAAGCTACCGCGACGTGATGAACCTGGTAGCTCGTGCTGGCCAGGAACTTGAAGAGGCGCTCTATGTCTGAGCATCCTAAAAAAAGTCCAGCAAGCGGCAGGGTTACTACGCAACAGCTGAAAGAGCAGATAGCAGAACTGACCATCGCCTTGCAGCGCGAGCGGGCTGATGCTACAAACATCCGGCGTCGCCACGAAGAAGAAATTGCCAATTTACGGACGCGTCTAAAAGCCAATATTATCTACGAATTGTTGCCGGTTATCGATAACTTTGAGCGAGCCTTGAGACACATACCGAAAGAACTAGAAGGCAACGACTATATCAAAGGTGTGCAAGGTGTCGTCAAGCAGTTTGAGGCGACGCTGACCTCAATGGGCGTTGAGCGCATTAAGACCGTCGGCCAGCACTTTGATCCGAATCTTCACGAAGCAGTCAGTATGGAAGACGGTGAAGGTACCCATGACGTGGTGACTGAAGAACTACAAGCCGGCTACCGGCTCGGTGACGACGTAATTCGGCACGCTATGGTGCGCGTCGGCAAACAGTAGCCGTTCCGCTTTTGTTTAAGTAATTTATCTCTGCTAGGCTTGATTGCATGACTGAAGTATCGCTTCCACCTCTCCGTGAAGATTTTACGGCTGGCCAACCCAAGTTGTTTCCGTATGCAGAAATGCTTGGCGCGCCGGACGATCCCTTAGCAGCCATGCCCCCAGATTTTGGAGAAAACGGACGGGCAGCGCTCCCAAATTCTTATACTATCGTTGAAAATTGGCTCAGTGGACTCGATGGCGCCACGACATTACATGAGGTTATGTATCTCATGGGTATCGAAGATCCGCAACAACGCCAAGAACGAGTTACTCAGCTACTTGATCACGCTACTGATCACGACATCGCTTTTGGTCGTGGGGAAACACTTGATGACTTGCACACCAGTGGGGCCCCAAGACTATATCAACAACTAGCCCACCCACTGCTCAGACCTACCCGCACACCCGAAGGCCTACAGTTTCCTTATTCGCATTTTGGTAATACCGCTGCTCGTACCAGCTTATTACAAGCTGTTAAAAGAGGTCTCAACGTTCACCCGGACGTCGTGGTTAATATGGGAAGCGGTTATGACGTCACGCCGTCCGATGCTTTTCCCGAAGCCCGGGTGGTCCATGTCGACATGGTACCAGATATTGTCAGGTTCCTCCGACGAGGCGGCTTTGAAGCCTATGAACCGGAGCAGGTACCTGCAGATCTCACCTCTGATCTCACTGTTGATGTCCTCGGTCCGGGACTCGGTGCTGTTCCTCTAGCGCCAAAAGGTGTTTTCTTAACGACTGGCAGCCATATTCCAGAGGGTGTGACAACTAGGGGACTGGTACCAAGTACGCGACATGCTATTCTCGAGCCAGTGTTTGACCCTGAAGCCATTCGAGAAATTCAGGCTCACGGCCGTCTCGATACCCATATGCTCATCCTACAGAATGCATAAATTACAACACTTAGCACTCTTGACATGAGAGTGCCAATTATTCTACACTAGCAGTAGTTATATACGACTGCTAATTTTAAGAAAGGGTGAATATATCTATGAGTAAGATTATTGGAATCGATTTAGGAACAACCAATTCAGCTATGGCCGTCATGCAAGCCGGCAAGCCGGAAATTATTAGTAATTCAGAAGGTAATAGGACCACGCCGAGTGTGGTAGCTATTAACAAGAACAAAGAACGCCTTGTCGGCCAGGTGGCTCGCCGCCAGCAAGTGACGAACCCGAAGAACACTATTTATGAGGTTAAGCGTCTCATTGGCCGTAACTTCAGCGACAAAGAAGTGCAGCGCGACATTAAGTTGATGGGCTACGAGATCGTCAAAAGTGGTAATGGCGTCAAAGTAAAGATGGGCGACAAGGATTACAGCCCGGAAGAAATCAGCGCTATGATCCTCGGCAAACTAAAGGCTGATGCTGAAGCTTTCTTAGGCGATAAGGTCACTGAAGCGGTCATTACTGTACCTGCTTACTTTGATGACTCGCAGCGTCAAGCTACTAAAGATGCCGGGAAGATTGCCGGTTTGGAAGTAAAGCGCATTATTAACGAGCCGACAGCTGCTGCTTTGGCCTATGGTCTTGACAAAGGTGACAAAAAAGACGAAAAGATTGCCGTCTATGACCTTGGTGGCGGTACCTTTGACGTCTCCATTCTAGAACTCGGTGACGGTGTCTTCGAAGTAAAGTCTACAAACGGTGATACGCACCTTGGTGGCGCCGACTTTGACCGTGTCATCATTAACTACTTTGCCGACGAATTCAAAAAAGAACACGGCGTCGATATAACCAGCGATAATGCTGCCATGCAACGGCTGCGCGACGAGGCTGAAAAAGCCAAAATCGAACTGTCTACCGCTCAGGAAGTCGACGTTAACCTGCCATTCTTAACTGCTGACGCCGATGGTCCCAAGCACTTTGAACACAAGCTGACCCGCGCTAAATTAGAAAGCCTGGTAGCTGACCTTATAGATAAAACAGCTGCTCCCTGCGAGAAAGCCCTGAAAGATGCCAAGCTCAGCGCCAGTGACATTAACGCTGTTGTCCTGGTCGGTGGTATGACCCGTATGCCGGCAGTCCAAGAGAAAGTGAAAAAGATCTTCGGCAAAGACCCTATGAAGGGGGTAAACCCGGACGAAGTCGTCGCTATCGGCGCTGCTATCCAAGGTGGTGTCCTGCAGGGTGATGTCAAAGACGTACTCTTGCTTGATGTCACACCGCTCAGTCTCGGTATCGAGACTATGGGTGGAGTCATGACCAAACTGATTGAACGAAACACTACCATCCCGACCTCAAAATCTGAAGTCTTCTCTACAGCTGCAGATAACCAGCCACAAGTTGAAGTGCACGTTGCCCAGGGCGAACGCGACATGATTGACGGCAATAAAAGCCTCGGACGATTTATCCTTGATGGTATTCCCCCTGCTCCTCGCGGTATTCCGCAGATTGAAGTTACCTTCAACATTGATGCCAACGGTATCTTGAACGTTACTGCCAAAGATAAGGGCAGCGGTAAAGAGCAGAGCATAACGATCAGCGGCTCAGGCAACCTGGACAAAAATGAAGTTGAAAAAATGGCCAAGGAAGCTGAAGCCCACGCTGATGAAGATAAGGCGAAGAAGGAATTAGTTGAAGCACGAAACTTACTCGACAGTGCTGTCTATCAGGCAGAGAAGCTACAAAAAGATAACGGCGATAAGATCAGTGATGAAGACAAGAAAACCCTTGAAGAAGCTATAGAGGCTGCTAAGAAGGTTATCGCTGACGACAAAGCCGACAAAGATGCTCTGGAAACCGCCAGTAAGGAACTCAACGACAAGCTGATGCCAATTGGTGCCAAGATGTACGAACAGGCTGCTGAAGCTGAAAAGCCCGAAGACGGAGCCGAGGCTGCTTCAGAAGACGATGACAAAAAAGACGCCATAGAAGGCGAAGTTGTCGACGACAAGAAAGACTAGTTCCTATGACTGCCACCACCTTCGTAGAAGTGGTGTTAACCTGCACAAGCTGGCAGCAAGCCCAGACTATTGCTGACCAACTATTAGAAAAACGACTTGTTGCCAGTGCGGAGTTCATAGATGATACGCATGGAGAAGCCAGTGCAGTAAAGCTCATTATGCAAACTATGGGCGACAGATTCGAGGCTATTGAAGCTGAGATTAGGCAACTACACAGCCAGGTAGCAGCTACTATGCATATGGTCGCTATGGCAGATATCGCTCCAGCGACTGCGGCCTGGCTGGAAGATGAAATTAAATAGGTGTTAACTGGTAGAATATAACGATATGGAGCATGTAAACTGTGGCTAAGGCAGACTACTACGATCTTTTAGGTGTCAATAAAGACGCCTCTGCTGACGAGATCAAGAAAGCATTTCGGCGGGCAGCTGTAGAACACCACCCTGACCGTGGCGGTGATGAGGCTAAATTTAAAGAAGTGAATGAGGCCTATGATGTTCTGAAAGACACTGACAAACGGAAACGCTATGATCAGTTTGGCCATGCTGGTGTTGGTGGCAATGGCGGCGGCAATCCGTTTGGCGGCGGCTACGGTGGCCAGTCTCAGAATATCAACTTTGATTTTGGTGATCTCGGTCTCGGCGATATTTTTAGCAGTTTCTTTGGCGGTGGTGGACAGCAGAACGAACGTCGCCAAGTGCGCGGGCGTGATGTCGAAGCGGCTGTCGACATAACCTTTGAGCAGGCGGTCTTTGGTACTGAAGTTGACCTCAACTTACATCTAGAAGATACCTGTGAGCACTGTAAGGGCACAACAGTTGAACCCGGCTATGAATTAAAGACCTGCGATCAGTGCCAGGGCTCTGGTCAGGTAATGCATGTCACCCGCACGGTATTTGGCAACATCCAGCAAGCGAGCCTCTGCCCGAAGTGTCGGGGTACTGGCAAGGTACCTGAAAAAGTCTGTTCTGTCTGTCATGGTAAAGGCACGCAATCAAAGCGCCAAACTATCCAGCTCAAGATTCCGGCAGGCATTGATGATGGTGCCACCATTCGCTTACGTGAACATGGTGAAGCAATTGCTAACGGGCCAAAGGGTGATTTGTATGTTAACGTCCGGGTCAAATCGCACAAACAGTTTACCCGGGAAGGTGACCTGATTCTCAGCGAAGAGCATGTCGGTATGGTAGAGGCAGCACTGGGGACTGAGATTGATGTCGATACTGTTGATGGTCCGGTGCGCATGAAAGTGCCAGCTGGTACCCAGTCCGGTTCAGATTTTAAACTCTCCAATCACGGCGTGCCACACTTAAAAGGTAATAGCCGCGGTCCACACATCGTCACATTGCTTGTAGACACCCCTACTAAACTTAGTAAACAACAGCAAGAACTATTGAAGGCTTTCGACGGAGAACCGAAAAAACGCGGACTCTTCTAGGAACGATAGCTTCCCTGGACTTCGTGATGAGCGGCTTTAACTTGTTTGAGTTCATAATCTCCGCGCATCAACATAGTTTCTGCAGTATCACCGGGGCGGAAGAGTGTGCCTGCTACTGATACTCCGAACCCATGTGCTTCTAGGTCAGGCCTATCCTGGAATTCTGCAGACAGATCGTTATTAATACGGCCCACAAAAGCATCAAGTTTTTCCTGGTCTGACATGGCTTCGCCGCGCTCGTTGCGAGCAGTTAGTTCAGCAAATACGGCAAACTCATCACCACCAAGGCGGCCTGGCTCACCATCTTCACGCATACCATGGGCAAGCAAGTCGCCAATCTGCTCACCTTGACGGGTATGCTTTTTAAGCCCGCGGGCAATACTTTTTAGGATATTGTCTCCCTCGGCATGTCGACCGGGGTGCTTGTCATTGATGGCCTTAAAGTTATCTGCATCAACAAAAAGCATTGCATATATACGACCAGGTTTTGCTTCGGCTAAGCGCTTGTCGGCTTTTTCTAGAAAAGCCCGCTTTGTTAGTAAACCAGTCAGATCATCATGGTTGAGCTCGTGCTGCAAATGTCTGTTTTTTCTTTTTAACTTTTGCCGTGTAACTCCTAAGTACGCCGCCAAACCGGCCATGGCAACGAATGCGACATCTGGAATAGCACTAGGCTCAATGTTATATTTTGAGAGATTCACGCATACATTATATCATAAATCACTTAAAATTACAATCATAACCACTATTTCCTGCACGAGGGTATAGCCTATAAAAAGTTTTGTGGTTGCCAAAATCTAAGACTCGATTAATAATTATGGTTAAAATGAAACGTAAAAATTTAAACGACGCCGGCTTTATACCATTGCTGATTACCTTATTCCTGATAATTGCCGTGATTGTCTATCTCGTATATAGCCGCGTACACCACGCGCAACAGTAGTCCAGCAGGGGACTAAACCTACCAAAAGTATTGAAATAAACAAGAAAAAGTGGTAAAGTTATGGGTCAAACATAATTTAGTGTAATCAGTATGACAAGTTTCCCCGCAATTATTGGCCGAAGTGAGCAGCTCAATTTCGTTGATCTTGAGGCGCAAGTACCGGCCAAAATCGATACCGGTGCCTACCGCTCGGCTATTCACTGCACCAAAGCTTTGGAAATTAAGCGCAAAGGGCAAAAAATCCTGCAGGTTGAACTGCTTGGTCACCCCTGTTCTCCAAAGGTTTACCCACTGGAAGTTACCGACTATGAGCTAGTAACCGTGAGAAATTCGTTTGGTCACCGGGCAATAAGGTATAAAATCAAGCTACGTGTGAAGCTCGGATCCAAAGTCTTCTGGTCGTCCTTCACCCTAGCCGATCGTACCAATAACATCATGCCGGTACTGCTCGGCCGCGAACTACTCAAGCATCGTTTTCTGGTCGATGTGGCCAAAACGAGTGTCGACCGCAAAGAACTCCGACAGGTATATCAAGCAAATACAGCGACTGAAAAAGAAAGCGAGGCTTAAAAAATGCGCATAGTCATCTTATCAAAGGGCAACACCAATTACTCCACGCTGCGTTTAAAGGAAGAAGCTACGAAACGTGGCCATGAAGTGCGTGTCATTAACTACGCCAAGTGCTTTGTGACCTTGGAAAGCGGTAATACTCAAGTGCACTACCGCGGAAAACAAATTCGTGACGTTGACGTTATTATCCCCCGTATTGCCACCAAGCTCACTAAATACGGATCGTCAATTGTCCGTCAATTTGAAACGCAAAATGTCTTCGTTGCCACGACCTCTATCTCTATCGTTCGCTCCCGGGATAAACTGCGCAGCATGCAAATTATGGCCAAGGCAGGAGTCGGCATACCGAAGACGGTGTTTGCCCGTGAGACTGCCGATTTCCATGGAGTCTTGGAACAGGTCGGAGGTGCGCCGGTTATCATTAAGGTAGCGCGCGGTACGCATGGTAACGGCGTAGTACTGGCTGAAACACCAAAGGCTGCCCTGGCCGTGATGCAGGCCTTCTATGTAGAAGGCGTGAACTTTTTGGTGCAGGAGTTTATCAAAGAAAGCGCTGGTGTCGACATCAGGGCTTTTGTAGTAAATGGCAAGGTAGTTGCCAGCATGGTCCGGCAGAGCCTCGATGACGATTTCCGGTCTAACTTACACCAAGGCGGGGAAGGCGTGAGCGTCAAGCTGACTGCTGAGGAACGGAAAACAGCGCAAAAAGCTGCCAAGGCTATGGGACTTAGTATCTGCGGTGTTGATATGATGCGCAGCGAGCGGGGACCCTTAGTCCTGGAAGTTAATGCCAGTCCTGGGTTTGCCATTGAAAAGGTAACTGGTCAAAACGTTGCCGAAAAGGTTATTGAATACGTGGAACAAGCGGCCAAGACGAGACGTCGCACCGATAAAGTCGGCGCCTAACAAGCAGCGAAGCCCTATAGTGCTCATGGTATTATGAGAATATGACGTCCACTATTATGCTGGCCTGTATTATAATTCTGCCAATTGCCCTCATTACGTTCCTGAGAGTCAACGCCACGCTTGTCTTTCTAAGTCTTTGTCTTGGGGATGTGCTGTCCCAATTCGTAGCCAGCGATGCCAACTCCTTTACCAGTTTCTTTACTACTACGCATGCCACCGCTAATCTGCATCCAACCGACAGCACCTGGAAACTCATACTCCTTTTGCTGCCGGTATTAATCACCCTCGGGATTATGTTTCATACTGTCAGAGGCAACTCGAAAATGCTTGTTAACATACTGCCGGCCGCCAGCGTTGGTCTAGTCGGCGCCCTCTTGGTTGTACCGCTGCTGCCGGCGAGTGCTGCCCAGGATATTATTAACAGCAGCCTATGGGACCAGCTGACCCGCGCTCAAAGCTTGATAGTTGGTATTAGTGCACTTGCTTGTCTCTGCGTACTCTGGGTGCAGCGGCCCAAAACCAATAGCTCCAAGCACGCCAAGCATTAGACATTTTAGTTACGTATAATATACGTATGGAAGACCTACGCCCCGATCAAATACCAGCTGCCCAAGCCGAATCTGATAGTCTCGGCAGGTCTTTTCTTGGGCATCTTATAGGTAGCCTGGCATTAATAAATGTCGGCGGCATTATCAGGGATCTCCCGCTGCATGCTCCTATGAGTATGAATATCATGGATGGCGATCCCCTCATGACACGAATGAAAGCATACACTCTAATAGGTGCCGGAACTGTAGTGTGCGCCAGGGGAGCCATGCACGCTGTTAAAAGTATAGCTATACAGACTCAGCTACTAGCCCTTGATACCAAGGCAATGAATGCAGAAATACAAGCACTAGAAGCTCAGATGCACTAAGCTTCACCTATGAGCATTCATAGACTCTCTTAAGCCATAGCAGATTGACTTTTTGCCTTAAAAACGGATAATGTAAGGAGTTATTTCACCGGTCATTCGTGACCCGAATGGGCCCATAGCTCAGCCGGTTAGAGCACCTGCCTTTTAAGCAGGGTGTCGTGGGTTCGAGTCCCACTGGGCCCTCCAGTTGCTTATAGCTAAAGACTTCACTAAGAAGTCTTTTTGTTTTGTGTCGTATACTACTTTTATGAAAAACGATGACCTAGTTCAGCGAATTGAAAAGCTGGAGGCGCGTAACTTCCGTGTTGAAGGAGATAAGGCTTGGAAAACTAGCTGGGTACGTCGTCTGAGCATTATGTTACTGATATATATCGTAGTGGTGTTTTATCTACGGTTCGTAGTGCATATCGATCCATGGATCAATGCCTTAGTCCCCGTCTTAGGCTTTTCATTATCTACCGTCACCCTGTCATTCCTTAAGCAACGTTGGTTAGCAAAGCGCAACGATACATAATTGCTTATGACGCGCCAAGAACTAGAAGAAAAGTATAGCAAGATGGGCCTAGTAACTCGTTACATTACTGATAAACCTGGTGAAGTATACGAGCCGCATAAACATGGGGGCGTCTATTTATTTACCCTCAAAGGCTCGGCAAAGATTAAATTAGATGATGGCGAGTGGCAAGTTATAGAACCTGGTCAAGAAACTAGTATAGAAGACAACCAACTCCATGAAGCGATTGCTGGGCCAGAAGGGTGGGAGTATATATTTGCAGCTACCCCAGAAGAATTAGAACGACAAGGACTGCGGTAGCTCCTACAGCATCAGATATTTGACTCATCTGATAATTAATCTTACAGTGAATATTTTTACATACCGATTGAGCCTAAAACTATAGAATAGTCTCTAGACCTAAAGTGGAGGGGAGAACCCATGGGTAAGGTGCTATTATTATTGTCTCTTTTGGCGTTACTGTTTGTTGGTATCGGCACTGCGCTCATGCCAAATAATCCTATGCTATGGCTTGCTTCGGGAGCTCCTGTGTATCAATATGCCCGAATTGCTCTGGCCGTTATACTTCTGATACAGTTCACGACAAATCCGCCTCGACACCTATGGTTCCGCTTATTAGCGGGCATTGTAGCACTGGTGATTGGCGGCTGGGCTACACAGCAAACCTACGATTATCACATGCAATTCCTTGATACGTTTGCATTTCTCGGTGCGTCCTTAGCTATATTTGTCACTGCTCTGGAACGCAAAGCCTCAACATTCATTCCCATGCTCCAGAAACAAATCAATATACTGCCTACTTAGATTGACGGATTTTCTGAATAGCTAAAATACCCCAAAACAGTGCATTTAAGCCGACGGCAAAGGTGGTGTACCAAAGCGAAAGTGAAGCATAAGTAACGGTATAGACAGCCAATACGCAAAAAGTAAGACCGCTGGTTAATAGGGCAGGCTTGTGTTCACTAATAATGGAGGGGACAAGGGCAGCCGAAAAAATGAGGGCGCCTGCTGCTAAGACAATATCCTGCCAATGATGATGCATATGGTTATGATAGCAGAATCGGCGTTCTAAAAAGCGTATACTGGTACAATCTTAAGAAGCTACCTATGACATCATCGCTATATATTAAAGATCTTATTGTTGAAGCAACCCATGGTCTGCATGATCATGAACAACATACCCCGCAGCGCTTTGGGGTCAGTGTGGAGCTGACTATTGATCTCGATAAGGCCTCGCATTCTGACAACCTGGATGATTCTCTCGACTGGTCAATGCTGCGCGATGAGATTGTTGCCGTGGTCCAGGGTAATTCCTTTCAGCTTATGGAAAGACTCGCCCAGGCTATCGTTGAGGCTATGCTCCAGCACGAACGCATTACCGCCGTGACTGTAACAGTCGATAAGCTTGATGCCTTTGCCTCCGGGATACCTGGTGTCCGCCTCACCAGACAAGCGCACGGTTGAGAGGACAAAGACCGCAAAAGCTGCTATAATAACAGATATGAGCGGTCACAGTAAATGGTCAACGATTAAACGCCAAAAGGGTGCCAAAGATGCTGCCCGTGGGGCGGTCTTTACGAAATTAGGTAACGCCATTGCCGTCGCTGCCCGGGCGGGTGCTGATCCTGATATGAACTTCTCATTGCGCCTGGCTATCGATAGAGCCAAAGCAGCCAATATGCCGCTGGCCAACATCCAGCGCTCTATCGACCGAGTTAAAGATAAAGACGCTGCCCAACTTCAGGAAGTTTTATATGAAGGCTATGGTCCTGGTGGCGTCGCTATTCTCGTGGAATGTACCACCGACAATATTAACCGTACCTATCCGGATGTAAAGCTGGCTTTCAGCAAACACGGCGGCAGTATTGCCGAAAAGGGTGCCGTCGTTTTCCAGTTTGACCATAAAGGCATGATCCGCGTCACTGCGAGCGGTGACGATGTACTGCTGCAGGCACTGGATGCCGGTGCTGAAGACGTCCAGGAAGAAGACGGTGCCTCAATTATCTATACTGACGCTAAAGAACTTGCCAAGGTCCGTGATGCCCTGGTGGCCGCTGAGCTTCCCGTCACTGAAGCTGAACTAACCTATGTTCCAAATAACACCATTGCCGTGACTGATGCTGCTACAGCCGGCAAAATCATGCGGCTCATGGACGCGCTTGAAGATCTTGACGATGTGAACACCACCCATGTCAATTTCGATATTCCTGAAGAGTTACTTGCATGAGTGATGCCTACTTGCGAGGACAGTATGCCTCCGAGCTGGCTTTTGGTATTAGTCTGGCGAAAGAAGCCGGCAAAATCATGCAGCGATACTTTCGTGCCGAAGATATCGGGACCGAATGGAAAGAGGACAGCACCCCTTTAACGATTGCCGATACGACCATTAACGACCTGGTCATAGAACGAGTACAAAAAGCCTTTCCAGAGCACGGCGTCATTGGTGAAGAAGCCAGCTTTGAGGATAAAAGAGATTTTGTATGGGTGGTTGATCCAATTGACGGCACTATGCCGTTTAGTCTCGGCATGCCGCTGAGCACCTTTTCTCTCGCACTGGTCGATAGAAGCGATGGCCGCTCCATTGTGGCAGTCGTGTATGATCCATTTCTTGATGAACTCTATACTGCCCAGCAAAACGAAGGGGCCTTCTTGAACCAAGTTCGCCTGCACACCGGTAAACAGCAAGACTATGCTAGCAGTTATATTTCTGTCCTCGGCGGCGTCGGCGATAATGAGAATGCCAGAAAGCACTTCTTCAAACAGGGTGCCTGCGTGGACTTTCTGCGCGGACAGGGCGCTATAACATTCACCATCCAATCGCAGGTATATTCGGCTTGCAAAGTTGCCACGGGCCAGTTCGCCGGCTCTGTCTTTGGCTATGGTTCGCCATGGGACTCTGCGGCAGCCTCGCTCATCGTTACTGAAGCCGGCGGTGTGGTCACTGATATCAACGGCAAGCCCCGGCGCTACGATGAGTTTGCCGCAGGCTGCGTCTTGGCGCCTAATAAGGCAATGTCAGCTAAATTACTGGAAGCAGTTAAACACGCCGCTGTATGAGAATTCTTGGCATTGATCCCGGGACCGGCATTCTTGGTTTTGGAATCATTGATGTTACGAAAGGCAAATCCCAACTGGTTGATGCCGGGGTAATCCGCACGCCGGTCAAAGAAGATGACGCCGTACGCTTGCAGACGATCTTTGAGGAGCTGACGGATATTATTGCGCAGACCAAGCCGCAGGAAATGGCAGTTGAGAAACTATTCTTTGCCCAAAATGTCACCACCGCTATGACTGTTGCCCAGGCCCGAGGGGTCGTCCTGCTAGCCGGTCAACAAGCCGGGCTAAAAATTTATGAATACACGCCGCTGCAAATCAAGCAGGCAGTTACCGGTTATGGCCGGGCTGAAAAAAAGCAAATACAGGAGATGGTAAAAGTTATCTTACACATGAAGGTTGTTCCGAAGCCTGACGACTGTGCCGATGCCCTAGCGGCAGCTATTACGCACTCCATGACCTTCCGTGCCTAACACCACATAATATTGGTAGCTGTGCCATAATATATAGGATGATTGCAACACTAAGCGGCGTCGTAACTGAGAAGCTTCTCGATCTCATTGTGCTTGATGTAGGCGGCGTTGGCTACGGTCTATTTGTACCGGCTGATGATTATGGGCGCCTCAAAGTTGATGAATCAACAAAGCTGTATATTTATGAGCATATTCGTGAACAGGCTCATGATCTGTTTGGTTTCCTGAGTCGCGACACGCAACATTTGTTTGAGCAATTACTAGAAGTAAACGGTGTTGGCCCCAAGATGGCGCTTAACATGTTAAGTATCGGCTCAAGCGAAGCCTTACGCCAGTCTATCGCTGCCGGTGACGTGGCATTTATCCAGCAAGCCAGCGGTGTCGGTAAACGGCTGGCCGAGCGCGTAGTTGTCGAACTGAAAGATAAAGTGGGGCTCGTAGGAGTTGACCTCCAATCGACCGGACTCTTGCAAGCCGAAGCTAACCTGATGGCCGATGAAGCTGTCGAAGCCTTGGTAGCTCTCGGCTACACTGCCGCTGATGCCAATAAGGCGCTGCAAGCTATCGATGCCTCACTGCCGACTGAAACGAGAGTGAAACAAGCCCTGAAAGCCGTCAAATGAAAATCCCGGAGCTAGCCCTCGCCGATACAAACCATATTCCCCAGATCGGGCTCGGTCTGTGGCAAGTCAAAGACCAGGCTGAATTTAATACGGCCTTTACTGCAGCACTCAAAGCTGGCTATCGGCATTTTGATACGGCCCAGGCTTACAACAACGAATATATGCTCGGCAGTGCCTGGCAGGCGAGCGGCAAGCAGCGCGATGAACTTTTTATCACCACTAAAATAGATGTACGGCATTTTCGACCAAACAAAGTGCGCAGCAGCTTTGCAGAATCACTGAAGAATCTCCAAACCGACTATGTCAATCTCTTACTGCTGCATTTTCCCGTAACAATTTTACGCAAGAAGGCCTGGAAAACCCTAGAAGAGATTCAGGCGAGCGGCAGCGCTCGCAGTATCGGGGTGAGCAATTACATGATTCATCATCTGGAAGGACTCGCTAAATACGCTAAGATTACACCGGCAGTTAACCAGGTGGAGCTCCATGTCTTTCTGCAGCAACCTGAACTTGTTAAGTATTGCCAGGAACGTCATATTACCATCGAAGCCTACTCCCCCTTGGCGCACGCCAGATCTATGGATAACCCAGTCGTGAATAAGATTGCCGAGAAGCACCACAAAACCTATGCGCAAGTGATGTTACGCTGGCTGACGCAGCAAGGGATGGTGGTTCTGCCAAAATCCGTGACGCCGAAGCGTATTGAGGAAAATATTGCTATCTTTGATTTCACGCTCGATGACGAAGATCTGACGCTGCTCGCCAAACAAGACCGCAATCTCCGTACCTGCTGGAGCCCCGTGCATGTCCCATAAGTGGCAGCGAAAATATCGAGTTATTGGGGTAGTCATTGGCTGTCTGGTGATCCTCGCGGCGATTACCTATACTGTTGCGCCGCTTCGCCATAATGTCAGAACCGTTATTACCACCGTTGCCGCTCGCATCATACCGGCCTCGAACACACCTTTCCCAGCAATTAATACGGCAGGCCTCACCAAGCAGCAGCGCAGCATTATTGAACTGGTGCATGCACAGTACGACAAACACCCCATTAGTTACGACCAGGCAGTACTGACCTATACCCAGAACACCAAAGAAGCATGGTGCGCAGATTTTGCCAGCTGGATTATGATGAAAAGCGGCGTCCCCTATAGCAACCCGAACTCAGGCAGTTGGCGTATACCGGGAGTCTATACCCTACAAAGTTATTACAAAGCCCATGGCCGCTACGTCAGTGTCGGACATTATCGCCCACAAGTCGGTGACATCGCCTTCTACATTGGCTGGCATACCTTTGATTTATTTAGTACCCAGCATGTCACCATCGTCATTAAAGTGGACGGCAATCAGATGACCACTATCGGCGGAAATGAAGACGGTCGGATACGCATTGACACGCAGCCTATCAAAGCTGGCGAAAACAGCCTAGTCGGCTTTGGAAAATTACAGTAGGAGTTTGACAAACTGAGCAAGCCATATCAAAAGGTATACAATAGTAGGGAAGAAAGGGCCTTATGATTGACCGTATTGTAAATGCCGGAGCGCCGCCTGAAGAACCCCAAGAGGTTGAACTTGAAGTAACCCTGCGGCCGCATGACTTTGCGAACTACATTGGCCAGCAGCGCCTAAAGCAAAATATTCAATTGGCAATTGCTGCAGCTAAGAAACGCGGTGAGCCGCTTGACCATGTGCTGCTGCATGGCCCGCCCGGACTGGGTAAAACTACTATGGCGAGCGTAATCGCCCATGAAATGGGGGCCCAAATCCGTATTACTTCCGGACCGGCGGTTGAACGACCCGGTGATCTTGCCAGTCTTCTGACAAACCTGCAGGACGGCGACATCTTATTCATTGATGAGATTCATCGTCTCAATCGGACGGTTGAGGAAGTACTCTATTCTGCCATGGAAGACTTCAAGCTCGATATCATGCTTGGCAAAGGGCCGTCAGCCCGATCGCTGCGTCTGGATTTACCCAAATTTACCATCATTGGTGCGACAACCCGGACGGGTTCTTTGGCCGCGCCACTGCGGGACCGCTTCGGTATGATTCACCGGCTGGAATTTTATAGTCCGGAAGAAATCCAGCAGATTATTATACGGGCTGCCGAGATTTTGAACGTCCGTATCGATAAGCCGGCGGCAGCAGAACTCGCCAAGCGTTCACGACTGACGCCCCGAGTTGCCAATCGCCTGCTGAAGCGTGTACGTGATTATGCCGATGTGAACGGTGACGGCATGGTCGATACGAAGCTCAGCCACAAAGCACTCGCGCTGCTTGATGTTGATGAACTTGGCCTGGATGCCGCCGATCGCCGTTTGCTCCTGGCCATCATGGAGAACTATAATGGCGGGCCCGTCGGCCTGGAAACCCTGGCAGCGCTGACCGCTGAAGAGCGGGGCACTATCGAGGATTTTTATGAACCGTATTTAATGCAGATCGGTCTTTTGGAGCGTACTCCCCGCGGACGCAAGGTGACACCCAAAGCCTATCGTCACCTGGGCAAACAAAAAGACGACAAGGCACAGCCGTCGTTGCTGTAGTAATACCGTATGAGTGCACCTCACCCCACTGCCGAGCACGATCCGAGAACTAAGGTCGACAATAAGCTGGACGTTACCCAACCCGGTGAGCGAACCATTTGCGAAATTACCCGGCACCCCATCGGTATTATTGGGCTGTATACCATGAGTGTACTGTTCTTGGGGTTTGTCGCCGTCTTAGTATTTGGCGTGCTGCCGGCGATCACGAATCATAATGGCGTAGTCGGTGCTATCGGGGTCATCATTTTATTGCTGCTGGTAATTATCTGTAGCGCCTACAGCCTTGTCTTTACCAGGATCTATTGGGGCAATATGTGGGTTGTAACCAGTGATAGCGTCACCCAGATTACCCAGACGAGTCTCATGGATCGCCGATCGAGCCAGTTATCTCTGGAGATCCTGGAAGATGTCACTGTTGAACAAAAAGGGCTGCTGGCACACATCTTTAACTACGGACAGCTCCGTTTGGAAACTGCCGGAGAACACGATAAATATATTTTTAGATATTGTCCGAATCCTAACTTCTATGCCCGTGAGATTCTCGCTGCCCACGAAGCTCTAAAAATGCATCAGCAGTACCGCCACGCGGCCCCGAGTACTAGTTAGTGCTTGGAATTATCAGCTTACTTGCGCCGTTAACCGTGCCTTCGTACGTGGCAATCAAGGTGTACTTCGCACAGGTGGTGTCCTTACTCTCACAGCTGCTCACGCCATCAATCTGTGTCGGCTCGTAAGTGTAGGCTTTGGGAGTCGGCGTGGCTGCGAGGGTTTCACTTTTTGTGGGACTGGAAGGATCAATCAGTAGTTTGGGATTAAGATTCTGCAAATTCTTGGCAAGCCACTTCGGATTATTCATATCGGTTCGACTTGGATAGTGCCCCGCTTTATTAAAGTAAATTTCAATTTGCTGGTGAATGGCCTCCAAGTTGTTCTGCCGGGTAAGATTGCGGTTCTTCTGCTGAATGCCGCCGTAGGTTGTAATGATCAGCACGATTAAAATTACCAAGACGACAATAACAATCAGCAGCTCAATAATAGTAAAACCCTGCTCGGATTTTTTTTGTCTGGTGAGATCTTGGACGGAAATCATTACTACTCCGGATGTTTCATTTCTCTAAGCGCTATACGCTTTCTGGCTTTGATTATAACCATAAGCTTCACCTGGTCAATAGGTACTTACGCGAAATACTTCGCTGAGGGTGGTTTGCCCGCGCAGGGCTTTGACCACGCCATCAAGCTGCATACCCACCATACCCGACTCTTTCGCTGCTTTATGAATTACTGCTGTCGACGCATTGCTTAAAATGGCTTTTTGGACTTTGTCTGTAGCCGTCAGTACTTCAAACATACCAACCCGCCCGCGGTAACCAGTATTATGACAGTATTCACAGCCGCCGCTGTGGGCCTGCCAAACTCTGCTCAGGCCCCGAGCCGTTGTACTGAGTTCGGCGGAATCACCGCCAACTTCTGCCAGAGCTGCCGCCTCAAGTTCATGTAAGCGTTTCCAGCCACCGCCCTCATTGCGCAGACACTTCTCAACTTGCTTCAATGTCGAGGTATCCGGAGCTACTTCTTCCCGGCACTCCGGACATAAGCGTCGGGCCAGACGTTGTCCGACAATGGCGCGCAAGCTGCTGACAATTAAAAACGGCTCGTTATCCATAGTAAGCAGCCGCCGTACTCCAGCAGCTGCCGAGGTACTGGCCAGGGCGCTGAAAATCAAATGGCCACTTTGAGCAGCCTGTAGTACCAGCTTGGATGATTCACTGTCCCGTAGTTCGCTGAGCATAACAATATTCGGATCTTGCGCCAGGACGGCCCGCAGCGCGTTGGCAAACGTCATGCCTAGTGAAGGGTTAACCTGAACCTGGTTGGCACCGGTAATCCGGTATTTCAAAGGATCCTCTACAGTCGCAATGTTCACGTTTGGCGAATGCAATAAGCTCACCATTGCAAAGAGCGTCGTGGCTTTGCCAGACCCAATAGGACCAGCTACAAATATGGTACCGCGGGGCTCGGTCAGGGCACTTTGCAGATCCCGCAGACCGCTGCCCCATAAGCCAAGGTCACGTAAATTCGGCGGTGTTACAGACTCCGGTACGATATGCAAGACGACTTTCTCGCCATCAATAGTCGGCAGGACCGTGGCGCGGATAGCATAATAGTGCTCGCCTAGAGCAATATTCCACTGTCCGTACTGTGGGGCGTGGTGTTCACTTAGCTTTAGTTTGCCTGCTGTCTTCACTGACCCGACCAATAACCCAAGCGTAGATAGCGGCAGCTTGTGTGCTTCATGTAGTAGGCCGTCAATGCGAAAACGAATCAGCACGTGGTCAACTCTTGGCTCAATATGAATATCGCTGGCGCCGCTCATCAGGCCCTGCTCCACAATGTGATGAATACTCTCAGCTGCCGCTGAACCTTCGGCTACCAAGGCGGCATTGACTATCTGAGGATCAGCGGCACTGTCCTCGTAGGCCATAACTTTCACGAGCGCATTGCTCCGCGGGTTCCGATACTGCTCTAGGGCATCCTTCATCAGACTGCCTGTAGTAATATGCAGCTTGAGGTTGTCACCGAGCCGCTTTTTCAGAAAGCTTAAACTTTGAGCATCAAGCGGATCTTCTATGGCTACCAGGGTACTGTCATCACCATCGTCAATGTCAAAAACCACGGCTTTATAGCGGTCCGCAACGTGTTCAGGCAGACGGTTGAGTACCTGATGGCTGATATGACCGGCCGGCACTTCTACAAATGGCAGACCGAGCTCTTGAGCATACAGATTAGTAAGCGCTGCCTCACTGAGCAGGCTGTGTTCAATAATCAGGTCCTGCAGGGGCTTTTTAGCTTTCTGAGATTGGGCGTGCAGTTCCGTCAGCTGCTTAGCAGTAAAAGCGCCGCTTTGTAATAAAAGGCTTTCAGCGAGTGCGTCAGATATGCGCATACGACAAAAGCCTACGTAGACTATTTTTCTTGTGTGAAACGGCACCCATCCTATGTCTTATTCTACCAGTACCTCTAGTAAAACGTAAGCATTTCTCGCTAGAGTAGGATGCCGCACGTTAAATAAATATTAAATATGACTATAAAACTAAATATCAGGCGCTTTCTGTATGCCACCGTTCCAGCTATAGTGCTAAACTAGTACGAAGCGGTGGGGCACAGTCGGGGTAATTGACCACACATAGAGGAGGGTAGTCATGGCGGGTAAAACAACTAAAGCAAAACAGCCTCAGGAGGCCAGTACTTCTGAGAGTACCGGTAAAGTAAAAGCGCTCGGTTTGGCGCTTGAGTCAATCGAGAAACAATTCGGCAAAGGCGCCATTATGAAAATGGGTGAAGCGCCCATTGCAGCCGTGGCCACCACGCCTACCGGTGCGCTGAGTCTGGATCTAGCCCTTGGTGGCGGTATTCCCCGGGGCAGAGTTATTGAAATTTACGGACCGGAATCTTCCGGTAAGACAACCCTCACACTGCATGCTATTGCTGAAGTACAAAAAGAAGGCGGTACCGCGGCCTTTATTGACGCTGAACACGCCCTTGATCCGGCCTATGCCAAGCGGATCGGCGTCGATGTGGCCAATCTGTTGCTCAGTCAGCCGGACAATGGCGAGCAGGCCTTGGAAATCGTAGAGACCTTGGTACGTTCCAATGCTGTTGATCTTATTGTTGTCGACTCCGTAGCCGCCCTGGTGCCCCGAGCCGAGATTGAGGGTGATATGGGTGATTCCTTGCCCGGCCTCCAAGCCCGACTGATGAGCCAGGCATTGCGTAAGCTCACCGGTGTCATTAGCCGGAGTAAATCCAGCGTTATCTTCATTAACCAAATCCGTATGAAAATTGGTGTTATGTTCGGTAATCCCGAAACGACAACCGGCGGGAACGCGCTGAAATTTTACTCGTCAGTCCGTATGGATATTCGCCGGATTGGCCAGATTAAAGCCGGTGAGGAAATCATCGGTAACCGTACGAGAGTTAAGGTAGTCAAGAATAAGCTTGCGCCGCCATTCCGCCAAGCCGAATTCGACATTATGTATAACGAAGGTATCAGCGCCAGCGGCGATGTGCTTGATCTGGCAGTAGCGGCCGATATTGTCGAAAAGACCGGGGCTTGGTATGCCTATAAGGGCGCTAAGATCGGGCAGGGGCGTGAAGCCACAAAAACCTATCTGCAGGAAAACCCCAAGGTTCTCGAAGAAATCGCCGATAAAGTCCGGGCCCTTGACGTCGATACGCTCTAGGAGTTCGTGGACTAATGAGTGCGCACCCGCCGATCCAAGTGGTCAATCAAAACGATGAGCCGGTAAACGGCCAGTCGCTCCAGACGGTCCATGATCAGGGACTGATTCATCGAGTCATCCATGTGATCGTTGAGGACGAGCACGGTCATATTCTGCTGCAAAAACGCTCCAGTAATTTAAGTATCTACCCGAACTGCTGGGATATATCGGTCGGCGGTCATGTTGACCTGGGCGAGGGCTACCAAGAAACGGCTACCCGCGAACTGCAAGAGGAGCTTGGTCTATCTGGTCTGCAGCTGGTTGAACGCGGGCACTACTACTATGAGCTCACCATTAATAACAAGCTGCTGAAACGATTTGCTACCGACTTTAAGGCCACAATTTCCCACGACACGCCGATTCACTTTCCACCTGATGAAATCAGCGCGGTGCAGTGGCAATCAGTTGCAGAGATAAAACAGCTTATAAAGGCACATCCTGATATGGTAGCCAACGGTCTGGTCGACTCCATCGCCAGATATTATGCGGAAGGGTAAAGATGAAGATCACCAGCATTACCCGGCAGCAAAAACGGACTGACCGCTACTCAATTTTTGTTGACGGCGCCTATGCCTTCTCTTTGAGCGAGGCAGCTTTGCTGACGAGCGGTATAACCAAGGGCCAGACACTCACCCAAAAAGAGCTCGGGGAACTGCAGGGGGTCTCTGCTCACGACAAGCTCTATCAGAAGACGACCCGCTACGCCGTGCTCCGTCCGCACACAACATGGGAAGTCAGTGAGTACTTAAAACGTCAGCAGGCCTCCCCTACCCTGATTGCCGAGATACTTAACAAGTTAAGTAATATGGACCTGGTGAATGACACCCACTATGCCCAAGCCTACGTGCATGACCGGCAGCTACTCCGCCCTACCTCACGGCGCAAAATATCCTTTGAACTGCGTAAAAAACACGTGGCAGAGGCGATAATCGAAGCAGTGCTGGTGAATAGCGAGCAAGACGATCAAGCTGCCCTACGCTCCCTTATTGAACGGAAACGCCAGCAAAGTCGCTATAAAGACGACCTGAAACTTATGCAATACCTTGCCCGACAAGGCTTTCATTACCAGGACATTAAAGAGGCGCTTAAGCCGTAACTGCTGCCGCGGCAGGCGATTTCTTAATAAGCTCGTTAATAACGATACGATTCGGTGTAATTTCATTGATCTGGCTGCGATCAATACTCAGGGTACCTGTCGACAGACTTTTTAGGAGTGACTGGGAGACATAGATCTTCTGGATATACATACTGCCCATTTCGGTGGCATAGTCGGACACCTTACCGACTTTCTCCTTGTCAACGGTGACGACCTGCTTGCCGATTAGTTCAAAGTCGAGCTCCATAAGCTTCTGGTAACGGACGAGATCTTCGGGTTCCACCAGGGCATCATGGTCGTTTACTACAAAGCCCTGCGGCAAAACATCCCGGATATCCTGACAGAGCAGTATGAGCTGTTGCTTGCTAAAGCGGTCTTCGCAGTAGAAACCCTCAATTTTCAAATCATCCGGATTAATAAGCGGCGCTTTCACGGTGGCGACCGGCGAACCGGTACGCAGTGACAGGACCGATCTCTTGAGTAGTGTGGCGCTCAACTGTAACATAGTTCTAGTATACAGGCTTAAGGACAGTAGGCTTAGGAGCAAAGCAAGAGAGTAAAAGGAGCAGCATGCAGACGCACGTCTCATCCACTAGCGCAAAGACAACCGAAGTATTTGCTGAGAAGCTGGGCCACAAACTGCGCGGCGGAGAGGTTATTGAACTAGTCAGTGACCTAGGGGGTGGCAAGACGACATTTGTACGGGGACTGGCCCGAGGCATGGGCAGCCATGATACGGTGCGCAGTCCGAGCTTCTCTTTAGCTAATCAGTATCAGGCAGGTAAACGAACGCTCTATCATTTTGACTTCTATCGTCTGGATGACCCGGGCATTCTGGTCCACGAGCTCGCTGAGATTATGTGTGACGAACGGGCGATTGTCGTCATCGAATGGGCGAACATCGTATCGACAGTACTGAAAGCACCGCATATTACCATTACCCTTCGTCAAACCGGTGAACATAAGCGAGAGATAGCCATCGATTACCCAAAGCAGTATACTTATCTATTTCAGGAATAACTTAACATGTTAAGAATATGCTCATACTAACACTGCGTACCGATAAGCCGGAAGCTGAGATCGGTTTCTACAACGACACCACAAAACTAACCTATGTCACTTGGCAGGCTGATCGCCAGCTGGCTGAGACGCTGCACCTAAAGCTCCAGGAACTTTTAGAAACCCAGTCGCATAAGCTTGCTGACCTCGGCGGGATTGTGGTCTTTCAGGGCCCCGGTAGTTTTACGGGCCTCAGGATCGGGATTAGTGTCGCAAATGCTCTTGCCGATGGCTTAGCAATTCCAATTGTCGGCACTCAGCATGACGATTGGATAGGCCGGGGTCTGCAATTGCTTGGAGATGGTAAAAATGAACAGATTGTATTGCCGCAGTACGGTTCACCGCCGCATATTACCCAGCCGAAGAAGTAAGGCTGGCCAGGGCTGAGAAGTTGACAGGTGTAGGTGAGGGGCCCTATAATCTTGGATGAACGTTGATAATTAAAAAGCTACCTAGGAAAAGACAAAGAGGTGAGGTCTGAAATGACTGGGCGCAGACAGAATTTCTCGGCGGTACTCTATGCCTGAGCCTACTGCCATCGGTATTAATCGGGAACGGCTGCGTCAGCCTGAGCAGTTACGAGAGCCTGATGCTGCGCCGCATCGGCCGCTCCATCATAAGAATACAGTTGCCGGTGCAAAGCCACTTCCAGTAGACATCGCGCCGCCCGCTCGGCCGCGCCTGGTGTTGCCGCAGACTGAAACAGCCCCGCCCGCCGTACCACCACAGCCCTATACGGAACCAGCCCCGCCCCGCCAGCGACCCTCTCAGGTTTTGGCGCGGGATGGCGTACGTTCTCCGAAGCAGAGCGGTAAGCTACATCGTTCCTGGAAGCCCATAGCCTTGCAAGCCGGCCTTGTGAGTATGGCGGTTGTCGTGTTCCTTGTTGGTATGGCCGCTAATTTGCGAACGCTTAAAACGAACTATGCGGCTACAGCTCAGGTTAATACGCTGGCCGGACAGGTAAACACGAGTAGTGCGCAGAACGCCGGTACCACCAAACCATCAGCTGCCGCTGTCGCCCAATACACCGTTAATTCGGCCTTTCCCCGCTTCTTAAAGATTCCGAAATTAAGCGTTGATGCTCGAGTCATGCAAGCCGGTGCGGCGCTGACTGCTCCGGATAACGCCTACGACACTGCCTGGTATACCGGCAGTGCGGAACCTGGCCAAACCGGTGCTACCCTGATTGACGGCGATGTCTCCGACTGGACAACTGCCGGCGTGTTCTACAGCCTCAAAACACTGGTACCCGGTGACAGCCTCCAAATTGAGCGCGGTGACGGCGTCATCTTAAATTATCAAGTGGTGAAAATCCAAAGCTTTCCTGCCGGTAGCCTGAACCTCCAGACCGTCCTTGCCTCCGTCACACCAGGAACCCCTGGTCTCAATATCATGACCACGCCCCCGAATGCCGTAAAAGGCACAGATTTATTCAACGAACAGATGGTTGTCTTTGCTAAGCAAGTGTCTTAGAACGTAAAAAGTTGACCGCCTGAAGCTGCGCGGAGTATATTAATCATAGGAATTTGCATCGTTTGAGAGACGCTCTGTAGATCCTTACTTGATATATTTCTTAATTTAATTCGATATTCAGACAGCGTCCCGTTACTTATAGTGGCTAGAGAAGTGAAAGCGATTGCCGAAAAAAAACGGGGGCTATCTGCGGAGATAGAAAGGATAGACTATGTTAGCAGTAGTGCTCGCAATAGTTGGGCTGTTTGCTGGCTTTGGTGCCAACACCGTTATTTCACGCCAGCGCCTCGGCTCGGCTGAAGAAAAAGCGCAAAAAGAACTAGAACGTGCCAAAAAGGAGGCCAGCAAGCTGGTCACCCAAGCGCGCGAAGACGCTTCTAAAGCGGTTGAAGAAACCCGGAAAGAAGAACAGTCTCGTCGGCGCGAACTCAAAGACCTGGAATCACGCATGGTGAGCCGGGAAGAGGCTCTTGATAAAAAACTCGATGACCTGGATAAGCGCAGTGAGAATCTTCGTAAAAACGAAGACGAAGTCGAACAGCTGAAAAACGAAATTCGTGACATTCGCGGTAAACAGCAGGACAAGCTGGAAAAGATTGCCAAGCTTACGAAGGCTGACGCTGCCGAAAAGCTCATGCAGATGACCGAACGTGACATTAAAAACGACCTGCTCGGATTGGTGAATAAATTACAAAATGAGGCCAAGGACAATGCCGAAGAACAGGCAGCCTTGATCATCACGACTGCTATGGAGCGTATGGCCAGCGAAGTTACGGCTGAACGGACTATCACCAGCGTTAAATTGGACAACGACGAGATGAAAGGCCGGATTATTGGTAAAGAAGGCCGCAACATCCAAGCCCTGCAACGGGCTACCGGCGTCGACATCATGGTTGACGATACTCCGGGCTACGCCGTGCTTAGTAGCTTTGATCCGGTACGGCGCGAAGTTGCTCGTCAGGCCATGGAAATGCTCATGAAAGACGGCCGTATTCACCCGGGCCGCATTGAGGAAGTTGTAGAGAAAGCTCAGAAGAACGTTGAGAAAGACGTTATCCGGGCTGGAGAAGATGCCGCCCGCGAAGTTGGGGTTATCGGTATTCCGAAGGAAATTCCGCAACTGCTCGGCGAGCTGAAGTACCGTACCAGTTACGGACAGAACGTGCTGAAGCACTCTACTGAA
>Ga0210398_10000772_pt1 | contig 35328 bp, 30 predicted proteins | sample IncBWC4OmetaG_FD_161047 | JGI IMG/M metagenome (GOLD analysis project Ga0210398, IMG submission 161047) | Forest soil microbial communities from Barre Woods Harvard Forest LTER site, Petersham, Massachusetts, United States - Inc-BW-C-4-O | ecosystem: Environmental > Terrestrial > Soil >... | reverse complement strand
GATCCTGCCCGGCCCCAATTTCATATTCATGCTGAGCCTCGTGGGCTGGAAGCTCGGCGGGGCGCTCGGCGCGCTCGCCGCGGCGCTCGGCATCGCCGGGCCGTCCTGCGCGATGACGTTTGTCGCATTTCGGCTGTGGCACCGGTTCCGCGACGCACCGTGGCGGCTCGCGGTCGGCCGCGGGCTCGTGCCGGTCACGATCGGGCTCGTCGTCGCCGGCGGTTGGGTCGTGGCACGGGCCAGCGACGCCGGCTGGCGCGGCGCTATCCTGAGCGCGGCTGCCGCTATGCTGACGTTGCGCGGGCGGGTCAACCCGCTTTGGGTCGTGGCGGCGGGCGGCGCCCTCGGCGGGCTTGGCCTCGTCTGATCCCACGCGCGCGCTGACGCTCAGAAGTCCACGGTGACGCGGACGCCGACGACCAGCGCATTCTTCAACGGCATCGGGCTTTGCGGGGTCGGGATTTCGGCGCCGGGATTGACGACGTATTGCAGATCGGGCTGCACCTTGAGCCACGGCGTGAGCCGGGCGCGGTAAGTTGCCTCGATGACCGGCTCGCCCACCGCGTAAGGCGTGCCCAACCCGCTGTAGAGGACGACATCCTGGCTGAAATGCCGCGCCGCCGCACCAATCCCGGCATAGGTCAGTGCCAGCCCCGCCGCGTCGTGCGACCGGCCGGGGAACGGCCCCTTCCAATTCACCCCACCCTCGACAAACAAATCGCTGACATTGCGGTCGTCGGGGCCGCGCATGACCTGAAGGAAGACGCCGACGCCCTGCGATACGGTGTTTGGCTTGTGCCACAGCATCTGGTTGACGATGGCATAGAACGCGTAGTCGGTCGCGTGGTCGAACGGAATCCCGTCGCTCGCCGGGCTTGCCAGCGACAGGCCATTGGTGTCGCGCAAGGGATCGGCGAACGGCCCGGTCGCGATCCACATGCCGAGCTTGTAGGTGCCCGGCAGGATCGGTGGCGAGTACCACAGCTCGGTGAAGGCCAGCGCGTGGTCGTTGAGCCGGAACGCCGTGCCATGGCGGTCGCGCAGCTGCGGGTCGCCGGCGCCCGGCGGTGCCGGGTCGTCGGTGAACACCGCCCCGATCAGCGAAACTTGTTCGTTTGGGCTGAAAAACACACGGACAAACGGGACGGCGAGCGGGTAATTGGGTCCGCCCGAAGGCAGGTCCAGCGCCAGCATGGCCGGATATCCAAAGCTGGAATTCAGAAACAGGCCGGCATAGGGCGCCAGCATCAGCTCGTCGTTCGCGCCTTCCTGACCGATGCGGACCAGGAGCTTGCCGTCGAACAACTGCTGCTCGACCCACAAATCGTAGAGCTTGGTGCTCGGGGTTGCCTCGATGTTGCTGACCATCTGCAACGCACCGACGAGCGGAATGGTCGGCCCGGGTCCATAGATCTGAAAACCACTGGCGAACACGGTCGCCCCCTTCCACTGCGCCGCCTTGCCAAGGTCGATGCACAGGCTCGCTGTCGCCAGCCCGTCATATTCGGCCGCTTGCTTGCGGCCGCCCGTCAGGTTGCCCCACAGCTCGGTTTGATTCTGCAACCCAAAGCCGACGCCATCCTCGGCGAGGCGGGTCCGCAAGCCGCCCCAATCGCCGAGCAGCGCGTCGGGCGAACACGCGTCGATGGGGCCGAGCCACACCTGCGCCGAGCCGGCCGTCGGCGCGGCGACCATCGCCGCCATCAGCAGCAACAGCGACCGCGCGGCCCTGTGAACGCCCGACCGCGGCGCCGATCGTGCGGCGGCCCTCCACGACGCCGGCAGCCGGCTGCGGCCGCTCGGCCCAAAAGCCCAGTTCGAACGGTCGCGGGTCGGAACGGACACGACTATTCCGGCTGAAAGCTACTGTGGCGATCGAGAAGTTCGAGCGATTTGGTTACGGCAATTTCTCTCTCACCATACCGGCCCACAAGTCCGGCCCTTGGCCGGCCCGAGGACAGGCTCCGGCCGGTACCCATGCGCGAAATGGGTCCCGACCCCCTGTTCGCTGCCAGGGGCAGGCTTCGTCGGGATGGCAATGCGAAAGATATGCAGAACTTCTCGACCGGGACACTAGTCGCTCACAATATCCGCCGAAGTAATTTTATCTGATTTCGTCGGCTACAAGGCGAGCTGAAACTGCCGATGACTGGGTGCGCCAGTAGATTGTCGCCTTGTGGTGCGGGCGGTCGTCGTCAATCGAGATATCCTCGTCGAACAAACATGGGTAGCCCGCCCCCACATTGCGGCAGTCAACTCGGAAATTCGCCAGTTTGAGGTTCGCCGGATAGGACACATCCCAGGTCACCTCGTAGCCCTGATAGTTTCGACAATGAGAGCCGCATGGCGCCGCTTCGACGAAATGCGCGCTCGGCTGTGTCCAAACCCCGATGACCTGGCTGTCGGGAACACCGCAACCCGCTGCCGGGACGGCCCCGAGCGCCGCGACAACGGTGAAAGCGATCCGTCTGTGTCCCATCGGTCTTCACCTCAACGCAATCGCCGATCAGTATTGCAGGTGCAGCTGCAGGGCGAAAATCGACACCGGGCCGCGGTCGCGGTTGTAGGCCGGGTTGTTGATGAACTGATAGTCGAAGGCGACGTGGGCGAAGCTGACGACGGCGACCCGGTAATAGGTTTCGAGGATCTGCTCCGGGCCGGCATTCGGCAACTCGCCGTCGCCGATAATCCCGCCGAGGCCGCCGGCGGCAAGATAGAGCTTGCCCTGGTGCGAGATCCGGTTGATTGCGCCGGCCAGTCCCACGGTGTCGTCGGGCCGCCCCCAGCGTCCGCCGCCCAATGAAAGGCCGGCCGAGATCGACTGGTTGATGTCGGTGAAGTCGACCTCCTCGACGGTGCCCTGCGACACGCTCGCGCGCGCAAAGACGCCAAAATCGGTGGCGATCTGCTGCTCGAGATTGAGCCCGGCGCCGTCCTTGGTGCGAAAGCTGCGAACGGCCGCGGTCGACGGCGTTTGACCGGTCGCCGCCCCGAGCGCGATCGCGTCGAGATAGGTTCCGAGATTGCCGCGGGTCAGCCAATAGAGGAATTTGAGCTTGCCGGGCTGATCCCACAGCTTATGCCTTTCCTCCAGCTCACTCACGAACTGCCCTTGCGCAAAGCCATAGTCGGAAAGCGCCGCGCTGTTCGGCTGCAGCGACAGGTCGAACACGCCGGCCCGCGCCGTCCACCAGTCCTGATACCATTCGACGGCGCCGCCATAGGTGTAGCCCCACGCGTTCGCCGCATAGTCGAATGCGCCCTGGTCGATGATCGACCAGTTGAAGAAGTCGTTGCGCGGGTCGTGGGCGTAGGTGTTGGTGTCGAAGATGTCGACGATCGAATATTTGCCGATGGTGAACACCAGGCGGTTGGCGGTCTGGGTGCCGCCAAGCTGGTTCAGGTCCGGATCGAGCTTTTGAGCCTCGCCGCCGAGATTTATCGTCTGGCGAATAAAGCCGCGCTGGACCAGGACGTAAGGGTCAATCTTGCCTAGTTTGTAGGCTTCGCCGCTGGGATATCCCGCGACGCCAAAGGTGTCGCTAAGCCCGAACCCCTGGTCGATCTCCGGATTGAGCCAGATTTCGGCGCCCGGCCATGGCCGGATGCCGGCATAGAGCGTCGTATCGATGGTTTCCCTGCCGTTGGCGTTCGGGATCAGGCTCTGCGGACCGGTGTAGGGCGCCCGGAAGGCCGGCTGCAGCTCCCAGGTGATCGTTGCTTGACCGTGAATGGCCCAATTCTGCGGCTGCACCTCTTTGGCCTGTTCGGGGGTGACCGGCACGCCTTGAGGTTGCGGGGTGGGGGCCACCATTTGGGCGGCGCATATTGCCGGCCAGCATAAAGCGCCGGTCGCCGCGAGCCAGGACAACGCGCGCGATCGGTCGATCGGCCGGCAACCCTCCACATCCGCCGAACCCATGAAAATTCGATTTTCCCACGGCCAGCCGATCTCGCTCGAGGGAGACGCTTGCCGCAGATTCGGGTCTTCCGCAAGGTCTGCGTCGAAGCTTCCTGACGGGCATCGACACGGCGTGGACGGGTCGCCCAGATCCGCCTTTTGCCGCACCGCCTTTGGTTGGATGCAGCAACCGGCTCGGCGTATAAAAATCGCCGCCATTGCTGCCGGCCCGGTCGTGGGATAGCATAAGTAATGCGAAATATCCGATCGCGAATGCTTGCTCCCGCATGCTTCGAGAGAGTCCGGGTATATTACAGAATCCTTACGGATCGCCGGCAGGCGAGCCGGGGGATCGAACGCCGCCGATGACCCGCACAACCCCGCCCTCAGGGCCGGCGCGGGCCAAGCAACTGACCGTTGGCGCCCAGCTCGCCGTCGTCGCAGCGCTCGGCTTGGGTGTCTTGATCCTCGTCGTGCAAGTTCGGCTCGTCGGCTCGCCGCTGGCCAGCCAGACCCTGGACGCGCCGCGGCCGCCCGAAGCCGGCAGCTTTCGGCCGACAAAAGAGCAATGGGCCGGGATCGGTGTCGCGACCGTGCGGGCGGCGACGTTTCACCCCGAACGCGTCACCGAAGGCAACATCGCGATCGACGACGACCTGACGACGCCGGTGTTCTCTCCCTATTCCGGCCGGGTGATCCGGCTGATCGCCAAGCTCGGCGATCACGTCGCGCGCGGCGCGCCGCTGATCGCGATCGCGGCGAGCGAATTCGTGCAGGGCCAGAACGACCTCGTGACCGCCGCCGCCAATCTGAAGACGGCGCGGGCGCAGCTGAAGCTCAACGAGACCGCCGAGCAGCGCCAACATGCGCTCTACCTCGCCAAAGGCGGCGCCCTGAAGGACTGGCAGCAAAGCCAGATGGACCTCGCCACCGCGCAGAACACTCTGCGCGCCCAGGAGATCGCGCTCGCGGCGGTGCGCAACCGGCTGCGCATCTTCGGCAAAAGCGACCGGGAGATCGACGCGATCGAAAACGGCGCGCCGCTCGACATGGAGCCGGTCGCCTACATCGTGGCGCCGATCGCCGGCACCGTGACCCAGCGCCAGGTCGGGCTCGGTCAGAACATCCTGTCGGTCCAGTCGGGCGCCTCGAACCCGGTCTACACGATTGGCGACCTGTCGACGGTGTGGCTTGTCGCCAACGTGCGCGAGGCCGACGCCCCGATGATCCGCGTCGGCGAGCCGCTCGAGGTGCGAGTGCTGGCCTTTCCCGGCCGCATCTTCAAGGCGAAGATATCGTGGGTGGCGCCCTCGATCGACGCCAGCACCCACCGCCTGCCGGTGCGCGCCGACGTGGAAAACTCCGACGGCGCATTGAAGCCCGGAATGTTCGCGCGCTTCAGCATCATCACCGGACCGGCCGCGACACTGCCGGCCGTCCCTGAAAGCGCGATCGTCTATGAAGGCGACACCGCACGGGTCTGGGTCGTCCACAATGACGGAACAATCGCCTCGCGAATGATCCGCACCGGGGAAGCCAGCGACGGCATCGTCGCAGTGCTCGACGGCCTCTCCGCCGGGGAGAAAATCGTGACGTCGGGCACTTTGTTCATCGACCGCGCCGGCGGCACCGGCTGAGCGACAAGCCGCGAACCGACGCATGAACGCGGTTGTCGCCTTTGCCTTGAAGCAGCGGGTCCTGATGGTCCTGATGCTGCTGTTTCTGTTCGCCGCCGGGATCATCAGCTTCTCCAGGCTCGATATCGAAGCGTATCCGGACCCGGTCCCTCCGCTGGTCGAAGTTATAACCCAGGCCCCCGGCCAAAGCGCCGAAGAGATCGAGCGCTACTTTACGATCCCGATCGAAATCCAGATGGCCGGGATCCCGCATGTTACCGCGGTGCGAACGATCTCGCTGTTCGGCCTGTCCGACGTGCGGGTCTCGTTTACGTACGACTTCACCTATGACGAAGCCGAGCAATGGGTCATCAACCGGCTATCGCAGTTGTCACCGCTGCCGAATGGGGTTACCCCGCAGATCTCGCCGGAAAGTCCGATCGGCGAAATCTATCGGTACCGCGTCGTCGGACCACCGGGCTACAGCGTCACCGATCTGAAAACGATTCAGGATTGGATTCTGGAACGGCGTTTCAAAGCCGTGCCCGGCGTTATCGATGTCGCCGGGTGGGGCGGCAAGACCAAGACCTACGACGTTACCGTCGATCTCGACAAGCTTACCGACTACGGGCTGAGCCTGCCGCAGATGCTGCAGGCGCTCAACAACAGCAACATTAATGTCGGTGGGCAGACCATCAATTTCGGGCCGCAGGCGGCGATCGTGCGCGGGGTCGGGCTGATCCACACGATGAACGAACTGCGCAACACAATGCTGAGCTCGAACAACGGCTCGCCGGTCTATGTCAAGGATGTCGCGACCGTAACCGTTGGCCACGAGCCGCGGCTCGGCATCGCCGGTCAGGACAACGACGACGATATTGTCCAGGGGATCGTGTTGATGCGTCGCGGCGAGCAGAGCCTGCCGACGATCCACCGCGTCGAGGCCGAAGTTGCCAAGATCAACAGCTCGAATGTCCTGCCGCCCGGCGTCCATATCCAAAAAATTTACGACCGCACCGACCTGATTGACGTCACGACCCGCACCGTTCTTCATAATATGATCCTTGGGATCGTGCTTATATTCTTTGTGCAGTGGATTTTTCTCGGCAATTTACGCAGTGCCATTATCGTTGCGACGACGATTCCGTTTGCCTTGTTTTTCGCCGTCACGATTCTCGTGGCGCGCGGCGAATCCGCCAATCTGCTCTCCGTCGGCGCGATCGACTTCGGCCTTGTCGTCGATGCAACCGTGATCATGGTCGAGAACATTTTCCGCCATCTCCACGCCGGCTCCGCAGACCACGCTTTAGCGCCGGCGGGAATCGCCCGGACCGCCGGCCTGGGCGGCAAATTGCGGACGATCTTTCGCGCCAGCGTCGAGGTCAACCAGGCGATCTTTTTCTCCGCCGCGATCATCATCGCCGGCTTTGTCCCGCTTTTCACTCTGTCCGGCGTCGAGGGCCACATCTTTGGCCCGATGGCGCGGACCTATGCCTACGCCATCGCCGGCGGGCTGGTCGCCACCTTCACCGTCACGCCGGCCTTGAGCGCGATCCTGCTTCCCGAGCAGGTCAGCGAGGTCGAGACGGTCGTCGTGCGGGGACTGCGCCGCCTTTACCGGCCTGCTCTGGAATTTGCGCTGGCGAACCGCATCCTGACTTTGGGCAGCGCCGCGGTCGTATTCGGTTTGGCGATGCTGGCGGTGCGCGGGCTCGGGCTCGAATTTCTGCCGCATCTCGAGGAGGGCAACTTCTGGATCCGCGCCACCTTGCCGCCGTCGATCTCCCTTGAGGAGGCAGAACCCTATGTCGACCGAATGCGGCGTATCATGCGCAGTTTTCCGGAAGTGGTCACGGTCATCTCGCAACTCGGCCGGCCGGACGACGGCACCGATACGACCGGCTTTTTCAACGCTGAATTCAACGTGCCGTTGAAGCCGTTCGGCGAGTGGCCGACCGGCGTCGACAAGCAAAAGCTGACGCAGCAGATGAACGCCGCACTTGTTGCGCAATTTCCCGGCGTCGACTTCAATTTTTCGCAAAATATCGAGGACAACGTCGAAGAGGCCGCCTCCGGCATCAAGGGCGAGAATGCGATCAAGTTGTTCGGCAATGATCTGCAGGCGATCCAGAAGACGGCATATCAGATCAAGAGCGTGCTGGAGACGGTGCCGGGTATTACTGACCTCTCGGTCTTCGAATCGGTGGGCCAGCCGACGGTCGACATCGACATCGACCGCGCGCGTGCCGCACGCTACGGATTGGCGCCGGGCGACGTCAACTCGACCATCCAGGCGGCGATCGGCGGCGAGGCCGCCGGCAACGTCTATGAATACGGCAGCGACCGCAACTTCCCGATCAATGTCCGCCTCGCCGCCCGCTATCGCGGCAGCCTGTCGGCGATCCGGCGAATTACGATCGGCGCGCCGAGCCCCAATGGCAACGGCATCGTCCCGGTCCCTTTGACCGACGTCGCCGAGGTCAAGCTCGTCTCGGGCCCGTCATTCATCTACCGCGAAAACCAGGAGCGCTTTATCCCGATCAAGTTCAGCGTGCGCGGCCGCGACCTCGGTGGGGCGGTGCAGGAGGCGCAGCAAAAGATCGCCAAGGAGGTACGGCTGCCACCCGGTTCTCGCCTCGAATGGGTCGGGGAATTTGGCGAACTCCAGGAGGCGATCGCGCGGCTCGCGCTGGTCGTGCCGTTGAGCCTTGCGTTGATGGGCGTGCTGCTGTTCGTCAACTTCGGCTCGCTGACCGATACCGTGCTGGCGGCGAGCGTGATGCCGATGGCGCTGGTCGGCGGGATCTTTGCTCTGTTCCTGACCGGCACGCCGTTCAGCGTCTCGGCGGCGATCGGTTTTGTGGCGCTGTTTGGGATATCGGCGATGGATGGCATCATCGTCATCTCCTATTACAACAAGCTCATTTTCGACGGCGTCGCACGCGCCGAGGCCGTCCGCCGCACTTGCGAAATACAGCTGCGGCCGGTGGTGATGACCTGTGCCGCGGCCGGCGTCGGCTTGCTGCCGGCGGCGATGTCGACGGCGATCGGCAGCCAAGTGCAAAAACCGTTGGCGATCGTCGTGGTCGGCGGCGTTTTGCTGGCGCCCGTATTGATCATGATTCTGCTGCCGGTGCTGATCGACCTGTTCTCGCGACGGCGCACGCCAGTCGCAGCAGCCCTGTCGCAACCCGCACCGGCCGAATAGGCGAGGATGGCGGGATTTCCCGGCCGCCTCCGCACCGCGGCTTGCTTCGGTGCGGCCTTGCTGCTGTCGGGTTGCGAGGTGGGCCCCGATTTCAAACGGCCCGAGGCGCCTGCGGCCAGCGGATACACGCCCGAACCGCTGCCGGCGGAAACTGCCTCGGCGCCGGTCGCGGCGGGGGCGGCGCAGCGTTTTGTGCGGGGTCTCGACATTCCCGGGCAATGGTGGGCGTTGTTCGGCTCGCCGGGCTTGAACGCGCTCGTCGAGCAGGCGATCGCCGCCAACCCGACCCTGCCGGCGGCCCAGGCGGCACTGCGCCAGGCCTGGGAAAACGTCTATGCCGAGCAGGGCTCGCTCTATCCCAACGTCACCGCGGGCTATTCGCCGACCCGGAACAAGACCGCGACCGGTGCGGTGACCCCGGTCGCCGCCTCGGGCAACCCCTATTACAGCCTCTATACCGCGCAGGTGACGGTCTCCTACACGCCTGACGTGTTCGGGGGCACCCGCCGCCAGATCGAGTCGCTGGCCGCGACCGCCCAATCGCAGCAGTTTCAGCTCGAAGCGACCTACCTGACCCTGACCTCGAACGTCGTCGCGGCGGCGGTTCAAGAGGCGTCGTTGCGCGGCCAGATCGCGGCGACCGAAGAAATTATCCGGATCGACAGCGAAGGTCTCGACATCCTGCGCCGCCAGCTGGCGCTGGGGGCGGTCGCCGGCGTCGATGTCGCCGCGCAAGAGGCGGCGTTGGCGCAGGCGCAGGCGCAGTTGCCGCCGCTGCAAAAGCAGCTGGCAGTCGAGCGCGACCTGTTGACCGCGTTGCTCGGCCGTTTCCCCAACCAGCAACCGCGTGAGGAATTCGAGCTCGCCTCGCTGCGGCTGCCGCGCGACCTGCCGGTCAGCCTGCCCTCGAAGCTCGTCGACCAGCGTCCGGATGTCCGTTCGGCCGAAGCGCAGCTGCATATGGCGAGCGCCGACATCGGCGTCGCGATCGCCAATCGGCTGCCGCAATTTACGTTGACCGCCAATGGCGGCGGCCAGTCGATCGCGTTCGCGCAGATGTTTGCCGGGCCCGGCACCGCCTTCTGGACCGTGGCCGGCAATGTGACCGCGACCGTGTTCGACGCCGGCACCCTGCTGCACAAACAGCGCGCCGCCGAGGCGGCGTTCGAGCAGGCGGCGGCGCAATATCGCAGCACCGTCATTGCCGCCTTTCAAAATGTCGCCGACACGTTGCATGCGCTGCAGTCGGACGCGGACGAGCTGACCACGGCCGCCGCCGCCGTCGCGGCCGCCAAGACCAGCCTCGACATCACCCGGCGCCAGCTCGAGCTCGGCGCGGTCAACTACCTGGCATTGTTGACCGCCGAAAACGCCTATCAGCAGGCGCTGAGCGGGGTCGTGCAGGCGCAAGCCAACCGCTATGCCGACACCGCGGCATTGTTCCAGGCGCTGGGCGGCGGCTGGTGGAACCGAACCGACCTCGCCCAACTCGAAGCACGCCCGACGCAGACCGTCGCGGCGGAGGCGACGAACGGTAGTGAGCCCGGCAGCTACGGCGGGCGGCGATCGAACCGGTAACCTATCGGTGTTATCGCGTCGGTTATGAAGCGCCGTCGGCGTTATTCGACGCGCTGGATCAGCTCGGCCCAGCGGTCGAGGATTGGGAGGACTTCGTCGGCCCCGGCCGAGGGCAGGCTGACGACGGCGCGCGCGACGCCGCGCTCGCGGTAGCGCTTCAGCCGGTCGAGATCGTCGGGAACGCCGAACACCGTCACCGGGATTTCTGCCGGGTCGCGTCCGGCCCCAACCGCCATTTGCCGGAACTGCGGCAGGAAATCGGTCACGTCCGCATATTGCGGCCGGCCGGCATGCGGGACCCAGCCGTCGCCATAACGGATGGCACGGCGCGCCGCGTGCGGAAAGGCGCCGCCGACGATAACCGGCGGGTGCGGCTTTTGCGCCGGTTTCGGCCCGGCACGCATCTTTGGGAAATCGACGAGGTCGCCGTGGCATTCGGGCTCGTCCTCGGTCCAGATCGCCGTCATCGCTGCGACCCGCTCGCGCATCAGCTTGAATCGGGTTTTGAAGGCGGTGCCGTGATCGGCCATCTCCTCGGCGTTCCAGCCCGCCCCGACACCAAACAGAAAACGCCCGCCGGAAACCTGGTCGAGCGAGGCGACGAGCTTTGCGGTCTGGATCGGGTCGCGCTGGGCGACGAGGCACACCCCGGTACCGACCTTCAAGCGCGCTGTCGCCGTCGCCGCCGCGGTCAAGGCGACGAACGGGTCCATCGCGTCGTAATACTTTTTTGGCAATTCCCCGCCCTGCGGGAACGGCGTCACGCGCGAGCTCGGGATGTGCGAATGCTCGGGCGCCCACACCGACTCGAAGCCGCGTTGCTCGAGCGCGCGGCCGAGTTCGGCCGGCCCCATCGAGTAGTCGGCGAAAAACATCGCCGCGCCGAAGTCCATCCTCCCCCCAACCCGGCCCTTCGCCAACCCGGCCCTTCCCTAGCCCGGAGCAGGCGCGCGCCGTGCTTTTTCTAAGCGAGGCGCACTCTGACGGCTTCGGGGCCTTTGCGGCCTTCGGCGATGTCGATCAGCACCCGCTGGCCTTCGTTCAACGTCTGGAGGCCCGAGCGTTCGAGCACCGAGGCGTGGACAAAGGCGTCCTTGCCGCCGCCCTCGCGGACGATGAAGCCAAAGCCCTTTTGGGCGTTGAACCACTTCACCGTGCCGGTCTCCTCGACCGAGGCAGCTTCGTAGGTCGGGCGCGCACTCCCGGGGAATGCCGAGCGGCGGGCCGAGGGCGGTGTCGCCGTGCTGGTGTCGACACTGAGGATTTCGGTGACTTGCGGGCCCTTCTGACCGGGCGACACCCGCAGCTCGAGGGTCTCGCCGGGCTGCACAGCGGCGATGCCGTTGCGCTCGAGCACGCTCGCGTGCAGAAAGGCGTCGCCCGAGCCGTCGGACAACTCGACAAACCCGAACCCCCGTTCGGGCTTGAACCATTTCACGACGGCGCGAACCGGCGGTCCGGAGGGCGCGTCGAACCGTGGCGGGCTAAAGCGGGGCGCCCCCCCGCCAAAATCCCGCAGGTGCGGATCGTAACCGTCATCGTCAAAGTCGCGGCGGCGCGGCTGACGGAAATTCCTGTCTCTGATCAAGTCGGTTTCCTGTCGAATCGGTGCGCGGCCCCGTCGAGACCGCAGGCCCTGATTGTTCCAAAAAATCGCCGCGGACGCGAGTGCTTAATTTGCGTCGGCGGCCGGCCGCGGGCGAGCCGGCCGAGGGCGCGCATCAGGCGTGACTTTGGGCGGCAAGCCGAGGAAACCCGCCGCTCCGCGTGGCGTGTCGGCGTGCCGAGAATGCCGGCCATCGCGACCCGAAAATTCATGACCGATGTGGGCAACCGCGATCTCGAACGAAGGTTCATCGGGCGGAGGCCCGCGGACGCGCACGGCGACCGATGGCGCCCGCTGCCCGGGGCGGCCGCGGCGCCGGGTTCGCGCCGCAACCCAGCCAGGCGGGGGAAGTCGGAATGAAATCATAGCGCAAGATAGCGGAACCAACCTATATCGCTGGTGTTCAGGCTTCGCCTTCAAGCCAGGCCGGAGATCGGCAAACAGGAGGATTATCGAATGCACAGAAGATTGGCGGTGGCGGTCGGCGCGCTCGCACTGACGGCGGGCGCCCTCGCCCTGAGCGCGCCGGCGCACGCCCAGGGCGTCAAGGTCGGGGTGCTCAGCTGCAACGTGTCCAGCGGGTTCGGGTTCATCCTAGGCTCGTCGCGGTCGGTGAACTGCACCTTTTCGCCGGCACCGGCGCGTTATGAACATTACGTCGGCACGATCAACAAATTCGGTGTCGATATAGGATACATCCACGGCGGGGTGCTGGTTTGGTCGGTAGTCGCACCAACCGCCACGCCGGTTCCGTGCGGGCTGGCGGGCACCTATTCCGGCGTCGCGGCGAACGCGACGGTCGGGGTCGGTGCCGGGGCAAATGTCCTGGTTGGCGGCAACGGCAACTCGTTTTCGCTACAGCCGGTCAGCATCGAGGGTACGACCGGCCTCAACGTCGCCGCCGGGGTCGCCTCGATGTCCTTGCAGTGCGCGCCGGGACCCTAACGCGCGGGAAACCCTAGACAGCCGAGTACGCCCGGGGGGCGCCTTGCGTCCCCGGGCGCGGTGCCAGCGCCCGCGCGGGACGTGCTGGTTCACCGGCAGTCGCCGACCGGCGGGCTGATGTCGCAGTGCAGCGTGCAGCTCTCGCGCGGCGCGCAGCGCCATGCGGTGGAGCGGCTGCTGCTCGGTAAAAAGCAGATGCCGTAGCATTCGGTCTCGGCGCCGAGCGGCCGGCTGAGCCGGGTGACGACACCGAGTGCTTGGCCGTAGCGCTGAATGGCGGTGTCGACCCGGCCGATGTCGGCCTGCTGGGCGCTGATCCCGCCACCCGGCTGCTGGGCGACTACCGGGAAGCCGGCCGCGAGGCTGCCCCCAGCGGTGAGGCCGACAGCCAGAAGCCATCGCGCGCACGCTCGCATCTCGATTCCCGCTTCAAGCCCGCATAGAGAGCAGACCAAGATATCCGCGGCGTCGGCCGATGACAATTGGCGCCGGCGAGGGCCAGTCCGACCGCGCGGACCTGCGGAGGGGGAATTCGGGCGATGCCGGTTGCCAGCCCCGCGCCACGGCGTACTATTCGCCCGATCGGTCGGCGGTCACCCGCGGAGGTCCCTTAAATGATTACAAAATTCGACAGCCTGTTCGCCGGACATGTCGACATTGAGGATGTCGGCTACGGCGGCGTCCCGGTCAACGACCGCCGCTATCCGAACCAGCATCTCGCCACCGTCTTCGACAAGGCGCAGGCGATGGCGCGACTGATGGACCGGCTCGGCTACGACACCTTTTGGATGGCCGAGCACCATTTCCAGCATGAGGGCTACGAGTGCATCCCGAACGTGCTGATGACGGCGCTGCATCTGGCGCATCTGACCCGGCACATCAGGCTCGGATGCGGCTTTAACATCACGCCGATGTGGCACCCGCTGCGCCTCGCCGAAGATTACGCGACGGCCGACATCCTCTCCGGCGGGCGCATCACCTTTGGCGTCGGGCGCGGCTACCACACCCGCGAGGTCGAGACCTTCGGCGCGCCGTTGCTCGACCAGAACGCCAACCGCGAATTGTTCGAAGAGCAGGTCGAGATCATCTTCAAGGCGTTCAACAACGAATCCTTTGCGCATCAGGGCAAGCACTACACCTTGCCGCCGCGGGTGCCCTATCGCGGCTACACCCTCGAAGAGCTGACCCTGGTGCCGCGGCCGCCGCGGCCGCCGGTCGAATGCTGGCAGCCGATCCAGGGCGGCAGCGAGCGCGCGCTCGACTTTATGGCCAAGCACGGGATCCAGGGGCTGATCGGCGGCGGCTCGGCCGAGGGCGGCGCCATGCACAAAGTCGTGCTCGACTGGCAACAGGCGCACGCCCGCATCGGCAAGGAGATCGAGCTCGGCGAGCGGCTGTGCTTCGGCTTCCATTTCTACATCGCCGACAGCCGTGAGCAAGGCATCCGCGAGGCCGGTAAATACTACGAAGAAAACATGAAGATGTTTGGTGAGCTGCGCCTGGTGCGGGCATTGAGCGACGCGCAGATCGAGATCATGCGCGATCCGAAACGCGCGCCCCTCGCCAAGCTGCCGCGGATCGAGGACGCGATCGCCGCCGGCGGGGTCCTATGCGGGTCGCCCGAGCAGATCGTCGAGCATCTGAAGGCGTTGGAAAAGCGCTATCCGGGGCTCGACCGGGTTTCGGTCAGCCTGAGCGTCGGCGTTCCCAAGGCGGTGGCGCTCGAACAGCTCGAGCGTTTTGGCAGGGAGGTCATGCCGCCCTTCACCAAGGCCAAGACGCCGGAGCCGGCGCCGGCCCAGTAACCGCACGGCCGAACTCGAGGCAGGTGCGCCGCCCCCGAGCCGCTTCCCGGTCGCGGAGGCAAGGGCTCGGGTGGCCATCGCCCGCCCTCACAGGTCCAGAGCGGCGCCGCTGTGCCAGGGCAGTTTTCGATCTGGTTGACGCACGCATCACCCCCACCCCGGCCCGCCCCCATCGAGGGGGCGGGCGCAAAAGGAGTGCTGATCGAGGCCCTCCCCCTTAATGGAGGGGGATTGGGATGGAGGAGGGTTGGGCGGGTGAGCGCGGTGCAATCGGAAACCCGCGCTAGGGGAGCGTCTCCGATCGCGTGTACCTCCGCCACGCGCTCATCTGGATTTGCGAGGTGCGGCAATGGACGACCACCGGCCGCGTCTTCACCGCAAAGGCCCGGGCGATGCCGTCGGCGATCCCGGCCTCGTCGTCGATCGTGATCCCCTCGGCGCCAAACGACCGCGCCCATTGCGCAAAATCGGGGTTGGTGAGCCGCACACCCTCCATCAATGCGCGCTCGGGGTAGCGCATGTAGGAATGCATGCCGATCGTGCCGTACATGCGGTTGTCCGAAACGACCACGATCGGGTTGGCGCCATACTGGCAGGCGGTGGCGATCTCGTTGCCGGTCATCAGCGCGCCGCCGTCGCCGACAAAGGCGACGACCTGCGTGTTGGGACGGCGCAGCGCGGCGGCAACCGCCATCGGCACCCCCGAGCCCATCGCCCCCACGACCGAAGCCAGAAACACCTGACCCTGGCGAAAGCCGATATAGCGGTGCACAAAGCTCGCGAAATTGCCGGCGTCGGTGGTGACTGTCGCGTCGGGCGCCAAATGCTTGTCGACCTCGCAGACGACCGCGGCGAAGTTGACGCCGTCCGAGGTCGGCTCCCATTCCTTCGCCAAGAGCCGGCGGTGGATCGCGTTGAGCCCGGCGACCCAGCCCCGGCGCTTGGCTGAGTCGGCGGGCGCGCCGCGGCGCAGCAAGCCGCGGATCACCTCGTAGGGGCTGCACGGCAGGCCGAGGTCGGGCCGCCACACCCGGCCGACCTCGTCGGGGTCGGGCCAGACGTGGACAAACGGCAGTTGCGGCTTGGGGGCGTTCGGAAAGCTGTAGGACTGGCTGACCGAGTCGGTCATCCGCTCGCCCAAGGCCACCATCAGGTCGGCCCGCTTCATCTCGCCCAAGAGATCGGGCGGCACCCGGATCCCCATATAGCCGCCGAAATTCGGGTGGGTCGCGTCGAACAATTGCGGCCGGCGGTGGGTCGGGCAGATCGGCAACACCCATTGCTCGGCAAGGCGGTTGAGTTCGCCAAAGACGGCGTTGTCGTGCACCGCGTCGGCGAGCATCGCGCCGCCGACCAGGATCAACGGGCGCTCGGCGGCCTCCAGCATCACCGCGAGCCGGTCGAGGTCGTTGGGCCGCGGCGCCGCGACGACGCGCGGGCGCGCCGGGTCGGCGGCGGCGTCGGTCTCCACGTCGAACAGGTCTTCGGGCACGATCACCGCGACCGGTCCGGGGGTGCCGCTCTCGGCAAGGTGAAAGGCGCGGGCGATGGCTTCGGAGACCTGCTCCGGCTCGCCGACCTCGATCACCTCCTTGGTCACGTCGGAGAGCAGGCGCGAATAGTTCTGCTCCTGCAGCGCGAGGCGGCCGAAATCCCGGCGCTCGACCTGGCCGACCAGCATCACCACCGGGGTTGCGTCGTGGTAGGCCGAGTGCAACGCCACCATCGCGTTCGACAGCCCCGGCCCGCGCGACACGATCGCCACTCCGGCGCGGTCGCGCAATCTGCCGTCGGCCACCGCCATGTAGCCGGCCCCGCCCTCATGGCGGCAGACGACGACGCGGATCGAGTTCTTTTCAATAAGCGCGCTGGTCAGCCCGACATAGCTTTCGCCGGGCACGCAGTAGACCTGGTCGACATCGTGGGCCTCGAGGCTCTCGGCCAGCAGGCGGGCGACGGTCTGGGTCATATGGGGGTGTCCTCCTCGGTGCGGCGGCGCGAGGCATACAGAAACTCGCCGGGACCCGAAAGCGCCAATCGCTATTTCAGCTGATCGGCCACTTTGTCGATCCCGGCCTTGGCGCAGACCTCGTCCTTGTCGCCGCCGGGCGAGCCGGAGACGCCGACGGCGCCGACCACGTCGTCGCCGACCTTGATCGGCAATGCCCCCTGAGCCGCGACGACGCCGCTCAGATGGACCGCCCCGGTGGTCGGATTTTCCTTGACGCGGTTCGCGAACACGCCCGAGGGGATGCGGAAGGTGCGCGCGGTGTAGGCCTTGCGCTGGCTGTTCTCGACGGTGTGCGGCGAGGAATTGTCGCCGCGCAGCAATACGATGACCTGGCCGTCGCGGCCGACGACGGTGACCGACACGAGGTTGCCTTGCGCCTTGCAGGTGTCGGCGGCGGTGGTGGCGATGGTCAACGCCGTCGCCAGCGACAAGTCCTTGTGGTCGAGCAGTTGCGCGCCCGCCGGTGCGGCGAGCAGCAGGCCGAGCCCGGCCCAGGCGTAACGGCACACGGTCATGGCGGTCCCTCCCAAGTTTCGCGGTTTGCGATCGACGAGCCGAGTATAGTTCGGCGAGGATAGCGGAAGGCAATCCGCGATGTCCGCTATCACCGGTCGCTCAATAACGTCAGGGGCGGCATGACGCGCCTGCCGCGAACGCGCTAACATCGGCTCAACATTCGTCAGCGCAAAGCCGAGGGAGGGACTGATGCCGGGTCAGGAAATCTTCGACGCAGACTTTGTCGTGATCGGCGCCGGGTCGGCGGGGTGTGCCGTCGCCGCGCGGCTGAGCGAGGACCCGGCGACGCGCGTCGTGCTGCTCGAAGCCGGCGGCGAGGACAAGAACCGCTGGATCCACATACCACTGGGCTTTGGCAAGACTTTCGCCGACCCGACGGTCAACTGGTGCTACGAGACCGAGCCCGACCCGGGTGCGGCCGACCGCAAGGTGTTCTGGCCGCGCGGCAAGGTCTTGGGCGGATCGTCCTCGATCAACGGCATGGTCTACATCCGCGGCCAGGCCGAGGATTTCGACCATTGGCGCCAGCTCGGCAACACCGGCTGGTCGTTTGACGACGTGCTTCCCTATTTCAAGCGCTCCGAGCACCAGACGCGCGGCGCCGACGCCTGGCACGGGACCGGCGGCCCGCTATGCGTCTCCGACGTCCCCGACAAGCACCCGATCTGCGAGGCGTTTATCGAGGGGGCGGTGGCGCTCGGCTTTCCGCGCAACGACGATTTCAACGGCGCCGGGCAGGACGGGGTCGGCTATCACCAGACGACGACGCGAAACGGCAAACGCTGCTCGACCGCGGTCGGCTATCTGCGCCCGGCGATGACCCGGCCCAATTTGCGGGTCGTCACCAACGCGCTGACCGAAAAAATCACGTTCGACGGGCGGCGGGCGACCGGCGTGATCTTCCGGCAGGGCGGTGAGACCCACACCGCGCGCGCCGCGAGCGAGGTCGTCGTGTGCAGTGGTGCGGTCAACTCGCCGCAATTGCTGCTGCTGTCGGGGGTCGGCCCGGCCGCGCAGCTGGCGGCGCACGGCATTCCGGTCGTGCACGATCTCGCGGGCGTCGGGCAGAGCCTGCAGGACCATTATTCGGCGCCGCTCAAGTTCAAGTGCACGGCGCCGATCACCGTTAACGACGTGATGCAGAGCAACCTGAAAAAGCTGAAGGCCGGCCTGCAATACTACACGTTCAAGACCGGCCCGTTGGCGATGGGCACCTCGCCCGCGGCGCTCTTCGCGCGCACCCGGCCCGAGCTCGCGTCCGCCGACGTCAAATGCTCGTGCTCGCCGTTCAGCGCCGACCGGCCGCAGGACGGGCTCCACCCGTGGTCGGGGTTCACGACGATCGTCTATCAGCTGCGGCCGGAAAGCCGCGGCAAGATCGAGCTAAGAAGCGCCAACCCGGCCGACCCGCCGGCGGTCTATCCGAATTACCTCGCGACCCAGACCGACCAGCAGACCATCGTCGACGGGCTCAAGCTGCTGCGCCGGATCATGGCGACCCCGCAGATGCGGCGCTTTATCGAGTCCGAGTTCCAGCCGGGCTCGGCGGTCGAGACCGACGAGCAGCTGTTGGATTATGCGCGGCGGCGCGGCGGCACCGTCTACCACCCGACCAGCACCTGCAAGATGGGGGTCGACGCGATGGCGGTGGTCGACCCCGACTTGCGGGTGCACGGGCTCGGCGGATTGCGCGTCGCCGACGCCTCGATCATGCCGACCGTCGTCTCCGGCAACACCAACGCCGCCACGATCATGATCGGCGAACGCGCCGCCGACATGGTGCGGCAGAGGCCGCGCCTCGCGGCGTAGCCGCTGGGGCGATCCGAACGGCGCGGCGGATCGGCCTTTTAGCCGCTTCGGTCGGGAATGGCCCGATTTGAATTTCCGCAAAGGGTGGACGGCGGCCCTTCGCCGATGGCCAGGCCAACGACGAGGTCGCGCCGATTCCAGCCATTCCCGGGACCGCGATGGTACAGCAGGAGTCGACCCTTTTGCAGTCATTCCCGCCGGACCTGTGGCCTGCCCTGAAAATAGCCGACGCTCTACGTGGAGGCTCACTTTAAGGTTGACAATTTCGCATCATTCCCGCCCGATATTTTTCGCCACGAGGGACCCGTGCTGAAAGATCGATAAGGGAGGCGCCCATGATCATAATGCCTATGAAAAATATGGAATTTGCTGCTCGTTCACTGGATGACCCAGCGTTGCAAACGGTGGGGAGGTCTTAAAATGCCTTCATTCGGGCTTACACTCATTCGCTTTGCCGCGCTGTCTTTAGCGGTGACTTTGACCGGGCCGACCTACGCCGGGACGATCACTACGTTTTTCAATTCCGATCCCGGGGTCGCGCCGCCGGGGCCATTTCCCAATTCGACTGCCGAACAGACGACTTTCATCGCTGCAGCTACTGCTCACGGGGATACGGTCAATACCCATGATCTGGACCACCAGACGGTTGGGTCCCTGAACGGGCTTTGGCTCAACGGAGACGGAACCTTTGTTGTTACCGGGGCGTTCAGTGCTGGCCAGAATGGTATAACAAACACGCAAACCGGTAATGCGAATGATCCCTTTAATGTGACGGGAGGTTCTAATAATAATTTCATTGCGATAGGTCCGGGTAATTCCATAACTTTCACTATGAATGATCCGATCAATGCCTTTGGTAGTTTTTTTACAGGGCTGGATGGGTCGATATTACATATTACCTTTAACGACGGCGCCGTAGAAACAGTGACCGTCCCGACCACGCCAAACGGCGGTGCCGAATATTTTGGCTTCTTGGATACGAGTACGTTCAGTAGTTTTACAGTTGAAGATCTGAGCAGCGATAATTTTGGAATGGACGGGATCAGCTTTGGCTTTGCCGTTCTAGAACCGAGTTCACTTACGCTGTTGGGCGCCGCCCTTCTCGGTGCAGGATGGCTCCGTGGTCGTCGCAAGCGAGGCATAAGCGTTTAAGAATTAAACGGCAATCTCAAAAGCAAGCACCTAACGCGTTCATCTCTGACGGAGGCCCCGCCCCCCAACGTCGGCTTGCTACCCACTGAGCCGATTCCCGGCGCTATTGGGAGGCTCCGGTTTGGGGCATGGGCCGTAGTCGCCCTTGAGGGAAACGATGGTCGGCAATGGGTCGGAAGCCGAAATTCAAACGGGGGCACCACCCTTCGTCGGCGGAATCGACTTGCGGGGATCGCCGTGCAAAGATGGCGCACGCGTTTCGAGCGTACAGGGAGGGCGGCACGATGACCGAGAAGACCACGCAATCCGTCGCGAATTTGGGGTATCACGCCCACATCTACTACGATCCGGAGAAGACGCGCGCCGTCGCTGAACGGGTCTGCGCCGCGCTCGGCGAGAAGTTCCCGGTCGAGATTGAAGAGTTCCGCGACACGCCGCGCGGCCCGCACCCGATTTCCAATGCTCTGGTGATTTTCAAGCCCGACCAGTTCGAGCATGTCGTGCCCTATCTGATGCTGAACCGCGGCGGGCTCGACGTATTGGTGCACCCGCTGACCACGGACGCGGTGGAGGACCACAGCGGTTACGCGATCTGGCTCGGCAACCCGGTCGCGCTAAAGCTTCACACCTTGCCGCGCGGCCGCGGCGGGCGGCTGCCGAGCGGGGTCAGCGCCTAGCACCACGGCGGCAGCTCGCCGGCTAGACCATTGTCCGCCTGAGTACGGGGAGAGCCCAGCCCAAGGCGATCCGCGACATCGCGTACCCCCTGTTCGCTGCCAGGGGCGGGCTTTGTCGGATGGCAATGCCGCGGACATGCAGAACGTCTCGATCAGGACACTAGCCCGCCGGTTCGGGGTCGCGACTAGACTGCTCTTGTAGGGTGCCCTCGGCTCGGCGACCAGCCGGAGCCGAGGGCTCGCAATGGCTTTGCAACCGGTGTCATTGCCGGTTTGGCGCCGCGCCGTGCCCGCGCCTGCGAAGGCTGTCGGTTACGGGCGCTGGACGAGCTCGATACGGTAGCCGTCGGGGTCTTCGATAAAGGCGATGACCGAGCCGCCATGCGCCATCGGGCCGGCCGGGCGCGGGATCTTGACGCCGGCCGCACCGAGCTCGTCGCACGCCTTGTAGACGTCGGGCACGCCGAGCGCCAAATGGCCAAAGGCGCTCCCGAGGTTGTAGGGCTCGGCCTGCTCCCAGTTGTGGGTCAGCTCGAGCACGGTGTTGTCGCTCTCGTCGCCGTAGCCGACAAAGGCGAGCGTAAACTTGCCGGTCGGGTAATCCCGCTTGCGCAGCAATTTCATGCCGAGCTGCCCGGTATAAAACTCCAGCGACTTGTCGAGGTCGCGAACCCGGATCATCGTGTGCAGATAACGGTACTTGTCGGTGTCGGCCGCCGGCGGGGTGGCGGTTTCGGAGACATTGGTCACGGCCATGGCAACTTCCTCCGTGTCTGTGCCGGGGATGCGGCTCCGCCGCACCGGCGCGCCGCGACGATTGCGAGAACCCGGTCGGCGGCCCGCAGGCTCGGCGACCCGTCGCCCGCGCCAAGGCGGCGCATCGCGTCATCATAACCCGCAACATGCGCGGCGCGAACCGGTTCGTCCCGCACCAGCCGCGCCATTTCGGCGGCGAGCCGGTCCGGCGTGCACTCGCCGCGCAGCAATTCGGGGACCAGCGGCCGCTCCAGCAGCAGGTTGACGAGGTTGACCTGGCGCACCTTCAGAACCCGGTCGAGCAACGCCTCGGTCAGCGGGTGGAGGCGATAGCACACGACCATCGGCAGCCGCGCCATTGCCAATTCCAATGCCACGGAGCCCGAGGCGGCGAGTGCGGCGCGGCTTGCGGCAAAGGCATCGTATTTCTGCTGCGGGTCGCGCAGCACGATCGGGCTGCCGGGCCAGCCGCGCGCCGCCTCGGCCACGGTCTCGGCCACGGTCGCGACGGTCGGCGCCGCGACCCGAAACGGCCCGATCAGCGCTTCGAGCCGGACCAGTGCCGCTCCCACGACCGGCAGCAGCCGTCGCACCTCGCCGCCGCGGCTGCCGGGCAGGACCGTGACCAAGATCGCGTCGGCGCCGAGACCCTGTGCGGCACGGAAGCGGGCGGCGTCGCCGCGATCGGCGCCGCTGTCGAGCACCGGGTGGCCGACATACGAGCAGGCGAGCCCAACCCGCTCGAAATAGGGCGGCTCGAACGGCAACAGCGTCATCAAATGGTCGTACCAGCGCGCCATGCGCCGCGCCCGGCCGGCGCGCCACGCCCACACCATCGGCGCTACATAATGAATGAGCGGCAGGGTTTCCCCGGCTCGGCGCAGGCGCTGGGCGATCCGCCAGCTGAACCCCGAGCTGTCGATCGTCACGACCGCGTCGGGGCGCATCGCGCGCACCGCCGCCACGGTCTCGCGCACCCGGCGCAGGATCACCGGCGCCCGCGGCAGCACCTCGGCGACGCCGATCACCGCGAGGTCGGCGAGCGGCACGAGGCTCGCGAGCCCCATCGCGCGCATGCGCTCGCCGCCGACCCCGGCGACTCGCAGGCGGCCGCCGGTGCGCTGCCGCAGCGCGTCGACCAGTGCCGCGCCGAGGGCGTCGCCCGACGGCTCGCCGGCGACGATGAAGATGAAGGGCGCCCGCTCGGCGCCGTCTTCGGCCGCGGTCACACCCGGCGGATGCCAAAGACGAAGAGGCCGGCGTCGTCGGCCGCGGCGACGACCTCGGCGCGGTCGACGACAATCGTCGCCCCGGCTTCGACCGCGACGCCGCTGAGGCCGGCCTCGGCGGCGAGCCGCACGGTCTGCGGGCCGATCGTCGGCCGGTCGGCGCGTCGCTCCTGCCCAGGCTTCTCGACCTTGACAAGGACGCCGCCCGGCCCCTCGCGACGCAGCCCGGCACACCGCCGCAGCAGCGCGTCGGTGCCCTCGATCGCCTCGACCCCGAGCACCATCCCTTGCTGGACGACCACCGCCTGGCCGACGTCGAGCATCCCCAACGCCCGCGCGACCCGTTCGCCCCGCGCGATGTCCGCCAGCGCCTGGTCGTCGGGGCGGACGCGGCCAAGCGGGCCCTCCGGCGCCAGGCCCGCTTGCAGCACCTCGTCGGCGCCGATCACCCGAAACCCCTCGCGCTCCAATTCGGCGACGACCGCCGACAACAGCCCGTCGTCGCCAAGCGCGCGATAGCCGACGCGGGCGAAGAATTTGGCGGCGCGCCAATCGGGGCGCAATGAGGCGAGCGACGGCCGCCGCACCCCGCCCGCGAGCACCAGCTCGCCCACCCCGTTGTCCCGCAACAGCGCGAGGCCGCGGCCGGCGGCGCCGATGGGGCACCAGGCGTGCGCGACCGCGGCGACGGTTGCGGGCTCGGCCGCGCCCTCGAGCGCCAGCACGAACACGTCGCGGCCGGATTGACGGCAAGCCTCGACGAGCCGCCGCGGCAAGCCGCCCGCCCCGGCGACGATGCCGAGCCTCTTGGCCGCTACCGGGCACGCCGGCGGCGGCGATGCCGCCCTATCCGCCATTGGCGTCCTTGGGCTGGCAAATCGCGCGGCTCGAATCGGCGCGGATGAATTGGACGACGTCGTCGACCGGGCCGATCCCGGCAAAGCGCTCGGCCGCTTGGCCGACGCGTTCGCTCAACGTGCCGGGCGAATGGAACAGCACTTGGTAGGCGCTGCGCAGCGCCTGGATGTCCTCGCGACCAAAGCCGCGACGCTGCATGCCGATAATGTTGAGCCCGGTCAAGCGCGCCCGGTCGCCCATCACCTGGCCATAAGGGATCACGTCGCGCTCGACGCCGGACATGCCGCCGATCATCGCGTGCCGGCCGATGCGGACAAACTGGTGGACGGCGCACAGCCCGCCCAAAAAGGCGTATTCCTCGACAACGACATGCCCGGCGAGGGTGGCGTTGTTAGCCATGATGACATGGTCGGCGATCCGGCAGTCGTGCGCGACGTGGGCCCCGACCATAAACAGGCAGTCATCCCCGACGCGGGTGACCATGCCGCCGCCGGTGGTCCCCGGGTTCATCGTCACGTATTCGCGGATCGTGTTGCGGCAACCGATCACCAGCGCGGACGGCTCGCCGCGATATTTGAGGTCTTGCGGCTCCTGGCCGATCGAGGCGAACGGAAATAGCCGCGTGCCGGCGCCGATCGTGGTGCGCCCGTCGACGACAACGTGCGCGGCCAAGGTCACGCCGGGACCGAGCTCGACCTCTTCGCCGACGACGCAGTACGGCCCAACCACGACATCGGGCGCCAACCGCGCGCCCGCAGCGACGATCGCTGTCGGATGAAGCCGAGGCACGAGGGCGCCCGTTACCGGTCGAGGATCATCGCAGCGAAGGTGGCCTCGGCCATCAGGTTGCCGCCGACCTTGGCCTCGCCATCGAACTTCCAGACGTTGCCGCGGCTGCGCTGCTTGACGACGTGGACCGCCAACTGGTCGCCGGGAAACACCGGCCGGCGAAAGCGGGCGTTGTCGACGCTCATGAAATAGACGAGCTTGCCCTCGGCTTCGGGGCCGAGGGTGTGGACCACCAGCACCGCCGCGGTTTGCGCCATCGCTTCGATGACCAGCACCCCCGGCATGACCGGCCGCGCCGGGAAGTGCCCCTGAAAATAATGCTCGTTGATCGAGACGTTCTTGATCCCGGTCGCCCGCTCGTTCGCCACCACGCCGACTACCCGGTCGATCATCAGAAAAGGCGGGCGGTGCGGGATCATCTCCATGATCCGCCCAATGTCGATTTGGATGGTTTCGGCCGGCGCGCGGGCCGAGTGACCGTCCGGCTCCTTGGTGCAGGCCCGATCGTTCATCGCCCGTCCTTCTTTCTTCCCAGACGCTGCAGCACCGCCGTCTGCCGCATGAAGTCGGCGATCGGCACGGCGGGGATCCCCGAAACTGTCGTCCCCGCCGGCACGTCGCGCATCAGCCCGGACTTCGCCGCGATGCGGGCGCCGGCCCCGATATGCAGGTGACCGGCGAGGCCCCCCTGTCCGCCGATCATGACAAAGTCGTCGAGCCGCGTGCTGCCGGAAATCCCGACCTGCCCGGCGAGGATGCAGCACCGCCCGAGCACGACGTTGTGGGCGATCTGCACGAGGTTATCAATCATCGAGCCAGCGCCGATCACCGTATCGTGACCCGAGCCGCGGTCGATCGTCGTGTTGGCGCCAATGTCGACGTCGTCCTCGATCATCACGCGGCCAAGCTGCGGCACCTTGATCGGGCCCGTCCGGTCCGGGGCAAAGCCGAAGCCGGCCTGACCGATCCGCACACCCGGATGCAGGACGACGCGCGCCCCGATCAGCGCATGGCTGATCGTGACGTTGGCGCCGATTTCGCCGTCGTCGCCGATCTCGACCCCGGCGGCGATCACCGTGTTGGCGCCGACCCGACAGCGTCGGCCGAGCCGCGCCCGCGCCTCGATGACCACATTGGCGCCGATCTCGCAATCCTCGGGCACGATCGCCGACGGGTCGATCAGCGCCGAGGATGCGCGGCCGGCGGCGAACCGCAGCGACGGGTAAAAGGCCCTCGCCGCCAGCGCATAGGCCTTGTAGGGCTCGCTGCTCAGCAGCACCGTCATGCCGGGCGGCGCCTGGGCGGCCGCACCCTCGTCGACAAACGCGGCGCCGGCTTGCGAGCAGCGAAACGCCGGCAGGTATTTACGGTTTTCGAGAAAGCTCACCTCGTCCGGGCGGGCGGTTTCGAGCGGCGCCACGTCATGGCAGAGCCGCGCGCCGTCCTCCTCCTTTGACAGCCCGACCCCGGCTATCCGCGCCAGCTCGGCAAGCGTGAAGGGGCCGGCGCGGGAGAAAAAGCGCGGGTCAGCCATCGGCGCAGCCGCCGCGTCCTACTTCTTCTTTGTCCGGCCGGCCGCCTTTGCGGTGGCCGCCGGCGCCGGCTGCTCGGGCGCGGCAGCGGTCGGCGGCACCGGCTCCGGCGTCGCAAAATTGACATTGAGCACCGGCAGCTCTTCGTCGAGCTTTTGCATGACCTCGTCGGTCACGTCAAACGACTGGTCGAACAGCACCAGGTCGGTGCGTTGCAGCACGAGGTTGGCGCGCCGCTGCCGGGCGATGTCGGCGATGATTTTCAGCATCGACTGCTGAATCCGGGTCAATGCGTCGTTGTTGGATTTTTCGAGGGCGGCGCGCTTGCTTTGCACGTCACGGTCGAGGTCGTTGACCTTCTGCTGGAATTCGCGCCCCTTTTTGTTGAGGGTTTCGGCGGTCATCGAGGCCTGCTGGCGCTGCAGCGCGTCACGCTCGTTGCGCAGGGTCTCTTCCTCGCGCGAGATCTCTTTCGTGTACTCGTTGCGTTTCTGTTCGATCTGGCTGCGCACCATCTTGGCCGCTTTCGAGTTCTGCAGCAGCGCCTGCACATCGACCACCATGACGGTCAGGCTCTGCGGCGCCGGCAGCGGGGCTGGCGGCGGGGGCGCCGCGGGAGTGGGGGCCCGCGCCGCCGGCGGCTTTGCCGGGGGCGCCTGAGCCGCCGCACCGCCGGCAAACGCGAGCAACAGCGGCAGCAGGAGCGCCGCTCGCCGGAAAACCGTATTCGGCATCAGAATTTTGTCCCGAAGCTGACCCTGAAAAACTGGGTCTGATCGAAAGGCTCTTTTTTGATCGGCACCGCGATGTCGAGGCGGATCGGGCCGACCGGCGACTTCCACGACACGCCGACCCCGGTGCTGACCCGGATCGCCGGCGAATCCAGGACCTGCGGCGTCTGACCACCGGTCGTCGCCAATTGCGCCGGCGTCAAGACCAGCGTCGTCGGCTCGAGGTGATAGAGGGTGCCGAAATCACTGAACACGCGGCCGCTGATCCCAAGCTCTTTGGGGAGGCCGAGCGGCACGCCCAGAGTTACCGAGCCGACCCAGTATTGCTGGCCGCCAAGAGCATCGTCGGTGACCGAATCGCGCGGTCCGATCCCGGCGTCCTGGAAGCCGCGCAAATTGTCCCCGCCGACAAAAAACCGGTCCTGCAGCAAAACCTGCTGTCCGTCCCAGCCAACGATATCGCCGGCCTCACCGGTTAAGCTCAACACCCAATCGGGAGCAACCGAATAATAATAACCGAAATTGACCTTCGACCGGACATAGTCGACACCGAAACCGACGCCGGCAAAGTCGTTGCCGAGCGAGACAAAATAGCCGCCAGTCGGGTCGAGCCGGTCGTCGCGGCGGTCGTAAAGCAGCACCTGGCCGACTGCCGATGTCAGGTGCGTGCCCTCCTGCAGAGCGATGAACAGCGACGCGTCGCTCTGAATGTCCTCGATCGTATCCGACCGGGCCGTATATTTCCACGTCTGCCGCAAATTGTCGGTGATCTGATACCCGGCGCGCAACGCCCCACCATAAGAGAATTGCTCGTAAGGCGGAATGATGCCGGAGAAAAAGTCGGCAGTCGGGCTGGTTTTTATCTCGAAAAGATCAAAGCCCGCGGCAATGTTCTTGTCGAGAAAATAGGGCTCGGTGTAGCTCAGCTGCACCTGCTGGGAGCGGAACGAGACCACCGCGCCGATTTGCACGTCCTGACCGCGACCTAAAAAATTGCGCTCGCGGATGTTGACGTCGGCCAGCGGCCCGTCGCTGGTTGAAAAGCCGAGGCCGAACGACAATTCGCCGGTCGACTGCTCCTCCACCGCGACCGTGACCACCGTCTTGTCGGGCGCCGAGCCAGGCGCATTGGTCACCTCGACCTTTTTGAAAAACCCGAGATTTTTGATGCGCTCCTGCGAGCGCTGCATCTTTTCGGTGTTGAAGGCGTCACCTTCGACCAGCTGAAACTCGCGCCGGATCACCTTGTCGAGCGTGCGTGTGTTGCCGATAATGTCGATGCGCTCGACATAAACCCGCGGCCCCTCCTGGACGTTGAAGGTGATGTCGACGGTGTGGTTATTGCGATTGCGGGTGATGTCGGGCTTGACCTCGACAAAGGCGTAGCCGCGCGTGCCGAGCGTGTTGGTCAGCACCGAAATCGAATCTTCGACCTGCTGGGCATTATACCAGTCGCCAGCATGCACGGTCAGCAGCGGCAGCACCTGGGCCGGCGTCAAATCCTTGAGCTTGATGTTGACCCCGACCTTGCCAAAGCGGTAGCGCTCGCCCTCGTTCATGGTGAAGGTCACGATAAAGCCGTCGCGCTCCGGGGTCAGCTCCGCCACCGCCGACAGCACGCGGAAATCGGCGTAGCCCTCAGTCAAGTAGAACTTGCGCAGCAACTCGCGGTCATAGGTCATTCGGTCGGGGTCGTAGCTGTCGTTGGTCGACAAAAACCGGTACCAGCGGCTTTCCTTGGTCGCGATCACGCCGCGCAGCTTGTTTTCGCTGAACGCCTTGTTGCCGACAAAATTGATGCTGCGGATGCCGGTGAACTCGCCCTCGTTGATCTCGAAGACGAGGTCGACCCGGTTTTCCGACAGCTGGATGACCTTGGGCTCGACCGTCGCGCCAAACCGCCCGTGCCGGCGGTAGAGATCGAGGATCCGCTTCACGTCGGCCTGCACCCGCGAGCGGGTGTAGACGACGCGCGGCCGCTCCTGAATTTCGGCGTTGAGGTCCTTGTCGTCGAGCTTGTGGTTTCCTTCAAAGGCGATGCGGTTGATGATCGGGTTTTCGACGACCGTGACGACGAGCCTGTCGCCGACCCGGCTCAGGTTGACGTCGGCGAACAGACCGGTCGCAAACAGCGCCTTCAGAGAGGCGTCGAGCTTTTCCGGATCCCACGCGTCGCCCGGCTGGATCTGGAGATAGGAGCGCACCGTCTCGGGCTCGATGCGCTGGGTGCCCTTAACCTCAATGTCGGCGACCACACCGCCACCCATGGTTGGCACGGCAGGTGCCGGGCTCGGTCTGCCCGCGAGCCCGCCGGGTCCTGGTTGGCCGGGGACCGCGCCGGGCTCGGCCGCCGCCGGCAGCGGAGCGGGCCTGCGGCGCTCGCGCCGCCCGACGACCGGCGGCGGCGGGCCGACAGCTTCGCCGGCGGTCGGCGCTTGGCTCGGCGCTCCGGGGGCGGCCCCGGCTGCGGGCGCTTGGCTCGGCGGTGCGGGCGGCGCGAGCCCGCTTTTTAGTTGCGGCGCCGCCGGTTGCGCCGACGGCGCGCCTGCCGGAGCGGGAGCCGCTGGGGCGGCCGGCGTCATGCCGCTTTCGAGCGTCGGCGGCGGCGGGCCCGCGCCGCCCGGCGGAGCCACCGGTTGCGCCGGCGCCTGACCGCTGGGCGCGGCCCCGGGCGGCGACGGCGCCATGCCGCTTTCAAGCGTCGGCGGGGGTGGGGCCGCTCCGGTCGGTGGAGCGGCGGGCTGCGCCGGCGCGGCACCGGTGCTCGCCGCACCTGATGCGGGTGGTGCGCCGGGTGGGAGCGGCGCGCTGGGCGAGCCCGGCGGGGTCATCCCGCTCTCAAGGTTTGGCCCGGGCGGCGGGGTCGGGGTGGCCGGGGCCGCGCCGCCGGATTGAGCGGCGGGCCCGCCGCTCGTCTGCGCCATCGTCGTCCGAGGCAATCCTGCCGTTGCCGGGGTGAGCGCGACCACCATCGCCCACAGCACGCAATTCCGTCTGCTGAAACGCAAAACCCCCCACCCCCGACACGAACCCCCATCCCCCGAAACTATGTTCGCGTCAGGTCACGAGCCCCTTCACAAACTCGACGATCCGGAGGTGGACAAGATCGTTCCACGTAGCAAACACCATCAATGTCAGCACCAAGGCGAGCCCGATGCGAAAGCCGTATTCCTGGGCGCGTTGGCCGAGCGGCTTTCCGCGGAGCGCTTCGGCGGCATAGAACAGCAGGTGGCCGCCGTCAAGCACTGGAACCGGGAAGAGGTTGATCAACCCTAGATTGATGGACAGCACTGCCATAAACCAGATCACCGCGACCATGCCGCTTTGCGCCACGTCCCCGGACATCTGGGCAATCCGCAACGGGCCGCCGAGCTCGTCAGTGCCGCGGATGCCGATCACGATCTGCCACATCGCCTTCAGGGTCGAGGCCGAGAGGCTCCAGGTCTGCTCCCCGGCCTGAAGAATGGCGGTCGCCGGGTCGCGCCTGACATAGTTGACGCCGTTGTGGGCGATGCCGAGCAGCCCGACCTCGTAACGATTCCCGAAACGGTCGGTCAGCTCGGTTTTGGTCGGCGTCGTCTCTACGCTCACATCGTGGCCGTCGCGCCGGACGGTCACCGTCATCGGCACGCCCGGATTAAGGCGGACGTCCTGCTGCACATCCTCGAAGCTGCGCACCTTGTCGCCGTTGATGCTGACGATCACGTCGCCGGGCTTGATGCCGGCGCGCTCGGCAGCACTGCCCTTTTGCACCTGCCCGACCTGAGCCGGGGTGAACGGCTGGCCGAAGGTCATAAAGAGCGCCGCCAAGACGACGATCGCAAAGACAAAGTTTGCCGCCGGCCCGGCCGCCACGATCGCCGCCCGCTGCCCCAACCGCTTGTAGTAAAACGACACCTCGCGTTCGGCGGGGCTCATCCGGGCGAGCCCGGCCACGGGCAGGCCCGAACTCGCGTCGCTGTCGCCGAACATCTTGACATAGCCGCCGAGCGGGATAGCGCTGACCTTCCAGCGCGTGCCGGCGCGGTCGAACCAGCCGAACAGTTCCGGTCCGAAGCCGATCGAGAATACGTCGACGCGGACGCCGTTGCGCCGGGCGATAAAGTAATGGCCGAACTCGTGAACGAATACGAGCACGGTCAACACGAACAGAAACGGGACGATATAGTCGAACCCGTGATGCAGGAACGCGATCATCGGATACTCGCTGGTGCGGCAACGCGGGCCGGAGAGTTGCGGCGCGTCAGCCGAGTCGCGGCCTCGCGCGCCTGTTGGTCGTAATTATAGACGTCTTCGAGCGTTTCAAGATTGTCGGCGGGGACCGCGGCCAGCGTGGCCTCGACCGTTTCGACAATATCCAAAAACCCGATCCTGCCCTCGAGAAAGGCGTGCACGGCGGTCTCGTTGGCGGCGTTCAAAACGGTTGGCGTCCCGCCGCCGCGGGCCAGCGCTTCGCGCGCCAGGCGCAACGCCGGAAAGCGGCGCGCGTCCGGCGCCTCGAAGGTGAGGCGGCCGACCGCCGCGAGGTCGAGGCGCTTGGTCGGCGTCGCGATACGCTCCGGCCAGGCGAGCGCATAGGCGATCGGGGTGCGCATATCGGGCGAGCCGAGCTGCGCCAGCACCGAGCCGTCGCGATAGCTGACCAGGCTGTGGATGACCGATTGCGGATGGATCACGATGTCGATGCGCTCGGAGGGCATGCGGAACAGGTGGTGCGCCTCGATCAGCTCCAGCCCCTTGTTCATCAGGGTCGCCGAATCGACCGAGATCTTGGCGCCCATGTTCCAGTTCGGGTGGGCGACCGCCTGTTTTGGGGTGACTTCGCGCATGTCCTCGACGGAGCGCTCGCGGAATGGGCCGCCGCTGCACGTCAGGGTTATTTTTTCGATGCCCTCGACCCGGTCAAAATCGAAGCATTGCCAGATCGCGTTGTGCTCGCTGTCGACCGGCAGCAAAGTGGCGCCGTGGCGCGCCACCTCCGCCATGACGAGGGCACCCGCGCAAACCAGCACCTCCTTGTTGGCAAACGCGACGATGACGCCGCGACGAATCGCCGCCAGAGTGGGCGCGAGCCCGGCGGCGCCGACGATGCCGGCCATCACCCAGTCGGCGGGGCGCTGCGCCGCCTCGATCAGCGATTGCCGGCCGCAACCGCTCTCGATCCCGGTTCCCGCCAGCGCTTCCTTCAGCTCCGGGTAATGGTCGCGGTCGGCGATCGCGACAAAGCGGGCGCCGAGCGCGCGCGCCTGCCGGGCAAGCAGGGCGGCGTTGCGGTTCGCGGTCAATGCCTCGACCGCGAACGCGTCTCGGTTGCGTTGCAAGAGATCAACGGTGCTTTGCCCGACCGACCCGGTCGCGCCGAGAATGGTGACGCGTCGCATCCCGTCACTCCCGATTTCGCCGCCCGAGGATCCGGGCGCCGGCAGGCAAGCCTACTGCCACGTCAGAACGCTGCGGCCGCCGATCAGTGTCATCAGCGTCACCGCCGGGATGACCGCGAGCAGACCGTCCAGCCGGTCGAGAAGCCCGCCATGTCCGGGAATGAGCCCGCTCGAATCCTTCACGCCAAACCTTCGCTTCGCCAGCGACTCGGCAAGATCGCCGAATTGCGCGACGATCGCAAGGCCGGCGCTGGTCAACACCAGCGGCAGCGCCGGCGAGACGCCGAGCGCGAGCGCGGTCAAGCCGCCGGCGAGTGCCGCGCACACCGTGCCGCCGGCAAGCCCCGACCAGGTTTTCCGTGGGCTCCAGCGCGGCGCGAGACGCGGGCCGCCGACCCCGCGCCCGACCGCGTAGGCCCCGATGTCGGTTGCCCACACCACCGCCAGCAACCACAAGAGGGTTGCCCTGCCGGCATTCGCGTCGCGGGCAAGCCATAAGAGGCAAATGCACGGCAGCGCCACCCACAGCGTGCCAGCGGCTGTCCACAGGGCTTCACCTTCTGCGCCGCGCCGCGCAGTCCGAAAGACCAGCCCGGCGCCGAGAACCGCCGCCGCGGCTGCCGCCCATACTGGGCCGATGGCCGCCATCGCGACGGTCAACACGACCACCCCGACGAGCTCGGCCTCGGGCCGGCCGGGCGCGAACCGTCGCGCCGACGGACGGCGGCACAGCCGGCCCCATTCCCATGCCATCACCGCGCCGGCAATCCCGGTCAAGAGCGCCAGCCACGGCTCGCCGAACCAGATCGCCGCCAACGGCAACGGCGCCAAGGCCAGCGCGGAGGCGACGCGCAGCCGCAGGGCGCCCGCCTCAGCGCGAGCCAACCCGCGCCCCGTAGCGGCGTTCGCGCCCGCAATATTCGCCGATCGCCTGCTCGAGGTCGCCCTTGCCGAAGTCCGGCCACAAGGTCTTCGTAAACACCAGCTCGGAATAGGCGCACTGCCACAACAGAAAATTGCTGATGCGCTGCTCGCCGCTGGTGCGGATCAACAAGTCGGGATCGGGCAGGTCGAGGGTGAACAGGTGGCGCGCAATGCACTCCTCGTCGATCGCCCCGACAGCCATGCTGCCCGCCGCCGCCTGGGCCGCGATCGCGCGCACCGCGGCAACGATTTCGGCGCGGCCGCCATAGGACAGCGCGATCGTCAGCGTGATCGCGGAATTGCCGCGCGTTAGCGCCTCGGCACGCTCGATCATCTGGACGATGTCGGGGGCCAAGCGGTCGACCTCGCCGATCACCTTCAAGCGGATGCCGTTGCGGTGCAATTCGGCGATCTCCGCGAGCAGATAGTGACGCAGCAATCCCATCAGGTCGTAGATCTCGCCGGACGGCCGCTTCCAGTTCTCGGACGAGAACCCGAACAGGGTCAGATACGGGATGCCGAGCTCGACCGCGCCGGAGACGGTGCGCCTGACCGCCTCGGCGCCGCGCCGGTGGCCGGCGATGCGCGGCAGGCCGCGCGCCTGCGCCCAGCGCCCGTTGCCGTCCATGATGATCGCCACGTGCCGCGGCATCGAACGCGGCGCGCCCGCGGCACTTGTCGAAACCGCCATCAGACTTGCAGGATCTCCCGATCCTTCTGCTCCAGCGTCTCGTCGATGCGGCGAATCGCGTCGTCGGTCAAGCGCTGGATATCCTGTTGCGATTTGCGCTGCTGGTCTTGCGAGATCTCGCCGTCCTTTTCCTGGCGGCGCAGCAATTCGATGCCGTCGCGGCGCACGTTGCGCACCGAAACCCGCGCCTGCTCGGCGTATTTGGCGGTCACTTTGGTCAATTCGCGTCGCCGCTCTTCGTTAAGGTCGGGGATCGGCACGCGGATCACCTGACCCTCGGTTTGCGGGTTGAGCCCGAGCCCCGATTCGCGGATCGCCTTGTCGACCGCCTTGACCGTCGCGCGATCCCAAACCTGCACGGTGATCATCCGCGGCTCGGGCACGCTGACGTTCGCCAGCTGGTTGATCGGCATCGAGCCCCCGTAGGCCGCGACCGAGATCGGCTCGAGGAGGCTCGCCGAGGCTCGCCCGGTGCGCAACCCGCCGAACTCCTTGCGCAGCACGTCGAGGGCGCCGTCCATGCGGCGGCCGAGATCCTTGAGCAGCGCGTCTTCCGACATGGCATCACTCCCCGTCGATGACTAACCCTTCACGTCGATGACTAACCCTTCCCGTCGATGATCGTGAACCGCCCCTCGCCGCGCACGACCCGAGCGAAGCCGCCGCCCTCGAAGATCGAGAACACCAGGATCGGGATGTTATTTTCGCGCGCCAACGAGATCGCCGACGCGTCCATGACCCCGAGGTCGCGCGCCAACACCTCGCGGTAGTCGAGCCGGTCGAACCGCGTCGCGTTGGCGACGCGGAACGGGTCGGCGTCGTAAACCCCGTCGACCTTGGTGGCCTTCAAAAGCGCGTCGCAGCCCATCTCCGAGGCGCGCAACGCCGCTGCCGTGTCGGTCGTGAAAAACGGATTGCCGGTGCCGGCGGCAAAGATCACCAGCCGGCGCTTTTCGAGGTGGCGCAACGCCCGGCGGCGGATGTAAGGCTCGCACACCGCCTGCATCGAGATCGCCGACTGCACCCGGGTCGCGACGCCGCGCTGTTCTAGGGCGTTTTGCACGGCCAGCGAGTTAATCACCGTCGCCAGCATGCCCATGTTGTCGGCCGAGGCGCGTTCCATCCCGGCGGCGGCGCCCGAGACGCCGCGAAAAATGTTGCCGCCGCCGATCACCAGGCAGATTTCGACGCCAAGCGCATGCACCGCTTGGATTTCGTCGGCGACCTGGGCGACAAATTCAGGGTCGAGGCCGCCCTCGCGCGACCCCATTAGCGCCTCGCCGGAGAGCTTTAACAGAACCCGGCGATACCTGAGATCGGCAGCCATCCGCCCACGCCTACCCGCTGTCCCGCGCCGACGCCGCGCGCGGTTATTTTACACTAGGCCGGCAGCATTGTCGCATGCGGCACGGTGGCCTTCCAGCTGCAAGCGCCGGTGCGCCGGTGCGCCGGCGCTCGTGCTCGAACTCCGGCGCTAGTGCTCGACTCGGGTTGCCGCCGCGACCTCCGCCGCAAAATCGGTGCGATTTCGCTCGACCCCCTCGCCGAGCGCGTAGCGCGCAAACCCGGTGACCGCGATCGGGCCGCCCGCTGCCTTCGCGGCGTTTTCGACC
>Ga0210398_10000771_pt1 | contig 35348 bp, 25 predicted proteins | sample IncBWC4OmetaG_FD_161047 | JGI IMG/M metagenome (GOLD analysis project Ga0210398, IMG submission 161047) | Forest soil microbial communities from Barre Woods Harvard Forest LTER site, Petersham, Massachusetts, United States - Inc-BW-C-4-O | ecosystem: Environmental > Terrestrial > Soil >... | reverse complement strand
TGTCCGGCATTCACTTTGCCGTTGAGTGCGGGCCGCAGGGCTGCCACGTCCAGGATCGCAAGAGTAGCAACGGCACGTTTCTCAATGGCGCGCGCATCCAGCATGCGATGCTCGCCAACGGCGACGAAATCAAGGGCGGCCAAACGATTTTCGCGGTGAAAATCGTTGCCGACGCGAAACTTGCCTCCCTGTTGCCGTCCCATGAGGTTGAGCCGCCACCTGCTCCACAGCAGCGGCCTCCTGCGGTCGAGCCGGCGGTTCCGTCCTCTCCAGACCAGCGGCCTCGTGCAGCCGAACCACCCCCTCCCGCAGCGGAGCGGGCTTCCATCAAGGCTGCTCCAGGGCTTCCGCCTGCCGCACGCGGTCCGATCCCTGTGGCCGACCCTCCGCCGCAAGCTAAGCGGACCGCCGACCTGGGGGAGGCATCAGATTCGCGCCCCGCGCCGGATGTTGCAGTTGACGCGGCAGCCCGAAAATACTCGGGAGCGCAAGAACCGCCACCCGCCAGGGGATTGCCGCCGAGGCCTGAAGTGCCTGCCAAGAGCGTGCCCCCACCCGTGGAAGAGCCCCCGCGATTCCACGCCATTCCAAGCCTGCCGCGCCCTGTTGGAAATCCTCCCAATGTCGCTACGCCTAATGTTAGTGCGATTCTGCCGCGAGTTACTCTGCCACCAGCGGGCGTTGCGCCGTACATTGCGCAGAAGTTTGCGGAGGAGCCTGGTCCGCGCGGTAGGGCTGGCGCGCGAGGGGCGGCGTTCTCGGTGATGGGCTGGTCGTTTCCTGCAGCGCCGGCCGAGTGGCAAGTGCAAGAAGGATTTGGACTTCAGCAATCGGGGCACGAGGAATTTCCGAGCAGCGTGGCTGCCAGCGAAGAGTTGCTTGGCGGAATTACCTTGCAGCAGTTCGTGGAGTCGCAAATCAGCATGCTGCGCGGGTACCTCCGCGATCCGAAAATTGAGCCGACAATGCCGCCGCGCGTCGGCGGAGCCGACGAAAGCATGGCCATGGATGTCCGTCACTCGACCAAGGACGGCAGGGAACTGGTCTACCGGCGGATTTACGCGCGGAGTGGGTCGTCGGTCGGGGTGTTGACTGTGACGACGCTTGCCGCAGACCTTCCTCAGGTCCTGCAAAGTCTCGAACCGCTCCTCGATGGCGCGGCCTTCCGAGCGACAGTTCATAGTTGACACGTGTATAGGGACTTGCAGTGACGATTGCCATGTACTAGGCTCGGTGGAATCGTTTCGACCACTACTTGGCCACAGTAGCCCAAATAGTCTTGCAATCAAGCCAAACGCCAGCAGCCTTGTGCGTCTAGTAGGTTTTTGCTTTCCGAAGTGCGGATTGAAAAGGAAAGCCGAGACGCGATGGCACTCGGTGGCGGCCGTTACTTGCCTTCGGCAGCAAAGCGGAGGCGTTCGTCGGGTTCGTCTACATACGTGACGATTTGAGGGCACCTCCGACAGGCTTCCCGTCCTTCTTGGGTGTACCAGCGGCAGGTAGGGCGAATCAGGCATGCGGGGAGAGAATCGACCACGGACGGAAGTGTGTTGACGATGCGGGTTACGAGGTTGCACTTGGAACCATCAAAATGGCAACAGGCGGTTTCCTGGCAGGGGGCGGCGAAGCGCAGCACCTGGGTGGGTTTGACCTGGGCGGGCAGGGACAGGAGTAGAGAGCTTACCGGCAGGAATTCGTTGAGATAAGCGACCTCCGGAGCTTTAGGAGTTCCGCCGACTACCCCGAGAACGCGGCTGCCCTCCATCTCGGGAGGCGCGCTCGGACACATCAGATGCTTGGTTTGCGGTGCGGCGGCGTTGGCCGCAGTTTGAGTTGCAGCCATAGCGGACCTCCTTATGGCGAGCTTCGGGCCTGGTCGCGGCGCGGGAGCAGGCACACTTCAACGCTCGCGCCGTGACCTACCGGCCTTTGAGAAATGAATTGCGATTGGCGGTTCAGACGCCAATCTGGAGATCGTGCTTGAAGCCGCAGATCACATGCCCTGGGGGGAGCGCGGCTGGAGCCGCTGCGCCTGTACCAACGGCGGCTTGCTGCACGATCGGAGTGAGAGTGGCGCCCGCCAGCGGCGATACACTCTTGGCAATCGAAGCGGCAAGACTCTGGGCTTCGACTGCAGGACCAACGAAAATGAGGCCGCAGATGATTCCCGGGTTGATGTAAAACCAGGGACCTTCCTCTGGCGCTGGCTTGACCTTGAGGTTTCCCAGGGCGCTGTTTACGGCGCCCGAGAGATCTTTGATGGAGACGGATTGGGGACGAGTAGCCACGACTGCTCCTTTCCATCGCAGCGGAGGATCGGGGAATCGTTGCGCGATTCACGAGAAGGACCCCGGTGCGAGGGACTGCTTGACGTATACGAGAGGTAGTGCGAGGAGGACCGCCATCGTTTCACCCGGCGGACCGACTGGGAGGGCTATTTTTTGCCGCTTACTTGCGAGTCTCGTGGAGTCTTTGCCAGGCGAGGCGGAGCGTTCAGAGCGGGGTTCTTACATCCAGGGCGCACTCGTCGGGTGTCACGTGCTTGTGCACTATAGCCGTGTCACGCGTGTGATGCCTTCAAAAACATCTAATGAGCGATGTAGCTTGAGGCGAGGGGCCACGACAGGTAAACATGCTTCCATCGGCGGGCAGGATCCTGACTATCCTGCGGTTTGAAAGAACGATTTGGGTGCGACGTCTTCGAGCTGCTGGAGCATGCCGTGCTGATCCCAGTTTTGCCAGGCTTCGACGAGGCGGCCGTTCTCGAAGTGGAAGATGCTTATGCCGGTCACTTCTATATGCTTGCCCGAAGTGGACTCTCTTGCGGTGGAAGACCAGCGCATGCAGACCATATCGCCTTCGGAGATCGTTTCGAGCGGGGTGACTCGAACGTCGGATAATTGCGCGCGAAGGTCATCGTAGAAACGCTTGAACTCGGCGGGGCCGCGATATTCGGCGCTGCCGTCATGAACGACTGCGTCCTCGGGGAACATTTCGTCAATGGCTTCGCGTCTGGACTTATTCCACACTTCTTCGAACCATCTCGCTGCAAATTGTCTTTGCGCTTCTTGTTGGTCAGCCATCGGGATGTCCTCCTGCGGCCGGCATTATAGCCCTATAGACTTGCTCATAGCTATGACAGTGGCGGCATCGGGCGTGGAAAGCTAGGAGGAAGATAAGAGAGCCGGACGATTCGTGCGCCCCTTCGCGGGCCCGACAACGATGGGGTGAGTTACGCTGTATTGGAAGACGATTTCGTATCTTCGAGCCGAGCGAGAGAGGCGAGAACGCTGGCCAGTTCGGCTGGTCGTGAAACGTAAGGGCAATGGCCTCCAGGCAATTCGATCGGAGTTACCCCGAGGCGTTCGCGGGCGGCGCGGCGGGACCATTGCGGCTGGATCGTACGATCTTCGGTGCAGAGGATGTAAGACGAAGGCACGGTTGGCCAGACGGTCAACGGACAGATCTCCAGAATAGCCTGGCGGGCCAACATGAGGCTCATGGTGCCGAGGGCCCACTTGCTCGATTCAGGGGAACAGTCGTGAAAAAGAAATTTTAGGGCAAGTTGCTCGTCCTTCGTGGGGTCTTTGCCTAGCCACTCCGAGTTGAACATTCCCTTGTCTTCATTGACCTGATCGCGGAGGCTTTTGCCGATCCGCGGAATTACGGCGGCTAAAAAAACCAGCCGCTGCACGCGACGTCTCGCTGGCACAAGAGGAAGAAACAAACCACTGGCAGAATGGGCGACGACAATCGCGTCACGATCTGAAGGTATTGCTTGGGCGATGACCTCGGCGTACCGCGTAGCACTGGCGTCCGGCTCATCCGTGGGCAAATTCATTCGCACGACTTCATGACCGTGCTGTTCGAGCAGAGGAACGACAAGTTTCCAAGAGTCAGCGTTCTGGGTGGATCCGTGGACGAGGCAGAATAAGCTCATAGGAGAAGCCGGCAGAATATTTTAATTGAAAATGGAGTTACTTGGGGACACGCCGCGACCTTAGTGGAAGTCGGGATAGATTTCGTCGGCGATCCAATAATTTGCCAGGAGCAGGGCGAAAAGAGTTCCCGCTAGCCACAGGATCCAGCGGCGACGTTTCCAGACGGCGCTCTGAGCGGAGCGTTGCATTGGAATGTCGACGAGATAGGCTGCGCAGTAACAGACGTTTGCGAGGAACCCGAGGACGCTGACAGGGAGGAGCGAAGTGAAGGTGAGAGCGGGGCGGAAGTGGGGCCAGGTGGCGGCTAGCCAGAAGATTGCCGCGGCGGTCAGCGCGAGATTGTAGAGGAGGCGGGCAGGTTCCCAAAATGGATGGCGCCGGCGAGGAATGGGCGGAGCGGGCCAGTTGGAGAAGTGGTGAGCGATTGAGGATGAGCTGGGGGCGTGGCAGCTATGCGCGGAGTTTCGTTTCCTGGTTTGGGGTACTAAGTCTCCGTGTAGGATACAGCCGCGCTTCCTATAGTCAAGTGCTTTTCTATGCAAAGTGAATTCAGCACCATCCGGGATGACCCGTTGTTCTCGCCTTCGCCCTATTGCCTTGTGTGCGAGGCAGGATTAGAGAAACGCTCCGGCGAGGGAGACTGCGCGAGGGAGTGAGACGACCGTAAGCGCGGACCGCCTCGCAAGGCCATCTCTACATTCTAGCCCCGGTTATTGCTGGCTGTGTTGCTGGGGGCGCTCGGGGATGGACTCCGGATTCTCGTCGGATTCTGAAGAAGGCTCGGCGATTTGCTCGTTGCCGGAATCGTCGAGTGCGGGGCGGAAGCGGACGTCGACGGAAAGGCTTTGGCCGGCGCGACCTTTATACACTCCGCGAACCGGGGGGACATCGCCGTAGTCGCGGCCATAGGCGACCCGTATATGGCGAAGCTCGATGGGCTTGCCTAGCGTCGGATCGAAGCCTAACCAGCCGGCCCCCGGTAGGAAAACTTCTGCCCAGGCGTGCGATGCTTGGCCGCCTATTACTTCTTCTTGTTTGGCGCCGGGGCCGGCGCTGCCGCTGACCAGGTAGCCGGAGACATAGCGGGCTGGCAAGCCGCGCATGCGGACAACTCCCAGTAAGAGATGAGCGAAATCCTGGCAGACGCCTGCGCGTAGCGCGAGAGAATCGCGGACGGAGGAGTTCACGTGCGTCGCGCCCTTCATGTAAACAAAATTTTCGTGTATGAAATCGGAAGCAGTCTCGACAAAGCCGGCAACAGTTCCGTTGCAGGCGGCTTCGGCGGCTCTGGAAATTTCGGCTAGCTCGGGGAGATAGGGAACGTAGGCGCTCGCAGCGAGCCAATCGAAATGTGTCTCGAAAAGATCGGTGCGCATGCCATCGAGCTCGGCTAGCGGCAGGCTGCCTGGTTCGGGGGAGGGGGCTTCGTGGACGAGAACGACGGATTCGGCCTCGATTTTTAGGCGGCGATGATGCGGAAGGATACTCGTGACATGAATCCAGTTTCCGTACCCATCTTTGTAGGAAGAGCCGCGGGAGCCGGGAGTGGTGGTGAGGCGGAAAGACAGGCAGCTTTGGCGATCGTCGTGGATGGGGCGAAGGCGGACCTCGTTGTAGCTTTCGTAGACGGGGCCGTCGTAGATGAATTCCGTGGCGTGGAGCAGGTGGAAGCGGTTCATGCGACCGCCGCGTAGTAGAAATAGGTGCGAGCGATGACTTCGCCGATGGTGTTGAACATGTGGATGAGACCGGTGAGGTAGGCGTGGAGGCCGTCGTCGAGAATCTCGTCGATGCGGCTGTAGCGGAGGCGCTCGAGAACTTTGCCGGTGAGGCGTTCGGCTTCGTTGGCGTAGTTCCCGGGTCCGGTGTTGCTGATGGCGCGAAGGCCCGACTGCATTTCCGTTACGCAGTAACGGATGGAGCGGGGATGCTGGGAGTTGAGGATGAGCATTTCGGCCACGCGGGCGGGCTCGATGGGTGAATGGTACTGCCGGTGATAGGCCTCGTAGGCGCCGACGGATTTTAGGACGGCCATCCATTGGTGGTTGTCGGCGGTGGCGCCGGTGGCAGTTAGCGCGAGGAGATTGCGATATTGCACGTCGATGAGTCGGGCGGTCATTTCGGCGCGTTCGAGGGCCCAGCCGACGCGCAGGAATTCCCAACCTTCGTCGTGAGGAAGGGTGGCGTCGCTGACGCCGTGAAAGCGATGGCTTCCAAAGATGACTCGGCCGCAGAAACGATGAGGGCCTGCGGCGGTTTCTTCTTGAGGATCGAAGCGGCCGAGAGTGAAATAGAGGCCGTTGAGGTCTTCCCACATTTCGCGGGAGATACGGTCGCGGATCGTACGAGCGTTTTCGCGGGCCTTGGTAATGCATTGCATGATGGAGCTGGGGTTGTTGGGGTTAAAGGCCAGGAATTCGAAGACGTTGTGGGCGGTAGGTTCCGCGTAGAGTTGACGGAACAGAGTTTCTTCGCCAGCCATGGAGAGAATGGGATCCCAGCGGACACCATGCGGCTGCTGGATCTGCTCGAGCAAGGTGTAGAAAGTGACATCGAGAATGCGGGCGGTGTCCTCGGCGCGTCCGATGTAGCGAGCCAGCCAGAACAGGGAATCGGCGATGCGAGAAAGCATGTCAGCACTCTCCTCGGAGGATCCAGGTGTCTTTGCTGCCGCCGCCTTGCGAGGAGTTGACCACTAGAGAACCTGGTTGCAGGGCGACGCGCGTCAGGCCGCCGGGGACGATGGTGACTTTTTGGCCGTCGTAGAGGCAGTAGGGGCGAAGATCGACGTGACGTCCGGCCATGCATTGGGCATTGGCATCGTAGGAAGGAACAACCGAAAGAGGCACGATGGGCTGCGCGATGTAGTTGCGCGGCTCGGCCAGGATTTTTTCGCGGAAGGCTTCGATTTCTGCGCGAGCGGCGCAGGGACCCATAAGCATGCCGTAACCACCGGATTCACCGACGCTTTTCACCACCAGTTCGGGGAGGTGAGAGAGCACATGAGAGAGATGTTCAGAGCGATCGCAGAGATAGGTTTCGACGGTGCGCAGGATGGGGTCCTGGTCCAGATAATACTTAATCATGGTTGGGACGTGGGCGTAGATGGCTTTGTCATCAGCGACGCCGTTGCCAGGGGTGTTGGCGAGGGCGACGTTGCCGGCGCGGTAGGCGCCCATCAGGCCGGGGACGCCGAGCATGGAGTCTGAGCGGAAACACAGGGGATCAAGGAAGTCGTCGTCGACGCGACGGTAGATGACGTCGACACGCTTTAGGCCGTAGATCGTCTTCATATAGACCACGACACCGTCCACGATCAGGTCACGGCCTTCGACGAGTTCGATGCCCATTTGCTGGGCGAGGAAACTGTGCTCGAAATAGGCGCTGTTATGGATGCCGGGCGTGAGCAGGACGATTTGGGCGTCGGGGTCGGTGCGCGGAGATAATGTGCGGAGAATGCGCGAGAGCTCAGCAGGATAGTGATTGACGGGGAGCACTTCGTGTTCCTGGAAGGCCTCGGGGAAAGTGCGCGTCATGACCAGGCGATTTTCAAGAACGTAAGAGATGCCACTGGGAGTGCGGACATTGTCTTCAAGGACAAGAAATTCGCCGGTGGCGGAGTCGCGCACCAGGTCGATGCCGCAAACATGGGTGTAAATCCCGTGGGGGACCTCGAGGCCAATCATTTCGCGGCGGAAGTGGCGGCAGGAATAGATGAGGGACGCGGGGATTTTGCGGTCTTTCAAGATCAGCTGCTTGCCGTAGACATCCTGAAGAAAAAGATTGAGAGCGACGACGCGCTGGCTGAGGCCGGCCTCGATGCGCGTCCATTCGGATTGCGGGAGAATGCGGGGAATTAGGTCAAAGGGAAAGAGTCGCTCGGTGCCGCGGCCATCGCTATAAACCGTGAAGGTGATGCCCTGCAGGAGGAAGCTGAGGTCGGCGTGCTTGCGGCGGTCTTCGAATTGGGTGGGAGCCATGACGCCGAGTTTTTCGAAGAGGCGAGCGTAGTGGGAGCGGGCGCAGCCCTGCGAGGAGAACATCTCATCGTAAAAAGGGCCTGCTGTGTAGCCGGAGAACAGGCCTCGGTCTGAGAGACACATAGGCGCCGCCGTCATCGGCACACGATACCAACCCGGGACGTAGAGTGCTCACCCAAAAATCGCATTTTGTGTATCGGAAATTTGAGAGGGGAACGGCTGTGTACTGCCCGACCCTGTGACTTGAGGCCTTTCCCTGGGATCGGCGGCAAGGCAGCTGTCTCTTGGTTGTGGGTCTGCCGGGCGACTGCCGGTGCTGAAGCCGAGACACCTTGACCTTCTACAGGTTGTGGAGTTTAATATGCAGAAGTCGGAGGTATGGGTGATGAACCCGAAATCGGATCTGCCGCAAGGCACGTTGGACTTATTGATTTTAAAAGTGGTGGCCCTCGAGCCCGTGCATGGTTACGCGATCGCGCAGAGGCTGGAGCAGGTTTCGCGGCATGTCGTGCAAGTTCCGCAGGGGTCGCTCTATCCGGCGTTGCACCGACTGGAAAACCGCGGACTGTTGGGGGCGGATTGGAAGGAAACGGAGACCGGACGGGAGGCGAAGTTCTACCACTTGACGGGGAAGGGGCGAGCGCAGCTCGAGGCCGAAACAGCTAGCTGGGAACGATTGACGGAGGCTGTGGCGCTGATTCTGAAATTGTCCGAGGGCGGTGCGGAATGAACTGGTGGCACAGGTTAATTCGCCGCAGTGAAATGGAAGAGACTCTTGAAAAGGAGATGCGGTTTCATCTCGAGCAGCACATGTCCGCGTTGATCGCTCGCGGGATCGATCCGGCGGAAGCACGGAGACGGGCGCGGATAGCGCTGGGCGGTCCGGAACAGGTGAAAGAGGAGTGCCGCGATGCGCGGGGGACGAGGTGGTTGGAGGATTTTTGGCAGGATTTCCGTTATGCACTGCGCACTCTGAGACAGCGGCCGGGATTCGCGGCTGTCGCGCTTCTGACGCTTGCGCTCGGCACCGGAGCAACGACTGTTATGTTCACCGTCGTCAACAGTGTTTTGCTGAAGCCGCTGCCTTACCGAGAGCCTGACAGGCTAATCACCCTCGATGAGCAGACAGACAAGGTTACAAGCTCAATTTGGGGCAATATCTGGGCCTTCGCATACCCGAATTATCTCGATTGCAAGCGCGAGAGCCGGTCTCTGGCGATGTCAGCGTGGCGCTACAACGGGAGTACGGTTAGCGTGAACAGAGAAGTTGAGTATGTAGACGGCATAGAGACAACCTACGATCTCTTTTCCATTTTGGGTGTTACTCCCTTCAGAGGGCGCACCTTTTTGCCGGAAGATGACAAGCCTGGCGCTGCGCCCGTGATCATTATCAGCAACGGATTGTGGCAGCGTCTCTACGCAGGGAGCCCGGAAGCAGTCGGCTCGTCGCTTACTTTCGACGAAAAGCCCTACACTGTGGTCGGAATCATGCCTGCAGGTTTCCGACTGAACGAAGACGAATACGATGTGTTTACTCCTCTCGGCCAAGACACTTCACCGAGCTTGCAGAAGCGCGACATGCACCCTGGCATTCAAGTCTATGCGCGTCTCCAGGCCGGCGTGACTCTGGTCCAAGCGCAGACCGAATTGTCGCTGATTGCTCGGCACTTGGCTGAGCAGTTCCCGGAATCCAACAACGGCCGCAACTTCCGAGCGCAACCGCTTCATGCGGACGTTGGAGATGTAGGTTCCACTCTTTGGCTGCTACTGGGCGCAGTCAGCTTGGTACTGCTTGTTGCGTGCACAAATGTGGCGAGTTTGTTGCTGGCGCGAGCGGTTTCGCGTGAACGTGAACTGGCCATGCGTGTGGCGCTTGGGGCAGGACGCGGACGACTCGTGCGTCAATGTCTCACCGAGAGCGCGGTACTGGGGCTCTCTGGCGGCGCATTCGGGATCTGTCTTGCGGCCTGGGGCATTCGGTCATTTGTTGGGTTTTGGCCGGGAACTTTGCCACGTGCGGCGGAGGTTCATATCGATTGGCGCGTGCTGTTATTTGCGTTGGCAGTGTCCCTGGTGAGCGGCATACTTTTTGGGCTAGCACCGGCACTCCGCGCTCCGTTCAAGAATGTAGAACAGACGCTTCGTGCCGGAGCACGGACGGTCACGGCAAACTCGCGACTTCTGCACGGCGCATTTGTCATCTCTGAAATCGCTATGGCGGTCGTTTTGTTAGTCTCTGCGGGGATGCTCGCACGCACGCTCCTACGGCTCTCCGCGCTTAACCCTGGCGTGAACGTACGGAACGTGCTGACGACTCGGGTGGCTCTTTCGCCCGCCACTCTCTCAAATCCAGGGGCCATCCGTGCGGCTTGGCCGGACATACTGGACCGCGCGCGCAGCGTACCGGGAGTCGAGTCTGTGGCGACGGTCGATACCGTCCCAATGCGAGATGGGAACAACCGCATTGGTTATTGCACTACCCCCGATGTGCCGCCCGCCGACAAAACACCACTGGCGTTGGCAAACAGCGTGACACCGGACTATCTAGAGGTTATGGGGATCCCGTTGCTCAAGGGGCGATTCTTCGACGACCACGATCGTCTAGGCAATGAGCTCGTCGTAGTGATTGACGACGTTTTAGCAGAACTCGCTTTCGGCAAAGAGGAGCCCGTCGGGAAGCGTCTATGGCTCCCAGGTAGAGACAGTCCTTTTTCGTCAGGAAATAACACTGCCGACGCCGTCCGCGTCGTAGGTGTCGTGGGCCATGTCCGATATTGGGGGCTCGCCAGCGACGATCAGGCCCAAGTGCGCGCTCAGTTCTATTATCCGTTTGCCCAGGTTCCCGATCCCTTGTTGCATCGTTGGTCCGAACTCATGTCCATTGCCGTGCGGACCAGTGTCCCGCCCTTGAATCTGGTCCAAGCACTTCGGCAGCAACTCCGCGGAGCCGTTGGTGGAGTTGGTGGCGACCAAGCTCTCTACGAGATTCATACCATGGAGCAGTTGGCCAGCGATTCGCTGTCTCGGCAGCGTTTTCTGTTGTTGTTGTTCGGCATTTTTGCGGGCTTGGCATTGGTGCTGGCTTGCATCGGAATTTATGGAGTTCTGGCGTATTTGACTGGGCAGCGTGTGCCGGAGATCGGCATACGCATCGCGTTGGGAGCGAGACCGAACAGCGTCATGTGGCTCGTGCTTCGACAGAGTCTCGGAATGATTGTCGTTGGCGTTGCGATTGGTACTGCAGCTGCATTGGCGGCGGGGCGCGTCTTGCAGCAATTGGTTCAGGGAATGCAGCCCATTGAGATTTCGACTTTCGCCATTACGATACCCGTGCTTGTGTTTGCTGCGCTGTTTGCGAGTTTTGTTCCGGCGCGGCGCGCGAGCCGAGTGGACCCCGTCATAGCTCTGCGACAGGACTAAGCGCGGCTCTAGGAAGCGAGCGGGCGAAACGGGCCCGGATCGGGCTTTGGAAAGGTGATGAAGCCCCAAGCATTCCTGCGAGGAGTCTCATCACAAGTCGTGCTGAGTCGCTGAAGGTCACTGCGGTTTTCTTATCCCAAGGGTCGGCGAAAGATTTGTCACGCACCGAAAGCGGCTTGTGCAGTTCGCGAGTGCGTAATGCCATCGAAGCGCTGGCCCCCTTCGAGCAACTTACGAAGACGCGCGCGCGCACGGTGAAGGTGCGACTTCGAGTTTCCGATCGACCAGTCCAACATATTTGCAATTTCCGTGTGCTTGTAGCCCTGGAGGTCATGGAGCACTACGACCAATATCTGGGAAGGACATAGTTTTTGCATCGCACGGTGCAGATGGAGCCGGTCGAGAGAGCCGGTTAAGAGTGGGTCGGCGACGGCAAGTTCTTCCCGATGGTCGAGGCGATCGTTTTGCGGGTCGCTGTTTTCCTGGAGAGAGGTTCCGAGGGAATGTTTTTTGCGCAGTCGCATGAGGGTCAAATTGACAGCGATGCGGTGTAGCCAAGTGGAGAATGCGGAATCGCCGCGAAACGTGTGAATTTTGCAGAATACCATCAGGAACACATCCTGCATTAGATCCTCAGCTTCGGCGGTATTTCCGGTCATGCGCAAGCAGAGAGCGTAGACGCGGGCGCTGTGCAGTTGGTAAAGGCGCTCGAACGCGGAGGGGTCTCCACGCTGCGCCAGGGCTATGGCTCGCCTCTCGGGCAGTTCGGACGCGTCGAACCGATCTCGTTTGGAAAACTCTGCGTTTTCCGAGTGTCCTTTTGGTTCTGCCGCTTGTGAACCTTTCATTTTGCTCCTCCCCGTGAGAATGGATCGTGAGATGCGTGGTGCTTTGTGAGGCATTTGGGCAATGGCTTTTCAAGATAGCTCGAAGGCGAGCCGGCCTCCGCCAAGAGGTGGGCGAAATCAAGCCCACGCTTGGATCGAGAAGAGACCGGCGTTTTCACCGGTCTCCCCGCGCTGAGTGGAGTTAACGTTTTAGTCTAGGCGAAGAAGTTTGAAGCGCAGCGATCAGGTCATGCGCTGAAGACGGGGCAGAATTGTCGGATTCTCCGATGATCCTGGCAGCGTTAGCGTCACTTCCGTAGAGTTTGCGGTTGGCTTCTCTGTCCGGGCGCAGCGTCGATCCTTCCAGGGAAACGCCGGCAAAAACACCGCGTGCGCGGGAGTAGCTCAGTATTTCGGCGCGCATGTAGGCGTCCGAGTCGGCTTCAGCTGAGCGTCCCTTCGGACCAGCGGCGACGGAGGCATCGCCACCGAGCTTTACCTTGCTATGCAGCAGGCTGCTGGCGGCACGGTCGTTCATCAGTAGAAAGACAAAGTCAGTGGCTTCGCCACCGATCTGAAAACCAACGCTCGCCCCTTCGAGCGCATACATTGCGGGGGCGCCCCACGGGCCAGAGAAGTTCTTGCCAGTGCGGCACACCATCGTGCCGCGGCCGTAACTGCCGCCCACGACGAAGGCAGCCTTTAACACCGAGGGCATGACGACGACGCAGCGAGCTTTGTCGATGAGGTCTTGAGGAATATCGTCGGGAACAGTAAGGATTTCCTCCATGACCTTTCCCGAATTCTGGAGACGATCCTGTTCCTCTTTCAGATCGCTGGGATCCTTTGCAAACAGGAGTGACCCGAAAGCGAGCACGCCCGCAGTTAACAGTACCCGGCTTTTTGCGTAACCCATTTTTTGCGCCTCCTTGCGCGAACTTACCGCTTCTCGAGCGGGCCGAGTCTCTCTCTAGTCTTCTTGGTCCCCCGGACAAGAAGGCAACTTTGCGGCCAGAGAGAAACTAGATTTCATAAGACTCTGAAATTTCAACAGCATAGCGTTATCCACGGGCGCTCGGCACCATGCAGCGCGAAATGCACGGTGTGTAGATTTTTCCGGGTTGACGGAATTCTTGCGTGTCGCGACTTAATATGCGGCGGATTTCTGACGCTGTGCCTATGCCTTGCGTCGGCGATGGCTTGCCAATATACTTCGCGGCGGCGAGGCGGAATGAAACGGCTGTTTCACGAGCGGTATGGATTTCTTGTGAGGAGATTACCATGACGAAATGGGTGCGCGGCATTTTGATTGCGGGGATGTTTGCAGTTCCGTTGATAGCTGGGGCTCAGCAAAGCTCTTCAAACCAGGAGGCTGCGTCTCGGCGGAACAAGGACGGCAAGAAACTATTTGGCACGGCGGAAGCTTTGCGCGTGGCGCGCGTGAGTTCGCCGAGGATTTCGCCGGATGGCGCGCGCGTGGCTTATTTGGTGGCTGAAAACGTAATGGACAAAGAGAAGGACACAGCTTGGAAAAGTGTGACGCAACTGTGGATGGTGCCGACGGCGGGTCCGGCTGCAGCGGCTCGGCAATTTACGCGGGGCGAGAAGAGCGTTTCGAACCTAGAATGGTCACCGGACGGAAAATTACTGGCATTCACGATGGACGCGGGCGATGAGAAAGATGCAAAGCCCCAGGTGTGGTTCATGTACGCGGATGGCGGCGAGCCCTGGCAGGTGACGAAACACAAATCTGGCGTACGGGGGTTTCAGTTTTCGCCCGACGCGAAAACGTTGTTGCTTACCGCGACGGTTCCGTTGAGCGACGACGAAGAAAAGCGCACAAAGCAGAAGGATGACGCCGTGGTGGTGGATCATGATTTCAAGATGGGGCAGCTTTGGACCTGGAGCATTGCGACGAACGAGGAGAAGCAATTGACCAAGGGAGATTTCACCGCGAGCGATGCGCGTTGGTCGCCCGACGGTGCGCGCGTTACGTTCACGACAAATCCTACCCCGCGACTCGACGACATCGCGCTGCAGACGGCGTGGGTAGTGGATGTGGCGAGCGGAAAGCAACGCAAGCTGGTGGAAACAGCTGATCCGACGTCGATGGCCAGGTGGTCGCCAGACGGGAAGTCGATCGCGTATTTGAGCAGCGCTGGGTTGGTGGTTTACAAGGTGAATCTGTTCGTGGTGGACGCGAATGGAGGCGCGGCGAAAAAGATGAGTGGTTCGTTTGAGTTGAATGCGGGTGAGCCGGTCTGGTCGCGAGATGGCAAAACGATTTTTTTCAGCTCGGATGACCACGAGGCCATGAAGATTTTTGCGGCAGATGTGGCAGCAGGTACGGTTCGGGCGCTTACCGATGCGGCGACATTAGTCAATCTGGCAGAAATCAGTGCGAATGGAAAAATGGCGGTTGGAACCTGGGGTGATGCGACGCATCCGGATGATGTGTTCCACAGCGACTTGAGTTTTGGGTCGTTGGAGCGCATCACGAATCAAAATGCTTGGCTGTCTGAATACGCTCTGGGGGCGAGCGAAGTGGTTCGCTGGAAGAGCAGCAAAGACGGGATGGAGATCGAAGGGATTGTGACCAAACCGGTGGATTTTGACGGGACCCACAAGGTTCCGTTCTTGCTCAATCCGCACGGCGGCCCGACCGGAGCTTCGCTGCTTTCCTTCAGTCCCACGGAGCAGATTATGGCGGCGAATGGGTACATGGTGCTGCAACCGAATTTTCGCGGGTCGACGGGACGAGGGGAAAAGTTCGAGGCCGCGAATCAAAACGACTGGGGAATCGGCGATTTCAAGGACGACATGAGTGGCGTGCAAGCGATGGTGGATAAGGGATGGGCCGATCCGGACAGGCTGGGAGCGTTCGGATGGTCGTATGGCGGATACATGACCATGTGGATTGATACGCAGACGGACCGGTTCAAGGCGATTTCACCGGGCGCGGGGCTGCCGGATCTTTATTCCATGTATTCCGAGACAGACATTCATCGATATCTCACCGTTTTCTATAACTCCAAGGCCCCGTGGGACAATTACCAGGAATATTGGGATCATTCGCCGATGAAGTACGTGGGAAATGTGAAGACGCCAACGATGATTCTGCACGGGCAGGCGGACACGCGGGTGCCCATTCCGCAGTCGGAAGAGTTTTATCGAGCGTTGTATGAGAGGCATGTGCCGGTGGAGTATGTGACTTATCCTCGGGAAAATCACGGGTTCGTGGAGCCGCGGCACATTCAGGATCGCTGGCAGAGGTATTTGGTGTTTTTTGGGAAATACCTGAACAATCCGCCGGTAACGGAATCGAACGTGGTGGTCGAGCGGTTGAGCAAGGACCTTCCGTAGACCGTAGAGAAGCACGGTTTCGCGTGCGGTTGAGCCTTCCGTTGAAGCGCAGAAGCGTAGAGGGCGGAAACACCACGAGGCGTGATGGAAAAAAAGAAAACGGGGAAGGCCGTGGAGGCCTTCCCCGTTTTTGCAGCAAGTCTCAAGAAAACTTACCGGAAGAAGTTAGAAACGGAAGCGCACCCCCACTTCGATCGACCGCGGCGTGTTTATCTGCGTGTTCAGGACGCCCCAAGCCGAGGGGTCCCCGAGGCTCATGAACGGGTCGCCGAGCTGGTCATGATTGAAAACGTTGGTGAAGATCGATTGGACTTCGGCGCTGAAGCGCTCGTTGATATGGATGTTTTTCTTGACCTGGAAGTCGACGTTCCAGAACGGCATGCCGCGAAGTACGCCGGCACCACCCTTGCCTGAGTCCAGACCCAGGATCGGCTCGCGGACACACTGAAAAACGGCTTGGGGGTTGGCGAACATGTTGACATTGCCAGCGGTGCCGACGCCACCAGAGCCCGAAACATTGTTGTGGCGCGAGCTGCCGAAATTGTTGGCGCACGTGAGAATGGCGTTTTCGTCATCGGCGAAGTTTATGCCGTCGGCTTCTCCGAAGGACTGAGCGTCGCCGTTGATGGTGTTGAGTTCGAGCGGCAAGCCGCTGCCAGTAGTGAAGATGGGGGCGAACGACCAGCCGCCGAGGAGACGACCCATCATACCGTGCTGTCCCTTGTAAAAGGGTGGCTGGTAAATCAAGAGTACGTTGTCAACAAATTTGCGGTCAAACGGCTGGAGACCATAGCCGTTGTTAATATTGTAGGGGTCCACAACGGTGAACTCGCTGCTGGCTTGAACCACGTTTACGGTGCCCAAAGCCTTGCTATAGGTAAAGTTCTGCTGGAGGGTTACGCCATGCCAATCCGACATTTTGAGAGTGATGAAGCCCGCGTTGTAGTTTCCGGTGCCGATGCTAGCGTTGACGGCGACGCCGGACGTCAACTGTCCGTTGGCCCCGAAAGCTGAGCCGGGGATGGGACTATTCTCCATGGTGCGGGCGAAGTTGAACCCACACGCCTGGGTTGCGCTGCAGGTGGCATCGCCCTGGTCCAGATCGCTCCACATGCTCCAGACGTTTTGTATGCCGATGTTCCCGGTACCGGCATTGCCCTCTTTCATAGCAACCGCCTGGGTGCAGTTTGCGAAGCCGGTGCAATATCCGGTGCCAGAGAGAGCGTTTTCGAAGAAGGGTTGTGGCGTCACGGCCGCCAAGTTACCAGCGCAACCGCCGCCAGCAAGACCCGCAGCGCCGCCGCAATATTGCATTGTCAAGTTGGCAAAGGCCTTGGCGAAGCTCTGCCCGCCAAGCGTCATCATGGTAGGTACCGCATTGATGTTTATGGGTTGATATTCGTGCCTTATAAGGCGACCGATGTAGCCCACTTCGATCATGGTTTTGCTGTTTATCTGGCGCTGGATAGTGAGATCGAATTGGTCCGATTCGTCAGGCCTGAAATTCCGGTCTAAGGCCTCGCCGGTAGCCGCGGCGATTGCGTTATAGCCCGGGAAGTCAGGCTGAGGAAGCGTTGCACTAGGAGTTGGAATCGGCGCAGTCAATCCATCCGAGCCAATGCGGAAAGCGTTGGCGGCAGTAGACCCGCCGGTACCGGCGCATGTGGCGTTACCGGCGGTCGGACTCTGCGGGTCAACGCACTGCACCGGCTGAATAAGACCGGTGCCAAGCAGAGGCACGAGCACGAGGTCTACACCGTTGAGGCGCCCGAAGATTCGGCTGTAGCCGCCGCGGACGACGGTCTTGCCTTGTCCGAACACGTGGCCGAGGAGTCCGTCGCTATAGTTGGGGTTCCAGGCAGCAGCGATGCGCGGGCTGAACGAACCATAGAAGGGATTATAGGGATATTTTTGACCACCGCCGGTGTTGCCCACGAGGGCAAAACCAAGTTCCGGATTGTAGACTTGACCCTGCAGCGCTGCAGATTCGCGAGCCTTGAGGTAAGCCTCGACGTCGAGTTGCTGGCCCGCCTGGTCCACGAGTTCGATCTGCCTTCCCTCCTGTTCGACCGGAGGCATTTCGAGAGTCCAGCCCAAGCCGTAGGTGACGGTGAGAGTAGGCTTGATGCGCCAGGAGTCGCTGAAATAGACGTTGTAGTAGGGAATTGTGCTCTTGTCCTGGGCGGGCGTGAGCGGGGGATTCAAGGTCAGTTGTGGGCCGGAGCGGGTGAAAGCGGTCTGGGCGATCGATACGATGCCCAGCGCGGCAACGTAATCGCGTCCAAAGTTAGTTTGGTCTGCAGTAGCTAGGCTAGCAGGGAAAAGACCGGTCGTATTGATTCCAGAGTTGGTTGCGGTCCCGAGCTCATAAACAGGCTGATAGTTAATACCTCCACCGTTGTCCGTGCGCTGGTGAAAATCCCAGTTGCGCTGATAGGTGCCGCCAAACTGGAAGAGGTGGTTGCCATGCAGTACGCTCACGTCATCGCGAACCATGTTGTCTTTGCCGTCCCAGAAGCGTGTACGCGTATTCTGGGTGTCCACGTTGTACGGAGTGAGTGATTGATTTTGCGACTGACCGAATGGGTCAAGGGCTCCTCCCAGACCGGCAACCTGCGGAGTGTCTCCTGCCGAGCCCCACTGCCAGTAGTTTCGCAGAAAGCTATAGTGAAGGTCGTTTGTGGTGTTGGTGGAAATGTTGGTGGTCAAAGCAGCCACATAGAACCACGGCACTTGCGGCCGAGCGGACTCAGAAACCGGGGTTCCGCCAGCGATATCGAACTGGCTATCGGTGGTGCGAATGAGCTTGTAATACCGGTAGCTGCTCATAAAGTGCCACTTGGCCCCGAAATCGTGATCCACCCGGGCAACGCCGAAGTTGCTGGACTGGGGAACAGACATGTTGCCTGTGAAGACGCCAACATTGCCGGCTCCGGAGGCGCTAACGTCGCAGAGGGAGAGACCATTGCATCCGGATGTATTCGGCATAGGTTCCTTCGACCACATCTGCTGGACAACGGAATTGATTCCGATGCCCCTCGGATCGAGAGTTGTCCCGGCATAGGTATTGCCGTTGAAGGTCACGGGACCGGGATTTAAGTTGTAATATTGTCCGCCGAAGTAGAGCAGTCCCAAACGCATAGAAGCGGTCGGGACATCCCTACTGATGGTTTCCGAATTGGGCCAACGGAAACCTTCATAATTGGCGAAGAAGTAGGTCTTGCCGCCGAGAATTTCCTTAGAAATGAGCGGCCCGCCGCCGGCAACGCCAAATCGGCTGTAGTGGTAGCTAGGAACCGGAATGCCAGCAGAATTGTTCTGGAAGGTGTTCGCTGACCAGTTGTTGTCCAGATAATACTCATAGCCCGTGCCGTGCCAGGCGTTGGTGCCGCGCTTGGTTACGATGGACACTTGGGAACCAGCCGAACTGTTAAAATCGGCGGTTTGGTTGGTGGTGCTGACCTTGAACTCTTCGACACTATCGATGGGGGTCGGCATAACACCAGTAGGACCGCCGCCCGCATTCCCCGTGACTTGGTTCTGAATGAGGCCGCCAGTGACATCACCGGCAAAACTCGGAGTGTAAATATTCATGCTGCCGTCCATGTCGTTGGTGTTCTGGCCGCCATCAAGCTGGAAAGAGTTTTGATCCATGGCAACGCCTGCGACGCTGCCATCGGGAGCAACGCCGGGCTGAAGGGTAAAGAAGGTGCTGGCGTCGCGGCTAATGCTGGGCAGAGAGTCCAAAGCTACTCCCGAGATGGTGTTGCCCACGGTGGCGTTCAGAGTCTGGAGTTCGGCATTTGTAGCCGTGACTTCGACGGTTTCCGCCACCGAACCAACTTCGAGTGTGACGTTGAGAGTCAGCGCCGAGCCAACATTGACTACTTGATTTAATAGCCTAGAAATGCGGAATCCCTGTTTGCTAACAGAAACGTCGTAGTTACCGGCGGGGATATCAACCAAGATATATCGGCCATTCTCGTTACTTGATACCGTTCGCGGGATGTTGGTGGATTTGTCGGTCAGAGTGACCGTCGCGGCTGCGATAGCGGCCCCCGAGGGGTCAGTGACTATTCCGGCGACGGTGCCGGTCGACGCACTCTGTGAGAACAGCACAGAAGGAACTAAGAGACAGCTACAGAGCAAAAGAGCGATCACGAGTAGCGATCGTTTACTAGACATTGAGCAGCCTCCAGTTGGATGCATGTCAAGCGAATCAAAATAAAGTCCGGAATTTAGAAATTGCGCGGCACTCGCACCGCGGTAAACTCGCTGATTGAGATGCAAGCGTCATACCAATCAGAAATTTTTCCGATTTATCTTGTTTTCAATAACTTGGAGAAGGACAGACGGATGGAGATATGGATTCATGAAGATGACCAAAAACATTTAGAGGCTGGTATGCAGTCGTTCGCACCGCTTCTTTGGTACCCTGCATCGTGGAGGCGTCGAGGTGTCCCAGAATAGCCAGAGTATCGATTTATTCCAGAATGTGGAGAATCCCCTAGACCAAGACTGATGTGGAGGGACGATTTATTCCATCAACACCTCTAAAATGATTCTATAGACACCGAACTTACTCTAAAAACAACAATTCAAGCGTGTTTTGTTATGAGTCTTAAGGACGAGAACAGCCCAACGCACCAGGGGTGAGAGCGAAACGGCCTGCAGTTCTCGAAGGAGCAGTCAGGACCCCTCCCCGAGAGCTCCGAAAGTCATCACTTATCCACAAAAGTATCCGTGCCGATCCAAGAGTGCGCCAGCGACTTCAAATTATTTTTATAGGTTCGGGAGACCATGTATTGCCTGCCTCCAGCAATGCGTAGCATGTACTCCCCGCTAGTCCCGGGCTGGATCTCTTCTACCGAAGACGCATTGACTAAGACGGAGCGGTGGATGCGAATGAAGCCGTAGGCTTCGAGCTTCACCGCCATCGTCGAAATCGATTCACGCAACAAGTAGGAATCCGTGGCACGCCGCAACAAGACGTAGTTTCCCTCGGCTTCCACAGCGAGAATGTCTCCGGGATGGATGAGGAGGATTTTGCCCTTGGTTTTGATAGCGATTTTGATCGGTTTCACTGGCGGCGTCTCCGATCGCGTACGGAATTCCGCAATCTTCGGCCCTCTTTCCGGTGCAACGGGATCAACAGAGGCACCGAGAGGCACATCCCGGGGTTCCTCGGGGAGTTCTTTCAAAACGGTTCTGGCGAGTTTGGCTCTAAATAGGTCAGTCATCGTTGTCCCTGGCGGAAGAACTCTTCAGGTTTTCCGCGCAATGCGCAATTCATCTTCGCTGCGGAGTGGGATTTGCAGCTCCCTGGAATCATGATCCTTGACAAAAACGGTGTCGCTCAGAATCGGATGGGCGGAAGCAGAATCGGATGAACTCGTTTGAGCGGCTAGATTCATTAACCGCGTCGCAGACGCCGAGAAAGCGTCGGTCGTCACTATCCGTAGGTATTTCATATTCGGGCTAGAGAAAAGCCTTTCTTAGGTGTCTCTCAGCTCCTGCGGCGTTACACCTAAAACGCGGCGCGTGTGCAGTGCAAGATGGCTCTGGTGGCAGAAACCATTCTCCAAAGCGATTTGGCCGATCGGCAAGTTTCCGCTGCGTAGCTGCATGGCCGCGCGTTCCACGCGGCGGCGAAGCAAATACTGGTGCGGCGGCATACCCAGCGATTTCCGAAACAGCGTCTTAAAATGTGAAACACTCAAACCAGCGGCGGCGGCGATTTCGCCAAGCCCCAGATCCCGCCCCAGATTGTCTTCGATGTACCCCAGCACAGCCTTCAACCTGCGGGCCGGCATCGCGGCTTTCATCGGGCGGTGTGGGCGGGCCAACGAACTGTGATTGCGCACGATTCTTGTGGCCAGGCCGGTCGCGAGTGCGTCCATATAGGACCGGCCCGATGGATATCCGTTCTCCATCTCCGCTTTCAAAGCCCAGCCGATGTGCTCGATCTGCGCATCGCGAGCTTGAAAACGATTGAACACTTGCAGTTTCTGTGGATCTCCGCCGGACTCTTCGACCATGCGCTGGAGGACGCGAAATTTGAGTCCGATGACCAAAGCCGTATCTCGCGATTTGATTTCCCAGACGCCGCCAAGATTCGGGGGAATGATTTCCAGATCGCCGTGGATGTTGGTTCCGCGGTGCCGCTGGCCTGCGCGGCGGCAATCAACGGCAACCGAAGGTCCTACGTGCAGAGAAACGACAACTCTGGGTGAACCAAGGAATTCGACCAAACCAGGTTTATCCGAGATCAAACTCAGACGAAGATTTTCTGTGGCGCCGATCGTTTCATTCGGGATGGGCTCGGTAGTGCGATTCTGCAGGTAGCTTCTGCTAAAGGCACCCATGCTTGGGCTCCCCTTTTACGGCGGAGGCGTATAGTTTCGACCGGGAACTCAGTGCCCCACCGCGAACTCTGTCTCAGGCTACACACATCCGCCGAAGCTCGAATGCCGCAGGGTATTGCTTTCAGCTTTGTTTGTTTCGACGTGCGAAAAGCGCAAAGGTTATCTGGATTTTAGCTGCGATTATGACGGTGGAGCACCCTGCGAGCGGTAGACGGGCAGGTCTCTGGTCCAAATACACAGCTTTATTTGGAAAGAAGGAATAAGCTGACTTCGGAACTGAAACGCGCAGGGTCTTCCATATTGGAAAGATGGGCGGCGTTTAGCTCGACGTAACGCGCGCCCTTGATGTGGTCGGCAAGGTAGTGCCCGTCGCCCGGAGTGGTAGCGGCGTCGTGTGTTCCGGCAATCACGAGAGTGGGGGCGGTAATCGCGGCGATGGTTTCGCGGGCGTCAAAATCGCGAACGGCAGCGCAATTGGCGATGTAGCCATCGGGATCTATGCTTTCGAGGATAAGTTTGATTGTGGCCACCACCTCGGGAGAGTTCGCGCGGTAGGTAGCGGAAAACCAGCGCTCCATGACAGCGGTGGAGATTGATTTCATGCCGCCTCGCTCGACGGCTTCAATACGTGAGTTCCACATTTCCGGGGTGCCGATTTTTGCCGCCGTGTCACAGAGAATCAGTTTGGAGAGACGGGTTGGAGCGTTTAGCGCGAGCCACATCCCCGTTTGGCCGCCCATGGAGAGTCCGCAAAAATAAACGCGATGGAGCTCGAGCGCGTCGAGAAGGGCGAGAACGTCGCGCGCGAGCTGTTCGATGGCGTATGGACCGGGCGTGACGCGAGACTGGCCGTGGCCACGCGTGTCGTAGCGCAAGACGCGGAATTGCTTCTGGAGTGCAGGCAACTGCGGATCCCACATAGAGAGAGTCGCGCCGAGGGAATTCGAAAAAACGAGTGCGGGCGCGCCGGCGGGGCCGGCAAGTTCGTAGTGGATCAGAACATCAGGCAATTGAGCAAAGGGCATAGGGCTCACTTTTTTCGGAGTCTTTTTTGGTTGCGATGCGCCGCGGTTGAGGCCAGTACGCGGTCGATGAACTGGTCAGCGACGCCTAGATAGTTGGCGGGAGTGAAAAGGCGCTCGAGTTCAGCCTCGGAGAGACTAGCTTTGAGGATCGCGTCTTGGGAGAGGACCGAGCGGAGTTCGCGGCGCTCGCTCAGGGCGCGTTTAGAGGCCAGTTGGACAAGTTCGTGCGCATCCGGGCGCGGCATTTTTTCGGCGAGGGCCATGGTGACAGCCTCGGCGAAAATCAAGCCATGGGTAATATCCAGATTCTGACGCATGCGTTCGGGATCGACTTCCAGCTCGGAGACAGTGGTAGTGAGGTGATGTAAAGCGCCCGAGGTTAGACGGACGATGTCGGGCAAGGTTTCCCACTCTGCGTGCCAGCCGCCCAGGCCGCGCTCCTGCTCCTGGACCATTGCGGCAAGCATGGTGCTGACCAGCGGCGGCACACGCGCGGCCGCAGACAAAACCACCGCACAGGTGACAGGATTACGCTTGTGCGGCATGCTCGAGGAGCCGCCGCGGCCATCGGTGGAGGGCTCAAAGACTTCGCCGACTTCCGTCTGCGTGTGGAGGGAGATGTCGCGCGCGATTTTGCCGAGAGTTCCACAGCAAAGGCCGAGCGTCGTAGCGATTTCCGCCATGCGATCGCGATGGCTGTGCCACGGAATTTCCGGCAAAGGAAGCTGAAGTTCTTTGGCGAGATTGCTGGCGACGTCCAGCCCGCGCGCGCCGAGAGCCGCGGCAGTGCCGACCGCGCCGCCAAATTGCAGCACGAGGCAGCGCTCCTCGGTTTCGGACAGACGGACGCGGTGCCGATCGATAGCGTCGAGCCAACCCGCCACCTTTAGGCCAAAAGTCGTGGGAAGAGCCTGCTGCATCCAAGTGCGGGCAGCAACCAGGGTCGTTCGATTCTTGTGCACCAATTCGCTGAGTGCCACGGCGAACAGATCAAGTTCTGAGGAAACCAGAGTGAGCGCCTGGCGCAACTGAAGCACGCGGCCTGTGTCGATGGCGTCCTGACTGGTTGCGCCCCAGTGGACATAGCGGGCGGCTTCTTTCTCTTTTTGCCCGACGAGCAGGGTGAGTTGTTTCACCAAGGGAATCGCGAGATTACCTGCATTGGCCGCAGCTCGGGCGAGCACGGTCATATCGAAGAGTTCGGCGCGGCATTTCGCCTCGATGGCAGGAGCCGCGGAGGCCGGAATGAAGCCTGCACGCGCTTCGGCTCTTGCCAGGGCGGCTTCGAAATCCAGCATAGCCTGCAGCGTGGCGCGATTGGAGAAGACCTTTTCGACGGCTTGCGAGCGAAACAAGGGGTCCAGCAAGTTCATGCGCTGAGTCTAAACACTCCTGCCCGGGAAAGAAAACGGTTTCCTTGGCGGCTTGCCAGAGGGATAAACGGCGGCCTGTGCGCGGTCTATTCCGCAGAGATTCGCATGCCGACTGACAAGGCCAACTAGACGCGTTCGAGAATAACGGCGATGCCTTGGCCAACCCCGATGCACATGGTGCAGAGCGCGTATTTTCCGCCGGTACGGAGCAACTGGTACATCGCGGTGGTAACGAGACGCGCGCCGCTGGCGCCAAGAGGATGCCCGAGAGCAATTGCGCCACCGTTAGGATTTACGTGGCCCCCATCGTCGGCAACACCGAGCTCGCGTAGCACGGCAAGGGCCTGCGACGCGAAGGCTTCGTTTAGCTCGATGACGTCCATCTGGCCGATCGTCAGACTGGTTTTCGCAAAAAGCTTTCGAGAGGCGGGAGCGGGTCCCATCCCCATGATACGCGGCGCAACACCCGCTGCAGCGGAAGCGACGACGCGCGCTCTGGGAGTTAGTCCGTGGCGCTTGGCGGCAGCTCCGGAAGCCAGCAGCAGGGCACAAGCGCCGTCGTTTACGCCAGAAGCATTTCCGGCAGTGACCGTGCCGCCGGGTTTTACGATGCCCGGTAACTTGGAGAGCGCAGCCAAAGAGGTGTCCGCACGAAGGTGTTCATCGGCGCTGAACAGAACGAGGTCCCCTTTTCTTTGAGGAATCGGGACCGGCACGATTTCTTGTACAAGAAGTCCGGCGCGCATCGCCGCAGCCGCACGTTGCTGGCTTCTCAGGGAGAAGGCATCTTGATCTTCGCGCGAAATGTGGAACTCCTCCGCGACAATCTCCGCGGTTTCCGGCATCGATTCGACACCGTACTTTGCCTTCATGAGGGGATTGATGAAGCGCCAGCCGATGGTGGTGTCCTCGATCTTCGCCGCGCGGGAAAAAGCCGCGTCTGCTTTGCCCATCACGAAGGGGGCGCGGGACATGCTCTCGACGCCGCCGGCTATGATGAGTTCAGCCTCGCCGCTTTTAATCGCGCGTGCGGCGCTAGCCACCGCGTCCATGCTCGAACCGCAAAGCCGATTTGTGGTGGCGCCTGGCACGTCCGTCGAAAGCCCCGCGAGCAGCAAGGCCATGCGGGCGATGTTACGGTTGTCTTCTCCAGCCTGATTCGCGCAACCGTAGATGACATCGTCCACCGCATGCCAATCGGCGTTGGCATTGCGTTCCATGAGTGCCCTGATGGGAATGGCTGCCAGATCATCTGTGCGAATCGAAGATAGCGCTCCGGCGTAACGGCCGAAGGGCGTTCGAATAGCGTCGCAAATGTAGGCAGTTTCCATTTAGATTCTTTAAGGCTCCTGAATCGTTCTATCCTAACAGGAAGATTCCGCACGGCAAAAATCAGCATGAGAGCGGGAGTGGAGGGCGAGGCAATGAAACTTGCGAAAGTAGCGATGATGGCGGTGGCGCTCGGCTCTATGGCCGCAACGGTGACGCGGACGCAAACGAGCGGGGCACAGGAGGTCACGGCACTCTTGCGCGAGTTCATCGCTGGCGCGGGTGGCGGCGACCGCGCGATCTTTGAGAAGTTTTTTGCTGACGATGTGATCTACACGCGGGCGACGGGTGTGGTCATTACCAAGGCCTCCATTATGGAGAGTCTTGGGAAACCATCACCCGCGTCGGAAGGGAAGAGCAGCTATTCCGCCGAAGACATCACGGTTCACGAGTACGGCGACACCGCAGTTGTGGCGTTCCGGCTGGAAGGCCGCACCGAGCACGCTGACGGAACCGTAGAAACTGCTCATTACCGGAACACCGGCACGTTCTTGAGACGCAATGGCCATTGGCAGGCCATTGCGTGGCAAGCGACGAAGATCAGCGAGGCCGCTAAGGCGCAATGAAGCGCCGCTGGCTTCCAGAATCACGTCGAGTTCGCGCAGAGCGCCGAGCCAACTGACTTTGATCTCCAACGGCTGAAGAAGTCTCGAAGAGAGTGCGGTCTCCGCACAAAGCGTTGGCTTGGTTCAGAAGCCCGCGCCTGCTTTCGCCCGTCCACAAAGGGGACTACGCCTCCTTCCTCTAACTCAGGCACACCGCACCTCGACCTCGCAAGCCTCCGCCCGGGGGGATACCCTTTGCGCTACCACCTCGCGATACCTCGTTGACACATCTCCCAACTCGCCCTCACTATCGTCTTACCCCTTCCAAATTTATTGTACGGTGTGTGCCGATGCGCATTCTTGTCGCTGAAGATGACGCACCGCTGGCGGAGTTTCTCCATCAACGGTTGCAGCAGGAACAGTTTTCCGTGCAAATGGTTGCAGACGGTGGGGAAGCCCAGCGTCTGGCTTTTGACCAGCCGTACGATTTTGTAGTTCTGGATCTCAATTTACCCGCTGAAGGCGGCCTCGATGTTCTTCGCAATATACGTGCGAAGAAGCCGGACTTGCCAGTTCTCATGGTCACCGGCGCAAGCCTCGCGGAAGATCACGTGCGCTTGCTCGATGCCGGCGCCGACGATTCTTTGGCAAAGCCGTTCGCCTTTGCGGAGCTTGCTGCGCGTATCCGCGCCGTTCTGCGTCGAGGAAGCCGCCCGGGCCGCGCCGTGCTCAAGGTTGCCGATCTGGAAATCGATCGCGTCGCCCACGCCGTCCAGCGGGGAGGTCACCACATCGATTTAAGCCCCAAGGAATTCGCTCTCCTCGAGTTCCTCATGCGTCACGAGGGCCAGGCCGTCACCCGCACAGCGATCGTCGAGCAAGTTTGGAAGATCAATTTCGAGACCACGACCAATGTGGTCGACGTGTACATCAACTACCTCCGCCGCAAAGTGGATTCCGGTTATGACCGCTCCCTTATCCGGACCATCAGGGGAGTCGGCTACCAGATCGGCGGCAATGGCGCGCCACCTCAGGGTATCCACACCTGAAGCGTTTCCTGTCCTAAGGTACAGATAACAAACCTTTTGCTGGACGATGGGGCGGTGCAACTTCCCGTAACATGCCCCATCGCCGTGCCATTCCCTGCCGGAAGCAACTTCTTTTCCACTTTGGGGTTCTACCCTATGGCGGGAGTAATATAGTAGGTAGGCTCCCATCTGCCGGAACCGAAACTCCGGACCAGGGACAAGGTGACTAACCATGTTGAAGACCACTTTTTTAGGCAAGCTGAGACTCGGCCTGCTTCTTTCTCTCATCGGTCTTCTCAGTTTTTCAGCTCCAAAAGCTCGCGCAGGTCAATCTGATCAAGCTCCTCCAGCTGATCAAGCGAATCAGCCCAATCAAATTGATACCGCAGATCAACCTGCCTCGAATGATGCCAACGATCCGCCAACGCGCGTTGCGCGTATCAGCTATGTCGATGGCTCGGTTTCGCTGCAGCCCGGTGGAGTGGGCGACTGGGGCAGCGCAGCTCGCAACCGTCCCATGACCGTCGGCGACAAAATTTGGACCGACAAAGATTCCCGCGCCGAACTTCAAACCGGTGTAGTTTCCATTCATCTTGGTAGCATGACCGCACTTTCATTCCTGAATCTCGATCAGAACATCACGCAGATGCGCCTTGCTGAAGGCTCCATCAATTTCCGCGTCAAAGAAATCCGTGAAGGCGACACCTATGAGGTGGATACGCCCAACCTTGTTTTCACCATCACGCAAGCTGGCGCGTTCCGCGTTGACGTGAATGAAAACGGTGACAATACCGGCGTCACCGTCATCCGCGGCGCAGGCCAAGTGACGGCCAGCGGAAAAACGTACGATCTCGAACCCGGCCAGCGCGCCGTGTTCAATGGCACCGACAGTGTCCAGTCCACGATTGTGCCGCACGCACCTCCTCCGGACGGACTCGATAAATGGTCCAACGACCGCGACCTCGGCGAACAAAATTCCGTTTCGCAGCGTTACGTTCCGCAAGACATGCCCGGCACACAAGACCTCGATAACAACGGCACCTGGAGCGAGGACGGCGACAAGGGTCCGGTCTGGTACCCATCGGAAGTCCCAGCGGATTGGGCGCCCTACAGCAACGGCTATTGGAGTTATGTCGGGCCGTGGGGCTGGACGTGGGTGGACTACGCACCGTGGGGCTTTGCTCCATTTCACTATGGACGCTGGGGATTCGTCGGCAGCCGCTGGGGCTGGTATCCCGGCCCGCGGTTTGGCGTGTCGATCTATGGTCCAGCGTTCGTCGGTTTCCTCGGCGGAGGCTTCGGCTTCGGATTTGGAGTAGGTTTCGGAGTCGGCTGGTTCCCGCTGGGATTTGGTGAGCCGTTCCATCCCTGGTACCACGCAGGCTTCGGGTACTCCGAGCGCATCAACGTTCGCAATACCTTCATCCGCAATGTGAACGTGGTCCACTCGACCAACAATTTTAACTACGCTTACGCGCACAACGAGCGTGCGGTGACGGCTACTTCGCGCAGCGGCTTCACCGGTGGCCAAGCTGTTAATCGCGGCGCCGCTCATATCAATGAAGCTTCTCTGCGCGGCGCGCAGGTAACAAATAATCTAGGTGTCTCTCCGTCCAGGCAAAGTGCCTTCGGCGCTGCAAATGCGAGAGGCAACGTTTCTCGGCCGCCGTCGTCTGTCGAGAACCGCTCGGTTATGGCCCGGACCTCGCCCGGCGCCGGGGCTTCGCACATCCCGGTCCACACGATGAGTACGAACGGTCTCGCTGCGGGCCGTCCAGGGAACGCGGGAACAACGCAGAATCGTCCTGCATCCGCGGGCGGAAACAGCTCGCGCGTTTGGAGTGCACAGGGTAATGCGACCGATCGCGGTCAGGCTCCCAAAGGCTTCGGCAGTTCCACCAACAGCCCTTCGAACAATTCCACTATGGCCGCGCGTGCAAATAATCGCCCGCCTTGGGCTGGTTCGGGCGCGGCGGCCCCTGCCGGTAACGGTCGCTCTTATACGCCCCCACAGGGAAACTCGACGTACGGCAATCGCGGCAATACGCCACAATCTCGCTCCTATTCGGCGCCAGCACCTAGCCGTTCCTACTCCGCGCCCAATCGCACCTACTCAGCTCCTAGCCGCAGCTATGGCAGCGGAAGCGGCGGCGCTTCTCACAGCACAGGCGGTGGCGCTTCCCATGGCGGAGGCGGCACGCCACATGGTGGTGGGGGTGGCGGTTCCCACGGTCATCGATAGAATTAGCGCATCAGAGGAAGGGCCCGCCCGTTACCAGCGAGGCGGGCCCTTTTCTTTTTTCGTCTCCCCCGAAGATCGAAAAGCCAGCCCACAACTCTCTCTTCGTTCGCGTGTTTAATGAGTAGCTCAAGCCCGGGCGTTTCTAAGTTCGACAAGGCATTTGGAGCGAAGTCCGAATTTTAGTCCTAAGATGTTATTGTTTGAATTACGCAAATGGGGCCGAATCCTTTGAGACCAGCACTCAAAGAATCCGGATCTGAGAAACGCAATACCACGCAGTGAGGGGCCCATACCGGCCCCGGCATTTCAGGAGAGAGGAAATCGCAAATGAAAAGACACACGTTGCACGTGGTGAGCCTGCTCGGTCTCGCGCTGGCCATGGTTTCGCTCAGTCCGCAACGCGCTGCAGCCGACGATGACGATCCGCCAGGCCGCGTCGCGCGTCTTGGTTTTATACGCGGGAATGTTTCCTTCGAGCCTGCTGGAACTGAAGACTGGGTTTCGGCGGTTATTAATCGCCCCCTGACCACTGGCGATAAACTCTGGAACGACAACGATTCGTTCTCTGAGCTGCACCTCGGTTCCGCATCGATCCGCCTGGGCAGCAACACCGGCTTCAGTTTCTTGAACCTTACCGACAATATGACGCAGGTTCAATTGACCGCAGGCACGCTGAACATCCGTGTCCGCCGCCTCGGCGATGACGAAAGCTTTGAAGTCGACACTCCCAATTTGGCTTTCACCCTGCTCCGTCCCGGCAACTACAAGGTCAACGTCAACGAAGCCGGCGACGCTACCGTCGTGGTTGTCCGCGATGGACAAGGCGAAGTTACCGGCGGTGGTTCAGCCTATACGGTCCATCCGCGCGAGGTTGGCACCTTCAATGGCACCGACCAAATCGACGCCGACATCGAAAGCTGGGACAACTCGAGCGACGATTTCGACGAATGGTGCTCAGAGCGCGATAGCCGCATCGATAATTCTGTTTCCGCGCGCTACGTCTCGAACGACGTCATCGGCTATGAAGACCTCGACGAATACGGCGGCTGGCGTCCCACGCCGGAGTACGGCACCATCTGGTTTCCGCACGTTGCCGTCGTCGGTTGGGCTCCCTATCACTATGGCCACTGGGCTTATATCGCCCCCTGGGGTTACACCTGGGTCGATGATGCGCCTTGGGGTTTCGCTCCCTTCCATTACGGACGTTGGGTAGTCGTTGGCGGAGTTTGGGGCTGGGTCCCTGCACCGCCGCGACCTGTTGTCGTGGGTGTTGTCTACGTTCGGCCTGTCTACGCGCCCGCGCTGGTTGCCTGGGTTGGCGGACCGGGCTTCGCCGTGGGCGTCGGAGTCGGCGGCGGCTTTGCCGCTGGCGTCAGCGTCGGCTGGTTCCCGCTGGGACCTCGAGAAGTCTACGTCCCGTCTTATCACGTCAGCCGCAACTACGTGAATAACATCAACGTGACGAACACCACGGTGAATACCACCGTCGTGAACAACTACTACAACACGACGGTGATCAACAAAACCACCGTGAACAACGTGACCTATGTAAATCAGCGCGTGCCAGGAGCCGTGAGCGCCACCACACCTCAGGCTTTTACTTCCGCTCAATCGGTTTCCAAGAACGCGGTCACTGTCAATGCCAGGGAAGTGGCGACCGCACAAGTTGTCGCCACTACGCCGGCGGTAGCACCCTCGAAGCAGGCCGTTCTCGGCTCTGGGGCCGTCGCGACCGTGCGTCCTCCTCGAACACTCGAAACACGCGCCGTAGTTGCAAAGACAACGCCACCGCCGCCTCCACCGCCGTTTGCCAAGCAACAGCAAGCGATTCAGGCCAATGGCGGCAAGCCTCTGGCCATCTCGCAAATGCACCAGATTCAGCCCGAGACGGCCGAAGCTCGCCCCACAATCAAGATCGCTCCGCCGGCCAAGCCGCTGGCTGCTCAAGCCAAAGGCGTGCAGCCCAATCCCAATCGGCCGGTTACAACGAATAACCCGCCGGCCACCACCAACAACGGAAAGACTTTCAGCGATCGGCCGCCCGCTTCTCGGCCGAATGCACCGGCCAACAACACGAAGACGTTGACCCCCACGAACGCGAATCCGCAGCTCGACCAGAAGCACCAACAGCAACTCCAGGATCTGCGGGCACAACAAGATGTGGAACGCCAGAAGGTTGAACAGCAACAACAAAAGGACAAGTCCGTTCTGGCAAAGCAGGCTGCTGACGATGCAGCGCAGCAGAAGCTCAATCAGCAGCATCAGCAGCAGCTCGAGGAACTTGAGCAAAAGCACGACACCGAGGAGGCCAAACTCAAGCAGCAACAACAGGCGGAGAAAAAGGCTTCCTCGAAGCCGCCTGCAAAGCCTGCAAAAGAGGACAAGCCTCCGAAGAAAGACAAGTCGTAGTCCTTTTGAAGCATGGCTTCCGGGTGGGGCGCTTGCCACATGGCAAGTGCACCCGCCCGCTCTTTTTTTCAGTGGCCCGCCTTACGTTTCGTCGCTCAATTTCGGCTTCAGCGTGAAATCATCGGGCCATCTCGCGTAAGATTCTTCTTCCCGAGCATGGCAAGCCGACCCCCACGTCCGTCCCAGCGCAGGCGAGCGTCTTCCGCTTCATCGGCTATTTCGCTCTTCGTCATTCCTGGTCTACCGGAAATTCGCAAGGGTCACAACCTGGCCAAACGTACCGCTCTCGCCGCTCGGCGGGCGAAAATCGCGTTTGAAAACGGAGATATTCTGGTCGTCGCTCAAAAGATTATTTCGAAAGCGGAAGGGGGCGTCCTGCGCCTGCCTGCGGTCCAGCCTTCCTCTCAGGCGATTGCCTTAGGGAGGAAGCTTTCGGGCGATCCACGGTTTATCGAGGTGGTTCTCGGCGAATCCCGCCGCATCGTCCGCTCCGATCGCGTTCTCATCGTCGAAACGCATCACGGTTTCGTCTGTGCGAATGCAGGTGTGGACCATTCCAACGTCCGTGGCCGCGATTTCGTCACACTACTGCCCAAAGATCCCGACCGTTCCGCCCGTCGACTGGCCGCCGCCCTCGGCAAGGAAACCGGCAAGCGCCTTGCCGTCATCATCAGCGATACGTTTGGCCGCCCGTGGCGTCTAGGCCTCACTAACGTAGCCATCGGCGCTTCCGGCGTGCCCGCACTCGTCGATCTGCGCGGCACGCGCGACCGCTACCGCAAAGTTCTCCGCGCCACGATTCTAGCTGTCGCCGATGAACTCGCCGCCGCCGCCGGCCTGCTCATGGCCAAATCTGCAGGCACTCCCGTGGTAGTCATACGCGGCTATCGCTACCCATTCGTCGAAGATCCTGCCGCGCGTATAATCCGCCCCGCCCGCGAAGACCTCTTCCGCTAGCTCCCCGAGCGCGCCAATCTCAAGACTGGGCGTCACAGCATGTTTGCCGTTGCTTGACGTCGATCTGTGAGCCGTCCGCAGTGAATTCTCGCAACCCGCGGCTATTCCTCCAGGATCGCTATTTAGTCTTCTGCTCACACCGAGCCCTTTTCCCCTTGCCGGAATCTCCTCCAGCCGGGCATCCTTAACTCCTCCATGTCTCCCACAAAAAAGCTCACGGTCACCGCTCTCGCCGGTGGCATCGGCGCATCAAAGCTCCTGCTCGGCCTCTACGGCGCCATGGATCCACACGCCCTCACCGTCATCGTCAACACCGGCGACGACATCGTCCTGCACGGCCTGAGGATCTCCCCGGACCTCGACATCGTCACCTACACGCTGGCCGGGGTCGTCGACCCCACCAAAGGCTGGGGCATGCGCAGCGAAACCTTTCATTTCCTCAAGAGGCTTGGCGCCTACGGCCGCGAAATCTGGTTCAATCTAGGTGATCGCGATCTCGCCACTCACGTTCATCGCACTGATTTGCTTGCCCATGGCAGAACGCTTTCGCAAACCGCGGAATCCATCCGCACCGCTCTCGGTGTAAAATCCCACATCCTCCCGATGTCCGACCAACCTATCCCCACCATCATCGAGACCCGCGACGGCAACATGCATTTTCAGGAATACCTCATCAAGCACCGCACCGAGCCGGGGGTTCGCGGCATCCACTTCGCCGGAATAAAGCACGCTCATGCCGCTCCTGGCGTCCTCGAGGCCATCTGCGACGCCGACCGCGTCATCATCTGCCCGAGCAATCCGCTGATCAGCATCGGTCCAATCCTCGCCGTGCCTCGCGTCCGCGAACAATTGCGTGCCCGCAAAGAGAGCGTAATCGCCGTCTGCCCAATCGTCGGCGGCAAATCCCTAAAGGGTCCGAGCGACAAAATGCTCATCCAACTAGGCTGCGGTTCTTCTGCCTCCGCCGTAGCTAAGCTCTACGCCGATTTCACCGGCACCTTCGTGATCGACCACCGCGACGCCTCCGAAGCCCCCGCGATCCGCGCCCTCGGTATGAAGGTCGCTATGCTCCCCACGGTAATGCGCACCCGCGCCCAAAAACGCAAACTGGCCCGCGCCCTGCTCGCCCTGTAGCGCACCCCGCGTCCCAGCCCATCGAAGTCGACGACACGGCATTTATAACCTCAAGCGAGGGTTTTATTCTCTTCGCCGACACTCGACAGATCCTGGGATTTGTGTCGGCAAATCGTCGCTCCTTCTATCGGTCCTGGCCGCGGCAGCCCAAAAACACTTGAAAATTGAATCTTCGTAAACTCCCGATCTTCGCGGGCGTACTGCCTTTTCGCCACACGCCTCGCAGTATGGTATCTTCAAAAACTTCGAACATGACAGGCACTCCACTGACCGCAACGGACTTTCGCCACGCGCTAGGTCAATTCGCCACAGGGGTCACCGTAGTCACCGCGCCGCGGACTGCTGGGCTAGGCCCGTCTCAAATCCCTGGGCAAGCCTATGGCATGACCGCCAACTCCTTCACCTCCGTCTCGCTCGATCCGTTCCTGACTCTCGTTTGCGTGGACCAGCGCAGCCATCTCTTGCCGCTTCTCAAACAAAATCGCCTCTTCGGCATCAACGTATTGAAGGAGCATCAGCAGGCTGTTTCAATCTATTTCGCGCAGTCCGACCAAACTCCAGAAGCCGAAGCAAAGCTCGGCATTCGCTATCGCTGGACGCCGGCCGGCATCCCGCTCCTTGAAGACACGCTGGCCCAAATCGTGTGCAAGGTCGTGGCCTCCTACATCGCTGGCGACCACACTATCTTTCTGGGTGAAGTCCAATCGGCTGATCTTTTCGCCGGTGAACCACTACTCTTCTTCCGCAGCCACTACCGCCAACTCGCCCCGCCACGTTAGTGACGTTCCGATCGCGCTTGCTGCGCTTTTTCTTTTACTTTTGACTTTCAACTTTCAACTTCTTGACTATCGACTGTCCCTCACTACCCACCCAGCGAATCCCTCTTCACCCCATATTCCGCGGCCCAACGATCCGTCATCTGCCCACGAATCTCCCAAAGCTCGGGGAAAAACTTATGCCGCATGCCATCCTCAAGAATCTCCACCGGCCGCCCCTTCAGTGACTTCGATCCAAAACCAATGGTCCGGTAAATCAGCTGCATGTGCTCGTACCTGAATTTCTGGAACAATTCGTCAAACTCCGCCAGTTCCTCCGCCACCATGTACGCGTCCCCGTGGGCGTACTCCGAATCGTAAATCTTCTCGATCGTCAGCCCATGTTTATCCAAATAATTCGCCTTGAACGAATTCCAAATCGGCTGGTACATCTTCAGCAGCACACGAAACCCCGGCGACTCCTGCCCGCTCCCATTTCCCAATTTCTTCCGAATCTCCTGATACTCCTTCGGCGACATGGTCTCCAGCAGCGCCAGCTGCTCGATCATCAATTTCTGCGCTATATGCACGCGCCGAAACAGCGTAATCACGCGATTCGTATTCTCCTGCTGCAAATACTCATCGATGTCCAGCA
>Ga0210398_10000767_pt1 | contig 35399 bp, 40 predicted proteins | sample IncBWC4OmetaG_FD_161047 | JGI IMG/M metagenome (GOLD analysis project Ga0210398, IMG submission 161047) | Forest soil microbial communities from Barre Woods Harvard Forest LTER site, Petersham, Massachusetts, United States - Inc-BW-C-4-O | ecosystem: Environmental > Terrestrial > Soil >... | reverse complement strand
GGTAAGGTTTCAAATTCTCCGGGCAGCCCCGGCCTTCTGTGTTTTCCGCGGTGTTTTCCACGGTGTTCTCAGCGGCGTTGTCCCGCTCGTCTTTCATTGCCATTACCCCACCCCTTGCGCGATTACGTGCCATCTAATGACTCACAGCGGGATCTCCACGAACCGAGCTCGCGAGTCATAAACCCCGCCTGCCATGAGGACAGCGTTCACTATTTCCGCCCGTTGTTCCGGGCCAGCCGTCAGGAACCGGATCAGGTCGTTAGCCGAGCAGTTTTCCAGTATTGTGAGTTCCGTCAGAATACGAGGCCGCTCGCGGTAGACCCGCTCCAACCAATCCCAGGTGTTCGGCTGGTCGGCTCCGGGCTGGTGCGCCGCCAGGTCCGCGCCGCCGAGCGCACGCGAGCGCTGCAGCAGGCCAAACCGCTCTGACTGGACCCGCTCGAATACCGTACGCGCCGCACGGTCGGCCTCCTCATGTTCCCGGTCGAGTTGCTCGCGCTCTTGCCGGGACAAAGCCCGCGCAAGCCCAAGCTCTCGCGCCAGCTTCGCAATTCCGCCAGAAAAGTCACAAGCCGCGCCGTGGCAGTGATAGACGCCCTTGGACTCGTCAAAGCTGACCGCCCGCGGGCGCTTGCACCGGGGGCAGTCGGCTCGGTCGCGTCCCCGGATTATGGCTCCGGATCTCACGAGTAATTCTGTAAGCGGAACTCCCTGTGGAGTGCTGCTCATTGTGTTCGGCTCCCTTTGGGCGGTCGCCACTTTGCGATGTCCCATTTGGCCCGCCATACGAGCCACTCCGGCGACGGCCTAGGCGGGTGAACGAACCGCTCGCGTCCATCAATCTCGCCCACTGAATAGCACCCCGCACAGTTCGCCGACCCGCAGCGAGCCAACTCCCCGCCGGCCACCTTTGGGGACTCCGGCGTGGCTGGGGAGCTTATTTCGTTTTTTTCGTTTATTTCGTAACTGGGATCGTGCACAACTTCAGTGCCGGGAGTGATCTGGGCACCGTGTTTGAGTCTTTCGATGATCTCAAGGTAGGTCATTTAGTCCTGTCCCCATACGAAATAAACGAAATAAACGAAAGAAGGGTCAGATCGCCACCCAGACTTCCGCGGGCCGCCCACCCGTCTCCCTCTGCTCGGACCGCGCAAGGCCCAAGGACGACAGCTCGTCCAAGCTCCGAGCAATCGCCGCGGCCGGCTTGTTGCGCCCGAAAAGCCCGTTGATCTCCGTTCGGGTCAGCCCGGCCGGAGCGTTTCGTAGGGCCTTCAGGATGACGTCGGAGTCAGGGTTGCCAGTCGCGTCGGCGAAAATATAGGCGCACGAACGCTCGACGTACTCCCACAGCGCCACTGCGGCTTCCAAGTGCGCGCCGCCGATTGCCGCCGAGCAGTCGAGCAGGGCGTAAATCATCGCAAGGCGCATGACTTGGGCCTCAGCACGCGAGGTGACCGCACCCAGCAGCCCCGGTTTGCCTTCCGACAGGTCTCGATAGATGGCCCGCCAGTAGTTACGAGCAACTTCGTCGCGTCGCACCTCACCGACCGTCCGCGCAAACTCCACCGCTCGCTGAAATCGCGTCACAAGCTGAGCCAGCGCCTCATCGCATACTTGCCTGTCTTCATCCTCGGGTAGGAACTTCGACCGCCGTGAGCATAGCCATAGAAAGCGATTGGCAAAGCCATTGCCCTGCTCTGTCGCTCCCAAGTAACGTCGCAGCTCGCTCTCGGTTATGTGGCCGATGATTGACACGTGCGCGCCGGTAGCCACGGCCGGAGAGGTTTTTGTCATGGTCCGCAGATCGCCGGAATCCCACACCTGGCGTATCGTCGCGCTCAGGGTGTTCCCGTCGCGCTCGAGCTGCCGCAACACCGAGGCAAACTCCGGCTCGACGACCAACAGCCGCTTATCCGCCACGCCAGCGTCGGCTTCGACATCCTGGTATCTGACCGGGACGCCACGTTCCCTGATGGCCTCATGCTTCGTTATGGGGTCACGGACCGCCCATATCAGCCCTTCGCCGCTGGACAGGCCTCCCAGAATCCGACTTGAAGCCCAGGCCGCGTCGCATTGCGAAAGGATTGCCCTTACTCGCCCCCAGGATGTTCCTTTCCGACCCTTGCTTGTTGCGCCTACTATGACGGCGCTGAGGTTGGTCGAGTGCCTGTCCGATTCAACGGTGAAGTGCGCTCCCCGTCCCACGACGTTCCCGAAGCCCAAAAGAGCCTCAACGAGGAGTGCCGCGGGATCGGCCTCGCTGTGAGGCTCGACTACACGAACAAAATTTCCGGCGAGTCCGTGGAAAGCAATCGGTGCGGGTGGTTTCGGCCAGCCGCCCGCCGCCGCCACACCCTCTTTCTCTGTCTTCTCTGCGGTAGGCTGACCGCCGGAGTCCTGCTCGGGTTGCGGGCCAGGCGGCGGGATTGTCTCAGCCCCATTTCGAAACTCAACCGTTTGCTCGCGCACTAGGTCAGCTCAACTCTCGTGAAGATTCCAGCGACGCTCAAGGCCAGCGCTCTCGCAAGCGCTAGATCGACGCTTTGCGAATCCGTGCGAATACAGACCCGCTCAAAGCGCGGAGTTGCCTCTCCGAGACCGGTTAATGCCAGCTCGCGCAGCGCTGGTGTAGAGAGAAACTCTGCGCGCAAGTCGCGCAGCTGCGGGTGTTCCCATTCAGGTCGCGCACCGTTCATCTCCGCACTCACTTCGTCCGATTGTCCGCGATAAACTTTTCAAGCTCGGCCCTCTCGACGCACAGACGGGTTCCGACCTTGACCCCCACCAGTCGGCCGCTGTAGATCATTTTCCGAACGGTCCAGGACGAACAACTGAGGGCTTGGCCTGCCTCCTTCATGCCGAGCAGCAGCTTATCGTGCATTGGCTACCTCAAATCATCAGAAAGTACGCTAGGCTCCTAATCTCTCATCCGGTTTCACTTGCGACGTTAAGACCACCATCCAAGTTCGGTCAAGATTCACAAGGCTGCTTTTTTTTCTTGGCGGTGTGAACCCCGCGACAATTCAGGGGCTGACTCGCCTGCGTTTTCGAAGCCTATTCAGCCACACTACGAAGGCCCTTTGCTTAATCGGGGTGAAACCGTGCACCTTGCGGGCTGCGTTTACCAAGCGGAGCAGACGTACAGCATGGTGTTGCCCGACAGCGGCTCTAAGGAGCTCGAATATCGAACTACTTCTCGCTTCTTCGGCAATCACTTTCAGCGGCCCTCGGCTTCTTCGCCAGTACCCGATTTCGATGAGTAGCTTCCGCCTCAGATCGTGCGAGTATCTCCGAAGGGTCTCAGGCAACGCGGCAAAGTCCTCCCGAAGCGCTTGCGCCTTTTGGGGGCTCAACGCGGCGCCAGCGCCGTTCCGGAATATATGTGTCCGGTCAGGAGAAAAGTGGGTTTCGGCGATAAGTTCAATTTCTGAGGCAAGCCGGCTGACGTGCTTGACGATTCGCTCGACGGTGTGCCTTGCGATCGGCCACGACTCTTTCTTAGCCTGCGCCACAACGGCCTGCGGACCCGCGTGCATGATGTTCGAGTCCCAATACAAACGACTAAGGAAGAGGTCGGGCCTCCAGCCGGTTAAATCGACGAAGAATTCAAGATCGCGCTTGAGTTGGGGGTCACCCGCGATCGTCTGCCTTAATTGCTTCTGACCGGTTTTAATGCGCCTGTTCAGAATTGCGGCGCGCGCCCCAGCATCTTCATTCATCCTCGCCATAACCAGCTTGGATATCCTGGCTTCGCTTGTCCCAGACCTTGCCATGACTCGCACCCCCTAAGACTGCTTCTGCTCAACGGACCCCAGGGTCCCATTTTCGTTGACAAATCGGAACTGGTCGATTAATATGTGTTAATAACGCTATGCGCGCAAAGCGTGAGTTAACTCGACACCAACAGGTCGTAAGGTCATATTGGCCCTACACGCTGTCAATCTATGAGCAGCTTTTCCTCGACGTCGGAAATCTTGTCGGAACTCCCGATACGGGGGCTTTGCCAGTCCTTCAAGGCTCTGTTCCCAACCCTGGAGCCAACGACAAGCCTGATCCTGCCGCGTGCGAACAAATTAGGGCCAAGTGGTGCGAATATGTCCGCGAGTGGATTGAAGATAGCGACCACGCGCTGCTAGGACTCCGGAACATGATCCGCAATGCGCTGCTGAAGGACGACCCGTCGCAGCTCCAAGCGCTCGCGATCCGATTGGCAAATCTGCGAGCCCTATCTGGCCCTATTCGGCGCAGATCAAGCCATGCCCTGCTCTGGTCTGATCGCTTCTCCGAGCCGTCGGCCCTGTTTCCTCGTCCTACCCGTACCACGTTCGCCATTCCGCTCGCGGCCTTGGGGCATGAGGTAAAGATGTGGGAGGCCCCGCTCTTGTTTGACCTACCGCGGGCGCTAGCCGCGGCTGTCCTGAGTTTTACCGGCAAGGGACTCAAGCTCGTTTGCTGTCGCCAATGCGGACGTTGTGTGTTGGGCCGTAGAAATCAAAAATTCTGTCCCGGAGGAACGTGCCGGTTCGCCTGGCACCAGTCCCAACCCGAATACAAGAAGACGCGACGAGAGTACATGCGAAACAAAATGCGTTTTTACCGGGAGCATGAGAAGCGCTCGGATCGGTTAAATCGAAAAACTATGGGGAGGTAGCTGAATGGCAACCATTGAAGATGGGGTTTACAAGCGCAAAGACCGGGAGGGCTACTGGATTCAGTGGATCGGCAAGGACGGCCGGCGCCGCGTCCGAAAGGCAAAGTCCACTTACCTGCAGGGCGCCCGGCGCGAGCGCGAAGACCTGATGCGGACCGGCACGAACAAAACAGCGCCCTTCGCCGAGCTTGCCGACCAGTTTCTGGCTTATCAGCGCCCGCGGCTCACGCCTGCCGCTTACGAGCGCGAGCGGGGCATTGTCGAAGAATTGCTCAAGCCCTTCTTCCCCGGCGTAATTGCCTCAGTGGCAAAGGCCGACATCTCGCGTTATGTCAGCGAGCGCCTGGCGAAGGTCAAGTCCGCTACCGTCCGCAAGGAACTGAACGTCCTCAAACATCTCTTCCGGTTGTCCGTCGAGGAATGGGCCCACATCTTGGTCAGCCCCGCCCATGGGGTGAAGCCGCCGAAGAAGCCCGCCGACCGGGTGCGGTTCGTGCAGCCCGGTGAGCTGCGGACGATCATCAATAGCTGCCCCAACTGGCTCCAGCCCATTGCCTCCCTGGCCGCCTTCACCGGAATGCGGCGCTCCGAGATCCTGAACCTGCGTTGGCTCGACGTCAGCCTGGAGCGGGGCATCATCCTGTTGCCCCAGACCAAGAACGGCGATGGCCGCGTCGTTTACCTCAACCAAACGGCCATTGAGTCCCTGTGCCTTCTCCCGTTGAGCATCGGTACCAAGCCGACCGACAAACTCTTTGGGGATGTGACGCCGGCCCAAGTGTCCCAATGCTTCCTGCGCGTCTGCCGGAAGGTCAATATTCAGGACTTCCACTTCCACGACCTGCGGCACACGCACGCCTCCTGGCTCCGGCAGCAGGGCACGCAGCTTGACGTCATCGCCAAACAACTGGGGCACCGGGACCTCCGCATGACGGCCCGGTATGCGCATCTCGCCGACAGCCAGGTGCAAGATGCGGTGGGGGCATTGGACGCGGTATTCGATGCCACACGCTACCCCAGCGCTACCGACGGAATCGGCGAACCCGAGAAGAAGGCTGTAAATGATTGAGAAGGTTTGGCGTCCCCGGCGGGATTCGAACCCGCGTTACCGCCGTGAAAGGGCGATGTCCTAGGCCGGGCTAGACGACGGGGACGCTTTCGTTTTCAGGCGAGTTCGACCCGCGCCTGAGCGAGGCCGCGCGGAGAGTTCGCGCCGACTGCGAACCCAGTCATTTTACCTCACTGACGGCGCACCATGCCAGCCTCTTCGCGCCATGGGAGTGGGCTAGCCCACACCGGCGCAATGGTAGTGCGTTCATCATCCGACAAGTCGCGCCAGACGAGCTGCGCCAGACGAGCTGCGCCAAGCGAGGGCCTCTTCCGGTGTGGGCACGATTACTCTAAATCGCCGTTCGTCAATCCAAGGTTTTGTCGCGGTGCGGTAAGATCGAAATATGCGCCGTGTTACCTCGCTTGAGCTGCTGGACGGCGGTCTGCTGTCGCAAGATGAAATCGACGGCAACCTGGCCGATCTGTGGAGGGCGAACCGTTATCTCGGTGGAATCTCCAGCAGCCTGCGCTTGCTGAACCTGATTTTCCGCCGGACCGGCAAGCGTCGCGTGCGGGTGCTGGAGGTTGGCGCCGGTGACGGGAGGCTCGCGGCACGGCTGCGCAGAGAATTGCGCCGCCAGCGCATCGAAGCCGAGTTTTTCGTGCTTGACCTGCGGCTCGGACACCTCGTGGCGGGCGGAGCCACCGCCGAGGACCTTCACCCCGTGGCGGGCGACGTCTTGAGCCTGCCCTTTGCCAAAGGCGCCTTCGACGTGGTCACCTGCAATCACCTTCTTCACCACTTTTCCGATGACCTCGCCCTCCGTTGCCTCCGCAACCTGGCGCGGGTGGCCCGTGAGGCGGTGCTGATCAATGACATCGAACGGCACTGGCTTCCTTACCTTTTGATGCGCCTCGCACCCTGGATCTGGCGGGCGCGCGTCTCCCGGCTGGACTCGGTGGCGAGTATCCGCCAGGCTTACACCTGCCCGGAGCTGGCGGGCATCGCTACCGCCGGCGGCTTCACGGATTTCGAAGTTCATCGCATGATCCCCTATCGCCTCGGACTGCTCCTCTGGAAAAGCGCTTCCGCGAGACCAGACGGGGCTGGGGCTTGAGCCACGAACGCCGGGCCGGCCAGTGCCTGCGCTTGTTCCGGGCCTCGAACCCGGATGATATACTTGCGGGCGCAGCGGAGGACGCCCGGCTCGCGCCGTGGGGCGCCCCGCTTGCCCGGTGCCGCCGCGGATTGGCCAGGACAGAAAGGGCTTGGGACGCCGACAGATCATGGAATCTCTAGTCATTGGTGTTGATGTCGGCGGGACCAAGGTCGCCGGCGGGCTCGTGACCATGAAGGGCAAACTGGTGAGCTCGTTGACCGTGCCCACGCGAGCCGCCAAGGGATTTGCCACCAGCTTCGGACAGGTGGTGCGCTTGATCGCCCGGCTGATTGAGCGCGCCGGCGGCCGGGAGAGGGTGGCGGGAGTGGGGTTGTGCGCGCCCGGCCCGCTCGACACCAAGGCCGGCGTGATTCTGAACGCTCCCAATATTCCGGGTTGGCAGAAAGTCCCCCTCGCCGCCAGGCTCGGCAAGGAATTCCACCTGCCCATCAAGGTTGAAAACGACGCCAATGCGGCCGGCCTGGCCGAAGTCCTCTTCGGCGCCGCCACCGGCTACCGCCACGTGTTCTATGTCACGGTCTCGACCGGGATCGGAACCGGCATCATCATCAATCGCCGGATTTACCACGGCAAGAACGGCGCGGCCGGCGAGGGCGGCCACGTCTCGATCGATTCTCAAAGCCCGTATCGCTGCGGGTGCGGAGCGCTCGGGCACATTGAAGCCCTGGCCTCGGGGCCCGCCATGGCGCGGCGCGCGCGCGTCTTCCTGGAAGAGGAGCACATCACGCCCAGTTGCTTACGCGAACTGACCCGAGGCAATCTGAGCCGCATCACGCCGGAGTTGATCGAGAAGGCGGCGCGCAGCGGTGACGGCGTAGCCAAGAAGATCATCGAAGATACGGGCTTCCATCTGGGCGTCTGGCTGGCCGGCATGATCACGCTGCTCGATCCCGAGGCCATCGTCATGGGCGGCGGCGTCTCACGCATCGGTGAGCCGCTGTTCCGCACCGTCCGCAAGACGATTCTGCAGTACACCCTGAATCCGAGCCTCGCAGCTCACACTCCCTTGCTGCCCGCCCAGCTCAAGACGCTGGTGGGAGTCTACGGCGCTGCCAGCTTGTTTCTGCCTGCCGGCGAAGAAATGGAGCATGGCTATTAGTGGGTACCGGCCTCGCTTAACCAAATCCTGATTTCCACGCTAAGATGAGTGTTAACGATACCGGCGGTCTTCCGGGGGGTTCACCAGGACCGGAAAAGGGCCGGCCCGGCAAAGCATCGCAACATCCTGTGAATACTGCGCGACACCACGCTTCGCTCCGCGACGTTCGCTACACGAACGACCGCACCAAGCACTTCGAGTTTGAGACGGCGAATGGCAGCGGTTTCGAGTTTCGGCCGGGCCAGTACATCTCGCTCGAATTCAATGTGCGCGGACGAAAGTTGAACCGCGCTTATTCAGTGGCCTCCTCGCCCCACCACGACAACCGGTTCGACCTTTGCCTGAACATCGTGCTCGGCGGCCACGTTTCCCCTTCGATCTTCGACCTGAAGCCCGGCGACCAGATCGAGTTTCGTGGACCGTTCGGCCAGTTCGTGCTGCACGAGCCGCCCGATCCCGTAAGCGCCTTCATCGCGACGGGTACCGGCATTGCGCCGCTGCGGTCGATGGTCCAGTATCTGTTTCAGAAGCCCTGCTCATCGGAGGTCTGGCTGATCTTCGGGGTACGGACGGAAAAGGATATCCTTTACCGCGATGAATTCGAGCAACTGGCTCGCGAACACTCCAATTTTCATTTCATTCCCACCCTCAGCCGCCCCGGGGCGGGCTGGCAGGGACACACCGGCTACGTTCAGAAGCAGATCGCGCTCTATCTTGCCGCCAAACCCGGATTCCACGCCTACGTTTGCGGATTGAAGAAGATGGTGCGCGACGTCCGTCACGAGTTGCGCGTGATGGGCTACAGCGCCAAGGACCTCAGCTGTGAGCAATACGACTGAGCGCGTGGCACGCCGTCGCAGACGCACCTGCGGGTCCGAGCTGTTACCTGCCGACGTGAATCCTCGACAGCGACGTGACGAGACCGAAGACATTCAGCAGCCACAGTACAACCGCGATGACCACGACGGCGTTCAAGATTGACTTAATGGAGCCCTGCATCGGCACAAAGCGATTAATGAGCCAAAGAAGAACCCCGACCACAATCAGCACCAACACCAGCTGAACCAACGGCATGATACGCCTCCTTGTTTTCTTGGAGGCGAGCCCTATTGAGCTCGTCCCTGCAAAAGAACGCGAATTCGGCTACAGCCTGCCAGCGAGCACCAGGATGACCACAATCAACACCACCAAACCCACTCCGCCGCTGGGGAAGTACCCCCAATTTCGGCTGTGACCCCATCGGGGCAGCGCACCCACAAGCATGAGAATCAGGACGACGATGAGAACGGTTCCAAGCATGTCCTACCTCCTTTTGAATCTCTGAGTTTCGGTCTGTGGCGTATGCCTCGGAATCGAGGCGTTTTGATCACTTCCCGCGGACCACGCCGTCCCGCGGTCGGGGACGGGCTCGCGCCCGTTTCTCCCGGCCGCATGGCGGGCTAGAGATATGACCTCCAGCCCGATGAACAAGATCCCAACTGCAATGGCAGCGCTCATGTCGAGGCTACCGCGCCGGAGCTGCTGCGACCGCGTAACCGCTGAACGGCTGGCCGCCCTTCGGGGAATACTTCGCGAGCGTGAGGTCAAGACCGCGGGCCGCCCGCGGCGTGCGCACGGTGCCATCGATCAGAATCTCTTTGGCGCTGACATCGCGCCCGTAGAGCTTCCTGTTGTTGTCGGCATCTTGTTTCAAAACCGATCCGTCCAGAGACAGCCCGGCAAACAAGCCCTGCGATCGCGAGTAGCTGAGAATCTCAGCATGCAACTGACCGTCCGTCGCGCCGGTCGCGGAACGGCCCACCGGTCCGGCCGCTGCGGAGGCTTCAGCGCCCAGCTTGACGCTGTCCTGAACCAGTTTTCTTGCACCGTCTGGGTTCATGACCACAAAGACGACGTCGGTGGCCTTGCCGCCTATCTGAAATCCGAAGCTCCCGCCCCCGAGTGTGAACATGGAAGGAGCGCCCCACGCACCATTCCCGCCTCTACGGCATACCAGCATGCCGCGCCCGTAGGTGCCACCGATTCCCAGGGCAAATGTGAGTTGCGAAGGAACGATGCCCACGCAGACGGCCCTTTCCAACAACTCGTCCGGAATACCCTTGTCGGGAGTGCCCATGATTTCGTTAAGAACGTTGGTGGCCTTTTGCAGTTGACTCTCTCCTGCGAATGCCGTCGCGCAGAATGTAAGAAGCAGGAATACCAGAGTGAATCTCTTCATTTAAAACTCCTTTGTACATCTCTACGAACTGACCAGCGCGTCCGGCGTCCTCTGTTCAGGACGGCCGGACTACGAGCCGGCGTTGCTATGGTTCGATGACTCTCTCCACCTGGGCGAGCTTTTGCTGAACCTTCCCGGATGCTTTTTCGACTTTGCCCTCGGCCTCCAGGGCGGGATTGTTCATCAGGTGTCCGGCGGACTCCTTGATCGCGCCCTTCACTTCGTGCAGCGTGCCTTCCAATTGATCTTTGGTGCTGGGCTTCATCATGATTCCTCCTTAGTCTTGGTTACGAATGTCTCGATCCGCACGCCAGCAGTCAGGGTTGCCGCTCGATCAGCTCTTCTGTTGCGATTGCAGCAAGCGGGACTTGTGTGGCGACCTCAATGGCCCCACGGGTCCGCACGAAATGGACCATCCAAGAAGCGACGGCCAGCACTAGCAGCAGGTGCATCGGTTCGCCGCCGACGCCAAGGGCCCCCCAACCCAAGAGCCAGGCCAGCAGCAGGGCTACAGACAGACCGAAAAACGTGGCCACTCTCCTCTAACTCGGCAAATCCAGACCCTTCGCGCGAAGGGTCTTTGCCTGGCCACCTTGAAGAACACAGGCATCCATGACCAGCCTCAAGGCTTCAATCTACAGTCCGGCTCCGGCTGCGGCCGGGGCGGAGCTGGTTTCGGACCCGATCGCGTCACCTGAAACCACGAGTTCGACGCGCCGGTTCATCTGCCTGCCGGCCGGGGTATCATTTGAGCCGATCGGCTGTGTTTCGCCGAAGCCGATGGCAACGAGTGACGTTGACGCGACGCCTTCTTGTAACAGGTAATCGCGTACCGACGTCGAGCGCTGGTCCGACAGCTTTTGGTTCGAGTCAGTGCTTCCGACATTGTCGGTATGTCCGTCCACCTCGACATGGAGGCCGGGGTATGCAAGCAGGATGCCGGCAACCTTGGCCAGCTTTTCCCGCGTTTCCGATTTCAGCGAGTATCTCCCGGTGTCGAAGAGGACATCGGACATGTTCACCACGAGCCCGCGAGCGCTATCCCGCGTCTGAAGGACCAGATTCAATTGCTGCAAGAGCCGGGCGCGCATCGCAACTTTGTCGATTTCCGCTTGTTGGGCACGCGTTTCGGACGCTTGCGCAGCTACCTGCGCCTGCTGGGTCTCGGCCTGGGCCTGCGCCACTGCAGCCCCGGCGTCGGCTTGAGTCTGGGCAGTCTCTGACTTCGCCGCTGCGGTCTCAGCCTGAGCCTGCTCCTTCTGCCGGGTGGCCTGATCGGCTTCCGCCTTGGAACGGGCCTCGGCGTCGGCGGAATCCTGACGCTCGTTCGCCTGGCGTTCCGCGTCAATCTTATTCACCGTAATGGCGCGAGCGTCTTCGGCGGTCTGCACGGCCTCGCGCGCCACCGTTATCTCTGATTTCTTGTTATTGCTCTTGCCGGCCTGGTAGCTCTCGGCGTTTTGGAGATTCTCCTCAGCCTTCGCCAGGCTGTCAGAGGCATATCGGTCCGCGCCGGTCCACTTGGCGATCCGCACCGCATTGCGGGCCTCGTAAAGCTCGAGCGGAGTCTTGCGGTCCATCGCCATGGGCTGGAGGTCGGCCGGATTGACGTTAAGTTCATACTGTCCCCGCTTCAGCAGCTCGAACTTCGCATCGACCTGCTCGATCGTTCCCGTGGTGTCGCTTCTGACCTCGTTCTCCATCACGACAACATCGCTCGGTTGGGTCACGGCGAAGTAGGGCTCGGCCGTTACGATCAGGCCGAACGCTTGCAGATCACTGGTCACTTGCAGCTTGCTCTTGCCGTCGCTACTCAGCAGAACCTCACCCAGGTTCACGGGACGGCCCTCGGGGCTGATGGCCCAGAGAACATAGGTCAAGTATGAAGGCCCGAATCTTGAGGCCGACTGCAGATCTCTGAACTCGGCGTCGATGTGGATCGCTCCCTGTTTGCTTGCAACCTCGGCTTTTCCGCGGGCCTCGGGCAAAAGGCTCGTGCCCACGAAATCAATGTTGGTTGACCCGCTCCGGTGGCGGTAATTGATGGCCTTGGTCGTACGAGCTACAACGGTGATGCGATAGATCGGCACCGAGGCGGTATTTTGGGGCGCGGACTGGGCGGTTGATGCCGTCCACGAACCGAGCACAATCAAGAGTGCTGCCAGAGTTTTTCTCAATGAGTTTCTCCTCAAATGTCACGGACGCTTCATGCGCCACAACTGCTTCGTCAGAAGGTCGAGCCGTTCTGCCACCGTGATTCAATCGGCGAGGAGGGCCGCAGCTTCAAAGTCACCCGCCGTCATCTGCCTGAATGAACGTTCCTGGAGGCACTTCCTGTTATACCCTGGGTTCGACTGCGTGTCGGTTCTGTGCGGCTCACCTGTTTGGTCAATAGTGCTCATCCCAAGTTTGCGGCGGGCAGGGAAGTGTGCCGGGAGGGTCAGGGCTGGCTCGGGGCCGGACCCGGCTGGCCGTTCACGGACGGCTTGTTTGATGGTGTTCCGGGCAGTCTCTGATCGACGTACTCCGTCAGCGACTTCTTGAGGTTCTGAATGGCGGCTGGTAGCAGAACGTCATTCGGGAGTTCCCGAAAACGCGCTTCAATCGTGGCCCTGAGGTCATAGTTGAATGCCTGCAGTTGTTTGTTGAGCACATCCTGGGCGCGGGCAGTCTAGCCTCCGTGCATCGCCTTGCCAATCTTCTTGATCCTGATGGCGAGACGCCGCGCTCCGGCCTGGGAGATATGGCGGCGAAGCACGCTGAATAGATAGAGCGCTTCCTCATATGCCCTGAGCGCGCTCAATTCCGCACGGTTGGCGGCAGCCACGTTTCCGGCGGACCGGGCAGTCACGGCGATGCTTAAGAAGTCCTGGCTCTTGCCCAGTTCGCTCTCGACGAATTCCCCGAAGTCGATGGCACTTCCCGTTACGGTTCTTACGTTCACCGCTTACACCTCGAGTTATAGCCGGTCCACCATGAGCCGGCAGACAATGACTGGCATCGGACGGCCGCGCTCGCGCCAAACCGACTTACAGTATGACGTTGATCGAAATCTGAACCCCGGGATGCACCGGACTCAGCAGGAAATAGCCGCCATTGATGTAGTCAACATACACCTGGTCGCCGTAGGACCAACCGACTGGCCACGCCTCGCCGAATCCGAACCAATAGCCCCCGTACTGGAAGCGCGGCGTCCCGCCGACCATCACAGGACGGTTGATGCGGAAGGCGTGATCACGGCCAAAATGGGCGCGGAAACGGGCTTGGGGAATGCCGCCGCCGCCGTTGTTACTGGCGCGCTCGGTCTGCTGCGCGGGCCTCGCCTGCTGTGCGCGGTCCTGCTTCTGCACGTGTTGTGCAGACTTGGATTGCTGTTTCTGCTTCTGCTCTGTCCGCTGTTCGGGCTTGGCCTGATCGGCTTGGTGCTCCTCCTGCGCGTAGGCGGGAGCGATGACTCCGATAAAGAAGCAGAGAACGGCTATGCCGCTAATTTTGACCGGATGTTTCATGTGGTGTCACCTCCACCGCCACTCGCCTTCCCAAGCGGCGTGACAGGAGTCTGCAGGCAATCTTGTTATAGCTGTCAATGAGTAGGGACGTCAGTTCCGTCCGGCTCGGAGGTTTGATCAAAACTGCTCACTGCAGGAGTCAGGACAGAAGTGCATCGCTGGACTGGAGGGAATAGCTGGAAATTCGGCGTCGAGGCTCTTCGCTGCGAAGAATTGGAACCGGAGGCAAGGGGATCCCGGGTTCACACCGGTATTCCACCCGCACGGGCCCGCACGGAGCAGGCATCCGGAGTCTTCGCCCAGTCTTGCCGGGCGAGAAGGACTGCAAGCTCAAATTAACACTTGTTGAAGATCCGCCCAACTGTCATTCCGAGGAGCCGAAGGTGGCGGGGAATCTCGTATTTCCCTTACTTTCAAAACGAGATTTCTCGCTTCGCTCGAAATGACATGGCTGGAATTCATTTTTCAACAAACTGTTAAATTAAACACTTTGTCTAATTCCGTGTGGGGCCTCGCCGCTGACGCAGCCTGGTTCAGGAACGGCAATCAGAGCGCTCCCGAGTGGCCTGAGAAGGGAGGAAGAACGTCAGCTTCCGGCGCCTGGTGGTGAGAGCGCACTGCCTTGTTGCGGGCCCGCACCGCCTCGTCGGTAACCGCCTGTTCGCTGGCCGCTTTCTCTTCGATCGCTGCTGGCGTCCGGTGTTGCGAACTGCAACCGCCCTCGCGCTCACTTTCTTGCCCGGTATGCGGCTCCGACGGTTTTGCCGTTTCTTCAAACATATTGGATTCTCCTATGGGGTTTTTTCGCACGTTCCCGCTTGCCGGCCGGTCCATGTTTCAACCCGGTCAGTTCACGAAAGACGCGATCTGCCACAAACCCGATACTCTTATACCCCGCCGGTCGCCTCCCGTGCTGCCCAAGACTGCTCACGGATCTGATCAAAAGTGCTCATCCAGTTCCTGACGAGGTACCGCGGTGTGGCCCGGGAGGAGAGTAGGAGAGGTCCGGCGGGAGGCTAATCGTGCAAAAGTACGCTGAGAAGGCCGCTATTCACGGTCAGCGCGCCACCGTCGTAGTCGACAAAGCCAAGCTTCTTGAAGTTATTCATGAAATGACTTACGCGCGAACGGGTGGTGCCGACCATTTGGGCCAGGCTTTCCTGCGTGATGCTCGGAAGGATCGCCTCCGCCCTGCTTTCCTTGCCAAAATGAGCCAGCAGCAGGAGAATCCGGGCCAGGCGCTTCTCACTCGAGTTGAAAAGCTGGTCCACCAGATCCTCTTCGTATCGGGCGTTGCGCGAAAGTAGATGCGTCACGAACAACTCCGAAAGATCATGCTGTTCATGAAGCATGCGTGCCATCAACGGCTTCTCAATCCTGGCGAGACTGCAATCGGTCATGGCCATGGCCGATGCAATGCGCAACGGCTGCCCTGCGAGGCACCCCTCGCCGAAGAACTCGCCCGGGCCCAGTATGGCCACGATGGCCTCTTTGCCCTGCTGGGAGGTCACCGAAATCTTCACTTTGCCCCGACGGATGTAAAGCACGGAGTCTGCGGGATCGCCCTGGCGGAAGATGCTGCGGCTTGCGCCGTACTCGAGATTGAGGGTCTTCCCACCGGCGATTCCAGCGAGAAGAGCCTCCCAATCAACAGCCCGGCCTTTCTCCTTTGACGCCACAACCACTCCCCGCCCTTTTCCGTTCGTCTTCGCAGACTTGGGCCGGCTCTGTGGTTGTGCCGCAACGACCTCAGTTTCCTCCTGTGCCATGACAACCCCCCGGTCAGGAAGCGCGCGAACTCCCAGAGGGCTTCGCTCGCGAAGAGGCTTATCCGCCCAGCTCGCTGCACTCAAGTGTGCTCCAGTCTCAGGCTCGTCTCGCTCACGGGAGGAGCGGCTCGGCTTATCGGGCAACGTCTCGGTGTGAAGCGTCTGTGGCATGAAACGAGCCGGTGTTAGCGCCGGCCATTGACCGACAACCTGAATCAAGGCCCCGATCCCGGGAATCGGGATTGGGGAGAACCGAGCCAGCATTCCCGTTCGCCGCCGGTGCCACGTTCACAGTGTCCCCCATCGAGAGCTTGGTTTATGTTCCATATGGCACACCTTCAGAAGTCTATTTGCGCGGCGACCCTGGCGAGCTGGCGGCCGACTCATGAGACGGCGAAAATGGAAGCGAGACTCTGCGGCTACCTAACTTGCCGCTGAGAAAAGTGGGATTGTGTAGCCTCCGAGCTAGCCCCGCGGTTGTTCCCGAAAAAGCTAAAAAAAAAGAATCTAAAATTTTGCAAAACGAAGCCACTAAGTCCAATAGAATCAATAAAACGACCCGAAAAATAGGTCAAAACGAAGCCAAACGAAGCGAAAAGAGCCAAACCGCGAATCGGCATAAGCCCTTTGGAATCAGCAAATCGCCCTTGGCCGTGGTTTTGCTCCAACAATTCAAAGCCAACTTCCTGCCGCAGGGCCGACTGGATGACGGGCACTTTACAAGGTGACAATAATCCCCGAAGGACTTCGAAAGCGATGCTTCCCGTGGTCCCGGTGCCAGACAGCTGAGTTCCCATAAAATTAAGTGATGGAATTTTAGCTTGACATGGCCCCATAACCGTTGTTTACTACCACGCTTGGCGGCCTGAAGCGCTCGAAGCTGTGTCCACCTGGTCAAACCGGAGGTTGACCCGTGAGCACCATCGATCGATTCGGCAACGATTCGTCCACTCCTATTGCGCGCGCCCGCGCCGTCCGGTGCGGCGTGCTCCACCAGCAACCACTACGTGTGTCTTTGTCTAGCGTCGCCTGTGCTCGGCGTCCGGGGAAGGGTCTGGACTCTCAAATTCCGGGAAGGGGGTAAGGATATGCGCTGTGTGTCGAGGCTCGTTTTTGCTGGTCTGCTTGCAATACTGCCCTGCGGTTTCATCTGGGGGCAGGGCGGCGCAACCTCCGGGACCATCACCGGCCGCGTGACCGACGCGACCGGCGCCGTCGTCCCGGGCGCGAAGGTGACCGTGACCGACACCGCCACCAAGAGTTCGAAAACCGCGGCCACGAATAAGGAAGGGCTTTTCGTCTACGTCGATCTCACCCCAGCCACCTACGATATAACTGTGGACAAGCAAGGGTTCAAGCAGGCGGCCGTGGTGGGGCAGGAACTGATTGTGGGCCAGGCCTTGACCGTGAACCTCACACTCGAGGTCGGCGCGGCCAACCAGACCGTGGAGGTGAGGTCCACGCCCGGGGCCGAACTGCAAACGCTGAACTCGACCATGGGCACCACGCTCGGCGGCGACACCCTCCTCACGCTCCCCAACCAGAACCGCGACGCTACCACGCTGCTTGTGTTTCAGCCCACCACGGCCCCGACTTTCGGCGGCGCTGAAGGCAACGTAACCGGCGGACAGGTGGCGGGGTCGATGTCGGACCAGAACACCTTCACGCTGGACGGTGGAGACTCCACGAGCGACCTCGAGGGTGACAACGGATACGAATCCGGCGCCCGCGGATACGCCGGTCCCCAGGCGGCCATACCAACGCCTGTAGAGAGTATTCAGGAGTTCAAGGTCGCAACCAACAATCAGACCGCCGATTTCAGTTCGTCGTCAGGCGGCCAGGTGATGCTGGTGACCAAACGCGGCACCAACAAGTGGCACGGCTCCGGCTACGATTACTTCCAGGCGGATTGGTTGGACGCGGCGGGTTGGACGACCGACGTGGAAGGGGTGCAGAAGGTCAAGCAGCACCAGAACCGGTTCGGCGGCGCCATCGGCGGGCCGCTTAGCTCAAAGAACTTTCTGGGCGGCCGGACCTACATTTATGGCAACTACGAGGGCCGGCGCTACCCCTACGCCAACAGCACCTACGAGCGGCTTGTCCCCAGCCTCGACTTACGGGCCGGCATTCTGCAGTTCCGCAACGCTTCGGGACAAGTGGTTGATTACAATCTCGCCACTTCGACACAGTGCGGGCCTGCTGGCAACATGCCCTGCGATCCCCGCGGCATCGGTCTTGATCCCACCATCAACCAGTTGTGGAACAAGTACGAGCCCCCGCCGAACGACTGCGTCAATTCCGGAAGTGTCGGGGGCGACAACCTGAATACGTGCGGGTACACTGCTCCCCTGGTGCTGCCGATTCGCGATGACTTCTTCGTTGTCCGGCTCGACCACGACTTCACCGATCGCTGGCACTTCATGAGCAGCTACCGGTTCTTCAGATTGGAGGAGCCGACTACAGACCAGGTGGATATCGGCGGCGTGGCGCCGGGGGACACTCTAGGTGTTCCCTCGTCCAAGTCTTCCGATCCGGCGCAGCCGCGCTACTTCGTGGCCGGCCTGACTGGAAATCTCACGCCCAGTGTTACCAATGATTTCCATTGGAGCTACCTGCGTAATGATTGGAACTGGATCCGCTATGGCGTGCCGAACGGGTTGCTCGGAGTTCCCGGCGGGATCGAAGTCGGCGGAGAGACTGGCGAGTCGCTCGACCCGTTGGACATGCAGACGCAAAACACGAGGTTTCGCACCTGGAACGGGCATGACTTCGGCTACACCGATTCCGTGAACTGGATCAAGGGCGACCATTTCTTCCAGTTCGGCGGCCAGGCCCGGCACTGGTGGGATAACCACGTGCGCAACGACAACGTGACCGGTTCGCTGACCTCCCTGGTTTACCAGGTCGCCTACAACGGCAACGGAATGCCTTATAACACCAGCTATCAGCCACCCATTTGCGGCGCGGGTGCGCCGGCCGACTGCATCACCAGCCAGTCTTCGTGGTGGGGGCCCTATTCTGAAGCGTTGGGCTTCGTCGGAGCCGCCACACAGCTCTTTGCCCGAGCGGGAACCAACTTCCAGTTGACCGGCCAAGACTTTCTGGAGGACCACTCGATCACCGACGCCTACAGTTTGTTCTTTAACGATTCGTTCAAGATCAAGCCGAATCTCACCTTGAACTACGGCCTCGGGTGGGGCGTTCAAATGCCTCCCTACGAGCAAAACGGCATCCAGGACTACATGACGGACGCCCAAGGTAACCCGATCTCCTACCAGTCCTACGTCGAGAATCGTGCCAACGAAGCCGCACAGGGGCAAGTGTACAACCCGGTAATCGGATTCGAGCCTATTCGTGCCGTGGGCGGCAGTCCCAAGTACCCGTTCCAACCCTACTACGGCGGCTTTGCCCCCCGCGTGTCTCTCGCGTGGGCGCCGCGCGCGGATTCGGGATGGCTCGGCAAGATCGTCGGCGTCAACAAGACCGTGATCCGTGGCGGCTATGCGCGGATTTACGATCGCAACAACGGCGTAGACATGGTGCTGACGCCGCTGCTCGGCTATGGCTTCGGCCAACCGGTCGAATGCCTGGGCGCAAACATGAACGGAACCTGCGGCGGTCCTCTGAGCGCCAGTCCGGCGAACGCGTTCCGCATCGGCGTGGACGGCACCACAGCACCCTTCCCGGCGGTCACCCAGACTCTGCCCGTACCTGCCGAACCGGGCATCAATACTCCGCAGGCCAGCGTCCTGTTTGGCCTTGACAACAAGTGGCGGCCGGGCATTAACGACGAAATCGACTTCAGCATCCAGCGTGAACTCCCGGGACAGATGATCATGGAAGTGGGCTACACCGGCAAGTGGTCCCGTGATCTCTATCTGGGCATGGACATGAATGGTGTCCCCACGATGATGAAGCTCGGTGGTCAGACGCTGGCCAGCGCCTATTATCAGCTCGAAATGGCAAACAAGGCTGGCGCCACACCCACCAACGTTCCCGTGCAGCCTTTCTTCGAATCGGCCCTGGGCGGCAGTAGCTATTGCAAGGGCTATACCAGTTGCACCGCGGCCGTATACGCCAACGAGGGGCCGACGGGTACCGGTAACCTCGGGATTCAGTACCTGACGGGGGTATTCGGCGACATCGACACTTGGAATGGCGGCAAGGGCGCCTGGAACTTCCCGGGATGCACCGGCTGCAACATCTCGCCCTCGGACCAGCAGGGCTTCGCCGGAGTCGATACCAGCACCACGAAGGGCTACGCCAACTATCAGGCCGGTTTCCTGACGCTTCAAAAGCGCGCCGGTCACGGGCTGACGTTGAGCGCCAACCTGACGTGGTCGCACTCCCTCGACACCGACGGCATCAATCAGGAATACGTCGAGGACAGCCCCAACAACATCTACAACCTCTCGTATGATTACGCTCCGTCACCCTTTGACCGCAGGTGGGTGGCGAATATCCTCGCCTATTACCAACTGCCGTTTGGAAGGGGACAGCGTTTCGCTTCGAGCAGCGGCGCCGTTGACAAGATCATCGGCGGCTGGTCCTTCTCGCCCATCTTCAGTTGGGGAACCGGCCTTCCCATTGAGACCTATACCGGGTCTTGCGGGGAAGTGGGGCAGGGAAATATCCCGTGGTGCGCCGGAGCGGTGCCCCTTGTGAACACGGGTAGCTTCGGGCACTCGCCTCATCTCGCCGTCAAGACGAATTGCGTGGTGGGCGCTAACAATGACCCGGCGTGCGGCGGCGGCGGCACGGGCGGCAATCTCTTTGCCGATCCGACTGCGGTTTACAACGATTACCGTCCGATGTACGACGGGTACGACACCAACACCTACGACAATGGTCCGTATTACGGCCAGAGCCGTTGGAACCTGGACTTCACAATTGCCAAACAGACGAGGTTCACGGAGAGTACAGGCGCTACGTTCTACGCCCAGTTCCTGAATTCGCTGAATCACATGGAATACACCGATCCGTCCATAAATCTGCTGAATCCAGGGGCCTTCGGGACGCTGACCGGTCAATACAACGCGCCGCGGACCATCGAACTTGGCATGCGGCTTTACTTCTGAGCCGTTTGCATATCGGCTCGGCCATCGCTCTCGGGCATCGCTTTCTAAGGTTCGTAGCCGCTGCTCGCGGCACGATTCTTCACCAAAACGCAATACCAGCCCCTAGGCGGGTGAACCGAAAAGGTTCACCCGCCCTTTTTGTCTCCGTGGGGTACTCTGACACTTGCGCGTCGGCAAAAACCAGACGGGCTTCAGCCGCCAACGTGGAATCGATTGACCGAACTCAGCACGCCGAAGACGTTCAGCAGCCACAAGACCACGACGATGACCACAACGGCGTTGAGAATTGACTTGATGGACCCGGCCATCGGTATGAATCGGTTGATCAGCCAAAGTAAAACGCCTACAACGATCAGCGTGATGACCACATTGATCAAAGGCATTGTAAGACCTCCTGTCTTAGATCCGTGAAGGCCTACCCGCCGGCCTTCGAAGCACGAGTTCAGGCCTGGCCGAACGGTTGACCGCCTCGGCGCGAGTACCTGGTCAGAGTGGCATCGAGCCGGCGAGCCGATTCAGGCCGTGCTACCGTCCCCTCAATCACGATTTGTTTCGCAGTCACTCTCTGCCCGTATATTTTCCGGTTGTCGTCCTCATCCTGCTTCAGTACGGAGCCGTCCAGTGACACGCCGGCGAACAATCCCCGGGTTCGGGAATAGCTGAGAATCTCGGCGTGCAGTTGAGCGTCTGTGGCGCCTTCTCCCGAACGGCCGACCGGGCCCGCCGCGGCAGAAATCTCACCGCCCAGCTTGACGCTGTCTTGCACCAGTTTCCTTGCCCCTTCAGGGTTCATGACGATGAACACCACGTCGGTCGCTTCGCCTCCGAGCTGAAGCCCAAAGCTTCCGCCGCCGAGCGTGAACATCGAAGGGGCGCCCCAGGGGCCATCTCCGCCCTTCCGGCACACCAGGACTCCACGGCCGTAAGTTCCGCCGACGCCGATGGCAAATTTGAGCTCGGACGGAACGATTCCCACACACACGGCTTTGGCAAGCAAGTCCGCGGGTATTCCCTGGTCGGGCGCCCTCATGATTTCGTTTAGCACGTTGGTGGCTTTCTGCAGTTGATCGGCCACCGTGTTGGCTGTTGCAACCGTCGCCCCGCCCAACATCAGGCAGAAAAGTGTCAAAGCAAGTCTTTTCATCTCTGTTCCTCCCTTTCCTTTCTTGGAAGAGCTGCCAGCTCGTTCTTACTCTCCAACCACCTTCTGGATCTCGCCGATCTTTCTTTGGACCTTGCCCGCAACCCGCTCGTCCTGACCTTCGACTTCAAGGTTGGGATCGTCGGTTGCGCGTCCTGCCCGCTCCTTGACCTTGCCTTTGATCTCGTGCGCCTTGCCCTGCAGCCGATTCTTCGTACTAGGTTTCATGCGATCCTTTCCTTTTTTAGCGTGTTGGATTTTGTGGCGTTCACGACGCCTTGCACGTTTTTACGCAGCCGCCGCTAGGGACGACTCAAGCACGGCTTGACATGTGTCTCACCAGGCTGACCAGGAACAGAATCAGGAAGATGAAAAACAACACTTTCGCGATTCCCGCGGCTGCAAACGCCACGGCGCCGAAGCCGAGCAAACCGGCAATAATCGCGACGATCAGAAACACCAGCGCGTAGTAAAGCATGAGTTGTGATCCTTTCGTTCGAAGCTGTCGGGCGCCTGTCGCTGCTCAAGTGCTCCGTCGCGCGGAGCCGGAAACTGCCGCCCGGCTCCGTGCGCGAGAAGGTGAAGGCAAGCGAATGGCCAACGCCGATACAATCGACAACTCTTTAAACGTCAGCGACTTGCTGCGGCTAGCCGAGACGAATCCTTCTGGATGCCTTCGCGACCGGCCATATAGGAATTACCGAGTCCATTGGGACACAAACCAAGAGCTATGGCCGATTAGTCCGAATTTCGGCCCGGCTTTGGGGTATTTCCGTACGTTCAATGCAGAGTGCCAGTCCGACCGGCCGAACCACGCCTCCGGGTGAGGCATCACCGCAACATTAAGCGATCATATCGAGGCCAGCCCATATGCATTTCCCGCCCTCTGCCTTGCTTGGTGCTAAAGATCGCATGGATGAGAATCTGGGTGTAGGTGGCCCACTTCCGGCAAGGTGGGAGCGGCCGTCACGATCCTGGGAACGAACCTGACGGGCGCGACCAGCGTCAGCTTTAACGGCACGGCGGCTACGTTCACCGTGGTCTCGAAGTCCGAAATCACGACCATGGTCCCGACCGGCGCCACGACTGGCAAGGTCAAGGTGGTAACGCCCAGCCTCACGCTTTCGAGCAACCTGAGCTCTCCGGGTGACGCCGTGACTTCGAACTTCTCGCCCACCCGCGAGCCGTCGGCACCAGTGAGGTGACTGCCGCTAACAGCCTGACGGGAACTACGAGTGAATCTTCGGGAGCGTGAAATCATCACGTTGCAGTTCATCGCGACCGGCTCGTATACGACGATGTCGAATTTGATAGGGACGTAGCCCCGTGGTCGAAACATCTGTTGCCGCCTTGCCGTAGCCGACCGCTGACGTCTTCATTCGCCGCTCCTTCTGCTGGACGGCTTCCGGAATGAGAGTCCCAGAAGATCGGGCTGGCGCCTGCCCCTGCTCCTTCGCAGCAAGAACGCTTCCGTGAACGTCGGTACCTCGTGCACCTTACGATGCATCCATAAGGCTTATGAAGCCGCCATGCGATGAAGGTGTGATCCGGTCCCAGAGCGCTGGCGTTCCGAGCAGAGCGGAAGCGAGGCCTTGGATCCTCGCCGCGGTCGTTCTCGGCTCCAGCATGGCTTTTCTGGATAGCACCGTCGTCAACGTAGCACTGCCTGCCCTTCAGACCAGCCTCGGCGCAACGGTCGTAGGTGTGCAGTGGGTGGTCGAATCCTACGGATTGTTTCTGGGAGCTTTAATCTTGGTGGGCGGTTCCCTGGGCGATTTGTATGGTCGCCGATTGATGTTCTTGCTTGGGGTGGCCACTTTCGCTATGGCCTCCGCCGGTTGTGGACTTGCCTCAAGTATTCAGCAGTTGCTGATCGCACGGAGTGTTCAAGGAGTGGGAGCAGCGTTTCTGGTACCCGGCAGCCTGTCGATCATCGCCGCATCCTTCGACGAGAAAACGCGCGGCCAAGCTATTGGCACGTGGTCGGCCTTCACCGCGATTACCACGGCTGTCGGACCTGTTCTTGGCGGCTGGCTCATCGAGCACGCCTCCTGGCGCTGGGCGTTTTTCCTCAATGTTCCGCTTGCGGTCGCCGTAATCGCCATTTCGCTGTGGCACATTCCCGAAACACGCGGTGCTGTCTCCGGGCACATCGACTGGTTGGGTGCGTTCGTTGTCACTGTCGGGCTGGGCGGCGTCGTCAGCGGACTGATCGACTCGGCGAGTCGAGGTTGGACCGACCCCTTGGTGTTCGGGCCTTTGATCGTCGGTTTCGCCGGTCTTATCGCTTTCTTCTTCGTGGAGGCCAGAATCAGTTCGCCCATGATTCCGGTGGCGCTCTTTCAGTCACGCAGTTTCAGCGGTGCGAACCTGATAACGTTGTTCCTCTACGCGGCTCTGGGAGTGTTCTTTTTCGTCTTCCCATTGAATCTGATCCAGGTGCAACGATACTCCGCGACCGCGACCGGCGCTGCCGCGCTGCCGTTGATACTCTTGACGTTCCTTCTTTCCCGTTGGTCTGGGGGGCTCGTAACCCGCTTTGGCGCAAGGGGCCCGCTGGTAGTCGGTCCGCTGGTTGCGGCCGCGGGCTTTCTTCTGTTTGCCCTGCCGTCAGCGGGAGGCCGTTACTGGAGCACATTTTTTCCCGCATTCGTTGTGCTGGGTTTGGGAATGGCCGTCAGCGTCGCTCCGCTCACGACGGTGGTTATGAATTCGGTAGATCAGGATCGCGCTGGCACCGCATCCGGTATCAATAATGCTGTGGCCCGGGTTGCCGGCGTCCTTGCCATTGCGGTCTTTGGGATTGTGATCGTGAGGACATTCAGGTCTCACTTGAACCGCAGCCTGGCCGACCTCACGATCCCGCCTGAAATTCTCCAAGCCATTCAGTCGAATGAGATCAAGCTCGCGGGCTTGCAATTACCTGCCGGCCTAAATCCAAGCATGGCAGCCGTGGTCAGAGCGTCTGTATCGCAGGCATTCGTTTTTGGCTTTCGGATCGTAATGCTCATTTGCGCCGGCCTGTCCTTGACGAGCGCCGCGTTCGCGTGGCTGACGATTCCTGCCAAACCAATGGGCGACGCCCGTTAGGACGTCAAATCATTAGTGGGGGGAAGCAGTCGCGCCGCGCCGCGGCTGCTCCTGATCACTCTCTCGCACCCGCTTTTTTCGCGTTGCGAGGAGGCTGTGGCGATCTCAGTTTGTAGGCAGCAGCTTACGGAACCACAGTCGCCGAAAGCACTGCGACGTGCGAGTTGTTCGGCAGCGTCAGGCTCTGTACCGTCTTCGTCTTATTAAGAGCGAACCTGTACTCGTATAGGTTGAAGGTACGATTGTCCTTGGTGCCGTTGTCGAAGTTGCGGTAGGCCATCGCGACGCCTTCCTGTTCACCCGCGTACCGCTGCGGCGTGTACCAGTCGCTCAGGCTCTGGATGAAGTCCGTCGTGCTGCCATCGGTGTAAGTGACGGTGAACGTCTGCGACGTCTGGTTACCCTCGACACCTGTGCCAAACAGCACCAGGTTCGAGTACTGGCCAGCCGGCAGAGCGATGATCTGCCCCGCGGCTCCAATCGCATCCGGGTCGTTCGCCGGCCCGACGTCAAGCAGGATGCCGCTGTACACGCGCGACGTGCCCAGCAGGTTTGCTGAGTACGAGTAACCTACGCCATCCAGGCCGCCGGTGGAGTAACTGGTCCCATCGGTGTAAATGCCGTAGACGTTATATGCCGACGACAGATCTACCGGAGTCCCCTTTCCCGTCGAACCGGCTGCCGCGCTGATCGCCAGCATGAAGGTGGTCGTCTCGGTAATGGCGCCGGAAGTGCCCGTCACAGTCACTGTGCTAAACCCGGTCTGGGTTATGCCGCTCGTCTTCAGCAACAGCTTGCGCTTGCTACCCGTGCCCTGGAATGACGACTTCATGCCCGGCGGTAATCCCGAGATGCTCAGCGTCACCGTACCACTAAAGCCGCCGAAGGGAGTGATCGTGACTGCCTCGTTGGCCGAGGCATTCTGGTTCAGGAACAGGTTTCCGGAGTTGGACAGCGTGAATCCCTGGCTCGAAACCGCGTTGTTGATAGCCGCCGCATACTGCGCCGCCAACCCGGTGCCAACAATGTCGTCGTAGAGCCACAGGAACCCGCCATTGATGCCGCACTGGCTGTGCCATCCGGTCATGATGCTCTGCACCTGACTCGGCGTGTCAACCTGGTCCCACAGGCCCGGCCAGACCGGAACCGCACCGAAGTTCCATCCAACGCACGGATTGTTGCCGCTACCCCCGGCGTAGGCCTGAAGGTGCACGCCGTCCGACGTCCCCGGCAACTGTGTGTTGATTTGGGCGACGACGTTCTCCCAGTAACTGTTGTCGTCGAAGGCGTCGGGCTCGACCTTGTATCCGAGCTCGCCGAGCATCACACCGAAGGCAACCGTCGTCGGAGAGTTGAAGCTGTTCTCGTCATCGAAGTCGATGGCGTCGAGCGCGGGGATCGCAGCCTTGAGAGCAGCGAAGTCTTCATAAAGGATGCTGCCGGGCCCGGTGCCCTGGGTGTTCACCAGGTTCGTGATGTCCTCCCAGTCACCATAATTTGAAGAGCCGATGCTGAAGGTGACGCGCTTCACGGTGCCCTGCTTTAGCTGTGCCATGTTGCCGGGAAAATCAGGATGAAGCTCGTTGCCGATGTATGCGCCGGCCGAGGTCAGCGGGAATTCGCCGTTAAAATTGAGGTCGCCGGTGCTGCTGACTTCCACGCTCCAGACGATGGCTTCGGTGAAGCCGGAATTTTCGATCTCCGTAATATTGGGCGCCGCGTTCTTGTAGAACGGGCCACCGCCAAAAATGCCGGTAAATCCCGAGCCTTGGGCGAAGGCTGCCTGGCCTGAGAATGTCGCGAGCAAGAAGAAGACAAATGTAATTGCTGCGAGGTAACCGGTAGGTAGGAACCACCTTCTTGAGTGCTTCACTTGATCTCCTATACTTGGGGTGACTCTCGGCGGCTGGGTTTGTCTTCTGCCTGTGCGAAACGCGATGAGCCCAACTTCCGCCCGGGGAATCGCCTGATTATACACCGCTGAGCTGCCCTTCCGCGGCAAAAAAACACCGGCCCAGGCTCCCGTGGCGCATTTGCTGGGGCTCGGGCAAGCGTCCCGGGCGCCCCTTCGAGAAGAGGATATGTCCGGCATGGTCCCCTCATGGTTGCCGTGGAGCGGCTACAACCGCCAAGCCCACTACTTTAAGGTTTCGGTAGTGCCCGGCTAAAACCGGACACTGGCAGCCTCCCCGAAATGTTGACGACGCCACGAGCCCGTCGGGCTGATCATTGCCATGCGTGGCCCAAGTCGACTGTGCCTGTATTGCAGCCCCAAAATCCTGAGTTCCTTGACTACCACAAGCGGCTGATTCTGCGTGGGTGAAACAGGACGCGCGGACCGGGAATTGATGGCGATCTGGCAGAAAGAGACATGCAAATGACCGCCCGGGAGAAACTCACGCAGTTGCTCGAGGAGAGGACTCGTCCCCACTGAGAGGGGCGGAAGCGAAGGCCGCAAAGGCTTCCCCAAAAGCGTGGTTTTATCGGCAACCGCCAAAGGCCCGGAAAGCCACCATGGCCAAGCGAAATCCGTCCACGGCGGGCCTGTTTATGCGGGAGAAATTGAACCCCTCACATTCGACGAGTACCTCGTTCTGCGCCTCGGCTTTCTGCCTGGCGAGCGCGATCTCGAAGTGAGGCTTTTCGCGACAGGTATCGTGAACAGGCACGGTGAAAAAGGGGGAAGAACAGGATTCGCGTGGCTCCGGCGATTTCCGGGCCTTCCCCCGTCTCCGAAGACGGGTTGCTGGGGGACGAGCCCGGCTTCGCAGACACGCTACACGGTAGCATGGCCCTTGGCGTGACGGCTATTGGACCAAAGGCTTAAGCCACCAGAGGCAATGAACCCAACACTACCCAGGCGGCGGGGCTCGGCGAGTCCGACTTCTCGGTGTTCAAGGACTTTCGACTCGCGGAGTCCAAAACCCTGCAGTTTCGCGGCGAATTCTTCAACATCACTAATCGAGTGAATTTCGGCTTGCCCAACGAGGACATCAGCTCGCCGACCTTCGGGCAGGTGCAGAGCGCGCTGCCGCCGCGGCAGATTCAATTCGCGCTCAAGCTCTATTTCTGATCGCGGTGCGAAGGGTGAAACCCATGCCGACCGTTGAGTCTCCACTCGTCCCGCCGGAAGCTCGCGAGAGCGATGCGCATTACTACGGCTGGCGGGTGGTATTCGCTGCCAACCTCGGCATCATGGTCGGGTTTTCGATATACGCCTACACCTTCAGCATTTTCGTGAAGCCGCTGGCGTCTCAATTCGGCTGGAGCCGACAGGCGATTTCGCAGGGGTTCGCGCTTAGCGCCCTGGCTTGTGCAATTCTCTCGCCCTGGCCGGACGCTGGCTTGACCGCTACGCTTCCAGGCGGCTGCTACTCTCTTGCATGGCGCTCTTTGGACTCGCCACAGCCGCGCTGAGTCTTTTGAGCGCCTCGATCTGATCGGTTACGCCCACGCCATCTCCACATGGTTTCGGCAGCGGCGCGGGACGGCACTCGGGATCGTAACGAACACGGCCCGGATGTGGGGCCGGCGTTCTATGCGGCTACTTTGAGGAGGATGAAATGACTTGGATTCGCACAGCTCCCATGGACCAGGCCGACGAGCGAGCACAGAGCCGGCGTTTCCCGTACGGAGCCAGAAGATGTTTCGGCAGTGGTTGGGGTGACGGTTGCTATGCGAAAGATTGAAAGGCGGCTCAGCGCACTGTGGATTCTACCTAATCGTGGGCGCTCAAAACATCTGATTCTGGGCTGAGCGCTCCCCTGCAAACAGCGTTGCAGCATCAAGCACTCACGGTCCGCAGAAGAGGCAGATTAGTGGGCAAGAGGATCACGCTTCATTTCACGGATGCCGGCTTGGCACACCCGTGAGCTCGCGCCGTTCCCACAGGTTGCTGTCGGAAATGACCAACGCTACCCATGGTGTGGCGGGAGACACCACTCGCGTGTGCCAGACGGCTTCCTGGGGCTTTCCGGACGTTAAATCGAGCTCCCGCGTCTCTTGCTCCTGAAGGGACAGATTGTCGCAACGAATCGTAAATGTGTGGCGGCCGGCGCCCTCAGCAAAGACGCGCAATACGAGCTCTCCATGACCAGGATCCTCATACGTCACTTTGACGTCCAGAAGGTGGTCGCGGCGCAAGTCGAGATTATAGTGTCCACCCGGAAGCACCGTAACGGTGGTGCGGGCTGAACCCTGTCGCACATCGTAGCGACCCTCCGGCAAATGAAGATTGAATTCGCCGTCCATCGGACCGGGAGTTACGGTTGTCACCTGCCCACTTTGCCGCTCGCGGAATTCCACCGGTTCGTGGACTCCGGGGTCGGCGGTCCCTCGCATGGAGGCAGGCACCATGACATCCTGCATCAGCCATATCCATTGTCCGACCGGCTGGGTCCACACCTCTTTGTAAGTCCAGCAGATCTGGGTGGGCCAGTAGGGGGCGTCGTCGAAGCCCTTGGTTTCAATCCCGACCGGAAGGGCGCCAACCATTTGGCCAGAGCGCACACTGTAGAGCGGGGTCCAGTCATATCCCTCGCCATACATCAGGCTTGCAGCGAAAGGATTGCGGCCGACCAGCCATTGGGCTTGTCTTTGGGCCAAGTCGCTGGCTTGAAGATCGCCTCGCAATTGTGCCGCCGCCGAGAGTGCCTTGGCTTGCGATAGCAGAACGCTGGAGTTGCCACGAAAGTCAAACCAGACCGGGAATCTGCGGAGATAGTACTCACCCCCTAGATGAACGCCATGACGCACTTCTTCCAGGTAGGCGCCGCGATCCGCTGCCCGAAGAGGGGTCCAATTCTTGGACTCAGGAAGAAGCTGCACTTCGCTTTCGCGATAGACCCCTGCCGGCAGAACCGCGTAAGGCTGGTCGATGGCGGCGGCGGACTGGAGGTAGTACTGTGAGTGTAAAACGACTGCGGAGTACCATTTCATCCATCTGGGATCGGTGGGAAACGCTTCGCACAGACCGGTAAGGGCGATGATCGGTTCCTGCTCCTGGCCGACATGAAAGCGGTGGAAAAGGTTCTCCTTCTTCGCGCTGGTGTAGAAGTAGCCCGTCAAGGGAATCGTCCACGGCTGCAGCTTGCGCTCCTGAGAATCCAGCACCAGATCGCCCAAGGCGATCGCTTCGTCTGCGTAGGGCTGGTCCCCGGTTGCCTGATAGAGCTCGAGCGATGCAACCACGCCAAACGAAGTGCGCTCCAATTCATCTTTTGCGCCATATATCTCATCGAGTGGCGGCGCTGTTTTCAGGCCTTCGACCCCAAACTTCCAGTCCTCTTCCGCGATCAGAAGGCTTCGATTCGCCAAGTCCGGATCGCTCTGCTTCAATAGGCGTGCGGCCAGCGCTTCCACTCCGCTAACCCGAAAGTTCCATTCCGGATCATTCACGGCTTGGCCGAAGCGATCGTCGGCCGTGCCCATGATCCCGTCGGTCCAATAACTGACCAATTGGCCCGTGCTGCGATACCCGTCGCCAAATCGGGTCTTAAGCACCCAATTCAAACCCCACCGCGCCTCTTCCAACAGACGACTGGTGAGGGCCGGATCATCGCCCTGGCGCCTCAGACTGTCCGCGAGCGACAGGAGCGCGTAAACCATTCCCGGCGTGTTTCCCGTCGCTGTGAGGTCCCCGGCGTCATGATATCCACCATTGACCACGATTCGTTTGTCACCATGGATGGTGTAGACATCTTGATGACAGATACCATGGATGCTTGGGATTTCGGTTCCACAACGTTCGCTGTACATGAAGTTGAGCGCCTTCCATATACTGTCGCGCCAGGCGTCACCTCCAATTTGGAACGGACGGGTGAGCGTTTCTCCGGCCTTGATCGCATAGGTGCCGGTCTCGCGGATCTCAGAAAAATCCAGCACCTGGTAATTGCCCAGAGCTGTGGTGGTTGGCTGAACGGGTTTCGTGAGAACGACGTGGCCGGTCCGTTGGTCAATAACTGAGAATTCTCGGGCGGTCAGATCGGTCGCGATGGCAGACTTCGAGGACCCACCCGTGTATCCGCTGTGGCTGAAAGCAATCTTTCCCGGCGCCACATCCCAACCCTCGACGTGATCGGCAACTACACTCTGCAACTCCAGTTGATCGATGTACAGGATCGTTTGGTCGCCAGGCTCGGGGAACTTCTTAGGGAGGCTGTATGCGAAATCGAGCCCGGTGATACGATCTCGATCCAGTGGGGCAATTTCCCACACCACGTGGTTCCACATGTGGTTCTTCAGAATGATCGATTCGTGGCGGCCTTCATTGTACCGGTCTGGTAGTTTGTGTGAGCCGTCATTGTGAAGGGTCAGGGAACAGGAAATTGCGGGCGCGCCGACGATATCGGGAAAGACCCACAGCGAAATACGGTTGAACCGACTCCAATCCTCGCCGGCGAACTTTCTGGACGCCACCAGGTCCGCCCACTCCCCGTCACCCCCTACCTGGGCGACGTTAGACGTTGATCGAATGCGAAGCGAGTGCTGGCCGTCTTTAACACGGACCTCAGATAGCGTCATATCTCCCGTGCCAGTGAACGACCAGGTCGAGAGGTCCTCCATGCTGTCCAGCTCTCGGGTTTCCAGCACGTCCTTGGCCAGCCAACGGAATTCAGCGCCGTCCTCGTACCTGGCTTGCATCGGGATGCGTAGAGGACCCTGCTGCGCGGCTAGGGACGCGCCGAGCCAAAGAATACCCAAGGCCATGGCGGCACCGAACCACCACGCCACGAGCACGCGACTGGTGGGCCTTGAAATGATTTTCATATTAGGTTCCTCACCCGGGATACGCTGCTTGTCCAGTGCCGCGTCGTTGTTTGAACTGAAATGTCGCCCAACAACGGTCGTTTCTGCTCCGGCTCACGTCCACAGCCGCATGACCATGCCCCGAGTCGCGGGGCGAGTTCGACCGGGCTGATCGCTGACGTTCCGATACTGGACAACCGCCCACCTCACCCCAAGCTCATCCCGGAGTATGGTTACTTCATCCGGCTGTAATCTGCGCTCTTTCGAGACTTGTAGGTCCGCCAATGTGCGCGCCCAGCCGGCGACCTTCATATCGTACTCCTCTGGGCGGCAATCGAAGCCACTGTCCCACATTGGCCGGTTTTCGGGCGGCCCGTTTTGGATGATCGCCGAGGCGAAATCGGAATCATCACCGCGTTCCCAGCGAGGAAGAATCGGCGAGCATCTTTCGAGTGCCCCGTCACCCAGGCATCACGGCTTGGCGTGGCTCTGTGTTATCCTCCAGAGGCAACCCTTGAGGCTTGCAGGCGATTAAGGCGATCACTATGCCGGAGTTTGCTGCCCTTATCAATGACTTATCTTTCACCGAGTGCCCGCGGTGGCGCGACGCGCGGCTCTACGTGTCCGACCTGATGTCGAAGGTCGAAGTGCTCAACGCCGGACTGCCCTAGCTAGAGAGGTGATAGGCGAGCAGTGCCTTCGCCCCCGCGGGGTGGCCGCTGAAGCGAAGAATCGAGATGCTGAGCGCCACCCGGGGTTGAGACGAGTGAGCGTGATCCTGACCGTCTTGGTTGAATCCGATTCCAAGGAGATTGGCCCATGGGTACTGCGGGACAGGTTTCGCGCAGGAAGTTTCTGAGCACGACCGCTGCTGGCGGTGCGGCGCTGGCCTCGGCGCCGGCTTGGGGGCGCGTGCTGGGAGCGAATGACCGCATCAACGTTGCTCTGATCGGCCTCGGCCTGCGCGGCTCCGACCATCTTAATCTCGTGCTGCAGCACCAGGCCAACAAACGCGACGTGGAAATCGTTGCGCTCTGTGACGTGTACCAGAAGCGGCTCACCATGGCGGCGTCCAAGGTCCCAGGGGCCAAGACCTACGTCCACCACCAGGAGGTACTCCAAAGCTCGGATGTGGATGCGGTTTTCATCGCCACGCCCGATCATTGGCACGCTCCCATCACGCTTGCTGCTATGGCGAGCGGCAAAGACGTTTACGTCGAGAAGCCCATGACGCACACGGTCGAGGAGAGCAAAGCAGTCGCTCACCGGACCAAGGAGCTAAAGCGCGTAGTGCAGGTAGGTGTGCAGGGGCTTTCGTGGAACCGGTGGCACAAAATCCACGACATCATCCAGTCTGGGATGATCGGCCAGGTGGTCGCGGTGCACGGTACGTACAGCCGCAATGCTCCGGGGGGTGACTGGAACGGGGGTGACTTCTGGACGATCGATCCTGCTGCTGGCCCTGATGCCACCGGCGACAACCACATCGATTGGAAGCAATGGCTAGGACCAGCTTCCCAGATTCCATTCAACGCTGACCGATTCTTCCGCTTCAGAAAGTACTGGGACTATTCCGGCGGCATCTCCACGGACCTTCACTATCACATTGTGGCGCCGTTTCAGGTGGCCGTCGCCAATGACTTTCCAGTGCGCGTCGCCGGCATGGGGGGAATGTGGGTTTATAACGACGGGCGCGAGGTCCCTCACACGTTCCTGACTGCCGCCGATTACCCGAGCAAGTACTCGATGACGATCCAGTCTTCACAAGTGAACGAGAATGGACCGAGGACCATGATTCGTGGGACCAAGGCGACAATTCATCTGAGCGATGAATGGGAGGGTCCGCCTTCGCGGCAATATGACTATGCCGATATATTCCCCGAATCGCCGTACGCAGCGGAATTCGTAAAGCAGCAGGGCTACCAGCAGGTGCGCGTCGATGGCGTGGGAAACGAAGGGGACCTTAAACACGTGGATAACTTCTTGGAGTGTATGCGGACGCGGCAGCAGCCAAACTGCCACGTAGATATTGGTTATAAAGTTTCGGCGGCGTGTGACCTCTCCGTGCGCTCTTACCGGAACGGCAGGGTGTACTACTTCGATGCAGAACGCGAGCAGGTGGTGACCAAGGGATGAGCATCGGGGCGGTTTGACTTTCAGAGTCGCACGGCGTCCGGAACTCCCCAATATTGCTTGGGTAAACCGCCATTTGAGAAGCCAGAGGAATCTTGAAATGGCGCTCCTCATAACTGTTGCACAGCCCCTCCCACAGGCAACCGGCGAATGGCTTCTCCACGGACGGCACAAAATAAAGCCGAACTGGCTCAAGTCCTGGATCGTCGGAGAGCGTGTTACCAGGAGCCGGAGACTCTCATGTCAGAACCCACAAAAGAAGAGCTGCTCGCCCGCATCGCAGAGCTTGAAAAGCAGGCAGTTCGGAAGCGCGTCGGGCTCGAATTTAAAGTGAGCGAGAAGGGCGGCGTCAGCGTTTATGGGCTCGGGCGCTTCCCGGTCACGCTCTATTTCGAGCAGTGGGTGCGGCTGCTCGACTCCGCCGACGCGCTGCGGGCCTTCCTCGATGAGAACAAGAGCAACCTCAAGCTGAAGGACGCTCAGAAGTCGTGAGGCGGGCATTCTACGAGCCCTGGCGAGCGCGACGAGAAGGCGGGGCTTGGTGGTTTCGGTCATTTCGGCTTTGGACCCCGCACCGCGCTCGAAAGCGGCAAGATGCACGCGGTGGCAGCAGAAATGTCCCACGAGGAACGCGTCGCTGTCGCCAACCATCTTGGGCGCCCTCAGACGAGCCGCCGGTACTCGATTCTAAAACCGTGATGGCGTTTACCGCCGTCAGACCGAGAAAGTGATGGCGTCCGGGCATCCTGCCGAGCGAAAGCGGCTTCTGCGGGCATGGGTGCAAGAGGTGAAACTGGAGCCGGAAGCGCTGGAAGTGAAGATCAGTTACCGTCTGCCCGAGGCCGTTATGAAAGGCGTGGTTGCGGGGGCCTGCAACGCACCGAACGCGGCAGTAATTCCATTCCGTTTTGAACTCAGCCACTTGGCAGCTTGAGGGTGCCGAACTAATCGGTAACCCCTTGTTGGCTCTAGGTTTACGAACTCCTAAGAGCCTTGTAACTCGGAGTGTGCCTATTCCGAGGGCGGGGAAGCGTGCTGACCGACCACCGGATCGAGCAGGAACGCTGGGCCCGACAACGCCGCGAGCGCAAGGCCCTAGCGCGGGCATTCGGATACTTCATCGCGAATCTTGCGCCGTGGGATTGGTTCGTGAATCCTCTGACCCTGCGGGATCGTGGGCTGACGCCACTACCCGCAGATGCGTCGATGGCTCGAGTTGAGAACTGGCTCCTTGACGTTCAGAGGCAGGCGGGGCAGCCGATCGGCTGGATGATCGCCGAGGAGTTCGGACGGTTGGGAGGGCGATGGCACTGCCACGGTCTCGTGACCGGTGTTTCGCGCATGAATCGCCGGACGATCTGGCTCAGGGCGAAACAGGACCTTGGATACGCCCGCATCGAGCGCTTTGACGTGAGGCGCGGGGCAGCGTTCTATGCGGCGAAGTACGCGGGCAGACTGCCGGGCTGCATTCACTTCGGGGGGACGTTGGCGGGGGTTGACCTGTCGAAGTGTGAACAGAGCGGGTCGGTCGGCGGCGGCAGGGATGTGGCCGTGTCGGTGGCCCTGCCGAAAGGGTTCTTTCACACCTGCCTGCCTCGTCGCCATCGCTGAGCCGACGCGAGGGCTAGGCGGCCAGAGGTGCGCAGCCCAAGAAGCCCCGAATGCGTGCTAACCCGCAAAGGAACACCCGATGAATATGAATGCAAAGCTAACACCGGAGATGGAGGCGAATA
>Ga0210398_10000766_pt1 | contig 35406 bp, 31 predicted proteins | sample IncBWC4OmetaG_FD_161047 | JGI IMG/M metagenome (GOLD analysis project Ga0210398, IMG submission 161047) | Forest soil microbial communities from Barre Woods Harvard Forest LTER site, Petersham, Massachusetts, United States - Inc-BW-C-4-O | ecosystem: Environmental > Terrestrial > Soil >... | reverse complement strand
GGTAGCTCCAACAGTCGATTCGTATGCGGGATGACCTCCGCTCAGTTCGGTGGAACTGCCCGCGAAGTCCGTGCGGAACCCTCCGGGTTCAACAATTGTGACCTTGATGCCGAGTGGTGCTACTTCGCGCGACAGCACTTCAGAAAAACCTTCTACACCCCATTTCGCCGCCGAATAAGGCCCACGACCCGGAGGACCGATCCTTCCGCCCACCGATGAAAACTGAATAAAGTGGCCTGCTTTCTTTTCGCGAAAATATGTAAGAGCTGCCTTGGTCACAATAATCGTCCCGAAGAGATTCGTTTCGATCTGTGCCCGGAATTCCGACAGAGGCGTGTCTTCGATAGACGAAAGATTGCCATATCCCGCATTGTTGATGACCACATCCAGCGAGCCAAATTGATCGATTGCGGCCATTACCGCGTTGGCTGCAGCTGCTTCGTCGGTAACATCCAACGCGAAGAGCCTGACCTGATCACGATATCGTTCCGACAGATCAGCCAGCGACTCAATGCCCCGAGCTGTCGCCAACACCTTATTGCCCGCAGCAAGGCCCGCTTCAACAATTGCGCGACCCAGACCACGAGAGCTGCCGGTGACCAACCATACCTGCGCCATTCATCCTCCTGTATCGAAGCCAACACCATGAGGATATTCTGGAGTAGCTTCTCAAGCTCAGGATTGGATGCGCGATGGGTATACGAACGGACTTGTTAGTTACGGAGGAAATCGCCGAATCTTCAGATCTCACGGCGACTCCCTTCGAGTTCGAGAGAGCCAGGAGGGTTGAGGCGGCGCTCTCAATTCTCGAAGGCAAATGGAAGATCGTTATTCTGAACCGGCTCTTCGCCCGCCCTGTCTGGCGATTCTCTGAGCTTGAACGCGCCGTCCCCGGCATTTCGCAACGTATGCTGTCGCAACAGCTGCGTCTCCTTGAGAAATGCGAGTTGGTGAAGCGAACCGTTCATCCTCAATTTCCACCAAAGGTGGAATATGAACTCACCGAGTTTGGGAAAACGCTCTGCCCGGCGATGAAGACGCTCGTCGATTGGGCGATGACCTTTCCCAAGATCCGCGAAACGTCCCGGTATCAGCCGAGAGAGGCTCGAAAGGCTTTTTAGTGTTTTGAGCTTGTGATTAGGGGAAAGTGCAGGGGGGAACTTGGCTCCTGCCGCGCCGCCGGCGAGCGAAGGCTGGCAGCGGGATTAGGAATGGCCTGCATCGGCGTCGACGTCCCTCGAGTAAAAGTCTGTGATCGTGATATCGCCCCTTGCCGTCCGGGCCAATCCCGACGCCAGATACAGTTTGCCATCCTGGCCGAAATCAAACCTTCACGATGAGGACTACCCGGGGCTGCAATACTGCTCGACAGCGTCATCAAGGCTGGTCGACGAGGCGACAATTGTACGTTTGCCTCGCAACCGGATGCTCGCCAAAAGAGAAAACCCTACCTTGATCCAATCCTGGCTGACCGGCCTGAACCCAGAACTCCGTGACCGCGTCCCGCTTCGGCTCATGAGGGAAAATGATCTGGAGACAGTGGCACCGGAGATCATGGGCGCAGCGCGAGCTTTCCTCGCCGGCGGTTAGAAGCGAATCGAATGGATTCTTGAATCGAAGCGGCCCCAAGGCCACTTTTCCGTCTCAGCCAAGACGACGCATGGGCGGTTCCTAAATGCGCTTTCGTCAAGGAAGACGGAGCCTTCAGCCTTCGGAGATTCAACGATCCCACGGGGCCAATTTCAATCGATCTCAACCAAGGGAGTCGCCTCAGGCGACTGTGCCCATTTTTGTGCCCACCCACCTTCAAAATCGGTCATAATTGGGGCGGTATAGATAGCAATTGCGACCGAGGAGGTAGAGGCTAAAGTGCACAAAGGATAGGACCTTATAGCAACCCGTAGCAGCAGGTTGGGGGACAGGGCCCACGGCTGTTAACCGAAGGGTTGTAGTTCGAGTCCTATCTGAGGACCCAAGTTTTTGAGCACGTGCAGCAACCCCTCCGATCGACTTCGCCGAATTTTCTTCAGATCTTTCAGGTTTCTCCGCTTCAGCCCCAAATTCTTCTCCGGCATCTTCCAGTCGCCGAGCGTTGCAGACGTGCGCGAGTTCACCGCGGCGACAACGCGCTGCTCGATCATCTGAACGCAAACGTCACCCGTGCTCTTGAAGCGTCACAGCACTTGCCGCGTTCGTTCGGGCCGTCGACACTCCTCACTGCGGCATCATGCGGGTTGATCCAGCGATCAGCACGGAGGCCGACGCGGTTTCGCCCTGGAAGTTCGCACACGTTTTGGCTTCGCGTTATCGACAGGCCGGTTCTCGTGGCTCATCACCGCCTCGACCATCTTCCGCACATTTGATTGGCTCCTGAGCAGACTGGGCAAGCCGACATAGGCCATCGTGACCCGCCACAGCATATCGAGCAGCCAGCCATCTTTCTCGTCCGCTGGGACCATGATCGCGAACCCGTGCATGCCGGTCGCTCGTTCGAGGCTCGGAACGAACTCAGCTGCGCTGTCCTCGACCAGGGTCGCTTTTGGGCTATAGATTCCTCCCCAGGCGAAACTGCTGGTGCCACTTGTGGGCTGCTCCTTCTGAGTGTGCGGAACTCTGGCGCCGCCTGACACAGACGTCATCTCTCCTGCCTTCCCGCCCGAACAACAGGCACCGTATATGAATTCACTCCGTGCCGTCAGGCTCGCGGTCGATCAATCCTTCTCCCATGTCGCTTCCGCGCTTTTGGCCCGAGATGAGACAGAGTTTGCGGGCCCAATCGTCGGGCAATCGGATCGTGACGGAGCCGGGACCGCTTCCGGAAAGTTCTGTCGAACTGGTTGTCTCAAACGGAACACCGCGTACCTCGAGATACAAGAACTCTTCGTCAAAATCGAAGCACTCTCGGTAGAAACAGAATCCGGCGCCGCTCTCCTCAGAGTGATATTTCACACTGATCTTTGTACTCATCTTCCTCCCTCTTCGCCGAGCCGTTCCGTTGGTTCAGGCGTCCTGAGAGCGTGATCTCATGTTGCTCAGGCAGGCCACCAGAGGATGCAGACTCGTGGCCTGGTTGTACACCTGCCCTTCTGTACGCCAAACAGTTCAGGCAACCGGTCCGCCTCTCGATGTCCATCTGGGGGGTATCTCGGGAAATTCTTCCGACCGTCCAAAGCCGGTGGCGTCAACATCCCGCTGTGCGGACGAGTCATCGATAAGTGACTTAGGTTTCCTCTTGTTCGGGCTCAGCTCTATGACAACCGGTGGCTTCGTGGTGCGCCGTCTGCCTCGATTCGCTCTGCGACCCACGCTCTTTCGTGGCACCGTGTCCCTCCGGTCTGTGATTCATCTCTGAGCAACGCTCTCTTATTCATTGTCAGGCCAGCTCCCGAAGGGCAATCTTTGAAATGCATGCAGAGTGTGCGTGTACCGGCATACTCCGCATGCATCGGGTTGTCTGAAAGGAGTTTCGCGCGTAGAGGCAGTCACTTACGAATACGAAGAAGAACTTTCTCCACTCCCAGCGCCACGGCGGCCCGTACCAGAAACGCAATTGTTGGCGTGACCTGAGCATGTTCAATCCGGGACACGTGAGTGCGATGCGACCCGATCCTCCGCGCCAGCGCCGACTGGGAATAGCCGCGCCGCAGCCGCAGTTCGCGAATCGTGTCACCGATCACGCTCGAAAGTGAGCGAAGATCGGCGGTGAGGGATGCAGGGGCAAACCCGATTAGGGTTATTGGAAGCGGCTTTCTGCAACGCCGGCACAGATTCGTCGTTCCGGCGAACTGCCGCAAGCGACACGAAGGGCAGACCAATACCAATACATCCCAGTTCGGGATGTCGAATGAAGACATGATGTTATTCCTGGATAGGCGTCGGCATTGGGTGCGATTGTGCCTCGCTCGGGGCTGCCCCCAAATAACCGCCATGGCAAATGCGAGCTCTCGTCACCAACGATCGGCTGTGAGTGTTTTCGAAAGTTAGTTTGGCGGGTTTAATTGATAACAGGGTCGCCCGCGTTCACTTCCAGAGAGAGACTCAATACGCGCGATAGGTCGAGCTCAGCTTGATCAGAACCACACGGGACCATCGACAGGATGGCACCGGAGCGGAGTTCGTCACCCTGTTTAGGACCACACCTCATCTGCGAAGTCGGTAGATTCGCATGCGGGGGGCTTAACCGGGAAGATAGCGCACTCCGTTTCACCGGACGTGGACTCCGTGCCCGGTTGAGGCGGGAAGACGAACATGCCGAGGCCCTCGCACTCGATTGTCTGGCGCTTGAGCCAGCAGCCGAAGCTGCGAGCCTCGGGCGAGCCTGGCTGCCACCAGGGCGGGAACGGACGACCAGAATTCGATGGAGAGGAATTTGGAAGAGTCAGATGGATTCCGGAGCAGGTCCGTATGGATGTGGCCGGGGAAAAGACGCGCAATGTCTGTCCACAGGCCACCGCGCCGGAAGGCAGCGGCGAAGACTGGCAGGGAGGAGACATCGACGGTGTAGAGGCGAACGGCATAAATCATGGTGTGTACTCCTGGGTGTATGTCGTGGTGTTTGCATTCCGACAGACAGAAAAGCCGCGCTGCGCGAATCGGTGTGCGCAGAGCGGCTGGTCGAGAATGCGAAGGAGTGAGGTTGGAGATCAGGGACGAAAGCACGCTGCAATCGCAACGCCCATCAGCAGGCAGGTGATTGGAAGGAAGATTAGGATGAAATCCCTGGCTCTCTCCCAGCTACTGTGCAGGCAAAGATAGGCAGCGATGCCGACGACCACGACGAAGATGAGGACAATGAGAATGAAGAGGTAATCGGCGAAAAGCAGGCGGCCACTGTCCTGACTTGCCGGATCGTTTTTCGAAATACGAAGGGTCCGAGAGACGAGAAAGAGCTTTCCCTCTCCGGGCGCTTGCTGATTGTTCACGATGAACTCCTGGGGCACCAACGCAGAGGCGCCGTTGGAATGGCCGACTGATCCGGAGAAGCCGGATCGGTGAATGCATCGGCTGCGGGAGGAGGAAGTTCAGGCGGAAGGTTCGAGCGATTTTCCCCATGTGCAGCAAAATCAGTGGCGCTCCGGGTGAATGGTAACGCGGAGAGGCTCGCCGTCCTCGTCGCGCAGCAGATCGGGATTGTTGTGGTCGCAGTGATCGCAACCGTGGGGCTCGAGCAGGAGATGAGACTGCGATACCCAGCGGCATTCCGGGACGGAGTCCCGGAAGGGATTGGCGTCTCCGTTGGAGTTCTGGTTGAAGGACATGGGAGTGAGTTCCTTTCGGTTGTATGTAGAGGAAGTCGAGCACTTCAAGAAAGGCTCAGTTCAAGAGGGTTGTTGCTACACGTGACAGCAACGCGAGAGAACGTCTGGCAGTACTCGAAATAGACAATAGGGAAACCGAGCCGCCATAGCCTTGGGGAGTGCCGATGCCTACAGTAAAGCGAGCGAGAAACGCAACCGGGATTCCACCGTGGCAGTGACGGCGGCACGTGTGGGAGATAAAAGATGCACGACAGGGGAAGCCCGCAACCCTGATTCGGATTCAACGATGAAACTGTGAGGGAAGCGATCTGCGTATGCAGATGACGGAGGGGATCGTAGCACCAATGAAGGCTATAAATCTTGTGACTCTGTTATCGCAGTAAATAAATACTGCAAATGCAGTATAATAACACTGCATGATCTCTCTTGGTTCAGAACTTCGCCGCGATCTCCTGACCTACTTCTACACCAATCGATCGGCTCGTGTTTATGTGCGCCAGCTGGCGGGTATCCTCGGGGTCGATTCCACCAATTTGTCGCGCGAGCTCCGTCGCCTGGAAGGGGACGGGCTTCTCCAGTCCGAAATTGAAGGTCGGCAGCGCTACTACAGGATCAATCGCGGATATCCCCTCCTGAAACCCGTTTTTGCCCTGCTGCAGGGCACAGTGGGGATTCGTCCTGCGCTGGAACGGATGGTCGGCCGAGTGGATGGCATTGATGCGGCCTTTATCTACGGATCATTCGCAAAGGGCGGAGCGGACGCCGCCAGCGACATTGACGTTCTGGTTGTAGGAAAGCCGGATCAGGCGCAGCTGGCAACAGAGGTCCGACACGCAGAGAAGATTCTGAGCAAGCCCGTGAACTACACTGTTCTCACACCGCAGGAACTGCAGGCCAAACTGAAAGCCCGTGCTCCCTTCGTCACGGACATCTGGACAGGTAAGCGAATCGAGTTGATCAGGAATGAGCCCGACCCGACCGCAAAAGATCGACCCAAAGCAGGTAAGGCAATTCCTGGCAGACGCAGAGAAAAAGTCTAACGCTGCCCGGAAGAATCTCGGAATCGATGCCGAGACGGCTTACCAGATTGCCTACGAGGCGATGCTGAAGGCATCCCTGGCGCTGATGCTGAGTCATGGCCAGCGGCCGCGTGTCCAGCTCGGGCATCATATTGCCATCATCGAATTTGCCCAGAAACACCTTGATCCGACACTGGCGCCCACCTTTGCCCTGTTCGACCGCATGCGTCGAAAGCGGAACGATGCGTTTTGCGACATTGCACTGATCAGCGATACCGAGGCGAAAGAAGCCGTTGCAACCGCGGAGCAATATCTGAAGATCATCGCGAAGGACATCAACGCCCGCATTCCCTGAGAAAAAGAGCCTGCCGAGGTCACAGCCGCGCGATTGGTACGCGACCTCCGTCCTGGGAGCATCATTTTCCTGGCCAAACTCGAAGGATGATCTGATCGATCTCCATGGAACGTAGCAAGGGCGCGATGGTCGCAAGATTAGGGGACGATCACCCCGCGCTCGAGTCGGGAGAAAAAGCTGACATGCTTGCCAGTCGCCGCTGCCAGCTGATTTCGCGTCAGTCCGTTCTGCAGACGAATTGCTCGCACCACCTGACCTAATTCTTTAGCCAGATACCGTTGTGGCGGTACGGACTCGAGAACTCGCGTGGCAAACGGAACAACGGCGTACTCAAATCCAAGCGGCCGCCGGCAGGCTCGACAGATATTGCTGAAGGGGCGGCGCACCAGAAGGTCGGAAAAAAACGTCGCATGCGGAGGATAGCTCAAAACAGCAAGATATCCAGAAGTCGGATGTTCATAAATCATCATTGTGTACACACTGTGTGCTAAACTGCGAATCGAGGAGAATCTCATGGCGACCGCGAAAAGACGCACGATTCACAAGCACTTCCGGCTCGATTCCATCAAGCTGAAGCGTGCCCAGAAGGTGCTCGCAGCCCGAACGGAAACCGAGACGGTCGAGCGCGCACTCGACCTGGCCATCTCCGAGCATGAGCGCAACAGGCTGACTGCGGAGGCGAATCAGAAGTTTCTGAAAAGCGGGATTGTCATCCGCGATGTGTTCGGCGCGCCCGGGCGGTAGCGATGCCGACCCTTTTCGATTCCTCTGTTTACATCAACGCCCTGCGGGCCGGCGGCGAGGCTGCTCTGGTTCTACAGCGATGGGCGCGGGAGACTCCGCTCTGGCTCAGTTCAGTGGTGCTCGAGGAGCTCTACGCTGGAGCCGTGCGCAGCGACTACCGGATCATCGAAAAGCTGGAGCGCGATTTCGAGCGGGCAAGGAGGGTGCTCGTTCCCAGTCTGGGTGACTGGGCTCAGGCCGGCAGGGTCCTGGGAAGGCTCGGGGAGAAGTATGGTTACGAGCAGATTGGCCGGGCTCGTCTGACCAATGACGCCCTGATCGCGACCAGCGCGGGCCGCGCGGGGATCGCCGTGATAACAGTCAATCGACGGGACTTTGGCCGCCTGGCCGAATTCTGCCCGTTCGAGTGGCAGGCACGCGCGATTCCGTAATCCAGAGCAGTCCGGCCGCGGGAGCCGGGCAGATGACAGTCCGCCGTCTGGCTTCGATTTGCGGCGATGATGAGTACAAATCAACAGAGTCAGACTGTGAACATGAAGCGCAGTTGGCTGGAATCCCCCCGAGCTCTCGCTGAAGGAGCGAGAGCAAAACTGCCAGAGGGCCGACGCCGTTTTGAGGCGGAACAGTTCGAGAAGGCGCCTCAGCAGCTCCACTCCAGAGAGCCGATTGCTCGGCGGTGGTGCGGTTTTTGACCGCTCCACCGAGCGCGGCTTTCAGCTTTGCCGGCAGTCTTTCGACGGGCTGCTCTTCAGCGGTTCGAGCTGTTGCCACGGTGGGCGTTATTCATCGCCATTCTTTCCAGAAAAGCACCTGACCCCTGATTCAAACCTACTTCCATTTCGGAGGACCCATTCCCATAAGTTGTCAGTGAGTCTGAAATGTGAACATAAGGTGACAGCGTCAGTGGAACGCCTGCTCGTCCAAAGGGCCAATATCTATCGAGGTAACAGCTTGGCTACATTTTCTAAGAATAGTACCTGCGATTCGATCATGTATATGTGCGATATCGTACATGTGCATAGGTCGAAACAAGAACTGCTCGATGGATTCAAAAAGATGGTTCTTCGACGGCGCTGAAGAGTTGTAGCTGACTGCGTTAGGGCCCGTGGTGAAGCCGGCTGCTAAAATCATGCGATGGGGATCGATGACTTTGTGCGGTACAGCAAGGTGCTCTATCGCTTGACCGCCGATTTTGTGCGTGTGGTGCCTGAGGATAAGTGGGACTTTACGCCTGACCCGCCTGGAAAGTCTGGGCGCGCACCGGCACCGCATCGGATTGGCGACGGCTTCGCGCCGTTTTGCAAGCAACTGCGGCACGTCGTCTGTGTGCGCGGCGTCTACACCGCCGCGCTGGCGACGAGAAAAGTGGATTGGACGCGGAAGCATGAGCATTATGTCGGTCCACTGACTCGGGAGGCGCTGCTCGCGGCGCTAGATGACAAGCAGCGACACCTGCTAGCGACACTGGAAACCGTCGACAGCGACGCGCTGATCGATTGGGACGGAACCCCATTTACCTTCGCGCTATTCACGTGGGAGTTTGTGCAACATGAGGCGATTCATCATGGTCAGTGGAGCGTCTATGCCTCGCTCGCCGGTTTTGACACGCCGTTCACTTGGCGAACTTCATGGGGCTTGTGAAGATCGACATGAACAATCCTGTGACCCTACACGAAGTGCTGCGCTTACGCCGCTAAGGGCGGCTGTCTTCGGCGTAAGAGCTAGATGCGCGTGATAGAACGTCGATGCGGGCCTGAGTGATTGTCAGCAATCCTTTTATGGGCACTGAGGTTCGCGAAAAAGCTCCGGGGTTCCCTCGATTGTTCTGTGGACTATTCTTCGGGAGTCTGGGGTTTGGTCAGGTCGGCGAATCTACTCCCGGCGATCCTCACGAGGTCGGCGGCTGCAATCTCCAGGGTCGTGTCGGTGCGTCCTGATCCGCAGTAGATCGTATCAAGTTCTATGACTCTCAGATCAAAGACTACCGAGGCGCCATTGATGGGTAGCGGGACAACGCCTCCTGGCATCACATGGAGAGTTTGAACCACCTCCTCCGGCTCTGTCGCTCTTAGATCGGTCCGGCGGAGGCCCAAAGTATCCCCGATCTTCTTGTAGTCTGCCCGATCCGCGGCACACATGCCGACGATAGCGTATGCCTGATTCGGAAGTGGGAACGCCAAACCCTTCACCATCGACCCGGGATCGAATGGCAACACTGATTTAGCGTCCGAGAAAGAGACGATCGGCGAATGATCATGGACCTTGAATTGGACTCCCGCTGCCGCCAAAAAGCTGTAAATCTCCGGGCTCAACATTCACCTCACGGTTAACACGAGCGGCTGGTCAGATCCGCCGGGCTATTATGCGTCTTGCGGTGTTGTAAACCACATCCGCTTCTTTGCTGCCGGATGCAATCGAACCAAAGTCACTTTCGAGTTGCTTCATCTCACATTTGTCGAACGTCTGAACTGCGAAATCATTGCTGCCCCACGTACGAAGGTTGGCTACATGAAGCTGCGCCATGTCACGCGCAGGTTTCTCGAGGACCACAGTATCGCTGCGAATGGGACGCCAGCTCGTCCCGGTCAGAGCATCGTCCAATAAAGCTCCGACATTAAGCTCCTGGCCGTAGTGCTGCTGCATCTGAGTCACCATCTCGTAATAGCGGGAAAATGCGGGGTGTGTCGAATGCAAAGCTTCCGTTTCGTGAATAGCGAGTATGGCTCCTGACCTGGCTGCTTGAGCCCAAGACTCCAGAGCAGCACGCGGCGATGGAAGGTGAGTCAGGAGGAATCGGCAGAAAATGAAATCTGCGTTGTTCACCGGAAACGGAATCGTCAGCACGTCGTGCCGAATGAACTCAAGCTGGGGCTGATTTGAGCGAGCCTCTGCAACATAGGCCCCGGATCTCAAGGCCGATGATGCGCTTTGGGCTCAACGTAGCTTCTATCAGGTGCGTGGACCACCCTGGCCCACAGCCGAGATCCAGTGCAAGTTCAAAGCGATGGCCATAACATACAGACGACACTGCGTTGAGGAGATCGCGGGTCTCTGGCTCGTACACTTCTGCCAGACGGCGGAGTCGTCGGCTTGCCTCCTGATTATCCCCGAACGTGTAAGCCATGCTCTCACTATAAGCACCGGCGTTATTCGCCGATGCCAAACTGACTGTTGGGTGCTGATCCATGACTGCGTCGGCCTGTCTTCTCGCCATCTGGGATTTGGCATCAACCAACCAACGCCCTATTGAGCCTCATGGAGCTGGCTCTCACAAACTCCATGACGATCGGGTGTGGGCGACCTTTGGCCGAGTTTGCTTGCGGAACAAAGAGAGTTCCAATGAAGAACGGATGCTGGGGCAGCTCCATAATTCGCGCTTCACCAGCCTCATCGGCACCGGAGATTTGAAGGCCTGCACGTTCCAGGTGGTTCTGGTAAGCAGGGTTCAGTCCGAAATTACAGTAGTATCTTTCGGTGGATCGAGTGTTTTTGTAGATGTCGGCGGCTCGCGTTCCCGGCTTCACATTCACTTCCATGGTCTTTCCCACGTGCGAACAGCTCAAAGGAGTGATGAACAGACATGATGCGTACGGGTCGGTCTCTGCATGCGACGCCTCTTGGATACCCATAACGTTGCGCGCGTATTCGAGGATGAGGTGTTGCGAACCGCCGCATGTCCCGAGAAATGGAATTGTGTTTTCTCTGGCGCATTGAATGCCGCGCAAGGCGCCTTCTAAGCTCTTGTACGGGCTGCCTGGACTGCAGATCAGCCCCTGAAAATCGTCGAACCGATGGCGTTGATCTGTAGGCAGCCAGATGGCGCTCACAGTATGAGATGGAAGGAACTCGGCGGCGTGAGCGATACCTTCGTTAGTGGCAACGTGGGTAGGATTGCTGGGATCGTAGTCTCCAATGATGCCGATCTCGATCGTGTTCGTCATATTTCAAGAATTGGGTCAAAATAGAAATGCGTCAAATCGAATAATTAGAAGGCATGTATGAAACATTTCGAACCATCTCTTGCGGCTTTGCGACTGGTCCCCAAGATCGTCCAGACGGGAAGACTGACACAAGCAGCGAGAGAACTGCACATGTCTCAATCGGCAGCCAGCCACGCTCTCGGTTCTTTGGAATCACAGCTCCGCTCCAGACTTTTTGTGCGGGAGCATGAAGGGCTCCGAATTTCCGAAGCCGGGCAACGGCTGTTGCCGCTCATCGAGGACGCATTGTCGACCATCGAGCGAATCCGAGCGGAAGCCGTGGGTTTGGCTGCGTTTGAAATCGGCGCTCTCCGTGTCGCAGCTGTTCCCAGTTTACTCAGCACCATTCTGCCCCCGATTCTTCGCGAGTATGCAGCGAGCTATCCGGGGATCGAACTGTCGATCTTCGAGGGGACGGACGACGAAGTTCATGCCTGGATCAAGTCCGGGGTTGCGCATGTCGGATTTGCGGCACTCCCGATAGAAGGCGTTGAAACAGAGGAAGTCGCGCGAGATGAATGGCTAGCGCTTGTACCCAAAAGTGGGTTTCAGGACAGGACCTCAATCACTCTCAAAGAAATTGCAAAAGATAAGTTCCTGATGTCCGGAGGTGGATGCGAGCGACACATTCAAAGAATCTTCGGCTTAGCTAACGTCGCTATTCGCGAAACGATGATGGTCAGGGAAATGTCGACGATTCACGCCATGGTCGCCGAAAGCCTTGGCATCAGCCTGATTCCGCAACTATCGTTTGCAAATTATGGTGCCTGCAGGACCTTGCCGCTGAGACCGCGGCTCTATCGGCAGATCGGCATGATTCGGTCGACAAGCCGTATCGATACCCCTCCAATCGCGGCGTGGGAAAACCTGATTCGAACAAGACTGAAGGCATCAAAGACTCCTCCATCCATGGGTTCGGTCAAGTGAAGTGGCCCGCCCAACGAAAATCGGTAAGGTTGCTTTGCGCGAATGGTGCACACCAAGGCGCATTTCGCTCCAATTTCCATTAAAAAAGGCATGTGATGCTTACTCGTCATTGCCAGCTTACGGGTACATCGATGACAACTTATGGCTACCGAGATGACAACTTATGCTTCAAATCACACACCAAACCCAAGCGAGGTCCGCATTCAGAAAGCGCGGACTAGGCTGCTTCTCGACCATCCCTTCTTTGGGACGCTGTTGCTCCGGCTGGGCGGCAAGGCGTCTCAGTCCGTCGCGACCATGGCCACGGATGGAGTGTCGCTCTTCTAGAACCCGGAATTTGTGGACACGCTGAATGCGGCCGAACTGGCCGGCGTTCTGGCTCAGGAGGTTATGCACCCGGCCCTGCAGCACCACACCCGGCGCGGCGACCGCCAGCAGGCGCGGTGGAACATGGCCTGCGACTACGCCATCAATCCAATCCTGCTCGATGCCTGTCTGACGCTTCCCAAAGACGTTCTGGTTGACAACACGTTCCGCGGGATGAGCGCGGAGCAGATCTACAACCTGATCGAGCAGGACGAAAAGCAAGAGGGCTCCTCAGGCCGGTCTGAGAGCCAGGTGGGAAATGGATCGGGCGCACCGAAGGATGACTCTGCCCAGAACGATGAGGCCGGAAGCGAACCCCGGGCGCCCTCGACTCCGGGCGGTGTGGGCCAGGTCCTGGACGCGCCGGAACCGGAAGCAGAATCGGGCCCTTCAGTTTCGGAGCAGGCACGCGAGTGGCAGATCGCTGTCGAACAGGCAGAGACCGTCGCCAAAGTAGCTGGCAAGATCCCCCTGGGCGCTGTGCGGGCTCTCGAAGCCTCGCAGGCTGCCAAAGTGGATTGGCGCGAGCTGCTGCGCCGGGTGTGGTCCGATGCGATTCCTGCCGACTACAGCTGGATGCATCCCAACCGGCGTCACGTATGGTCGGGGCTGTATCTGCCGGGAGTTACATCGGAAGGAGTTGGAGAGATCGCCATTGCTGTTGTCTGCTCGGGATCGGTCAGTTCCCGGCAGTTGGGGCCCTTTGAGGCCGAGGTACGGTCGATCCTGGACGGACAGCGGCCGCAGCTCGTTCATGTGCTCTACTTCGACGCGGCCGTTCAGAGAGTGGAGACGTATCAAGCCGGCCAGCCAGTCTCGCTCTCTCCGGTCGGAGGTGGAGGAACGGATTTCCGGCCGTGCTTCGACTGGCTTCAGGAGAAAGGCATCATGCCGCAGACGCTGGTGTTTCTCACCGATTTGTGCGGCACATTTCCGAGCGAAGTGCCCAGCGTGTCCGGTGATCTGGGCGTCGACGGAGGCTCGGAAAGCGCCTTTCGGGCAAGTCGTTCCAATGGAGGCTGCATGAACTCGATTTCGAACGGACGGGCTCCGTCGCCCTTTTTCAAGGACCATTTGATGAAAGCAACGCGAGGGAAGTTTGCAAGGGCAAGGTGTGGATAGCATTCTTAGGCTCCAGAAGAAGCTTGTGCAGTCGCGGCGGCTGGGAACATTGTCGACATGTCGATCTTGACGCCGTACTTCGCGTGCACTAAGGAGATTAGAAAGTGCACGGTCTTCAAGACATACTGTAGATCGCCGTCGACGCCCGTCATCTGTTTTCCCATCCCTTCGTGGTGAATGATGCTTTGGCGCAAATTGTCGATCTTGTCAATGCGGTCTTGGTCGAACTTATAGTGGCCGACCGTCGAAATCTGACGGCGCTGGACAAAGTGCGAAGAGCATACCAATTTTCTTTCTCAGGGACTCCTGTCCCATCTGTTCGATTTTGGCATTGAGGAGATCTTCGCGAATAGCATCGGAGTCCTTCTCTCCTGCCGCAGCGACCAGCTGGGCGCTGCGTAGACCGATCAGCAGCATGAGTCAGTGCGGCTCAGTCCCCCGCAGAAACGAAACCTTGACGGTTCCAGCAATTGGCGCATTGCTCTGTCAATGGCCGAAGCCCAGTAGTATCCAAGCGCTTTTGCTCCGATTGCGTTGGGGTGCAGATAAAAGGTTCCGTCGACGCCCGATTCCGCGTTCATTTCTGTCTGATGATGGGTGGAGAAGTAGGAGAACGCGTCTGCGTCGCCGAGGTAGACGTGTCCAGGGTTGGTTCGTGCGAAGGCATGCACCGTTGCATCGAGCGCGGGAAAGTAGCTTTGCAAGCGATCCAGTCCCGGCTGCTCATAATCGGAGTAGTTGTGAGTGTTGGGCGAGTACCAGATGGGCCGATGCACGACGATGACTGCCGCGGGGAACCGGTACAGGAGCTCGGTAAAGATCTGAGTCAGGTTCTCGGCATATTGGCTGGGTGCGACCGGTGCGCCACGGGGTCCGGACTCCGCGCTGTCATTGGTGCCCAACATCACTGAGAAGATCAGCGTTCCCGGATGCAGGGTCAGCATAGTTACTGCCGCGCGCACTGCGGCGGGGAGGTCCGTACCGGCAGCGGGCAGAAAATCGACGCTGGTATGGCCGCTATGCCCCTGGTTGGAGAAGAACAGCGCGGATCCGGGCAGCGACTGGCGCATCCAGTCGGTGGCGACGGCCGGCGGGGATTCTGTGTCGGGCCGGTCGAGGAGGACACCATACGTAATGCTATCGCCCAGGTAGACAATATCGACCGTCGACTTACGGCACGGCCGGTGCCTGGCTGGCTCGCCAGAGATGATTGTGACGCCAGCGGAGCGACCGTCTGACGGGCCGAGCCGAGAGCATCTGCAGCAATCAGCAAATCGAGCGCTGCACTCTGACGGGCGCCATCCACCTGATCGACCGGACCCTGCCACCAGAATCCAAATTCGCCGGAAGCGTCGCGGTTGTGCAGCCACAGCGCATCGGCATTGGCCCGAATGAAGCTGCGATAGCGAGCCTGCGGAGCAACCACGTTCAGGAGCATCAGGTTCCTGACAAAGATGCCCTTGAACTGCGGAACATCGGCGCCGTTGTGCGCATCATCTGGTTCGTGCAGAATTCGGTCTGCGTCGGTGAGGTGGGCGATGGCTGCATCGGCGATCGAAGAAGCCATCCTGAGCAGCGCGGGATTAGGCGCTGCGCGATTGAGCTCAATCAGCGCTCCCAGAATGACACCCTGGTTATATGTCCATGTAGCCTTGCCGTTGTTTGTGCAGTGCGCCGGATCGGAAATGTCAACGCCATCGTTCACCAGATTGTCTCCGTTGATCATGCCTGTGCTTTGAAACCATTCCCACTCCTTCTGCGCCCAGTCCAGATCCTGCTTACGCGCCGGATCACCGGGATCGCGATTGGCAAGCGAGGCGGCCACGGCCAGAAAGAGCTCATTCTCGATGGCATTTTTGTCGCGCTTGTCCTTGCTCCACCAGACTCCGCCGCCACAGGTTGCCGTTTCCCAACCGACCTGCATGTCCTGGAAGATGTCGCGGGCAGCCTCAAGGTAACGGGGATCTCCGGTGAGATCGAATACATCGATCCAGGCCAGGGCCCACCACCCCTCGTCGTCGTAATACTTGTTGAGAAAGCCGGGCGCGCCGCTGGCGGAAGACTGAGCGGCGGATAGAGTGTTGGCAAAGACGGGCAGATACTCCTGGGAGCCGCTTACGCGGCTATAGTTCGCCAGAGCGGTGATCGCGTTCGCGGAATTCCACCATCCGGTGGTCCGGTAGAGCCCGCTGGTGGGTCCATACCACTTCTGCAATGCGTCGACGGCCGCCTGACTGCGATGCAGGTTCGAGTTGGTGACTGCACGGTCCGCTTGCTGGGCGACGACTGACGTCCCCGAGGCCGCCATCAAGAGCGCGAGACACCCGAGCAGCAACCGACGTGAACCATGAGCTTTGCGTCGCCGCCAGGGTGCAACGAGCAAACGGTCCAACTGCGATCCGAAGAGCATGTGTATCCTCCGCAACATCAGAATTGAATTGCTCCACGCAGATGCAGCTGTTTGGTGGTCCGCGGCACGTTACACCGGGAAGGGGAATGAACCCGTGGCACCGCGCGGTGGCAAAACGATTGCACTCGATACTGGCAGATATTGAGGGGTTAGTGTCGGTCGCAGGGGCGGTGCCATTGATAGGCGGTATAGGAGGCGGTGTGCGGGGTTGCCGATGCCACCCTTGTGCAGGGTATCCGCATAAACGTCATGTTGGCGGAGCTCCGATTGCTCTGCCGGGAGGTTCCCGGTAAACCGAAGATTCGGCGCGTGAGGCAACTCCGTGCGATCCGAAGGACATGCTCGAACTCATCGTCTCGCAGCAGCGAGAGCCTCGTGACCGCGGTGGCCCTGCTGCTCAAGGGCTGAGATGGACGAATGCTGCCTCGATGACGATGATTCAGCTCAGGCGGATTCTACCGTGCCTCCTACAGAGTGGAACGGGCCGCCAAGGCCGCCCGTTTTACTTACCAGCTTTTTTCTTCTGCGCGGTCCAACGTCGCCTTTGGGCGTCCCCGATCCGCTTCCGCGCCTCGGCGCTCATGACATGTTTCTTCTGGGGACCACGAGCCGTGGCGATGCGATCATCTCGACCGGCCAGCAAGCCCCGGGCCTGTTTTAGCTTCTGTATCTCTTCGTCGATCCCCGCAACTATCCGACTCACTTCCATTAATTAATTCCCTCCGAAGGTGATTTTAGTATGACGACCCCAGCCGAAAAAGAGTTTCTTACGAAGGCGTTATGTCGCCGCCGTTACTGCACACCATATCTACCCTGAGATGGCCGCGTGTGAGGCCCCGCGGGCTGGGGACACTCGGAACTCGCGACGAAGGCGAGCAATCTGTTTGGCCAGGAGCAGGCGGTCCATCCGGAGTTCGGACCCTCACCCTGCCGACGCGCGAGTTCATCGACCAGAAGTGGGTGACGCAGAACGCGGACTGGGTGAGCTTTCCCACCGTCGCTGACTGCTTCGTCGCGCGGATGGCGACGCTGGAGCACCTGGCTCCCGAATACACGCACTACGCTGCGGCGCTGGCGGCGAGGACTCCGGAGGAGTGCGTCACTCAGGTGTCGCTGTCTTGGTCCACAGATCCACAGCGGGCGACGAAGTGTGTCGAGACTTATCGCGCTCACCGGGAGGTTTTCCGCAAACGACTTCGCCCTCGTGACCGGTGACGCTCTCTTTGTTCGTTCAGACGCCCGCGCACGGATAGCCACCGCGCAGAGAAACTGGGGGTGAGCCGCGCGGAGAAAAGGAAGAAGGCCGCGAAGCGTAGAGATGGCCGGACTGTTTCCGGCCATCTCTTGCATTCGAGGGAGTTCAGTTAGAGAGTGTTTCCGATGGTGTTGAACTCGTTGGCAATCTGGTTGGAGAGACCACCCATGGCTACAATTGCTCCAAGGGCGATCAAGGCAGCAATTAACGCATATTCAATCAGGTCCTGACCGGACTCGTCGATCAGAAGACCCTTAAGGACCGGAGTGATGCTCTGCATATTTTTCTTCCTTTATGTCAAGTGATCGTGGGTATTTGTTACAACATTGGTTGTATCTAAGCGTGATCATCAGAAGGGCATCAATCCCCAGTGCGTGTAATTACATCAGTGTGGCGTCCAGTCTGGATCACGAAGACTTAGCGGCCCGTTCAGGGCAGGTGATGTTGTGCCCGTCACGGGAATTCGAACGCTCCGGAAGCAAGGGGGGAATTAGACCGCCACGAGGTATATGTCGTGGGCGCCGGCGCTGCCGGATGGATTCCCGAAGCTAGCGTCGGCGCGGTGCCGGAAGAGTGGCCCCGAGGACTGCGTCACACACAGGTCCTGGGGGTGGGGCAAAAAAAATTTGCCGCCAAGCCTGGCGACGGAAAATGATTACCCAAGGATGAGCGCCGCCGCGCCGACCGGCAACCAGGACGTGAAGCCGCAGAGCGATGGCGGAACTCCGCAGGCGAACGTGAGTTTCTACCCGCAGGTTGCGACGGATTCTCTGCTCGGCGTCGTCAAGCCGGACGGTACGACGATCACCATCGAGGACGGCGTCATCAGCGGCGTCCCCGGTGCGCTCCACAACAGCGACGGTCCCCCGGCGACTCCTGCCTTCGTGCAGGCCCCATCCGGTGGCGGCGACTCCCTCGCGTTCTCCACGCTGTCGCGTCCGACAATCTGCTCGTCATCGCCTTTAAGTCCGAAGGCGCAATCGGCTCGATCACGATCGTGCCTCTCGCGCACGGGCGCGCACACCTGCGGGTACTAGTCGCAAAATTGCGCGTTCGGGCTCAAAACCGATACACGAATCACCACACCGCAAAGACATCCAAAGCGAGGCTCACACACGCGCGCTTGGACTGAAATAATTGGGTCCTGTGCCTGAGACGGAGCCGAGACCCCGCGCCTTGTGGTTTGAGGTTTGGGTTGCTTGCCATTCGCCCGGCGACAGGCGAAGCTTTGACATGCAAAAGCGAGAAAACCTGCCTTCCTTGACAGCTTAGGAGAGAGCCTGTACAGTCCTAAGTAGTTTAGGAGAGATTCGGCATGCCCGATCAGGCTCACCTTCTTCCGGGAACTCTCGATCTTCTGATCCTGCGGGCGGTCTCTCTCGGACCTTTACACGGATATGGCATCCTGCTGCGCATCGCTCAAATTTCAGGACAAGCTCTGATGGTAGAGCAGGGTGCACTCTACCCGGGACTGTTTCGATTAGTTCGTCAGGGACTACTGAAGACGAAATGGGGCGTTTCCGATGTGAATCGACGGGCCAAGTTTTACGAACTGACGGCTGCGGGACGAAAACGGCTGCAGGATGAAACAGAAAGCTGGACTCGGCTGGCAGCGGCCATTGCCTGTGCGCTTTCCGCACAACCGGAAAAGCTATGAGACTCCTCGACGCAATGCGGGCCCGTTGGGCCGCCCTTGTGCACCGTTCGGCAATGAGGGAGGAGCTCGAAGAGGAACTGCGGGACCACCTTCAGCATCGCGCGGACGATCTTGAACGCAGCGGGATCTCGCGGGTGGAGGCAGAGCGACGGGCGCGCATTGAATTTGGAGGGTTCGAACACTACCGGGAAGAATCGCATGCGGCCCTGGGCTGGCACTGGGCGAAAACGCTTTTGCGGGACCTACGGTTTGGGTTGCGGATTCTGAAGAAGTCGCCAGCATTCACCGCCGCCGCAGTCAGCGCTCTGGCGCTGGGAATCGGGGTGAACACGGCCTTGTTTACGCTGGTACGCGGAATTCTTATGCGTCCATTACCGGTACGCTCTGCCAGCCGCCTGGTTGTGATCTGGGGCAGTAATCCAGGAGAGGGGTTAAGCCGGGTTGGGCCAAGCGGGCAGGACTACCTCGACTGGAGAGAACAGAAGATCCACGCGCTTGAGGATCTCTTTCTCTTCGAGCACGGCACCGGTACGGTGACGGGGAATGGCGATCCGGAACAGGTGGCCGGACTGCGGGTGACGACTAATTTCGGAAGCTTCTTCGGAATCGTTCCGGTGGTGGGAAGAACGTTCTTGCCGGAAGAAGACAATGCCCGGCACTCTCTGGCCATTCTGAGTTACCGCTACTGGAGGCGGAAGTACCAGGGAAATCGGGCAATTTGCGGGCAGAGCATGACGCTCAACGGTGAGGATTACACGATCATCGGCGTGCTGCCCGCTTCCTTCGAGGAACTGTTCCCAGTGGATGTCGTGGTTCCTTTTGACAATGAATGGCTGCACCGAGCAGATTCTGATCTTGGTGTCTTCGGCCGGCTGCGGCCGCACGTGACCGTCCGGCAGGCGGCGGCCGAGATGAGCGAGACGATGGCGCGGATCGCCCGACAGCGGCCCGACCGCAAGGGGTTCGGCACAGTTCTGGTCCCGCTGGAATCTGTGCGCATGGAGTACATTCGGCCGGCACTGCTGGTGCTGCAGTGCGCAGTGGGATTCATTCTGATCCTCGCCTGCGCGAATGTTGCGAATCTGATGCTGTCGCGCGGCATGAGCAGACGCCAGGAAATGGCAGTGCGCATCTCGCTCGGAGCCACGCGAAAGCAGATCGTCCGGCAATTCCTTGTGGAAAGTTCCTTGCTGGCGATTCTTGGGGGAATGCTGGGCCTGCTGCTGGCGCTGGGAAGCGTGCATTTGTGGGCCCGTTATGGACCGACCCGGATTCCTGTTCCCAATGCAGCCTACGAAGTGACACTGCCGGCGGTCCATCTCGGGATGAGCGAGATCGTATTCACGCTGGTTGCATCGCTCGTGACGGGGATCCTGTTTGGGTTGATTCCTCCGCTCCGGCTGTTTGGCGGCAATATGCAGGATGCGCTGAAGAATGGAGGACGGGGAACGATCGGCGAAGTGCGGGGACGGGGAACACGCACCGTCCTGGTGGTTGTGGAGGGAGCGCTCGCTCTCGTCCTGGTGGTTGGCGCATCTCTGATGATCAAAAGCTTCTCGCGCTTATTGTCCATCAATCCGGGCTTTGATCCGAACAGACTTCTGACCCTGCGGATCAAACTGTCCGAGGATGCTGCCGGTTCTCCTTATCGAGATCCCTGGAAGCGAGGCGCGGCCTTTCATGACTTCCTCGAACATGTTCGCGGCATACCCGGCGTGCAGTCTGCTGCTTTGACTGAGATCGTGCCACTGAGTCAGGACGACATGGACCGTGGTCCTTTCGCCATTCAGGAAAAGGCGGGATCCAACGTCACACCTTCGGCCGATTATCGGGACATCAGCCCTGGATACTTTCAAACCATGCGGATTCCCTTGCTGCAGGGCAGGAACTTCGCAGAGAGCGATGACGCAAAACATCCGCGAGTGGTGGTCATCGATCAGACTCTTGCGCGAGAGTATTTTGGAACCGAAAACCCATTAGGAAGGCATGTCGTTCTTCCCTACGGCTCACGCATTCCCCGGGAGGTCATCGGAGTTGTCGGTGCCGTGCGCGACTCATCCCTGAGCGGGGCGGCTGAGGCCACCATCTACTTCCCGTATATGCAGGGGCCGGACCAAACCATGAGCATGGTCGTGCGTACGGCGCTCCCGCAAAACACGATTCTTCCCGAAATTCGCGATGCGATCTGGTCGGTGGACCGGAACCAACCTGTATTCGAAGTTAGATCCATGCCGGAAATCATGGGGAATGTCACCTCGGCCCCCCGGATTGCCTTTATCCTGCTCGACATTCTGGCCCTGGTGGCCCTGGTTCTGGCGGCGATTGGAATCTACGGCGTGACCTCGTATAACGTCGGCCAGCGAACGCAGGAGGTTGGTGTGCGACTGACGTTTGGCGCTCCGCCGAATGCGATTCTGTGCATGCTTGTGCGTCAGGCAACAACGCTCACTCTTCTCGGCGTGGGGGCTGGCCTGCTTTGTGGGTTGCTCATGACCCGACTCATGTCCAGCCTTCTTTATGGAGTCAGCAGCACAGATCCCGTCATATTCCTCGGAGCCACGGTGCTGGTTACGATTGTTGCGACCATTGCGTGTTATCTTCCTGCCCGCCGCGCGGCGCGCGTCGATCCGCTGGTAGCCCTGCGCTCGGAATAGAGGTCCGTCTTTTGTCCTGGGCAAACGACCGTGTTCTCATTTGAAGCCAAATCGCCAACTCACTCATCGACGCAGCGTTCAGGACGGATTACCGGCAAACCGGAAAATGGCCGACAACCCAGTGAGAAGCCGCGGACGGTGATCGGTTTCCATTGCCCAGAACTTGCTGTCCCCTTTCCATCGGCCTTATCTTCGCGCAGAGGGAACAATGGCCGATTTCATCGCCCTCTCAAGCAGCCTCCTCGCAGAATCGGCCTTCTCTGAGAAGATTCGCTATCATCATCAGTCGCCGTCTTCGTCGCCGCTGTCATTGTCCGGCTGCTTCGACTCTTCTTCCTGAGAGGGGCCTCCGTCGGGCACTACAGTGATGCGGGAAACGTCGGCTTTCTCGAGCGCGGAGTTATAGGCGGGCAGCTCCCGCTGGTCGATCTGTTTCACGGCTGCTTCCACTTCCTGCAGTTGCCCATCCAGCAAAGCGAAGACCTGCTTTTGCGGTTCTGTAGGAGGGAAGTCGGAGTTACCGGCAACGTCGCCCCCTCCTGTTCCAGCCTCAGCCCCCAGCCAAATGAACTTAAGATAGAGGCCCAGCGGGCCGCGGAATGACTTTTCATCCCCCTCGGCGATGGTCGGATGCAGCAGCTGGTTCTCCTGATCAAGATATTTGTTGTTCAGTGCGTCGGTTGCGTCCAGCAGGCTTTTCTCTGCCTGTTTGGCCAGCAGTAAGCGCCGCGTATCTTCCAGCTGCTTTCGGCTCCACTCGATCTGGTTGATCAAATGTATGGATCGAGTGGTATCGACGTAGATCTTGTACGAGAGAGCGGACGATGCAATTGCATCGGCAATCGTAGCCGGCGTGTTCGGATCCTTGACGACCACGATTTTCTGGCTTCTGGTCGCATCGCCGGCGGTGAGCTTCACGACGTAGGTGCCAGGAGCGACCAGCGGAGCATCGTTTCCTTCACTGCTTACGCCGTAATAGAAGACCGGCCGGGTCTGCTTGCCCACGAAGCGCTTTTCCGACCAGATATGAGGATTGCCCGGCGGGGTCGTGCGCAGCGCGACGTGGGGAGTTGGATCAAATTGGAGATCCCACCAGACGCGGTTGACGCCTGCATGGCCTGTGCTCTTGAGGTGGCGTATCAGCATGCCTTTCTCATCGAACACTTCCAGCTTGACGTCTTTGGTTTCTGACTTCAGCAGGTAATTGACGGGAACACCTGGTGGAGGATTCTTCCCGATCGAAACCCCCGCAGGCGCCAAGTCGCGTTTCGCTCCGGCACGCAGGCGATAGGCGTGGCGAACAGGGAAGAGTTGCACCGACTCATGCGCCGCGTCTGTTGTGATGTTCTGGAGAGGAGAAATATCGTCGAGGATCCAAAAGCCACGACCGTAGGTGCCTATGACAAGATCGTCAAACGACGGTTGAATCGTCAGCCAGTACACTGGCGCATGCGGAAGATTTAGTTGGAAAGCATCCCAGTGAGCACCATCGTCTGTCGAGAGATAGAGCCCGTTTTCCGTCCCCGCATACAGGAGTCCGCGTCGCACAGGGTCTTCGCGCACTACATGCGTGTAACTCAGTTGAGATGACGGTATGCCATTCGTAATTCTGGTCCATGTCTTTCCATAATCGGTAGTCTTGTAGAGATAGGGATCAAAGATGCCGACCTGGTGCCCGTCAAAAGCCACATAACAGGTGCCGGCTGCATACTTTGAAGGCTCGATGCTGTCGACCGTCATCTTCGCAGGCAGATCTGGAATATTGGTAGTCAGGTTCGTCCAGTGCGTGCCCCCGTCTCGAGTCATCTGCACCAGGCCGTCGTTGGTTCCTGCCCAGATCTGGCCCCTCTCGACTGGCGATACGGCAAGCGAATAGACCACACCGGCATACTCCACGCTGAGATTGTCCACGGTAAGACCGCCGGAGTCGCCGTGCATCGAGGGATCGTTCAGAGTCAGGTCCGGGCTGATTTGCTGCCAGGTCTGACCGCCGTCGGTTGTGCGGTGAACATACTGGCTTCCGACATACACAGTATTGTGATCATGGGGGGAAATTGCGATGGGGTAGGTCCAGTTCATTCGAATCCTGACCTGTCCCGCATTTGACCCCATCGTGCGATCCGGCCAAACACTTACTGACCGCGAGAAGCCGGATCTGGCGTCGAAGCGCTCTGTTACGCCAGCATAACATCCGCCCCAGACGATGTTATTGTCGACTGGGTCGGGAATGTTCCATCCCGTTTCACAGCCCGCGGTCGTGGTCCACTCGCTGGCGCTGATGTTCTCTCCGCCGGGAACGTTGCTGGGCCCACGCAACGGCATGCCATCCTGCATTTGTCCGTAGACCATATACGGCACGCTGTTATCGGTGGCCACGTGGTACATCTGTGCGATGGGCAGGCGAATGCTCTTCCATGCTCGTCCGCGTTCGGTGCTGATCATCACGCCGCCGTCGTGCCCGATCATCATACGGCTTGGGTCCGTCGGGTCCGCCCACATATCATGATTGTCGCCGCCGCAACCTCCCCCGCCGCGGCGCCCGCCGGGCCTTCCCGCGGGGTCATCACCCTGGCAATGCATGTGGTCGGCCGTCTCTCCACCATCGAACGTGACACTGATGCCGTTGGAGGGGAAGTACACCTCGTTTTCATTGTCGGGCATCACCAGCATGCGGGTGTAATAGTGCGGCCGCTCGTTAAGTAACCGGCTGTAGTTGACGACCAGCCAGTTCGAACCTCCATCATCGGAGCGCCACAGGGTCCCGCCCTGTCCAGTCTCAATTAGCGCGTATACTCGTCGTGCGTCGCTGGGCGCAAAGCTGACGGCGATTTTTCCCAGCGGCGAGGCTGGCAGTCCGTGGCCGCTCAGGCGCGCCCAACTGTCGCCGCCATCCGTCGTGACAAACAGTCCGCTCCCTGGACCGCCGCTGACTCGCCCCCAGGTCTTGATATCAACCTGCCAGCTTGCCGCAATGATCTTCTGCGGATCCTGCGGATCCATGGTCAGGTCGTAAGCTCCGGTGTTCTGGTCCACAAACAACACTTGCTTCCAGGTCTTGCCCCCGTCCGATGTTCGATAGACGCCGCGCTCCTGCTGTGGTCCGTAACATGTCCCCAGCGCAGCCGCGTATACGATATCCGGGTTCGTCGGGTCAATGAGAATACGTCCGATCCGCCCCGTCTTATCGAGGCCCATGTGCTTCCAGGTTCTGCCGCCGTCGATCGACTTATAAATGCCGTTGCCAATCGATACATCGCTGCGAATGAAAGGCTCGCCGGTTCCCACCCAAACGATATTGTGACTCGAGGCAGCGATGGCAATTGATCCGATGGACTGAGCATCCTGTGCGTCGAAGATCGGATACCAGTGGTCCCCGCCGTCGAAGGACTTCCATACTCCGCCTGAAGCGGCACCCGCATAGTAAATGTTCCGGTCGCCAGGCACACCCACGACTGACGTTACGCGATTGCCCGGCGGCCCGATGTAGCGAAATTGCATGGCTCCGTAGAGCGACGGAGTCTCCGGCTCCCCATTGTCTTTCGGTTGCTGCGCCAACAAGGCGGAACCTGCCAACAAGCAGAACAACGTGCCGGACACACATAAACGGTGATTTCTCAACCCTGATCTCCTGCCAAAATCGATTGGGAACGCCTGATTCGCGACTGGTTTCGCGTTTGGTCGCAATCCAACACAAGGTACCTGATTACGTGGGGAGCAGAGCGGACTTTCAGCTGCTCAGTTCTGTTTTGCGGGGGACAGTGTCGATGCGAAGAACTCATCGACGCGCCGCCATGCGTCTCCGAGCACCTGTTCTCGGCTGAAGTAGTGGAATTCTCCCGGATACATCATGAAGGTGATGAGATTGCCCTTCTGCGCTTTCAGAGCCTCGTCGATGAGCCGGACGGACTCGATGAAAGGTACATTCACGTCGGCTGTGCCGTGCAAAATCAGCAACGGTCGTCTTAGTTCACCAATGTGCGAGATCGGGGAAGCATTGGCATAGACCTGCGGATTTTGCTCGGGAGTTCCGATCCGGCTCGCCGTCCAGTCGCCGTGATAAGGATCGTTGTAGTACATGGTGTAATCCGCCACGCCCGCAACATCCACGCCCGAACGAAATAAAAGCGGATGCCGGGTAACCGCAATCAAAGTAAAGAAGCCGCCGTAGGAAAGCCCCCAAACTCCAATTCGGTTCCCGTCGACGTAAGGCAGAGTCTTCAGATAGTCGCCCGCGCGCGAAGCGTCTTCGGCATCTTTGCCGCCAACGTCCATATAAACGGCGGAACGCCATTTGGATCCATAACCGATGCTTCCTCGATAGTCGGGAGCGAAGACCACATAACCCTGCTGCAGTAAATACTGGTGGAAGCTATAGTAGACAGCGTAGTTTCTCTGGATGTGCCAGCCGTCATAATTCTGGTTGATGCCGTCACCGTGGATCCATACGATCGCAGCGTGCTTCTTTGTCCGATCGAGGTTCTTCGGGACAAAAAGCCAGCCTGGAACCGGTGTTCCATCTGCGCCGGGGAAGCTCACGTAGTGCGGTTGGACCAGGAGCGACTTATCCAGACCCGGAGGCATCGAGGTAGTTAGGCGCTTCACAGCATCGCCTCCGGATAACATCACCGTAAAAAGGTCGGCCGAATTATGCCAGTCCGTATGCTGATAGACAAGTTTCGTGTCTTCGGGTGACCACACTGGCTGAGTATTCGTGCCTTCCAGGGATGTAATGTACCGGACTGATGGACGCTCTGCACCGATTGTCACGATGCCAATGCGCCGATCTCCGGGGTGATCAAACTCGCTGGTGTCAAAGGCCAGCGACTGGCTGTTGTGGGACCACGCTGGACGCCATGCTTCCGAGCGCCCGCTTGTCAGCTGAACAGGTTCGCCCCCATCGGCTGCGACAATGTACAGATGATCCCAGTCCTCTGCGGCGTCGCTGACGTATGCGATCCATTTTCCGTCGGGCGAGGGTAGCGGTTCTCCGCCCGCCTCACCCTCCGGCAAGCTCCAGAATTTCGCTTCGTGGTCCGTGTGAAGTATGTGCTCCTGGCGGCTCTCGATGTCGGTCGTGACGATACTTCGGTCCCTGAAATCGGTGGACTCTCTCTCATAGACGAGGCGCGCGTTGCCTGCCCAGGCAATTTCCTCGAACATCGACTCGTTGCTCCCCAGCGCCACCGCGTCTCCGCTTTCGACCGGAGCTACATAAAGGCGACCCGGCACAAATTCGGGATCGCGGTAAACGAGTTTGGCGCCGGAATAGGCGGGCGACACATCATGGGGAATGATTTTGCCATCTCCGATGAACGCCAGATGCCGCCCGTCCGGAGACCATCGAAGACTGTAGATCAACCCACTATTGTGAGCGATCGGATGGCTCGCTTTCGTCGCCAGCGTCAGCACCACGACTGTGTGGCCGCCGCCGTCATCAGGAATCGCAATCGCAACCTGGGTGCCATCCGGCGATGGCGTAACGCCGCCGGACCCGTTCGGAAGCGACCATACCTTCGTGGGCGGCCCGCCTTTGGCACTCACGCTCCAGAGTTTGCCGCCCTCGATAAAATCAAGCGAACTGCCATCGGACGACCAAAACGGATCCGCAACCTTGCTGTCAGCAAAAGTTGTCAGCGGGCGAGGCGAACCGATTCCATCCGCGTTGACAACGTAAAGGTTCACGACGTCGCAGCGATCCGAGAGATAGGCAATGCGCTTGCCGTCGGGAGACCATATCGGGTCGGAGGGGTGTCGAATATTGAGAAGTTGTTCAATCGTGAGCGGTGCCGCGACGGCCTGGTGGCCGAGCAGAAAAGCGACGACGGCGAATACGGCTGCAATCAGAAAACGGGTCGCCCATGACATGGCCTTTTGTCTCTCCTATGCCCAGGTCTGCGTCAGATTTTGAGCAGGGTGGGGAATGTGCTCATGCGTACACTGATTGGTCCGATTCACCCTGCGGCGGTGCGCAGGTTGTCCGGGAACGAATGGTTGTACACAATAGCGCAGTCGTTGTGTCATTCACAACTGCGGCAGGAGATTGCATCAATGCGTTTTATTCCTCCCATACGGCGGCGAAAGATGCATCGGAAACCGACAGCACCCGCTCGTCACATTTCTTCCGCGGCCTGCCAAAACAATTGACATCTCGTTCCCAGCATTGTATACATTCTTCCTAACGCTGTCCCCGTGGTCGCCTTTCGGTTGCTCAGTCCGGTCTGTGTTGATCGGCAGATGTCGAGGCGTCTGGCTTTCTTGCAGTTCGATCGCCTGTCGAATTTGACCTTGTCCAAGCGATCATTGAGGGTCCACTTCTGGGCCGATGAGGCTTGCGCACTCTTTTTGTGCGGCGATCGTTATAGCTCAGAGACTCAAATGCCTCAACCGCTGAAACGGCAGTCGGTGTCAACCGTATCCCAGCAAGGTGTTCTTCGTTCTTCTGAGATCGGCTGCCCGATTCCCCGGGTCTCGACTATTTAGATCTTCTGGCTGCGCAATCGCACCGGTGCCTTCAGGCCGGCCTTGAATCCGTATCTTTCGTCCCCAGTCGTCAGATTCTTGTGTCATCGCCGTTTGCTTCGGCAGGCCATCACTTTTGGAGGAAACAATGACAAAGAGATTTGTGCTGTTTCTGTTCCTCATCTGCGTAAGTCAGATGTTGCTCTTCGGTCAGGTTGCAATCACCGGCGCGATTCGTGGTGCCGTCACGGATGCATCGGGCGGAGTTCTTCCCCAGGTAACGATCATCGTCGAAGGCCCCGCGATCATGACTCCCAGAAAAACGACCACAGACGTCGCGGGAAACTATTTGTTTGACGCGCTTCCGACCGGTACCTACAAATTGACTTATGAGATATCGGGATACAAGACCGAAATTCGCTCGAATGTAACCATTACCCCGGGCTTTACGGCGACTGTCAGCCCGCAGTTATCGGTTGGTGTGAGTCAGCAGTCCGTTGTCGTTCAAGCCGACTCTGTAGTTGTGGACACTACGAACAATACAACGGCCACTACCTTCGATGATGCACTGCTCCAGAACGTGCCCGGGGGCCGGGATACATTTTCAACGGTAGCTCAGGCGCCCGGTGTGGCATCAAGCGACTTCGATATCGCAGGGAGCCAGAGCTTTCAGCAGTCGGTGATGCAGGTACACGGAAGCCTTCCAGGCGATCAGGTGTACAGTTTTAACGGACTGCGTTTGAACTGGCCTGGCTCGACCGGTGGATACACGTCTTTCTATATTGACGACGACTCGTTGTCTGCGTTGCAGGTAGTAACCGATAGCGCGCCTGCTGAAGTTGCGGTGGGGGGTGTCTACATGAATATGGTGCCTAAGTCAGGATCGAATCAGATGCACGGCCTGGCCGCTCTGTATTATCAATCGGCAGGGACTCAGGCCACCATCTCTGATCCCATCTATGGCGGCGTTCCAGTTCCGTCAGGCACTCCGTTCATTATGGCCAGAGATATTGCCACGAATCTCGGTGCGCCTTTGCTCAGAGACAAATGGTGGATATTCGGTTCCTGGCGCCTCTATGACCTCAAGGAGAGTGTCCTCTCCGTCACCAATCCGGATGGCACGCCCACGACCGACCCGAATCACCAGAGCAATACGACGCTGCGTACGGATTATGCGCCTTCCACCAATAACCGCCTGGACTTTGTGTGGTGGTTCAATGAGCAAAACCGGTTTTTCCGGCGAGATACGTCGTACGCATTCGTTGACGCCGACGCGTCGTGGCGACAAATTGAGCCCGCTTACATACTGCAAGGGGAGTGGAACAGTACCGTCCACAGCAACCTCCTGTTCGACACGCGTTTCGGGTACCTGCATCAGATCTTTCCCCTGGCGAATCAGCCTACCACCCCGGTGACGGCGCTCAATCGCCAGGATGTTACGTTGTCCACCGAATCAGGAGCGCCACCGTACTCCTTTGTAAACCCGGCGAGCGTGATTGCTTTTGCCGAGGGCGTTTCGTGGTACAACGGGCATTTGTGGGGAGGTGCGCATACCTTTAAGTTCGGCGTCGACACGTCCACCAATCACAACGGCTACAACTACAGTGCCGATCTTGGGATTAACGCGCTCTATAACGATGGCACGCCGATCGAGGTAATTGCGTATAACACCCCTGTGAATGTCAGGAGTATCTACCACGAGACAGCTGCGTATGCGCAGGATTCTGTCACGGTGAAGCGCAAGCTCACGCTTAACCTGGGTGTGCGGTACGATCACTTTGACACTTTCTATCCGGCGCAGAGCAGTCCTGCGGCACAATTCCCTGCGTTGTTTCCGACACGGATGTTTGCCCAGTCTCCCAACATCGCGACCTGGAATACGTTCCGACCCCGCCTTGGTGCGGCCTACGATTTGACGGGGAAGGGAACTTCGGTTCTTCGCGCCTATTTTGGACAGTTTGATATCCTGCAAGGCGCGGGACTGGCTGAGCAGGTCAACCCCAACGGCCTGAGCGAGCAGATCTACAAATGGACCGATACCAATGGTGATGGTATACCCGAAACCTCCGAGTGGGATTCCCCGGCGAACCTCATTGCGGCCTCGGGGGGCGTGGTTACATCGGTCGACAAGAACCTGAAGCGACCGTATACGAATGAAGTGAACGTCGGATACGAACAGCAAGTGTTCTCTTCCATGATGGTGGGAGTGAACTATTACTTCCGGAATATCAAGGATCAGTTCGCAGCGGAAAACCTCGCCAACCCCGCCTCCGACTACACCGCAACGACTGTCGACGATTCCGGGAACCCGCTGATCGATTCGATTACCGGCAAACCCATCACGCTGTACAATCTCAACCCCGCCGACGTTGGACTATCGAACTACCTGATCACCAACATCCCGGAACTTAATACCAATCATTACAACGGTGTTGAGTTGACCGCAACCAAGAGAATGAGCAAAGGCTGGCAGCTTTTGGCTGGCTATACCATTCAGCAACAAAAGGGCACCTATTCGCGTGGATTGGGGGACGATTTCAACAACCCGAACAACGAAATTAACCGTAAGAACGCGGTGTTGAATTACGACGCCACGCAGATGTTCAAGGTGTTGAGCAACTATACGCTGCCGAAATCGATCGCGGTGGGCATTAACTATCAGCATTACACTGGGTACCCTCTCGATCCGAATAACGGGCCACCCACAGCGATCTTCGAAAATCTCAACCAGGGTCAGGTGTCGGTGATTGGCGAAACGATCGGCAACATTCGGCTTCCCAACGTAAACATTGTTAACCTTCGTTTCTCCCGGCCAACCCGTTTGGGGGAGCGATTCACTCTGGAGCCGATCGCCGACCTGTTCAACATTGGGAATGCGAATACCGTTATCAGCGAGGTGCCGACGGGCGGTAGCAGCTTCGAGAAGCCTACCAATCAATTGAATCCGTTCATAGCTCGCTTTGCCCTGCGCTTCAGTTTCTAATCTGCTCTTGAAGGCGCGCAAAACGGATGGCGCGGCCGGCGGGATAGCGGCCGCGTCATCAGCTAACTCATTGCGACGTGGCATGGAGGACGGTTGATGGGTCTGAGGATCGTGTGCGTGTGTGTAATACTCCTGGGTGTTGGTTTGGTTCGGGAGGGGCGCGGTCAGGAAAAGCCAATGGGCAGTATCACGATCGACCGCATCGCGGATATCAAATACCCAACTCAGCCCCATTGGTCGCCGGATGGCAAGACCATTGCATTTTTGTGGGACGCGGCAGGAGATCAACAGTTATTCATTGTTCGCGCGGGCGAAGCGCCCGTCGCGTTGACGAACTTTGCCGTCGATCCGAACCTGCTGACATCTGACATTGGTCATTTCGAATGGTCGACGACGGACGAAATTATTCTGAGCAAGGGAAATCAGCTTTGGCGCGTAACTATCTCTTCGCGAACGCCTGAACCTCTCCCCGGCTTTCAGGGAGTCAGCAGCTTCTCTCTTTCGCAGGATCGGCAAACAATTGCATTTGTGCAGAAGGGAGATGTTTGGGTCGCGTCGCTTCGTGCAGGAACCCGGCGGCGACTGACGCATATGCCGGAAGGTCTCGACGCCTCAGAACCCGCCTTTTCGCCGGATGGAGGTTTTGTCGCCTTTAATGCTGCACGACATGAGTCGGTCCCGGAGCCGCTTCCATACAACGGCAACCTGATGAAGGTTTTTCGAAGCCTGAGTTGGGATGATCGCGTTGGAGTCGTTTCCGTTTATAGCTACGCGGCTGAGCCTATGTGGATAACCGTTTCGGAACGCAATTATGGTTCCACAGCGTTCCAGTGGGGGACCGGGCCTTCGATCGTCCACGAAGAGTTCTCCGCCGACCATAAGACCATGGAACTCAAAGTTACTTCGCTCTCCGGCGAAACCCGCACGCTTTGGAAGGATCACGATCCCGCGTGGATCTCTCCCGCTGACGGAGCTATGGACGTTACATCGCCGGACGGAAAGTGGATTGCGTTCATCAGCGATCGAACCGGATGGCCCCATCTCTACATTATTCCGGTCAGTGCTTCCTCGGAGGCGGAAGCGAAACAGATCAGCAAAGGAACCTTCGGTGACGGGTATGCTGCATGGTCGCCGGACGGCAGTCGAATTGCCTGGGCGCACAGCGCGGATGGCGACCAGGGCGAGAGGTTTATTTCGATTGCTTGCGTGAATACGGGGCAAATCGAACATGTTATTACTCAGCCTGGGGTCAACCGGGCGCCCGTATTCTCTCCCGACGGGACGATGATTGTTTATGAGAGAAGCGCGGTGGAGCACCCCCTCGAAATCTACGACGCCGCTGCGCGCCCGGGCGCTGTCCCTGCACGGCTCACGAATTCATTGCCTCCGGGTTTGTTACCTCAGGATTTGACAGCACCTGTCGCTGTACATTATCCAAGCCGGGCGGATCATAAGCCCGTTCCGGCGACGCTGATGGTCAGCGAACACCTCGATCGCACCAGGAAGCATCCGGCAATTATCTGGATCCATGGTTCCGGCGCCGATCAGAACTACCTTGCGTGGCATCCCGGATTCTATCGAATGTATTACTCGATGAGCGAGTATCTTGCTCAGCAGGGCTACGTCATTCTTGCCCCGGATTATCGAGGTAGTTCCGGCTATAGCAGGGACTGGGCCACCGGAGTATCGAGAGACCTTGGAGGAGGTGAGACGCAGGACGTCAACGCAGGTGCCGACTATCTGAAGACTCTCAGTTTCGTGGACCCTGATCGAATTGGAATATGGGGACTGAGTTACGGAGGATTCATGACTTTGCAGTCGGTGATTACTGATCCCACCCTGTTCCGCTGTGCGATCGACGTGGCCGGCGTTGGCGACTGGGAAACGTGGACCACGGGCGGTATGATTCTGGGCCGCCTCGGCGAAACACCCGTGACCGATCCCGACCTCTACGACCGTTCGGCTCCGGTGAAGCATTTGGACAAGTTGACGACGCCACTCCTGGTGTTGCAGGGAACGAATGATGCGAACGTGCCGCTCTGGGAATCGCTGAAGGTGATCGATACCCTGGAGAAGCTTGGCAAGCCTTTCGATATGGTCATCTATCCTGGAGAGATACACTTCTTTCGAAGAGCGTACGTTTTGCGAGATGCCTGGAAACGAAGCGATGAATTTTTCTATCGTTACCTCCTGGCACCGGGCACAGAATCGACCCAGGTTTCGCATTAGTAACCGGCCCTGTTCCAACCACTTCAACCTTCGGATGTGAACGAACGGAGGTAGGATCCCTGCGCGCGCCCCGAGGAAAAACCCTGGCCAAGACAGATCGCCACAACGGACCAGTGGCGGCAGAATCGTCGGTCCTTGCGTTTGGAACCTGTAATTGCAATAACGGGTTCGAGCGCAGGTCTGACTCAAACTCTCAACTCGATAACGTCCGCGCCCCGCCTTCAGGCCGGGGGCTTTTTCATTTCCAGCCAAACACATTCTGCGAAGGAGGAAGTGTGTGGGAAACGCTGAAGGCGTTTCCCAAGTGGGCGAAGCCCACGTCTTTTCCATAGCTCTGGGTTAGAGCCACACGCGGAAACTCAGCCAGTTCACGCAGGCGAACCCCTCAGGACCCATACTCGCACTTCGCAAAAATAGTGTTTGTGCGCTTGCTCCGATTCACACTCCATCATGCGTCCATCAATCGTCCGCGAAGATTCATGGCTCAGAGAGTTTCGCTCTGGCTGGGCGTCGAGCGGTCAGTGGAGCGCTGCCTGAACAGATAGCTGGATGAAACCTTTCCGCACAGAGGCACGTTCCGGGAGCAACAGGGACCGCTCAGAATGATCGGGCTAACAGAGAACAGAGGATAATGTGAAACGGAGGGCGGTTTCAACCGCTCTCCTCACTGCGAATCCTTCACGCAGCGAAACCCGACAGTGCCGGAGCGGTCGTAACCTGGCGCCATCAATAGGAGTTTTCCGTGCTGGTCGTTCTGGTAGGCTTGCGGAAAATACCACACCGAACCCTGGGGCTGATAGTGGCTTCCCCCGCGCAGAATGGCTGCGCGCGTATGCTCGTCCACGTACTCGTCTGTCCACTGCCAGACATTGCCCACCAGATCCATCACGCCGAAGGGGCTCGCGCCCTTCGGGTGCGCGTCGACATCGCTGGCTGCCCTCATTCTGCGATCCTTGTCAGGCAAAGGGGCATAGGTCTCCGAAGTACCCAGCTGCGAAGCACAACTGGATGGTCCCTCCGGCATCTGAGGAACGTGCCAGTCGCAGTTTCCCCACGGATAGCGTCGGCCGTCGTTCCCTTGCGCGGCATATTGCCATTCCCACTCGTGAGGCAGCCGCTTGCCGGCCCATTGCGCATAGGCGCGCGCATCCTCGAGAGAGACCCAGGTCACCGGCTTGTTAGCGCCTCCCTCAGGGAACGTTCCACCAACCCAGTCCTTTAGGAAGTTCAAGTCGTCCTTGGGGCGATAATGTGCGGCGTCAAGGAACTTCTTAAACTCGGCATTCGTGACCGGGTATTTGTCGATGTAGAAGGATTTGATCTGCATCGAATGCTCGTGATAGCGCCTGGGGCTATCCTCCCAGGGATATTGCACGTCCACGCCAACATCGTCGCTTCCTTCGATTTCGATGCCTTGAACAACGAAGAGATAATTGCCACCGTCAATGCGAACCATTCCTTCCGGTGTGGTCGTGGCCGGCTTCGTTGGCGCAATTTCAACGAGTGCCTGATCTGTCTTCTGCCACACAGACGAGTAATCGGAAAGAGGCCTGGCCGTCATGGCCTTCATTGTGAGCAGCAGTTCCATGGTCTTCGCGTTTGGGTCGGTGGCGGAGGCGAGAATGGAGCCGAATCCATGAGCCTCCATGTTGAAGGACAGAATCACATCATTGCCTTCCTGAGTCGGGTGCAACTCAACGCCATGGTAAACGTCGAAGTAGCGCATGCCCTGCTTGTAAGGGACCGACATTTGACGCCCATCGACGTCGTACTCATTGCGGTTCACGATCGTCCATAGTGTCTGATCTCCCAGCGGCCAGCGGCTGGCGAAAACACCATACCGGTGCATGGGATAGTGCGGTTCCCAGTCCGGGCTCACCAGAAATTGGGCGAACGCTCGTTCGATCGTGGCCACGCGGCGCGTCGATTCGCTATCTCGCAGGGTGATGCCGTTCCAGATTCCCCAAATATTCTCCCAACTTTCCCAT
>Ga0210398_10000764_pt1 | contig 35431 bp, 29 predicted proteins | sample IncBWC4OmetaG_FD_161047 | JGI IMG/M metagenome (GOLD analysis project Ga0210398, IMG submission 161047) | Forest soil microbial communities from Barre Woods Harvard Forest LTER site, Petersham, Massachusetts, United States - Inc-BW-C-4-O | ecosystem: Environmental > Terrestrial > Soil >... | reverse complement strand
GTGGGGTTTGGTTAGGGCAGGATCGATCACGCCGCAACCCACCCCCACAGGCTGAAGCCTGCGCCACGTAACTTTTCGTCGTACAATACACATTCATTGACAGCGCGCTGTGGGGGGGCGGGCGATGAAACATTGGATTTGCGGATGCGGTTTTACCCGGCGCGAAGTGCTGCGCGGCGGCGCCATCGCCGCGGCGGGGATGCTGGCCGGCGGGCGTCTCTTCGGCGCGCAGGCCGGCAAGGGCATGCGCATCGACATTCACGCGCACCTTTGGACCGACGACTATCTCGACCTGTGCCAGAGCTACGGCAACGTGGACACCGGCACGCAGCGCAACAAGGGCGCGGGGATGGGCCAGGCGGAAATCGAAAAGCGCTTCCAACTGATGGAAGCCAACGGCGTGGAGATGCAGATTCTGGATATCTGCCCGCAGGCGCCGCACTTTGAGAACAAAGAGCACGCGGTGAACGCCGCGCGCAAAGCGAATGACCTGTACGCGGAGGCCGTCAGCCGCTGGCCAAAAAAATTCAAAGCATTCGCCGCCGTGCCCCTGCCGCATGTGGACGAGGCGCTCAAGGAACTCGAGCGCGCGCTCGATCAATTGAAATTTGTCGGCGCCACGATGACCACGTTCCCTGCGAATCATTCCCCGGCCGATCCTTCGTTCGCTCCGTTTTACGAAGAGCTCAACCGGCGCGGCACGGTGCTGTACATTCATCCCTCGGGCAACGGCATTGACTCTCCCTTCGTGATTCCCTTCAACCTGCGCTGGATCATCGGCGCGCCGATGGAAGACACGGTTTCGGTGATGCACCTGATCGAGGCGGGCATCCCGCAGAAATATCCCAAGCTGAAAATCGTCAATTCGCACCTCGGCGGGATGCTGCCGATGGTCTATCAGCGCCTGGACAACATTTCCAAGTGGGAGCATCCGCTGCCGGAGCTGCCGTCGATCACCGCCAAGCGCATGTGGTATTGCAGCGTGGGCCACGGCCATCCGCCGGCGCTGCGCGCGGCCGTCGATTCGATGGGCGCGGACCGCATCTGCCTCGGCACTGACTATCCCTACGAGGGCGGCGAGCTGTTCGATCACGCCATTCAATACATCAGCCACTCCGGCCTGAAGCCGGAAGACGCCGAGAAAATCCTCGACTACAACGCCGCCCACGTCCTCGGACTCGCGTGACCACAACCCGAATTCCGGTCGCGGGCAGCGCGAGAGACTGAAGGGGTGCCCCATCCTTCGCGTTTTTTGCGAAGGGTGGGATGCTTGTGGGAATAGAACGTCAAAAGCCCTACCCTTCCAAAAACCGGAAGGATGGGGCACCCGAAATTCAAAAGCGACTTCAAATCTTGCCTCAGTCATTTTCGCAATGCAGAAGGCGCGTAAAGGTTAGAATCGCCGCTCCAATCTGAAATACAATTGGGGGTTCAAGGAGATTCCGGGATGGGATCGGAAGTGAGCGCCGTCGAACGCGACCGCTCCGCAGCAGGCGCCAAGCCCAAGCTCACGCCGAACCAGGTGCGCAGCTTCTGGGCCGCGTGGGCCGGCTGGAGCATGGACGGGATGGATTCGTTCATCTATTCCCTGGTGCTCGTTCCCGCGCTCACCGATTTGCTTCCGCGCTCCGGCATTCCCGCCACCACTGCGAACGTCGGCTACTACGGCGGCCTGTTCTTCACGCTGTTCCTCATCGGCTACGGCACCGCGCTCGTCTGGGGACCCATCGCGGACCGCTTCGGCCGCGTGCGCACCATGATGTTCAGCATTTTGTGCTTTTCGCTGTTCACGCTGCTGGCCGCGTTTGCCACCGGCATCTGGAGCCTGGCGGTGTTTCGCTTCATGGCGGGAGTGGGTATTGGCGGCGAGTGGTCCATCGGCGCGTCGCTCGTTTCCGAGGATTGGCCGGAGGAGCGGCGCACGATGGGTGCGGCGCTGATGCACACCGGCTACTACATCGGATTCTTTCTCGCGGGCATCGCCAATATTTTTATCGGCAGCCGCTATGGTTGGAGGGCTATGTTCGCGCTGGGCGGCGTGCCCGCGCTGCTGATCGGCCTGATCCGCAACAACGTGCAGGAGCCCGCGCGCTGGGAAAACAAGGTGCAGGAGCTGGGCGGCAAGTGGGCCATGCACAGCGCCTTCCTGAAACTTTTTTCGCCGCAATACCGCAAGCGGACCATCGTCAATTCGCTTTTCCTGATCGTTTCGCTAGCCGGCCTGTGGGCCGGATCGGTCTACTCGCCTACGGCGATGACGTTCATCGCCGAGCGCGCCGGGCGCACCGCCGCGGAGAGCGCGCGCCTCGCCTCTTACTCCACGGCGCTCTTGGGGATCACCACGGTGCTGGGCGCGCTGATCGTGCCGCTCATCGCGGACTGGGTGGGGCGCCGCGGGACGCTGGCGATTTTCTACGTGATCATGATGGGCGCCGTCGCATGGTCCTTCGGGCGCGTCTTCTACATGCAGCAGAACGCCATCCCCTGGTTCCTGGTGGGCTCCGTGCTGATGGGGCTCGGCGGCGCGAACTTCATCGTGTACTCCTTCTGGCTGCCCGAGCAGTACGGAACCGAGTGCCGCGCCAGCGCTTTCGCTTTCATCACCAACCTCGGCCGCTTCTTCGCCGCCGGATTCACGTTTCTGGTTGGCGCGGGCATCCGCCATTTCCAGACGTTCGGCATTCCCGTGGCCATGATGGCGCTGGCGTTCGTCGTCGGCCTCGCGCTCATCCCGCTGGGCGAGGAAACCAAAGGCAAGCCGCTGCCGGCGTAGCCAGTAGGACAGGCTTCCAGCCTGTCGGTTTCCGCCAATTTGGCCAGGCCCTCTCGCGGTAGCCAAGATCAAAGGCAAACCGCTGCCCGCTGAAGCTGGTTTGGAGGAGGTCCGACCTTTAGGTCGGACATAAGACGCTTGGGCGAGATGGCCTTCAGGCCCTGAAGCTTCAGGGGCTAAAGCCCAGTGAGATGCAACCTCAACGTCGGGGCCGAAGCCCCGACCTCCTGAACATCAAAACTCCGAATTCAATTTGAGGAACGGCTAGTAGACGTGTCCGCGTCATTGACCCGCGGGCGCGAATGGCATATGTTGTCGCGCAAGAAGCGATTCCGGGCCCCATTCGCCCAGCAGGAAGTGAACCCATGAATCCAGCCAGCTCGACGCAAGCCGCCGAAGCGAGCACGGCTCCCGGCACGGGCGCCGCGGTCACCGGGGGAAATGCTCCGCGCGGGCGTTACGCCGGACGCGTGCGCGACAACTCGCTCGGCCGCGCCCTCGGCTACTTCATCCTGCGCCTCTCGCTCGGCGTGGACATGCTGATCCACCTCGTGGTGCGCGAGTGGGGCGTCAGCCAGGACTTCGTTCCTGCCACCGAAAAAATGTTCGTCGGAAATTTACTGCCGATGTCCTGGGTGCACTACTTCCTGACGGTGCTGCCCTATTTCGAAGGCCTGCTCGGCATCCTGCTGATCCTGGGGCTGTGGTCGCGCGCGGCGATCACCGCGGAGGGCCTGCTGGTCACCGTGCTGCTCTTCGGCACGTCGCTGCGCTCGGACTGGACCGTCGTCTCCCACCAGATGATCTACCTGCTGTTCGTGTTCTTGCTGCTCGCCGTCGAGGATTGGGATTATTTCTCCGTGGACGCATGGCTCGCTAGGCGTCGTAGCGCTGGCGTCTCGCCGGCGGTTTGACGCGGTCGACCTCAAAAGGAAAGCCGCCGTCGGGACCCCGGCGCCGCGAAAGGCGTTGCGCTCCTTAATTGCCAATCACAGCTACGCCTTGAATTTCTACCAGCATGCCTGGCTGCGCCAAACCAGAAATCGTGACTAGCGTGCTGGCGGGGAATTTGCCGCCCGGGAACATTTCGCGGCGCAGCTTGACGAACTGGTCGCCGTAGCGCGGGTCCTTGATAAAGACGGTCATGGTGACCAGGTTCTGCAGGCTGCCGCCGCTGCGCTTCAGGGTGCGGTCCATGGCGGCGAAGGAGGCGCGGGCCTGGCCTTCGAAATCGTCCGCGGCGAGTTTGCCGTTGGTCGAATCGGAGGCGGCTTCGTGGCCGGCGAGCCAGATGATCCGTCCACCCTGTGTCGCCACCGCGGGCGAGTAAGCGCGCTCTTTTTGGAAGGCGCTGCCTTCGAGGTATTGCACCGAGGGCGCGGGCTGTTGCGCGGCGGAATGGGCGTTCGGCCCGAAGAGCAGCCACAGCGCGGCTCCTCCGATTGCAATGAGTCCGACCAGGAAGCGGTTCATGGTGGATTCTCCTTTCGTGTAAAAGCGCACTGATTGTCATCCCGAACCCGGCCCCGTTTTATGGGGACGGTCGTGAGGGATCTGCTGTCGGTGGGTGCCGCACCCTTCGCGAATTGTGCGAAGGGTGCGGGTTTGTTGCATGAAGCACCACAAAACCCGCACCCTTGAAAACCGCAAGGGTGCGGCACCCGGGCCCACCAACCCCCACAGGCTGAAGCCTGCGCCACTAAGCCTGGGAATCTTTTTCCGTTTCGGCGGGGAGCATCCACAGGCCGGAGACTTTTCCGGTGGGGTCGAAGGCGACGCGGACGACCATGGGGCCATTCTCGAATTCGCAGCGGATGTCCACGCGGTCGAGGTCGGGATACTTGCGCGCCGAGCGGATGCTCTTGAACGCGCCGAGGTGCATCATCACGTGCACCCAGGAGCCTTCCAGGCGCTCGGTGGGCATCTGCTCCTTCATGCGCGGGTTGAACTTGGCGTCGACGTCGGCAAACTGTCCTTGGCGCAGCGCGTCCACGATGGCGCGCGCGGCGGTTTCCATGCTTTCCGCGCTCATGTCGGAGACCGGGCCGACGCGGAAGTCGCTGATGCGATTGGCGTCGTCAAACGTCAGCCGCAACTCGACTTTGTAGCGCGCGCACTGGCTACGGGAGATAAAGACCAGCGCGCCCTGCACTTTCCGGGTGGTCTGCGAGATTTGCGACTGGAACGGACCGGCGACTTCGAGCAGCTGATCGTGCGCGTCTTCGAGGTCGCTCGGGCTGACGGAATTTTTCAGGTCGTCGCTGAAGCGCTCGCGGACCGCTTCGAGCGAGCCGTGGCCGAAGTCTTCCATGACGTCTTTGGTGATGGCTAGGCGCTTGTCGTCGGAGGTCTGCGCCGAAGCAAGCCCCTGCACGGCAAAAATGGCCAGAAGAAGCGGCAGGAAATTTCGGAGCCGGCGCATCGCGACCTCCTTCTCCGCAAAAATGCTGTTGCAGCGCACGGTAGCACGTTCGAGCGGATAGTACCAGTGGCGCAGGCTTCCAGCCTGTGGGGGTTAGTTGGGGCAGGATCGACCTAGCTGCAACCAAACCCCACAGGCTGGAAGCCTGCGCCACACTAGCCCAAGATCAATTGGAAACCGACAGGCTGTAAGCCTGTCCTACTTTTCTCCGCCGGCCGCTGGCTTTTCGGGAGGATATTTGATCAGCGTGCCGCCCTCGGATTCGTACACCTGCGCGCCGATTGCTCCCACGATCTTGAATCCCTTGCTCGCGAGCAAATCGGCGGCGATCCCCGCGCGGTTCGCGTGATTCGAGACGGTGACGATGGGCATGTCTTTTGGAATTTCAGCGAGATGCTTTCCGAGGTCGTTGGCCTGAATATTCAGGTAAACGGGGAAGCCGCCGTTCTGCGCGATTTCCGTGGGACGCCGGACGTCGATGAGCAGGACGCTGCCGGGCTTGGCTATGAGCGCGTCGAATTCTGCGCGGGTCAGGACTTTCGCTTTGGAGGCGGGCGCGGAGGGCGCCTGTTGCGCGAAACTCACGGCGCTTGCGAGCAGGATCAGTAGAGCAAGTCTCTTCATGAGGATAAGCTCCGTTTCACGTGTCTTGATTGGTCATCCGTGAGGTTCAAGGAATTTCGTGAGCTATTCTCCCATTCCCCGGTCGAGTTGCATAGCTGGTTCAAGCTGTGGCACAGCGACTCTTCGCTGTGAGGTTTTGTACGCCGCAGATAAGGAGATGTTCGTAAACGCGATTGCAAAACCCACACAGCCAAGAGTGGCTGTGCCACTTCTTCCCCTCGTCAGCGCGCCGCAAATTGGCGTATAGTTTGGTCACCATGCGATCCACACTCATTCCCGCGGCTAGAAGAGATTCATTCGCCATTGGAATTTTCGCTGCGCTGCTCTTGGTGCTGGTTGTCAGCCAGTTCTGGCCGGTTGCTTCGGCGCAGGGATGGGAGCCGGCCATCCGCAAGTTTGAGGAACAGGATAAGGTCAATCCGCCAAAGCCCGGCGTGATTGTCTTCACCGGCAGCTCCAGCATTCGCTTCTGGGACACGCTGGTTTCGGACATGAGGCCGCTCGAGGTGATCAATCGCGGCTTCGGCGGCTCGGAATTTTCCGATCTGGACATGTACGCGCAGCGCATCGCGATCGCGTACCATCCGAGCGCCGTGGTCGTTTACGAAGGGGACAACGATCTCGCCGAAGGCTCGCCCAAGACGCCGGAAATGGTCGCCGGCGATTTCCGCAAATTCGTCCAGATGGTGCACGGCGCGCTGCCGGATACCTGGATTTACATCGTGTCCATCAAGCCGTCCAAGCTGCGCTGGAACCAGTGGTCCAACATGAAGGCAGCGAACAAGATGATGCAGGACTACGCCGCGACGCAGCAGCGGGTGCAATACATCGACGTCGCCACGTCCATGTTCGACGCCAACGGAAATCTGCCCGGCGACCTGTTCAAGGCCGACGGCCTGCATCCCACGCCAAAGCTCTATGCCATGTGGACCGCGCAGATCAAGCCGATCCTGCTGCAACGATTCGGCTCTTCCTCAAAGGTCGCCTGTTCAATTTTCTCGATGCCCTTCATGTTGCGCCTCTCTTGTTTTCCCGACGCGGGCTAAAGCTCCAAGGTACGCGAGTGGCGCAGGCTTCTAGCCTGTGGGGTTTGGTAGGGGCACGGTCGATCACGCCCCAACCAAACCCCACAGGCTAGAAGCCTGCGCCACTTGGGTCGCCCTCGCAGCGGCGGTCCTGCTAGAATAGAAATTCAGAGAGAACCACCAGGGCCAAAGCGAATGTTTGAGAATCTGACCGACAAGCTGCAACGAGTCTTCAAGAACCTGCGCGGGCAGGGCAAGCTGACCGAGCAGCACGTGAACGAAGCGCTCGAAGGAATCCGCGAGGCGCTGCTCGATGGCGACGTCAACGTGGACGTCATCGACGAGCTGCTGGTCCACATTCGCGAGAAAGCCCTTGGCTCGGAAGTTCTGCTGCAACTTTCCCCCGACCAGCAAGTCATCAAGATTGTGCGCGACGAGCTGGCGCTGCTCCTTGGCAAGCACGCTAAGCCGCTGTTCTCCTCGCGCCCGCCCTCGGTTTGGATGATTGTCGGCCTGCAAGGCTCCGGCAAGACCACCACCACCGGCAAGCTGGCCAAGTGGGTGGCCGCGCACGGCCACCGGCCGGTCGTGGTTTCCACCGACGTGTACCGCCCCGCGGCGCGCGAGCAGCTGGCGCAAGTGGCCAAAGCGGTGCACGTGCCCGTCTGGCCCGGCGCGGGCACGGACAAGCCGCTCGAAATTGTGCGCGGTGCGATTCGCGAAGCCAAGCTCTCCGCATATGACGTGATCCTCGTGGACACTGCCGGGCGCCTGCACATCGACGACACGCTGATGGAAGAGCTGGGCGCCTTAAAGCGGGACCTGACACCCGCGGAAATTCTGTTCGTCGCCGACGCCATGATCGGCCAGGACGCCGTGCGCTCAGCGGGCGAATTCCACAAGCGGCTCGGCCTGACCGGCGTGGTGCTGACCAAGCTGGACGGCGACGCCCGCGGCGGCGCGGCCCTTTCCATCGGCAAGGTGACCGGCGCGCCGGTGAAGTTCGTGGGCACGGGCGAAAAGTACGACGCCCTCGACGCTTTCTATCCCGAGCGCATCGTCTCGCGCGTCCTGGGCATGGGCGACGTCCTGTCGCTGATCGAGCGCGTCGAGCAGACCGTGGATACCAAGCGCGTGGCCGAACTCGAGCGCAAGCTGCGCCGCAGCGAATTCACCCTCGAAGATTTCCGCGACCAGTTGCGGCAGATCCGCAAGATGGGCCCGCTGGAGCAGGTGATGGGCATGCTCCCGAAAATTGGCCCCCTGGCGAAAGTCCCCAAGGACGTGCAGGTGGACGAAACGCAGCTGAAGCGCATCGAGGCCATCATCAACTCGATGACCAACTCCGAGCGCAACGATCACAACCTGATCGACGGCAAGCGCCGCAAGCGCATCGCCAAGGGCAGCGGCACCTCGGTGCAGGAAGTCAACCAGGTGCTGAAGCAATACCTGCAAATGCGCCAGATGATGAAGCAGTACGGCGCGCTGGCCGCCGCGGGCCGCCTCAAGGGCCTCGGCAAGCTCAGCGGCGCCTCGTAGCTCCTAAATGCGGCTCTGTTTAGCCTCCTCACAGGGAAGACCCTGGTCCGCGGCGCATCCCGTACAAACCCTAGACTTCGCCACGCATCTTAAGCAATGGGCCAACCGGGGGACGGTAGGCAAAGCCGGGCCGGCGGGGTATCGCAATCAGGCGGAACCAGCTATAATCCTGGGCCAGGAGGAGTGAATCGTGCTGGCAATCCGCTTGGCTAGATTCGGCAAGAAGAAGCAACCGTTCTACCGTATTGTGGTGCTCGACAAGCGCAGCCCCCGGAACGGCCGGACTGTGGAAGTCGTCGGAACCTATGACCCGCTCCGAAAGCCGGCTATTATTCAGTTGAATGCCGAGCGTGTGAAGTACTGGCTGTCGTGCGGCGCGCAACCCAGCGACACCGTACGCAGCTTTTTGACGGCCCAAAAGATCGCTTGAGCCGCCGGGTGGCGGTTTAAGCCAAGGTTCCCCTGGCCCTCGGAACCTTAATACAAACGAACACTCAAGTCGGACCTGCGACTGCGAACGGTGGAGGGCCCCATGAAGGATCTGGTAGAAGCGATCGCGAAAGCGCTCGTCGATCATCCCGAACAAGTTCAAGTGAGATCGGTGGATGGGGAGCAAGTGACGGTGCTGGAATTGCGCGTGCACCCCGAAGATCTGGGCAAAGTGATTGGAAGGCAAGGACGGACGGCCAAGTCCATCCGCACCATTCTCGGCGCCGCGGGAATGAAAATCCGCAAGCGCCTGACGCTGGAAATCCTCGAATAGTGTGCCCGCGGAAAAATTCAGCGGCGTAACCCTCGCGCGTATCCTGAGGCCCCGCGGCCTGCGCGGGGAAGTAGCCGCTGAAATCCTCACCGATTTTCCCGAGCGTTTAGAGAAGCTGCGCGAAGTGTGGCTGGCCGGCGGGCGCGGCGCGCCGCGCCGTGTGCGCGTGCGGCGCTGCTGGCTGTCGCCCAGCCGCGGGGGCCAGGCGATTTTTCATTTTGCGGATGTGGAAAATCCGGAGGCAGCGGAACACCTGCGCGGCCTGGAAATTCAGGTGCCGCTGGAAGAACGCGCGCCTCTGCACGCCGGAAGCTACTACGTGAGCGATCTGGTCGGTTGCGAAGTGTGGGAGGCGGGCGCCGAGTCGGCTCTCGGTTCCGTGCGCGACGTGGAATTCCCGGGCGCCACGCCGCTGCTAGCCGTGGATACAAGCCGGGGCGAAGTGCTGGTTCCACTCGCGGCCGAGTTTTGCACGCACATCGATGTGAAAGCGAAGCGCATCGACGTCACCCTCCCCGACGGCCTGAGCGATTTGAATCGCCGCTGACTTCTCCCGGGTGCCGGGTGCCCCATCCTTGCGCTGTTTGCAAGGGTGGGGCTTTCCGTCATCCCCCTCTCCCAATCGGAATCAAAAAGCCCCACCCTTCCAAAGGCAGGAAGGATGGGGCACCCAGCAGACAGGCAGGTTTTTGCACGATCCGCGAGCGGGGTGGCGTTACACTGTCTCCTTCATGCAATTCGATATCGTTACTATTTTTCCGGAGTTTTTCACCGGGCCGCTGGATTATGGAATCGTGCGCCGTGCGCGCGAAGCTGATCTTGTTGACGTGCGCGTGCACGACCTGCGCGCGTTCACCCACGACCGCCATCGCACCGTCGACGACCGCCCGTTTGGCGGCGGCGAAGGCATGGTGCTGAAGCCCGAGCCGCTGTTTGCGGCCGTGGAATCGCTCACAAGCGCAAATGCCGCCGCGAGTCCGGGCACGGCGGTGGTGCTGCTCTCAGCCTCAGGGAAATTATTTCGCCAGGAAACGGCGCGGCGCTTCGCGCAACTGGACCGCATCATCCTGCTCTGCGGCCGCTACGAAGGCGTGGACGAACGCGTCGCCGAACACCTCGCCACGGACGAAATCTCGATCGGCGATTTCGTTCTGTCGGGAGGCGAACTCGGCGCCGCGCTCATCCTGGACGCCGTCACCCGCCTCATCCCCGGCGCCCTCGGCAACGAAGATTCCACGGTCAATGAATCCTTCAGCGTTGCAACTCCCGAGGAAGAGAGCACGCGGTTTTCCACCAGTCACCAGTCACCAATCACCAGTCACGCCCTGCTCGACTGCCCGCACTACACCCGCCCCGCCGACTTCCGCGGCTGGAGCGTGCCGGAAGTTCTGATCGGCGGCAATCACGAAGAAATTCGCAAATGGCGCAGGCAAAAGGCGCTGGAGAAAACGCTCCGCAACCGCCCGGACCTGCTCCCCCCCCCACACCCTGACGCGGCGCCGTAAAACCACCTGCGAAAAATAGGACGCCCCAAAATCTGTCGCGCCCCGGAGAATCGCTTACTACTAGGGCAATGCTTCCCAGGGCTCTGTAATGATCGTCGCGCACACCGGTATAAGCTCTAAAGAGCCGCAATGTTGTAGGCCGCCACCGGCTGCAACTGGCCCACGCCTCGGCTTATGGAACCGCGAAGGCGCGCTGCGTGTGCGCGGTGCGCGATGCCAAACGGAGAACTTAAGAACGCTGCGTTTGTGGAGCGAACGAGCGCCACGGTTCAACCTCTCCCTTGAATGGACAAGCACTCGTGATCCAGACACTCGATCAGAGCCCCGCTTCGCCGGACGTGCTGCGGGAGGATGCCGGGCGGCAATCGCCGCCGGCTAAAGCGCCGCGCACCGCGTGGCTGCAAACTCTCCTGTTCGGCGCCGTGGCGGCCGGCCTGCTGTGCTGGATCGGCTTTTACAACGGCTATCCCATCCTCACCGCGGACAGCGGCAGCTATCTTTATAGCGGCGCGTTTGGCAGGGCGGTTTGGCCGTATCGCGCGCCCGGGTACGGCGCCTTCATGAAATGGACGCGGCTGCGCACCAGCAGCTGGCTTACGATCGCGGCCCAGGCAATTCTTGTCGTTTACATATTGCGCGAAACCCTTGCCCATCTGATCGGCGGAGAAAGAAGCTACATCGACCGCTGCCTGCTCTACGGCGCCTGCTTGTTGGCGGTGCTGACCGGTTTGCCGTGGCTGGTTTCGGAACTGATGCCGGACGTTTTCGCCGGGGTTTTGCTTTTGGCTGCATTCTTATTGGCGTTTGCGGGCGAGCTGGGCCTCAAGCAACAAATCGCCCTGACCCTTCTCCTGACGGTTTCCGTCGCCTCTCACACTTCCTTGCTCCCCATCACAGTGCTCTACGTTGCCGTGCTCGTGGGCCTCAGGCTTGCTGATCGCGGCAGCTTTTGCCTCCCCCCGCTACCGTCCGTCCTGGTTTGGTTGCTGGTTCCGGTCATCGCCGCCGGATTCTACACCGCGATGCAGAATCGCAAGATGGGGCTTGGATTCAGCCTTTCGCCGACGAAGAACTATTTCCTGCTGGGAAGACTGTTTGGCAATGGCATGGCGCGAGACTATCTTCGTGAAAACTGTCCCGAGCATCCGTTCCTGTCGTGCCAGTACCTTTCCAATTTGCCGCGCGATGAAGCCAACTTCTTGTTCGAACACCCGCTCATGCCCGTCCTGAGGGCGCATCCCGACGAGGTATCGACCATCGCGCACGCGGCTATTCTCGCCGATCCCCAACGGTTCCTGGTCAGCAGCGCCCAGCAAACGCTGCATCAGCTCGTCTCCCTGCGCACCGGAGGAGACACGCGCCTTCACCCCCTCACCGACGTCAATTTCCATTTCATCTTGATGGTGATCCCCAAGGAATTTCAGCCGTTCTTCATTTCGAAGCAGTTTAGCGACGGCCTCGCGCCGTTAACCGACACCCTGGCTTCGGTTCATACCGCCGTCTTCTGGCTGAGCCTCGTGGGGTGCGCGCTTTTCGCCTGGGCTGGCCGCTACGCGCAGATCAACAAGCTCTTTGCGGCGGCGGTGGGATTCCTGGTCATCAACGCGGCGGTGTGCGCCTCTCTCTCGGGAGCCTACGATCGCTACCAGAGCCGCGTGGCCTGGGTGGTGCCGTTTTGCCTGCTGGCCTACGTCTGCTCTGCGCTGAGGGAACGGAAAGGCGGCGCTGCTCGGGGGGATCCTATTCACCCTTTTCATCCTTGACCGGATAGGGAGACACACTGGCATCGTCCGAGTCAGGCTCATACAGCCAGACATCGCGATTTCGAAAATATTGGAACAACGGGGCGAGATCCATCCCCGGAATCTCGCGCGCCCACACGGTTTTTGCGTGGTCGATGTCCGCCTCGTTATACACGTACTCCTCGCCGGAATTGTGATCCTTCGCGTACCGCACCAACACCAGGTGTTCGCCGGGAAGCGCCGCCAGCTGTTGTTCGACCGGCTTCCGGAACGGCTCGTTCAGATCATCCACGTAGGGAAACGCGTCCGAGTAGAGGTTTCGCTGCATCTCGCACATTTGCAGCACCAGCAACACCACCAATGCGAATTCGCAGGACGCGCCCAGCCACGCTCGCGGGGCCGCAGCAGCTCCGGTTGGCGCTGCTAGCGCCGCGCGCAGCAAAATCAGCGCGAGCAGCGTGATCCCCATTGCGAGCGCCGTATGGCGATGCAACCATTCGAAAGCAGAGCTCGGCTGGGGAAGCAACGATTGCGCGAAATACAGGGGCCCTATGAGCAGGCTGAAGAGAACAACCAGACGCGTCAATCCCACGCCTACGGGCCTGCCCAGGAAGCGAAACCGCCGCAGCAGGCGCAGGCACTGCACCAGCAGCAAAAAGACCGTGGCCATGAGCGGGGCGGCATAGTGCGCGTGGTAATACACGACGATCCAGAGACAGAATGCCGATAGCGCGACCTGAAAGAGCAGCAGGAGGTAGCGGCGTTCGCGAAGCGCCCACGGCAGCGCCAGGAACGGAATTGAAAGCGCCGGCCCCAGAAAAAACTCCCAGAAATCCGTGGACTTGTACCACCACTGCCCGACAGCGGCCGGCCAGCTGGCCTGATACAGGCTGGGCATAAAGTTGTGATAGAAATCGTTGAACTGCGGATTGGTGTAGGGAATGGGCGGCTTGTCGTGCTGCCACAGGAAAATCGCGGTCGTAATTTCGCGCTGTTCGATGAAGTGAGGGAAAACCGCCGGGCTTCCCGTCACCCGCCAATTGTAAAAACCCACGAAAGCCGCGGCGCAGACCAGAACAGCGCCGGCGGGCAGAACGATGCGGCGCATCGCCGTCCCACGCGCAGGCTCGCGCATCCGCAGCGCCCGCCAAAAAACCGCCGCGCCAAACGGAAGGAAAAAGATGGCGCCTTCGAGCGGCCGGCTGACCGCGAGAATTCCCGCGCCCAATGCGAAGATAGTCGCATCGCGCGGGCGCTGGTGATCCCAAATCCTGGCCAAAGCCCCCAGGACCAGCGCAGCCCCGGTCGCCGCCACCGCGCCGCCCCAGTAGCTGTTCGCCCAATAACTGAACAAGCCAAAGCGCGACCAAATCAAAACGCCGCCAAGCAGCGCCCACTCCGCCGGCACCCACCCCTGCAGCATCCAGGTGAAAGCCATGCACATGGCGGCGATGCTCAGCAGCACGCCGATCCACGGCTGGCCCAGCCGCTCGCCGACCGCCAGAACCATGCCTTGCCCCGGGGGATACATGGAGGCATAGGTCGGATGCTGAATGACGTGAAAGGTGTCGAAGAAAACCCACAGCGGGTGCGGCGGATTGGCCAGCCTCCCGTGCGCAAATGTGTCCCCGCCCAGCAGGTAGCTGAATTCGTCGTGCACCTTGGGCTGCGGCACGTGCTGCCACGGCAGCAGCGCCACGCGTGCCAGAATGACGGCAGCGCCGAGGGCGAGGACGGCCAGCCGCCGGTGCCGTGCCAGCGCGGAAAACTTGCCCTCGATCCGGGCAAAAATCGGCTCACCCCATCCGGCCTTCGGCCAGACGAGCACAAGGCAAACCGCGACCAGCAGCCAGGTAATGTTCTGCACGGGGGCTTAGCCGCGCCCCACCGAGGTGGAGGGGGCGCAAGCACGTTCGAACGAGCGCTACGAGCATATCGTTCGCGCGGGAAATTCCAAGAACGATTTCGCGGGCATCCCCTTAGACTTTGCGCCGGCCGAGAAGGGCCCCGCCTGCCGCGCCCGCAAGGGTCCCCTAGGCAAGCGCAATTCACTCACTAAACACACCCCTCCCCGTCTTGCCTTGTCCCTCCGATACGTCCGTGATGCAATGAACCGAAGAGCAAAAATTGCTAGTGGCTGCAGCGTGAGGGCTTGACGGCAAGGGTCTTATAGCAAACCAAAGCCTCTGCCAAATTCCATCCGCGGACGGAACATCCGAGCTTCACCCATGACTCATAAGGGCCGTATTCTCGCCGACCGAACCGTTGCTGTCCCGCTGGCCTTTCTCTGTAACGGCGCCGCGCGCCTGCTGGGCCGGCTGCTGCGCCGCGACCACTCGATTACGTCGGAGAACGTGAAGGTCATCGTGGTCTCCAAATTGATCGGCATGGGGAGCATTTTGCAGTCTGTCCCCCTCCTGAGGGCCTTGAAGCGCCGCTACCCGAATGCCCGGCTCGTCTTCGTCACCATGCGCTCCAACCGGGACCTGCTGTCGCGCCTGGGCTGCGTGGATGAAATCCTGGCCCTGGATGACCGCAACGCTCTGATCATGGCCGGCACCACGCTTCGAACGATCTTCACACTGATCCGGCGGAAGGCCGATCTGTATTTCGACCTGGAGGTTTATTCCGGCTTCGCGTCTCTGCTTGCGCTGTGGGCGGTGACGCGCAACCGGCTCGGATTCTACCGCCACAGCACCGCGTACAAGCAGGGCATCTACACGCATCTCGTTTACTTCAACACGCGCATGCCGGTGCGGCAGCTGTACCTGCAGCTGGGCCGGATTGCGGGAGTGCCGAAGGGGGAGAGCGAGCTCACCGGCCCGATTCTGATCCACGATCAAGAGCGAATGGAGGCGCAGCGCGTCCTGGCCGCCCTGCCAGGATGGCGGCCTGAGAATTCCTACATCGTGATCAACCCCAACGCGTCGGACCTGCTGCTGGAGCGGCGCTGGCCGGTTGAGTACGTGGTGGAAACGATGATCCGGCTGGTCTCCTCCGGGCTGCAGATCGTGCTGATCGGAGCCCCCAGCGAGGCGGCATTTGTAACCGGCCTGCACGAGCAGCTCCCGCAGGAAATTCAATCGCGCGTCGCCAATACCGCCGGACGCGTGAGCCTGGGACAAATGCTCGCGCTGCTGGAGGGCGCCGCTTGCATTTTGACGAATGACACCGGGCCTATGCACATGGCGATTGCCTTGCAGCGTCCAACCGCTTGCCTCTTCGGGCCCGCAAACCCGGAACACTACGGCCAGGACTTGCCCTTCGTGGACATTTTCTACGAGCCGGTATTTTGCAGCCCGTGCCTGTACGAAACCGACGAGCCGCCCTGCAACGGAAACAATATCTGCATGCAAAGCATTCAGCCCGCCGCTGTGGCCGAGGCCGTCGAATACCTGGCGCGCACCGGCTTACCCAGGAGAAAGAGGCAACGCCAGCCGTTTTTGGACAGCATGCCCATCCTGTCCGATTCGCCCGACGGCACGCTGCTGGGAGTTGTGGCGCGCACGTCTTTACAGCCGGCCGAGGAGACCGATGAGTCTAACGATCACCACCGAAATAGCCCAGGACCGTCCGAGCGAGTCCGCACACCGGCCGCTCGGTAGCGGCGGCGGGCAGGAGTCCCCGGCGACGCAGTTCTGGATCGCACGCGCGGTCATCGTGGCCGTGTGCGCGGCGATGGCCTGGTGGACCTGGGGCCACTGGGGCGATTTCCAAATCGATAGCGGCAGAGAACTGTACGTCCCTGCGGAAATCCTCAAGGGGAAACTGCTCTTCCGCGACCTCTGGTACATGTACGGGCCGCTGGCGCCCTATGTGAAAGCTTTCCTGTTCTGGATCTTCGGAGTGAAGTTGAACGTGCTGTTCTCGTTCGGCCTGGCGATGGCGTTCACCTGCGCCCTGCTCACCTTTGAAGTCGCCCGCCGCTTCGGCCTTGGGCCCGTCGCTAGCGCGGTGCCTGCGCTCTATTTCGTGCTCGAATCATTTGATCCGAACATTCGCAATTTTGTGTACCCGTATGCCTATGCGGCCTCGCTGGCGTGCGTGCTTGGAATGGCCTGCCTGTATTTTGCCTCGCGCCACGCCACGGAGGGCCGCACCTGGCAATTTGCCCTGGCGTCCGTGTTGGGGAGTCTGGTGGTCCTGACCAAGCAGGAGTTCGGTATCGCCTGTCTCGCTCTGTTGGGGTTCGACCTCGCGGCGCGGTATTGGGCGCGGCGCGACGCTTCGGAGTTTTTTCGAAACGTGGCGATTTGCGTCGCTGCCCTGTTGCCGGCGGCGGCCGTGTACGGGTGGTTCATCTGGACGCTGTCGCCCCGCGAGTTTTTCTATGTGAACTGGATCGCCACGCCCGGCTCGTTCTTCATGCACACGTTTGGGAAGATCAGCATTCCCGCGCAAGGCATGCGCTTCGTGCCGCGCGAGCTGTTGCTGGCTTCGGAGCTGTTGCTGCTGGTCTTCGCGGAATGGGCATTGATCTCAAGGGTCGTTGCTTCCTCGATTCAAAAGTGGGACCTGACTTCGCGATGGGTGATCGCAGGATTGGCGATGGCGGCGTTCCTTCCCGCATGGATCGGAGCCATCGGCTACCGGTGGTATTACCCCTGGACGTTTGACGAAGTGCCCTGGGCCTTTCATGCGGTCTTCAGCCCGATGAGCGAGGCCGTCCTGCCGCACGGAGTCTTTTTTCCGGTTCCCTTTTTTGCCGCCTACGCCCTGTGGAAGCTGGTGAAAGCGCCGCGGAACGAGATGGCCCTCCTGGAAGCGATGCTGGGAATTTACGCCTTCCTGGTGGGGTTGCGCATGATGATGAGTCTGCGCTCCACCCCTTACGAGGCCACGGTTTTCTTCAATGGTCCCACGATCACGATTTTCTTTTTGTTGATCTACAGGGTCATACGCTGGGCATGCCAGTCGCTGGATGAGAAGCGCTCCCGGTGGGTGGTTGCAAACCTGTTGATTGCCGAGACGGCCTGCTGCTTTATTCTTTTCTTGCCGAGGCCGAGCTTCTTTCTTCCAACCAAGTTGACCACTCCCAACGGGAGCTTCTACACCCGCACCGACGCCGCCACGATATTTCCGCAGATCATTTCCTTCATGAAGTCGCACACCAGAAACGGAAAGGACATTCTGGTGGTGCCGGAACCGCCCAGCCTGTACACGTTCGCCGGGATGGATGCCCCCAGCCGGTGGTATGCGCTGGTTCCCGGCTACGTCGCGCCCGAGGACGAGCACCGGTACATCGAGGACATGGTTTCGAGCGACGTGCGCTACGTGCTCCTTTCCAATCGCGACGTGTCCGAATACAAGGTCCGCGGCCTGGCCTTGGGCGGTTACAACCCCACCATCAGCGATTGGATTATGAAAAATTTCGCGAGGATCGGTCAGCTTGGACCGATCGCCGGCGCCCCTTACCCGCCATACACCATGTGGATCTACGAGAGGAAAGACCTGATCGGAAACGACTGAGCGTCGCCGGCATGGGGGTGAGCGAACCCTCCCCCGAACCGCTCCGGCCGGCGCGTGCGTTTGGTGGGCCAAGGGTACCCCAGGGTCCCGCTGAAGAAAGACACCGATGAACACTCGCTCGAAGACAGCTGTCATCATCGGCGCCGGTCCCGCGGGACTGACCGCCGCGTACGAACTGCTGACCCGGACCGACATCAAGCCGATCGTTCTCGAGAAGAGCGAGTACATGGGCGGGATCTCCCGCACCGTGAACTACAAGGGAAACCGCATGGACATCGGCGGGCACCGCTTCTTCTCGAAGTCCGACCGCGTGATGAAATGGTGGTCGCAGATGCTTCCCTTCGATCCGTTCGGCAATCGCGCGGGCGTGCTGAAGTATCACGGGATGCAGCGTGAGATCGGTCCGGCGCGGCCGGAACGGAAGCAGAGCGAGGCAAGCCAAGGCGACGCCGACCGCGTGATGCTGGTCCGGCCGCGGAAGTCGCGGATCTACTATTTGCGGCGGCTGTTCGACTATCCGATTTCGCTGAGAAAGGACACGCTGCAGAAGCTCGGGCTGTGGCGCACCGTCAAGGTCGGCTTGAGCTACTTGCGGAGCACGTTGTTCCCCATCGCCCACGAGCAGACCCTGGAGCAGTTCTTTATCAACCGCTTCGGGCGTGAACTCTACGCTACGTTTTTCAAGTCCTACACGGAGAAAGTGTGGGGCGTGGGGTGCGACAAAATCAGCGCCAAATGGGGCGCGCAGCGCCTCAAGGGAGTCTCCATCCGTGCGTCGCTGAAGCACGCGCTGCGGAAGGTGTTCCGCAAGGGCAGCGGCGGCGACATCGCCCAGAAGGGCACCGAGACGTCCCTGATCGAGCAATTCCTGTACCCCAAGTTCGGCCCCGGCCAGATGTGGGAGGAAGTGGCTCGCCGCGTTTTGGAGCTGGGCGGCGAAATTCACACGAATTGCCGGGTCGCGCGCGTCGTCACCGACGGCTGGAAGGTGAAAGCGGTCGAAACGCAGACCTCGATGAACGATCACATAGCGTTCGAGGGCGACTACTTTTTCTCGACGGCGCCGGTGCTGGAGCTCATGCGGGCATTCGACGTTCCACCCCCGGAAAACGTGCTGGAGGTTTCGGACGGGCTGGTCTACCGCGATTTCATCACCGTCGGGTTGCTGCTGAACTCCCTCAAGATCCACGACGAAACGCCCAAGGGCAAGCGCATGATCCGCGACAACTGGATCTACATCCAGGAGCCCGATGTGCGCCTGGGCCGCCTGCAGATTTTCAACAACTGGAGCCCGTACCTGGTGGCGGACCCGAAGAAGGTATGGCTGGGCCTCGAGTATTTTTGCAACGAGTCGGATGAAATCTGGAAGCTGCCCGACCAGCAGATGGTGGCGCTGGCCACCGAGGAGCTGAGCCGGATCGGCATCATCGACGCGGGCGAGGTCCTGGACTCGACGGTGCTGCGCATGGAAAAGACGTATCCGGCCTACTTCGGCACTTACGACCGGTTTGGCGAGATCCGCGACCACGTCGACCGCTACAACAACTTGTTCCTGATCGGCCGGAACGGCATGCACCGGTACAACAATCAGGACCACTCCATGCTCACGGCCATGATGGCGGTGGACGACATTATCTCCGGCAAGACCGACAAGAGCGGGCTCTGGGAGGTCAACACGGAGATGGACTACCACGAAGAGAAGCAGAAGGAAGAACAAAAGATCACGGTGTGACTTTGCGCCGCCACGCTCGCCGGGTGCGAGCTGTTGAAAAATCAGGAGTTTTGGGTAGCGGAAGCGGTAGCGTTCAGGCTATACTTGTGGGTTGTGTCTGTAGTGCTGACCCCGCCTGAGCGGGTCCGCCGGGAATCTAAGCCATGAATCGCGTCATAGAAAAGTTCCAGGAAGCACAGGTGCGCAAGGACTTCCCTGCGTTGCGCCCGGGCGACACCGTGCGCGTCCACGTACGCCTAAAGGAAGGCGAGGGCGACAAGGAGCGCATCCAGCCGTTCGAGGGTGTGATCATCAAGAAGCGCGGAAAATCCACCGGCGCCAGCTTCACCGTCAGGCGCGTAAGCTTTGGCGTGGGGATCGAGCGCATCTTCCCCGCCAACTCGCCGTCGATCAGCTCCATCGAAGTGCTGCGCCAGGGACGCGTGCGCCGCGCCAAGCTCTACTACCTGCGCGGTCTCAAGGGTAAGGCAGCGCGCCTGCAGCGTGTGGAGCGCGCGGAAACGCCGGAGACGGCGGCCGCGGAAAAAGAATCGTAAAATTCAAATCAGCGATCTGGATTTTGTAAGCCCGGACAATTCCAGTCCGGGCTTTTTTATTTTCGCGTGGCGGGTGCCCCATCCTTCGCGCTATTTGCGAAGGGTGGAGTTCTTCTGAGAATCGAAGGTAAAAAGCCCCACCCTTCCAAAAATCGGAAGGATGGGGGCACCCGCGCAAGGCACCGGGCGGTTTCATTTTGATTTTTCCGCACTTGGTGTACTTGCGGTGGCCAACCTAAAGGTTGGCCACTACATCCGCAATTCTGCGCCTCGCTCTGAATCTGCCGTGCTAAAATTCCACGGCGATGGGCAGGCAGTGCTCCTCCCGATTCGAGCGCGAAGCGCGCAAGTGCGGCTGGCTGAGAATTGCCGGCCTGGACGAAGTGGGGCGCGGCTCCCTTTTCGGCCAGGTAGTCGCCGCCGCCGTCATCCTCGATCCCAAGCGGCGCATTGTGGGCCTCGACGACTCCAAGAAATTGCCGCCCGAGCGCCGCGAAGTTCTGGCTGAGCGCATTCGCGAACACGCCCTGGCCTGGGCCATCGCCGAAGTAGACGCGGGGCGTATCGACGCCTGGAATATTTATCAAGCCAGCCGCCAGGCCATGGCCGAAGCCGTGCGACAGCTGAAAATCTCGCCCGATTATTTGTTGCTCGACGCCATGCAATTGGACGTGCTCGTCGAGCAAAAATCGCTCATCCACGGCGACGCCCGCTCCGTGTCCATCGCCGCCGCTTCGATTATCGCCAAGGTGGAGCGCGACCGGCGCATGACCGTGTGGGATGCGATCTACCCGCAATACGGCCTGGCGCAGCACAAGGGCTACGCCACCCCCGAGCACCTCGCCGCCCTGCGCGCCCACGGACCCACGCCGCACCACCGGTTTTCCTTCGCCCCGGTGCGCGAAGCCGCCTGCTGGTCCGCCGGGGCCACTCAGGAGGCCTTGCCGCTGCAGGCCGTGATTCGTGAGTCGTGATTCGTAACTCGTGAACCACCACTCGGTAGCTGTCCCCCGCGATTCACCGGTTTCACGACTCACGAATTACGAATCACGATTCACGGCCTCTTAACTGCCACGTACGCTTTTGAACGCGCTTCGTTGACTTGGGTTTTTCCCGCATGTTAGCGTGAAATCTAAGCCTGCCGGGGTTGCTCTTTGGCAATCTGCCGGGGCCGGGCTGCTGACTTCGCCGCGGTGTGTGCCGACCCAGAGGGCCGGAACGAAAGCGGCCGCATTTAACCATTGTCCGACTTCCACCTTTCCAGCCGGGACGATGGAACGAGCATCTGAAGATGGCTTATAACAAGACCAAACATCTGAGTGCGGCGCAGAAGTATCTTCAACAAGGGAAGATGCCGCAGGCCATCCTCGAATACCAGCAAATCCTGAAGAACGAGCCCAAGGATCAGGTCACGCTGATGACGTTGGGCGATCTGTTCGTGCGGCAGGGAGAAACCTTCCAGGCCCTGGAGTATTTCGAACGCCTGGCCAAGATTTTTCTGAACGACGGGTTCACCACAAAAGCCATCGCCATCTACAAGAAAGTGGCCAAGCTGGCGCCCGAGGAAAGCCGCCCGCTGGAGCGCCTGGCCGAGCTGTACGTGCAGCAGGGAGTTTTGAGCGAGGCGCGGCCGCTGTATTTGCAATTGGCCGAAATGCAACTGAAGGCGGGGCGCCAGCCGCAAGCAGCATTACTCTTGCGCAAACTGCTCGAGGCCGAACCGGAAAATCTGCGCATCCAAACGCGCCTGGCGGAACTCCACCTCACGATGGGCCAGCAGAAGGAAGCCGTGGAAATGTTCCATGGCGCGATGCAGAAGATTCTGGATCAGGGCGACCACGCGGAAGCCCTGCGTGTGGCCGACCGCATTTTGCAGCTCGATCCTGCCCACCAGGCCACATTCATGCTGAAGGTACGCGCCCTGACGGCCGCGGGTAAAAGCGCTGAAGCGAGCAAACTTCTCGACACCCTGCCGGACCGCGAGGCCGGCGGCGAAACCACTTCCATGCTGCTGGTCATGTTCCTGGAAGGCGGCCAGGTGGGCAAAGCGGCGGAGCTCGCGGAAAAGGTGTACGCCCGCGATTCGAAGCAGCATGCCGTGGTGCATCGCGTAGCCGGGGCGCTGCTGGACGCCGGGGATTTGAAGCGCGCGCAAGCCATGCTGGCCATCATTCGCGACGCCATGATCGACTCCGGCGAACACGAGACGCTGGCGCAAACCCTTACCCGCCTCGCCGAACTCGTGCCCGGGCAGATTCAGCCGCTTGAATGGCTGGTCGACCTCTATGGCCGCGCCAGCGATTCCTTCCGTCTGCCCGACGCCCTGGCGCAACTGGCCTTCGCCTACGAAACTGCGGGCGACGACGCCAAGGCCATCGCCACCTACGAAAAACTGCTGGAGCGAACTCCCGAGGATGAAACCACGCGGCGCAAGTACATGCGCCTGCGCAGCAAGGCGGGAATGGAGCCCCTCTCCGGCGAGATTGCTCCGCCCGTAAAGCTGGCGCCCATGGAAGAGGCGGCGCCCAAGCCGGCGGCGGTCCCGGCCAGCTCCGAAGGGTCGCTGGACGATGAAACGCAGCGATATGTTACCCAGGCGCTCACCGACGTCGATCTGTTCTCCAGCTACGGCCTTACGCAAAAAGCCATGGATCTCCTTGAGGCCGTTGTGGAGCGCGCCCCGCTCTACACACCGGTCCTGGAGCGCCTGCTCGATCTGACCGTCGGCTCGGGAAATAACCGCCGCACCGCCGAGCTTGCCGCTGTTCTCGAGCAAATCGCCGTGGAGCGCAACGACCGCCCGGCCATGGAACGCTACGCGGAAATGCGCCGCCGGTTCGAACGCGCGGCCGGGGTCGCCCCCGCGGAAGAGCCGCAGAAGACGGCCAAGCCTGCGGTGCCCGCGGCGGCTGCGCCGCAAGAGTTTTCCGTGCCGATGATTCAGGCGGAGCTGGACGAACCCGAGGAACAGGCCGCCGTGGAACCGGCGGCTGTGCCGCCGATGCCTGTGCCCGTCCCCGCGGAATCGGCCGTGCACGAAGTGGATCTCTCCGACGAGTGGGCCGCGCTTTCGGAACAGCTCGAGACGGCCATGCATGAGGAGCCGGCTGCGCCGCCCGCGCCCGTACCTGTGCAGGCTGCGCCTCCGCGTCCTCCGGCTCCTCCGCCGCCTGCTCCCCCAGTCCAGGTGCCCGCCCCCGTGGTGTTGCAGCCGCAGCCGGTGCATGTGCCGACGCAAGCGTCCGCGGAGGTGCCGGCCTACGATCTGGAACTGCAGCCGGAAGGCGCAATCCCCGTGGAAGTCGCGGAGAACGATCCGTTGTCCGCGGACGCGCTGATCGCGGAACTTACCGAAGATTTGGATTCCCTCACCTCTTCGCTGGGGATTCCGCCGGAACTGGAGCGCACTGCGCCGCAAGCCTCCGCCTCGGCGGCGCCTCCTCCTCCGCCCGCGAAGGCTCCTGTCGCGCCGGCGCCCGTGGCGCAGGCTGCGTCCGGGAACGGCGCCCCCGCCGCGGATGCCGGCTCGCCGCTCAGCGGCCCGCTGGGCGATTTGTTCGAAGAATTCCGCAGCGAGCTCGGCGAAACCAAGGACGACGAAGACCTGGAGACCCACTACAACCTGGGAATCGCCTACCGCGAAATGGGCCTTCTGGAGGAAGCCATCAGCGAATTCCAGAAGGTGGCCAACTCGGCCGACAAGGGCCCCGCTTTCCGTTATGCCATGCAATGTAGTACGCTGCTGGGCTTGGCGTTCATGGAGAAAGGGCAACCGGGCATCGCGGCCATCTGGTACGAGCGGGCCCTCAAGACCCCGGGGCTGGACCAGGAATCGATCCTTGCGTTGCGGTACGATCTGGGCGTGGCCCAGGAACTGGCGGGCGACACCCACGCCGCATTCACCAGCTTTCAGCAGGTATACGCGATGAACATCGATTACCGCGACGTGTCCGAACGGATTGCCCTTCTCGGGAAGGCTCGGTAAACTCACCCCGAATGAAATCTTTCCTGCGCGTGTTGCTGTGCCTCGATGTGTACCTGCTGGGCGTGTTGCTGATCATGGTTCCCTGGATGGGGTACTGGGACCATAACTTCTTCATCGATAAGTATCCCGGCCTGATTCCCATTGTGCTGCATCCATCCGTGCGCGGCGCGGTTACCGGCCTCGGGGCGCTGGATATCCTGCTGGCCACGCGCATGGTGCGGGGACGGACGGACTCCGTTGCTACCCGGACTTAATCCGATTCTTTGCTATGTGACTGACCGGAAGGCGCTCGCGGCGGCGCGCGCGTCCTTCGTCTCCCTGACCGGCCTGCCTTCTTCCGAGTCGGTAAGGTTGCTTGGCGAATGCATTCGCCGGGCGGCGGCGGAACGGGGGTGGGGGCAGCGATGGATTCAGATTCGCGAGAAGGATATGGAGGGGCGGGCACTGGTGGAACTGGCGCGGTTTGCGGTGAGGGAAGCGAGCGTGGCTTCCGCGCGGGTTTTGATCAATGACCGGCTCGATGTGGCGCTGGCCGCGAATGCCGCCGGAGTTCACCTCGGGGAGCAATCGCTGCCGCTGGAAGTCGTCGCCGACTGGCGGCGGTCTGCGGGGCGGCCGGATTTCATGATCGGCGTTTCGACGCACTCTCTGGAAGCGGCTCGCGCGGCCGAGCGGGGAGGGGCGGACTATGTTTTCTTTGGTCCCGTGTTTGCGACGCCCTCCAAGGCGGAATACGGCGCGCCGCAGGGAATCGCGCGCCTGCGCCAAGTTTGCGCGGCGGTCACGATCCCGGTGCTTGCCATCGGCGGCGTGACCTACGAAAACATGTTTGTGTGTCTTGAGGCCGGCGCTGCGGGAGTTGCGGCGATACGCTGGTTTCAGAACCTGGAAACAGCCGCTCCCTGAGCGGCATCACGCTGCCAGGGCCGTCGTTGGACCCTGGGGGTGCCGCATCCTTCACGCCTTTTGTGAAGGGTGCGGGTTTTCGGCTCGGACCAGTATCGTTTTGGAAATCGCGGTTGGCAGGATAAAAACCCGCACCCTTGAAACCACAAGGATGCGGCACCCGGACTGTCCTACTAGACCCACTCCACGCCAAGGTTCTTGAGTTTTTCGCGCAGGCCGTACATGTCCAGGCCGAGTTCGCCGTTGCGCAGGCGCTCGCGGTTCTTCGCTTCTTTTTCCAAGCGTGCTTCGCACGACTTCACCACCTCCGCGGCATCTTTGCGCGGGACGACCACGATGCCGTCCACGTCGGCCACGATGATGTCGCCGGGGTGCACGAGCGCTCCGGCGCAGCTGATGTCGATGTTCACGTAGCCTGCGGTTTCCTTCACGGTTCCTTGCGCGGAGATCGCGCGCGAGAACGCTGGAAATTTCATGGCGGTGAGGTCGGCGACGTCGCGCACACCGGCGTGAATCACCAGGCCGCTGATTCCATGGGCGCGGCAGGACGTCGCCAGCAATTCCCCGAAAAATCCGTCGGTGGAGTCGGAGTGCGTGGTCACCACCAGGCAATCTCCCGGCTTGCACACTTCGATCGCGGCGTGAAACATGAGATTGTCGCCGGGATGGCAGAGCACGGTGACGGCGGGGCTGGCGATGCGCGCTTCCGGGTAGATCGGCCGCATGTATGGCAGCATCAGGCCCACGCGGCCCTGCGCTTCGTGCACCGTGGCTACGCCGTACTCTCCGAGTTTTTTGACCAGCTCCGCGTCCGGGCGTTCGATGTTGCGGACGATTCTTGGCTTCATTGGAAATTTCTCCCTGAGTTCAATAGTGTGAATCGTGTCTCGAAGTCGCTGTCGGGTTTCAGGAGGGCCGAGCTTCGGCTCGGCCGTTCGCCGAGCGGGGTTCTTACCATCCTTGGAACCCTCCCGCGTCTAAAGACGCGGGCCTACAACAGCGCGGCTGGATTGGTGACCGTCATGCGCCGGATCTGATCGACGCTGAATCCCGCGTCGAGCATCTTCTGGGCGAACATGGCGAAACCTTCCGCCACTGGCGGATTGATCGTTTGCCCCAGGTCCGTGGACATCACGCAGCGTTCCGGGCCGACCACGCGAATGGCGTCGATCACCGCGTCCCACGGGGCTTTTCCCGTGTGCATGGTGGTGAAGCAATGCTCGATGTATGCGCCCATTCCCGCCAGCTGTTTCTGTTCGTCCGTGGTCAGGTTCTGCGACGGAAATTCCGCGTGCGTGACAACAACCCTCTGCGTGCCCATTTCCCGCGCCGTCTTCACCAGCTCGAAAATTTCCACGCGCCCGAGGTGCCCCGTGGCCAGGATCATGTTGTGCCTGGCGATCAGCTCGATGCAGCGGCGCGTCTCCTCGTTCACTTTGCCGTTCGGGCCCAACACGGTGAGCGGCGGCGGGGCGATGCCGGTGGCCGCCAGCTCCCGTTGAATCTTCGCCCAGAAAGGCAGCTTGGCGCTGGGGCCGTCGACGCGTCCCGCGGTTTCGTTTTGGGCATCCACGGTGGGGAACCAAACGATTTTGCAGCCGGAGCGACCGGCCAGCTCCAGCGCAACAGGGTTCAACCCGCCCACGGAATGGTTCAGCGTGATGGCGCCGTACGCGGCGATGCCGGGCACGGCCTTGGTGACCACTCGGGCGCGCTCGGCGGTCGGGAAATAATGCGACTTGAGAACAAAACCTTTTAGCCCGCGCCCGAGAAATTCCTTGGCCAGGTCCAGGTCGTCGATGCGCCGCTCGATGACGTCGGGCGCGACGTGCACCTGCAGGTCGTAGGCCCCCTGGAGGGACTTCCACGCCGCGTCAGAGACCGGCGCGGCCTTTGCTCCCGCCGCGCCCTCCGCGGCGCTGGGTGATGATGCGGTCATAGGGTTGTTCCTTTCAAATCCGATCTTCCAGCGGCAGGCTCATGAGGCGAAGCGAGCCGCAGCCGCGAAATTATGGCGCTTTCATTCGAATGAAATGGATTCCTGAAATCCGGAACCATCCAGCTAGCGCGGCAGGCACCGACTATACCGCATCGCCGGGAAGTTTCTCCAGAGGCGAGGCGGTATTTCGAGGGCGCGCTGCGCCTCGGCGCGCAAGCTTGCGCGCGATTTGCAGCGCAGGCCCTAGTGGCAGCTCTGATCGTCGCCGAAGGCTCCGCTGAGCAGCATCGAACTCAGGAAACGGGAGCAATTCGAAACTTTTGCAAGGGACGGGTCGCTCTGCATCACGTCGGGGCTAACGGTCTTCGTTGCGTTTAAAGATTGCCGCGTCGACACGACGTTGTCCGCCCACGCCGATAGATTGGAGTATTCATTCTCGAGGAGCTGCATGGCCTGCTGATCGGCGTCGGTGGACACAGCCAGGCCCACCTGGGCGAGGTTGGCCTGGACGCGGTCGCGGTAGTCCTGCGGCCACGTTCCGCTGGCCGGTATGCCGTACGTCAGGATGGTGCCGACGGCGCCGCGCCACTCGCGCATCTCCGCCAGTTCCGCGATGGCCAGGCTGGCGAAACTGCGGGAGAGGCCGGACGGTGGAGGAGGGGCAGCCGAGGCCGCGGGCGCGGCCGCCGGGGCGGCACTCGTGCCCTGCGCCGGGAAGTTCAGCACGATTCGCGTGGGCTCGAGGGTGACCGACCCGTTGGTGAACTGGGCGACGGTCTCGACGTCCACATAGGCGTGGCCGCCCATCTGCACGACCATTCCCGCGTCCTTGCCGTTCACGATCAAGGCCCGGTCCGGCGCGCTCTGCTGCGCCAGCAGGATTCCGGCAAACAGCAAAATGGATCCGAATAAGAGCAGGTAAGAAATTGCCTTGCGGTTTCTCATGGCGACCCCACTTCCATGCCAATAGGATGCGGCTGGGAGTGTTCGAGTGGCGCGGGCTTCAGCCTGTGGGGGTTGGTTGCGGCGGGATCGATGTTGCCCCAACAAACCCCCACAGGCTGAAGCCTGCGCCACTATCTAGGTTACCGCGATAGTGGCCCCGGCTTCTAGTGCGCGCTTCAGTAGGAGGAACCCAGAGTCGCGGAAGGGGGGTAGCAAATAGTGGGTCTCCGATCGCTACAACCGAGCGATCGCTGCAATTAACGATAGACTTATGTTCAGCCTATTAAAATGAACCGAGTTGAGGACAAGGAACTCAAAGGACAGGTGGACCTAAAGGCGTGGCCTCGCACCTACGCACTGGACCCCGTGGTTAGGCGAGGTTTCGATGCCATTGCATTCGCTCCACTGGGCCTTGTTACTGGTGTGACTCTTTTGCACCTGCTAGGAATGACTCAAAACACTACTCTGCCCGGCCTCTTCGCAGCAGCTTTTCTCACAGCACTGTGTGGATTCTTCCTCTCCCGTTTCAATCGTCGTCAGGTCATCCTCAATGAAGACAGTATCGCGGTGGTTGGGTGGCGTTCAGCACGCGTGCTCAAGCGTAATGAGATTCTTGGCCGACGAGGACTCAGTACGCGTTACGGATATTTTCGCGTGATTGTTCCGGTGGACCCTGTTGAACGAGAGCTTCGTCTTCCTCCTAACCTCAAACTTGATAAGTGGTTCTTCGCATGGATGAATGACATTCCACAGATCAGTCGGCGGAAGCAGGTCGCACACCTGGGATAAGTGCCAAACGAGTTCAGATTTTTCGTAGGCCGGCGGCTTCGTAACGTGTTACCGGGGGCGGGAGTTCGCGGCTCACGACCACGTCGACGATTGCGGGCTTGCCGGATTCTTCGGCGCGACGGAGAGCGGGGATGAATTCGTCGGCGCTGGTGACGCGCTCGCCGTGCGCGCCAAACGCGCGCGCGACGTCGCCGAATTTCACGTCGAGAAATTCGCTGGCTTCCGCGCAGATTTCTTCGTGCACGTATTTCTGCACGTGGTACTCGAAGGCCAGCGAAGCGTTGTTCATCACGATTTGCACGACCGGAATCTTCAAGCGCAGCGCGGTCTCCAGCTCGGTGAGGTGGTAGCCCAGGCCGCCGTCGCCGGTCAGGCCGAAGACGCGGCGCTTGGCGCCCACGGCGAGCTTTGCGCCGAACGCCGCGGGGAACGCCCAGCCGAGCGAGCCCGCTGCGCGCAGCGTGTTGCGGCCGGGCTTTTTCTGCTGTAGCACGGTGACGGCCCAAGCCGCCATGTAGCCGGTGTCCGCCACCAGCAGATCGTCGCCGCCGAGGTGCTGATCGATCAGGCGCATGATGTGATAGGGGTTGAGGCGCCCTTCGTGCCTGGGCTCGCTCGCCACGCGCTTCAGGTCCTCCTGCCAGGACGCGACCGAGGCCTGCACTTGCTTGGTCCACGCGGCCCACTTGCTGCCGTTCACGCGCGCCGCCAGCGCAGCCTCGCGCAACATTTTCAGTGCCTCGCGGGAATCGGCGACGACGGACAGCTCCTCGCGGTAGGTGCGCCCGAGCGTGTTGGGGTCGAGGTCGAAGTGCACGATGCGCGTGTTCTTGCCGGGGTACTGGAAGACGTTCGTTCCCATGGAGCTTAGTTTCGTGCCCACGGCCAGGCAAAAATCCGCGGCGGCCAGCGTGTCATTGGCCACTTTGCGCGAGTAGCGGCCGCACACGCCGACGGCCAACGCGTGCGTATCCGCGATGCTGCCTTTGCCGGCCATGGTGGTGACCACGGGGATGTTCAGCGCTTCGGCGAGCGCGGTCAGCTCCTGCCAGGCTTCGGAGAGAATCACGCCGCCGCCGGCGATCAGCACGGGCTTCTCGGCGCTGGAGAGCAGGGCGATCGCGCGCTCGACGTCCTGCGCGACCGGCGCGACGCGGCCCGCCGGGGTGCGCAGGAACGCGGGCTCGGCATAGATTTCTTGAGGAATGGCTAGCTTGCGGCCAAACCAATCCGCGGGAATGCCCAGATACACGGGCCCCGGCACGCCGCTGACCGAGGCGCGCACGGCGGTGCGCACGACGTCGGCGATGCGCTCGGGCTGCGGCAGATCGCCCGCCCACTTGGTGATCGCGGGGAACATGGAGGTCTGCTCGAGCTCCTGATACTCGAAGCGGTGGCGGGTGCGCGTGTTGGTGGTGCCGCTGATGGCGATGAGCGGACTGGAGGCCCAGTACGCGTCGATGATCGATGCCGGGAGATACGTCGCGCCGGGGCCGAACTGCACGATGCTGAAGGTGGGCTTGCCGGTGACGCGCGCGTAGGCGTCGGCCATGGCCAGCGCGGAGCGCTCGCTGCGCCCCAGCACCACGCGCACGCCCTCGCGATTCTGCATGTCGATCAGCGGGTCCTGCGGCGCGCCCGTCAGCGTGAAGACGTACTCGGCGCCGTAGGCGCGCACGAGCTTCGCCAGCGCCTGCGATACTGTCATCGTTTCGGTTGCCGCTGCCGTGGTTGAGGTCACCGTTTCGTCCTTAGAGATGAGTTGTCCGCGATTTGCGGGAATTTGTAGCGCCCACCTTGCTTTTTAGGTGGGCACTGGTCGGTTGCATCCGCAATGCCCGCCTGAAAAGCAAGGCGGGCGCTACAACTGCTCGACAAACGATTCGCGCGTCACCGATCACGTTGTCGCTACTTAATCGCTAACGGATTCACCGGCGAGGCCACCGCTCCCGTTACCGGCAGCGCCGGCGCGACGAAAAGAAATTCGTAGTGCTTGTCTTCCGCGCAATCCTTTGCCAGTTCCCCCAGATCGAAAATTTCGCCTACCGTGAGCCCCATGATGGGAATCGAGATCCAGTGCCAGGGTTGGTTGGCCTCGTCCGTTTCGTTGGGGCGAACTTCGGCGCCCCAGGTGTCCGTGGCGATGGCCGAGACTTGCTTTTTGTGCAGCCAGTCCAGCGTTTCAAACGCCAAGCCGGGGGCGTCGCCGCCCGAGTAGCCAGGTGTTGGCGGCGAGCATCGCTTCCATTTGCCCGGTGCGCACCAGCAGATAATCGCCGCGCCGCACTTGCACGTTGAAGTGTTTCTCCGCCTTTTCCAGCATTTCGCCGGTGATGGCGAAGGCGTCCGGCAGGTGCGCCATGCCCAGCATGCGCGGAATATCGAGGAGCACGCCGCGCCCCACCATGCGATCTTTCGTTTTCTCGATGCCGCATTTCTGCGCGCCCGCCGACGTCACCGTGCGGCAGTCGTACCCGTTCCACATGTGGTTGCCGTAAAAAATGTGCCCGAGGCCGTCCCACTGCGTTCCGCACTGCGTGGGCATCATGATCACGTCGTCCGAGCTGCGAATTTTGCGGCTGTCGAGCACGCCGGAGTAGGCGTCGGTGCCGGTGCGCATCATCAGGTGCACGGGATTGAAGCGGCCAAGCGCGGGATATTTCGTCTTGCCGCCCTGCGGGCCGCGGTGGTCATACGGCAGGGCCAGCGAAATCACTTTGCCCTTTTGAACCAGGCGCGTCGCCGCCACGATGTCTTCCGGGCGCGTGTAGTTGAGCGTGCCGACTTCGTCGTCGGCGCCCCAGCGCCCCCAGTTCTTCAGCCGCTCCGCCGCCGCGCGAATGTCGTCCATCGTCAGTTTGCGCGGCGATGCTCCGGATTCCGCCATCGGTGTCCCCTGATTTCAGTTTCGATATGACAGCAAGGTTCGAGCAGATTCTGCAGCCGGATATTGTACTGGATTCAACGGGTGATTTGCGGCAAAAACGGGTGTCTGTAGCGCCCGCCTTTCTTTTCAGGCGGGCACTGCGACCGAGGCCCGGATGCCCGCCTGAAAAGAAAGGCGGGCGCTACAACGCTTCGATTTCCGCAGGCACTTCTAGTCAGGCTGAAAGTCTGCGCCGCAGGAGAAAAGCAGATCCCTCACCCACTCGCGAAGACGCGAGTGAGTTCGGGATGACAGGGTTGCGGTTTTTCCGCACCCTGTTTTTTCCGCACCCTGTAAAGTCTGTGCTACTTAAAGAGTCAGATTCCTGCGGCGGTGCCGCGTTGCTGGAGGGACTTGAGCGCTTCCACCACTTCGGCGGCGTGGCCTTTGGATTTGGCGGTGGACCAGACTTTTTCCACTTTGCCGTCGGGGCCAATCAGCACAGTGCTGCGCACAATTCCCAGGTAGGATTTTCCGAGGAAGCTTTTCATGCGGCGCGCGTCGTAGGCTTCGATCACGGTGAAGTCGGGATCGCTGAGCAGCGGGAAATTCAGCTTTTGCTTGGCCTTGAACTTCGCCTGCGATTCGACGGTGTCCGCGCTACAGCCGAGGATCACGGTGTTGAGCTTGTCGAAATCGTCCTTCAATTCGCGGAATTCGATGGCTTCGGTGGTGCAGCCGGGCGTGCTGGCCTTGGGATAGAAATACAGCGCGACGTGCTTGCCGCGAAGGTCGTTCAGGGAAATTTCGCGCCCGTCGTCCGCGGGCAGCCGGAACGCCGGGGCGGGTTCGCCTTCTTTCAACATAGGTGTGCTCCCTTTAGGTTTTGCGCTTCGCCCTTTGGGTTTTGCGCTTCGCTTGGATGTCTTCCTTTTTTTCATCAGATGCCGGTCCGGTGGCGGGGGCTACACGCTTTTTAGAATGCGAACGCGTTCCGGGCGAGCCGTCAAGCGAGCAAGCGCTTGAGCGTGTCGTTCACGGTCTGCGGATTGGCCTGGCCGCGCGAGGCGCGCATCACCTGGCCCACGAAAAACTTGAACACACCTTCGTTGCCGGCGCGGTACTTGGCCACGTTGTCGGGATTCTTCTCGATCACTTCGCGGGCCCAGCGCTCGATCTCGCCCGAATCGCTGACCTGCGCGAATCCCTCCGCCACGATGATTTCCGCCGCAGGCTTGCCGGTCTCAAACATGCGCGCAAACACTTTTTTACCGGTCGCCGCGTTGATTTCGCCGCTTTCTACTTTGGCGATCAGCGCCGCAAGCTCCGCGGGTTTCACAGGACTTTCGGTGATCTCCTTGCTGGCGTCCTTCAAGAGACGCAGCAATTCCACCTGGATCCAGTTGGCCGCGGATTTTCCAGGCGCCCCGGCGTGCGCCACGCCTTCAAAGTAGTCCGCCAGCTCGCGCGTCGAGGCCAGCACGCCGGCGTCGTATGGCGTGATGCCGTAGTCGCGCACAAAACGCTTGCGCTTGGCATCCGGCAGCTCGGGCATGGAGCCGGCGATTTCCTCGCGCCAGGCGGCGTTGACGCGCACCGGCAAAAGGTCCGGCTCGGGAAAGTAGCGGTAGTCGTGCGCGAATTCCTTCGAGCGCATGGGCTCGGTGCGGCCCGCGGGGACATTCCAGAGGCGCGTCTCCTGCACCACCGTGCCGCCCGATTCGAGCACGCCGATCTGGCGCTCGATTTCGTACTCCAGGGCGCGCTGCAAAAAGCGGAACGAGTTGAGATTTTTCACTTCGGCCTTGACGCCGAATTTTTCCGCGCCGCGCCGCCGCACGCTGACGTTGGCGTCGCAGCGCAGCGAGCCTTCCTCCATGTTGCAATCGCTCACTTCGGTGTACAGCATCACTTCCTTGAGCGCCGTGAGATACGCGTGGGCCTCGGTGGGCGAGCGCAGGTCCGGCTCGGAAACGATTTCCGCGAGTGGCGTGCCACCGCGGTTGTAGTCGATGTAGCTTTTTTCCGCCGAGTCGGGAAAGCCTTCGTGCAGATTTTTGGCGGCGTCGTCCTCGAGGTGCAGGCGGGTGATGCCGATGCGCTTCACCTGGCCGTCGTGCTCGATCTCCAGGTAGCCGTCCTTGGCCAGCGGCAATTCGTACATTGAAATCTGGTAGCCCTTGGGCAGGTCGGGATAAAAGTAGTTCTTCCGGGCGAAGCGGGAGAAGTCCTGCACCTTCAGGTGCAGTGCCAGCGCCGCCTTGATGCCAAGCTCGACGGCGCGCTTGTTCAGAACCGGCAGCGCGCCCGGCAGTCCCAGGCAGACCGGGCAGGTATTCGAATTCGGCGGATCTCCGAAGCGCGCCGAGCAGGAGCAGAAGGCCTTGGTCAGGGTTTTCAGCTGCACGTGGACTTCGAGGCCGATGACCGGCTCGTAGCCCGCCAGGACCTCAGGAGAGATACCCACAACGTCTCCTTGTGCCAGCTTTCCCATAGAAGCCGATTAGTATACCATCCGCCAAGCGACCCCGCTTCCGGGTCGCCTGCGTTCCGATCCCTGCTTTTCGGCCTGTTCTTTGGGGCTATTGCGGCTCAGGGCACCGGCGATCCCCCTCGGAGAGACTTTTTCCGGGGCCCGGTGTTCAATCAAAGGGAAGATAAACGGACTTGGGTACCGCCCGGCTGCCCAGCCTGTATGGATTTCAGTCTTGGGGGAATATCCGGCGGCGTGACGCCGCGAGGGAAGCCCACGGAGGGGCTATTTATGAGAAAGCTTCTGGCACCAACGATTTTCGTCCTGCTGTTCGCGCTGCTTGCGGTTCCCGCGCCATCCTCGGCGCAAATCGCGGTCGGGGTGGGCATTTCCGTGAATGTTGCGCCGCCGGTGTTGCCGGTGTACACGCAGCCGCCCTGCCCCACGGAGGGTTACCTCTGGACCCCAGGCTACTGGGGCTGGCGCACGGAAGGCTACTACTGGGTTCCCGGCGTGTGGGTTTCGCCTCCGCGGGTCGGCGTGCTGTGGACCCCGGGTTATTGGGGCTTCGTGGGCGGCGCGTATGGCTGGCACGCGGGCTATTGGGGACCGCACGTCGGATTCTATGGCGGAATTAACTACGGGTTCGGCTATGGCGGCGTAGGCTTCGTGGGCGGCGCGTGGCGCGGCGGCGCCTTCGCCTACAACACGGCGGTGGTGAACGTGAACGGTAGCGTCGTGCGCAACGTGTACGTCGACCGCACCGTGGTCAACAATGTGAACGTCAACAATCACTTCGCATTCAACGGGCAGGGCGGCGTGAACGCGCAGCCCAATGCGCAGGAGCGGTCGTACCAAAACGAGCAGCACTTCCAGCCCACGGCCAACCAGATGTCGCATGAACAAACCGCCAGCAATGACCACAACCAATGGGCTTCCAACAACCACGGCCAACCCGGCAACGTGGCGATGGACTCGGTGAACGGCCGGCGCTACAACCAGCAGGGCCGCATCGCCAACGGCGTTTCCTCAGGGCAGCTGACCGCGGGCGAAACCAAGAATCTCGAGAGCCGCGAGGCGGGGCTGAACAAGGAGATTCACAATGACCGCTCGGCCAACGGCGGCACGCTGACGCCGCAGGAGCACCAGCAGGTGAACCAGCAGCAGAACAACCTCAGCAAGTCGATCTACAACGACAAGCACAACGCCAACACGGCCACCTACGGCAATAACGAAGTGGGGGCGCGGCGCGATTTGCAGCAGCAGCGCATCGCCAATGGCATCCGCAGCGGGCAAATGTCGCCGTCGGAAGCCGCCAAGGCGGAAGGGCACGAGCAGAACATCAACAAGAACATCGCGGCGGACCGCGCGGCCAACGGCGGAAAGCTGACGCCGCAG